>SCPN01000263.1_pt1:160000-532734 | contig 532734 bp, 562 predicted proteins | sample 6106831 | NCBI WGS metagenome assembly SCPN01 (sample SAMN10720447, study PRJNA508395) | human gut metagenome | isolation source: Participant 1, 0 month | reverse complement strand
TCCAAATCCGATAAGGTAAGCCCCATGAATTCACTGATTCGCATCCCGGTTCCAAGCAACACTATTATCTCATCATAATACCGACTGAAATGCTCGTCGTTTCGAACATATTCCAGATATCGTTCCTGCTCTTCCTCTGTCATTGCCACTCTCTTCTGACTGTTATTCGGTATCAAGTCCATCTTGAAATCAAATGGATTTTTCCTCAGATAATCATCATTAACAGCCATCTGAAAAGCAGGTTTTAATACCCCTTTGATACTATTGATGCTACTGTAACCTCGACCTTTATCATACAGATTTAGTAAAAATCTCTTGGCATCTACCACTCTGACCTTGTTTACCTGTTGGTATCCGAACTCCTCTTTGCGTAAAATATTCAGTACAAAATTATACCCTACCGTGGTGTTGTAACGCACATTTCTTCTGAGTCCAACGTATCGCTCTACCAATTCAAGCACCGTAATGCCGCCACCGGATATATCCAATCCCTGCAAGGTGTCTAACTGTATTTTCTTTTCCTTTTCACGCAGCTTGTTCAAATCATCTGCGTAGACACACTGTCGTTTACCTCTCATATCGGTGTAACGATACATGTATGTCAAATCTTTTCTTTGGCTCTCTCCCGTTCTTAATAGTCTGCCTTTGTTGTCCTTTCGCTTGTTAGGCATCCATGGCCTCCTTTCCTTCAAAAGTCTGTAACAGACCTTTTCTCCTACGGAACGAGCCCCAAATGCAGTATCTATATCATACCATATGAGGCTCGTTTTATCTAGACATACAACTGCCAATATGCCCTATATCACACTAACCTGCTCTAGATATTTTTCAAATTCCTTTCGCTTTATCAACCGCTTCGTTCCAATGAACAGGACGAAATTGCACTTGTGATTGTTAGTAATCTCCCGCAGCTTGTGTTTTCCGATGTTGAAATACTCTGCCGCCTCCGTTAAAGTTAGGTTTGATTTTTCCCAAATAGGAACGCTTTTGTTCTTGTGTTTCTCCACTAATACCTCCTTTTCTTTCTCTGATTTTTGTGTCAAAACAAATTGTACTTGGTACAATCTGAACTGTCTTTGGCATAGACATCACAGGATTTTTCACCTGCCACCTGTGTGCCGACTATCTCAAGGAGTATCATTATCCATTATTCTGTTCATCGCACATTCCTGCCACGGAATACTATTGTCCGATTTGAAATCGCTCCACATCTTACTATCCATTTTACAAAGACACAGAAGAAAATATATCTTTGCAGATGCCTCATGGCGCACCGGCAATCAGCTTCCAGAATAATTTTTGTATTCAGATTGCTTCCCTATGAACGGATGCTGATCCGTTATTTGTCAAGGTTCAACGGGAAGTTCCTGTTCCTAAAAACTTCCTCTCATAAGGTACTCACAGAAAATTGCGTTTTGCACACCCTGAGTTTAAAAAAATTTTCCTTCATTAAGTACTCACACGAAAGTATGATTTGAGGGGGTGTGAAAAACATAAAATTTTTTTAAACATAATTTACATTATGAGAAGTTCGCTGACGGTAGCATAAAATGTATTGAAGATGAGATACCTTTTGAAGTGCCTGAAGGGTGGGCGTGGGCAAGAATGTCTTCTCTAACTCAAGATCTACCCTATGGAACTTCTAAAAAATCTTCATCAAGAGGGGAAATTGCTGTTTTGCGTATGGGCAATCTTCAACAGGGAGAAATTGATTATTCAGACCTTGTTTATTCTTCGGATAAAGAAGATATTGATAAATATTTACTAACTTATGGAGATTTGCTTTTCAATCGAACAAATAGCTCAGAATGGGTTGGAAAAACAGCAATATATCGTGGTGAAGTATCAGCCATTTATGCAGGATATTTGATTAGAATTCGTTCTTTTTTAGATGCAGAATATCTTAATAGTGTAATGAATAGTAAGTATGCAAAAGAAATTTGTTTACTTGTAAAAACAGATGCAGTTAATCAATCAAATATAAATGCTACTAAATTGGGAAGGTTTCTTATTCCAGTACCACCGCTTAGTGAACAAGTACGGATTTCAAATATGGTGTCTGAAGCATTATATTGGAATAATTTCATTGAAATAAAGAAACTTGAACTCGAACAATATATTCAACAAATTAAATCCAAAATCCTCGACCTTGCCATTCGTGGAAAACTCGTACCGCAGAACCCGAATGATGAACCAGCATCTGTACTATTGGAACGCATCCGTGCTGAAAAGGAAGAACTGATAAAACAGGGAAAAATCAAACGTGATAAGAAAGAAACTATCATCTTCCGAGGTGATGATAACTCTTATTATGAACAATGTGGAAAAAAAATCGAATGCATTGATAGTGAAATAGTATTTGATATTCCACATAAATGGTCATGGGTTAGATTGGGCGAACTATTCCAGCATAATACTGGAAAAGCATTAAATTCTTCTAATACGTCAGGCACGAAAATGCAATATATTACAACATCAAATATGTATTGGGACAGATTTGAACTTACCCATTTAAAAGAGATGGTGTTTACAGATTCAGAGGTCGTGAAATGTACTGTTAAGAAAGGTGATTTGCTTGTGTGTGAAGGTGGTGACATAGGAAGATCTGCCATATGGTGTTTTGATTACCCTATGCGCATTCAAAATCATATACACCGCTTGAGACCATATACAACAATTTCAGTAAAATTCTACTATTATATATTCTTTTTATACAAGCAAACTGGACTTATCGGTGGTAAAGGTATTGGAATACAAGGATTATCATCAAACGCTTTGCATAAATTACTGTTTCCATTACCGCCACTTAGCGAACAATATCGCATCGTAGAAGCAATAGAAACAGTATTTGCACAACTAGATTCAATTTTGACCTCCGTATCATAAAAAAGCCGCCTTCAAACGAGGGCGGCTTTAATTCTACCAAGTTACTATTTTGTCAACTAAAGCTTGTTGCTCACTTGCTGTACGACGAAGATATATACGTGTAGTTTCTATGCTTTCGTGTCCCATAAGATCAGCGAGTAATGCTATATCATTGAATTTTTCAAGAAAATTCTTAGCATAGCGATGACGGAAGGAATGCGGATAAACAACTTTTTTGTCCAGCCCATATTTATCAGCATAATTTTTTAGCTGTTGTGATATTCCTCGTGGAGTAATTTTATCACCATAACGATTCAGGAACAAGTACCCTGAAGTACGATTTGCTTCATTAAGCCACTCAAGTGTTTCATTTCTCAACATCTTGGGTATGTATAGCCTTCGCAACTTTCCACCTTTTGTATAAAGGTCAAAATACCCTATTTCGACATGTTCAATTTTGATTTGTATAAGTTCACTCACTCGTGCACCAGTTGCAGCCAAATACCATACAACAAAATACCATTCCATATTACCGTCCTTTTTCAACTGGGTTTTCAGAAATTTGTAATCTGCATTACTAATAACATTTTCCAGAAAGTTTTTCTGTTGAACTTTAACCGCTTTAAGTTGAAGTTTTTCCTTTCCTAGATATTCAAGGTATTTGTTGATACCCTGTATTCGTAAATTTACTGTTTTCGGTTTGAAAAACTCCATAAGATAACCCTTGTATGCCAATAGATTATCTTTGCTTATCTTATCATAATGTTCATGAAAATAATTTACTGTCCATAGATAAGACGTGATGGTGTTTTCTGAAAGGTTTCCCTTTCTCAAATGTTCTTCAAAAGTTTGTTCAGTCTTCATAAAAAGACACCTCCGAGTAATAGATTTTACGGAATAAACCGCAAGAATATTATATCGGAGATGTGTTGACTACTCTTATTATGAGAAGAACGGTGAAAATATCGTTAATATAGCAGATGAAATCCCATTTGGTATACCGAGGAACTGGTCATTTATTCGTTTGAAAGATGTGCTGGAATATGAACAGCCCACGCCTTATATCGTTGAATCAACTGATTACAAAAACGACTATTCTATACCGGTATTAACAGCAGGGAAATCATTTATAATTGGTTATACAAATGAAACCAGTGGTATAAAAACAGATTTACCTGTAATTATTTTTGATGACTTTACAACCGACAGTAAATATGTTGATTTTCCATTTAAAGTGAAATCATCTGCTATGAAAATACTAACTGCAAACGAAAAGTTAATTAATACAAAATATGCTTTTTACGCAATGCAATGTATAGAATGTGATTGCTATAATCATAAACGTTATTGGATTTCGGATTTTTCTAATAAGCTAATACCTTTGCCACCATTAGAAGAACAATTGAATATTGTACATACAATAGAAAAACTTTATAATTATATAGAAAAAAGCCTCAATTGAGACTTTTTTCTATATCTCTTATTAAATCGAAAAAAATGTCGATTTTATCTAGAATTTGACGCTGTTCCTCATAAGGTGGAACGGGCATTAGCGTGGTTACTATTTTCTCTTTAGAAATGTTAGGCTGTGCTCCACCAACACTGCGATACACAAAATTGTCCTTTTGTGATAGCAAATAATAGAACAAGTAATGATTATTAATTCCATCAAGAGGCGAGCAAGCACAACAGGCTTGATTTGTTGTTGCGGGAAATGTTAAAATACCAAGTTTGCCTATCGTAGCACCATACATCGCTATCAATACAGAACCAGACGGATTCAATCTTACGGAAGTATTTTTTAAAGCCTCTTCACTAATAGATTCTGGTATATTAGTGATATATCCATCGTTTAAATCGCCTGTTTTTAGCCAAGGAATTGTCCCATTGTAGTATTCAGGATAGCTTCTGCTTGGAGTGGAACCAGCCGCCCAATCTCCTATGTTTCCAAGACGACACCAGCTCCAGTTATGGGGAATGTCGAATGGTAACTCTTCATCAATACAAATAATGTCATTACCTATCTTCTCATAATAAGAGTTATCATCACCTCGGAAGATGATAGATTCTTTCTTATCACGTTTGATTTTCCCCTGTTTTATCAGTTCTTCTTTCTCAGCACGGATGCGTTCCAATAGTACAGATGCTGGTTCATCATTCGGGTTCTGTGGTACGAGTTTTCCACGAATGGCAAGGTCGAGGATTTTAGACTTAGTGATATTTATAATATCAATTAGTTTTTCCGTTTCTTTATCAACCTGTTGGGTATAGGATAATATTTCTTTGGATTTGTGATATATTTGAGTTTGCTCATTAAATGGTGGTAACGGAAAGGTCATATTTAAAATAACATCTCTACTTAGGCCAGGAATCAAGCCGTTAGCTTTGGAAACTATTTTTGATAGAAAGGCTAACATAACAATTTCAAGATAATTTTTATACAATCCGTCGATGCACCTTAAAGCCATAATTTGACGAGCAATATGTGCATTTTCAATATTACACCATACCATTTTTCCGACACCAGAACCTTTACAAGTCAACAACAAATCATCAATTGTTGCATGCGTGGTAGGAGAATCAGTCCAGCGGTTAATAATAATACGACCATCTTCAAAATTACTTGCACCAGTAATGTAAGGTATACCAATTGAATTATCATTATATCGAGATGGTTCCAAATCTTGTCCTGAATATAGGATAATAATTTGAGACAACCTACACCACGCCCACCCTTCAGGCACTTCAAAAGGTATCTCATCTTCAATACATTTTATGCTACCGTCAGCGAACTTCTCATAATGTAAATTATCCTCACCTTTGAATATAATTGTATCATTCTTTATATCTTTGGCTTTGATTTTCCCATCCTTAACCATCCGCTGTTTTTCCGCACGGATACGTTCCAATAATACCGATGATGGTTCATCATTTGGATCCTGTGGCACTAACTTACCACGAATAGCCAAGTCAAGCACTTTCTCTCTTAATGCATTTGTCTCTATCACAGTTCAATACCTCCCAAAATCTCCTGTAGTTTGGAAATTGCCCCTGCAATAGCAGTAGCCTTATCCTCCATATCAGAAAGAAGTTCAGTAACTGTTCTATCATCTTTTTCTTCTAAATCTATCCATTTGAAATCAAGCTTTAATTGTTCACGTGAATAAACCTCTTCCGCTGTGAATTTTCTCCATCTTCCATTCGGATTTTCTTCTGAATATGTTTGTTTCCTATCTTTCATATGACCGGAACAATAACACTCCACGAAATCATCAAGATGTGCTCGTGTCATTGGCTTGGTTGCCATAGTGTGTTTAATACCTGTTCTATAGTCATATACCCAAATATCTTTTGTTTCTTTCCCTTTTTCAAAAAAAACAACACATTTGTCTTCACACCACCAGCGTAAAAAATACCAGTTGGCAGTCTAAGTATCGTATGCAGATTAAAGCCCTTCAACAGTCTTTCACGAACCTTCGCAGTTGCATTTCCATCAGTCAGAACATTATCTGGTAAAACAACCGCAACTCTTCCTTCAGGTTTTACAATAGACATAATATGCTGTAAAAAATTAACCTGATTATCTGAAGTCTTTATAAATTCGGGTCTGTTCGCATGTACCTCTACACTCCCTTGGGGTCTTACTCCAAACGGAGGATTTGCAAGGATTACATTAAACATAGTATCCGAAGTATCTAACAAAGAATCTTGACATACAATCGGGCTCTTAGTAGTTCCAATATCATGCAAGTACAAGTTCATTGATGCAAGTGTCACTACAAGTGGTGTATTATCCGCACCAAACAAGGCATGGTTTTTCAAGAAATTCTGTTTTGAAATCTCTTTACTTTGAGTCTTCATATGTTCAAATGCCGCCAGTAAGAAGCCGCCGGTACCACAGGCCGGATCTGCTACCGTTTCAGTAATTTTCGGATCTGTAACTTCCACCATAGCCTTTATCAATGCTCTAGGCGTAAAATATTGCCCTGCACCACTCTTTTTATCCTGACCATTCTTTTCAAGAATTGCTTCGTAAATAGCACCTTTCAAATCGCCTTCCATCATATACCAGTTTTCACTAGATACCATTTCTATTACTTTAGCAAGCAATACTGGACGGTCAATTTTATTTGACGCTTTAGTAAATATGGTTCCAATCAATCCATCATCCTTGGCTAATTCCTTAAGTATTTCCTCATATTTTTCTACCAAGTCTGTACCATTCAACTCCACAATATCCCTCCACTTATATCCTTCTGGAATAGAACTTCCAAGACCAAGATTTTCCTTTTCATCATCCATCTTCAAAAAAAGAATATATGTAAGTTGAGTTAAATAATCCGTGAATCCGACACCTGCTGCCGCAAGAACGTTTGCAATATCTCCAACCTTCTTTACTAATGCAGCTTCACTTTTTGTTTGTATATTATCTGCCATATCTTTATGCCACCTTTAATATAAATTTTGATAATGTTTGCATTTCATTAGACAACGACGGAATTCCAAAACTCATGACACCTTTACGCCACAAATCAGTATCCACAGCATTTAACTCTGCAATGGATATCGCTCCTTCATTGAGTATATACTCTGCAATCAGTTTCATAATCTCTTTTTGTTCTTCTGTCAACACACGCTGAGCTTGTCCACAATACAGACTAAATCGCTGTGCATATCCGTTTAATAGACTTGTTAATTTCGTATTTTTACGATACGCAAAACGAACTATCTGAATCAAGTTTGTAAGCATATTAACATTTGATTTTATATCTAATTCTTCAACGCTACTTTCTGTATCAAGTAATTTGTAATTTTTCCATATCTGATAAATACCATATTGCTTGCTTTCTGCTACCAAACGTTCCTGCAACTCACATAACATCGTGTGCGTAATTAATACATCCTCAGAGTTATAAATAATTCTAAGTGCTTCAATGCTATCTTTATTTTCTAATAAAAACTTTTCAAAATTATCAATGTAATCTCTAGCAGATTCTTTTGAAAAACCTGCGTATAACAACTCATCTGTATCTGGGGATACAATATGATATCCTTTCTGCATCTCAAGCAATTTCTTTCGTGCCTGGATATTGCTAATCAGACAATATATAATACCCATTCTCATAGAATTATCATGGGATGGGCTTATATACTCCACCATAATTCCTTCTGAAAAGGCTTTGTTTATATTATTTGCAATTGTTCTTGGAGCAAATCCATAAGATGTAATAAAGTAATCCAAATGATGCCCAAACAATGCATCATCCTCATATCTTCTATTGATGGTTGCGCAATAATCTCTAAGAAGCATCATATTCTCATCACTTACTTCATTATGCGCCAAATGTTCTAACAAATTTTCTAAGGATAATATCTTACGCGTGCCATCAGGTGTTTTTCCAGGTTTCGGAATGCATTTTTCATGTTCTGTTACACCAACTGCATCAACAATATAATAGCATTCTTTTGTATGTGCATTTGGCGTCACCTCTTTCAACTTATCCTCTTTAATTACTCTACATCCACGTCCCTTCATCTGTGTATAGAGCACATCTGATTGCACATCTTTCATAAAAAGAACAACTTCCAAAGGTCTAACATCTGTTCCGGTTGCTACTAATGTTACAGTAACAGCAATACGAAAATCTTTCTCAATACGAAAATCTCTTATCAATGCATTTGAATCACCAGATGAATAAGTTATTTTTTTCACATAATTTTCAGGAACTTCACCATTCTCAAATTCACTTCCGAACACTTTCTTCGCAACATTTACAATCTCTGTTGCATGATTATCATCCTTGGCAAAGATTAACGTTTTTGGAATATACTCCCATTTTACTTCTCGCTCTGGATATAATTCGGTATAGATTGCATTCTTATAAGCCGTCAAAACCGTTTTCATTTGATTTCTATTGATAACAGATCTATCAAGTTGAGTCGGTGCATATTCAATCGTATTCGTAACTGCATATGTTGTAGTTTCTGACTTTCCCTTAGGTGCTTCGATAATTTCCGTTCCCGCTTCAATCGTACCTCCATGCTCCGTAACTTCTGTTGTTATTCTATACACGCGAGAAGGAACATTTACACCATCTACAACAGAATCATCATATGTATACTTTTCAATAACATTATTATTAAAATAGCTATATGCCTCTGGAGTTGGTGTTGCTGTAAGTCCTAACACTTTTGCACCAGAAAAATAATCCAATACTGCCTTCCATTTGCCATAAATAGAACGATGGCACTCATCTACAACGATTAGCTGAAAATAATCTGAGGGAAGCTTTAAATCACTTCCTAATTGCACCACTTCTTCAAGTTCTTTTTCTTCTGCCCTTTTTGCATTTTCATCCTCTGTATCTTCATTATCATCACTTAATGCCTGACCGGTTAATACAGCAAATAATTTTTGTATCGTAGATATAACAATATCCCCTTTGATATCGGACTCTTTTCTAAGACGATTGATTTTGTACAATTCGCTTAAAGATTGTTGCTTTTCTGTCCTATCAAATAAATTAAATTCACTCTCTGTTTGTCTTGCAAGATTATTTCTATCTACCAAAAACAATACTCTTTTTGTAGCTGTATAATTCAGCATACGATAAGAGGCTAAACAAGCTAAATATGTCTTTCCCGAACCCGTTGCAAGAATTGCAAGATTCTTCTTATTTCCACTTTTTAATGACTTTTCAAGATTTATCTCAGCTTTATACTGACACTCTCTTAAACCTTGTTTTTCAAGCAATGGCAGTGCACCAAATTCCGATTTCTTACCAATTAGCTGTAACATCTTTTTAGGTGAGTGCATCTCTGTCAATTCTTCATACTCACTATCTGGCACAAGCATATTTTTGTAATAAATTTTATTACCATTCGCCATATAGACAAGAGGAATAAGATTGTCAAACCACAAGCCATACCAAGGTTGAGGGTTAACAGCATAATCCTCCGCCTGCTTTTTAACATTTTCCCCTAATGGATTATCTTCTTTTTTAGCTTCGACAACCGCAATAGCCTTATCCTCTATGAATAGTAAATAGTCACTCTCTATATTACCGCGCATAATAGCTTCTTTTACTACCAATGTACTATTGGGTACATACTCATTTCTTGATACAATCTCCCATCCTGCATTATTTAATTGCTTATCTATTTTTACACGTGCGCGTTCTTCCGGTTTCATAGACCTGCCATCCTTTCGTATAAGGTTCTGATAATAAAAAATTATCAGAAGTTCATATTCAAAAAAATCTGGTTTGATTATCAGTATAATACATTACAGCCCTTCAAAATACTTCTACCTCAACGTTGCCCCTATTTTACGTCTCTCAGTTAAAAGTATATCGTAGTTATCACTGTTACGTCATCAATCTTATACTCGACATCCACATCAAGATAATAATGTTTCTAGTGACGTTACAAGAGCATCCATACTTGATCTTTTGTGTTCATTCAGCACAGTATCAACTTCTTCAGAAATTTCATTTGCCACAACAAGTTTAACTCTTTTTTCCATAGCATCATTCCATAATTTCCCTTGTGATAAAAGCAACCAGCAATCCTGTCAGACCACTTTTATTTCCTCTAAATTCGGCTACATTAATATTCACACCAAATTCATTCAATATAGCATTTTCGTAAACAGCCTTATTATAGCAATCTTCTATCTCAGCATTAGGAGAACCATTGCATATGGCGTAAGTAACATTTCTAACATCAAGCAGTCCCTGCCTCTCAGCCTCGCTACCCGCATGTCTTCCCGCATCATCATTATCCAATAATACATGATATTTACATTGCAAATTTCTATAAAAAGATAATTTGTAAGGAAGATTTCCCGCCCCACCTATATAATCTATAATAAATGTTCCATTTTTGAATTGCACGCTTTATTTTTGTACTCATACTTGGAAGTAATTTTTCCAATGCAATTTTGTCATCTTCTCCTTCAACGATTAAAGCATGCTCTGCATTTGTAAGATTATCAGATATATGAATTCCCAAAACATCTCTTATTTCTTTAATTTTCTTTACCGGTGTAGCTTTTCCATCATTAACGATAATATTTTCCTTCAAATTTGTTCTGTTAACAAATAACGGACTATGCGTTGTAAGTACAATTTGATGTGTTTGAGAAAGTGACATAATCGTATCATAAAGTTGACGTGCACTCTCTGGATGTAAGTGTGACTCAGGCTCTTCTATTGCCACCACAGAAACCCTATCAACACGAGCTGGAATATTTAATATAGCAAGTGCAGTTAAACTTTTTATTCCATCCCCCTTCTGCTGTATAGGTGTCGGAGTTCCGTCATCTATAATAATTTCTGTATTACGACGCATAGCAATACGCCGTCTTTCATTCTGAATATGTATCTGCACATTTCTGACAGTCGGTAAAAATTCTTGCAATGGTTCAATAATTTGATTTGAAATTCCATCTAAAATTCCTTGTTGCAATTCTTCAATTTTATTCATTGCATTAATATAATCCGGATTAGTATCTAATGTTTCTAACGACTTCTCTATAAGAGAATCTACAACACGCAGTGCATCATATTCTGTGCGGACAGCAGGAATAAAATTAAAATCTATTTTAAAACATACATATTCAATAATCTTCTTTTTATTATCTGCATCTGCAAAAGCTGCTGTTCCTCTTTTTGGAATATCTATTTTTGCAGCCGCTCCATTTGTCGAAACTCGTACAGGAATGCATCCACTAAGGCGTATACCTGTCATAGAGCGAATAGCCAAAATATCTTGTTCATCTAATTCAAAATTCAAGTCTATTGATGACCATCCATTGGGATTTTTTTCTTGTAAAGATATTGGATAATCTTTTTCCCACGAATAATGATTTTTTAAATATGGACGTACTGCTATTTGCAAAGAACGAGGATCTTTTGAATATATTTTCATAATATCCATTGCTAAAGTAAGTGCTCGAAGTATATTCGACTTACCTTCATTATTCTTACCTACCAACACAGTCATATTATTGGTCTTTATTTTGCGAGCCGTAGTAATACTTCTGTAATTTACAACTGAAAAATCAGATAATTTCATGCTATTCTCCTCCTAAGTTTTCCATCAACTCTACCACCACGTCACACGCATCCTCAAGCGCAATGTCTGTTGCATACTCAAAATCCTTCTGATAATTCTTCCACTGCTTCTGCATTACTTCGCTACTCTTAACCGTATCCATGATGCTACGGTACTCCTTAACCACAGTTGATGATCCACGCTTCTCTGTGGTAGCGTTCAGTGCAGCCCCTAACGCATCCGGCTCTATATTTGCATATTGCAGCTTGGCCAATATGTAAATATCGTAGTAATCTCTTGGTCTGGTATTCTGGTCGCCTCTAGATATGACTGTCTCCAGCTTTTCTGCCATAATAGTTTCCAAATTATACGCAAGCACCGAAATACTTCTATCCTCTAAGAGGAGTTTGAATTGATACTCTATCTCTTTGGGTGTAATCTTGTCCCCTGTCGTGATATCCAATTTCAACGGAACAGCCATTGGCGGATAATTTGCAGACAAAGAGACACGATACCCGGTATATACATCACCTTCTCGAATTTCTCCGATGCTACGAAAACTAAAAGTTACGTCATCTTCTAATTCTATTTTGCAAATCTCTTCAAACATTTCCCGTACAGTCTGTTCATTGACAGGCAAGCCTTTTATGGTTGCATCCATATCCATAGTCGCTCTGGTATCAAGTCCCACCATCGCTGCAATCAAGAAACCACCTTTTAAAATAAAATTCTGCTGATATTTTGAAATAGATATTCGTTCCAGCAATCTCTCCAACATAAAATTCTGCATTACAAGCTGTGCGGATATATGTTTTTCCTTTGCAAGATTCTTTATAATCGCTTTTAACTGCATTGCATTTTTCATAACAACACCTCCAGATATGCTCTGAGTTTTTTCTCTACCTTTAAGGTTTTTGCATACTCTGACAAAAGCGGAATATTTTTATCCGTTCTGGTCGCATAACGCTTAAACGCCTCCGTCACCACCTGAATATCCACATGACTATGTGGGCGTAAAATATCACAGAGCGTGCGCTCCACACTATAAGCCTTTACTGTATTTCCTCCTGGCGTAAGCACTTCTACCACTCCTAAATCATACAGCGCTTCCTTGCACTGCACACAGCGAATGTTTTCTTCTTTAGGTTTTGTCAAATTATAATTCGCCGGGAACGTCATGTAATACCTGTTCGGTGTTCTGTCGGTTAAATTCCAAAGAAACAATGCTGTTTCATGAGAATAGATTCCTCGTTTAAATCGACTCTGCAAATTAAAAATCTCATCATCCCAAACCTCCGGCAAAATATAAACACCTCTTGCTGACTTTTCAATCATTCCCTTGTCGACAAGGTATTTGATATTTCCACGAGAAATACCTGCTGCAACCACCATTGCAGTAGTAACCGTACCATTATTCTCTTTTGCCATCTTGATAATTTCTTCAGTTGCTCCCACAATAGTTCCCTTTCTTTTTGTTGACTTCTGTGCTTATAATTATATTTCCGCATGGCATAAAAGTCAACACGAATACTTCTTTTTCTCTGTCTTTATTACTTAAATTATATACTTAACTGCATGGTTCACCATGACCTATACCATAGTCCACGGAATGGGCATACTTGCCTTTGCCTTTCCTCATGGCATAACAAATTTCCCTATATTCTGTAAGTTTCCGGCTATTTTTGCGAATATGACATAATAATTGAAAACTCTGTTTTAAAAGTTATGCCATACTCCAAATGCCCCAACGGCACTGCCGGTGGGCGTTTCACGGGTTATGCCGCCTCTTGGTGGCATAACTCCTTTAACCTGCACTATTTTCGACCCTACTTTTTGTGGCAGATTTCATTCCTTCAATTTCGCCCAAATTTGCGTTTTAGATTCTTATCGTCCAACTCTCCCTCTTTCTCCTTACAACGTCGCAAATCGCCACAAACACGCCCACAGGGGCAATTCAACAACCAGCAGTCACATTTCAATAAGTGTTGCAATTCCAGAAAAGAAAAAGATACAATACTTACCTGTACTGCATCTTCTTTCTGCTTAACATTTCTCCTACTTTTCCTGCATTTGATCCTCATTCTCGCATAATCTTCTTGCTACTAATTACTTGGTGTAAAATTGGTGTGGTTTTTCTTGATTAAACCTCACAAACCCTTGATAACACTGCGTTTTTGCCTGTGCAATCTTTTTGTGCCGTGGCAAATAAAAAGCACTTTAATTTTATCTTGCATATCTTCGTTTTTCCTTGTATATCCTTATTTTTCCTAGGTTTTATCGCACTTTCACGACATCTAACCCAATGGTCTTATCCTAGCATAAAATCGCATATTTTACCATATCTCGGTAAGTAAAATGAGTACAAATCTAGTGTACTGTATCATTGAAATTTAGTATATCTGCCACTTTAATTAAAAAGTGACAGATGATAGTGTCGGATACAGTGATATCAGTTTTTCTCGTGCATCCCCTGTTTGGAAATGCCACTGTATCTTAGCTGTATCCCTATTACGTTCCATTTCCCATGCTGATAACTCACATTTAAGTTTGTCAATGCCTCTCTTCTTTCATCTGCATCCATATATTCAAGCTCTGTTGCATCTAGTCCTGCCAAGGATAACTCATCTTCCAGTTCATCCACCTCACTTGTTTCCGTATCTTCATGACCGAAAACTACATCATTCATTACAGAATACTCATAAGCATTAAGTTTTCCATCTCCATCAAAGTCAAAATTCGAATCATATAATCTTCCATCTGTTCCTAACATATCCCTGTCCTCCTAATTATCGTAATGATTGAATCCACCAAACAAACCTCTGTCACTATGGCTTGTCTTATGTCCATTATTATCATATGTGTTGACACTTCCAAATAATCCAGGGCGGCTGTGTCCTACTTTGTGACCTCTATTATCGTAATGATTCATTGTACCAAATAATCCGGGGCGACTATATCCTTCTTTTTTCATATCAATCAGCTCCTTTCAAACAATTTTTACATGTTTTAAAGTTCTTTGTATTTACATTATACGCACACCATGTGTCCAATAAAAAGGACAACTATGAATTCAAACGATTCTTATTTCATGTGCTATCATAATTATAACAAGAACCATTTCTTATGTGTCGCATTTCAGGCGACAAAAAAAGGACGCAGGTTTTCTCCCAATGTCATTTAGATAAGGATTATACAAAGAACAGTGTATATAGAAATATGTACCCTGTTCTTTTTTTGTAAAATTATGTTAAGCACTTGACATGATAATCAAAATGTGCGGTCGCTCTAACTATCTTTTTTAAGATAGTTAGAACGACCCTTGTAATTAAGAAAATATCTTGATTGCAAGGAGAATTACACGATGAATTATTCTACAGATGTAAAACAAAAATTACTATCAATTATTACAAAAATGGATTCTTACTATTGGCTATTTACAAAGCATCCAAAAACGGACTTTTCCCGTAAAAAGAAATGGTCATTTGAAGAGGTTATGAAGTTCATGCTTACAATGGAAGGCAAAGCATTAAGAGATGAACTGTTGGAATATTTTGAATTTGATAATACTACACCATCAAATTCTTCATTCAATCAGCGTAGAGCACAGATATTGCCTGAAGCATTTGAATTTTTATTCCAAGAATTTACAAAGTCTTTTACGGATAATGTTACATATAATGGTCTTAGACTGATTGCATGTGATGGCTCGGATTTGTGCATTGCACACAATCCCCAAGATGAAACAACCTATTTTCAAACTCTTCCTGACAGAAAAGGGTACAACCTATTGCATTTAAATGCTTTTTATGATTTATGCAGCCGCCAATACACAGATGCAATTATCCAGCCTTCACGCTTGGCGAATGAAAGACGTGCAATGTGTGAAATGATTGACCGATACAATGATACATCAGCTATTTTTATCGCAGACAGGGGTTATGAGAATTATAATATATTTGCCCATGTGGAACACAAAGGAATGTATTATTTAATTCGTGTCAAAGATATAACAAGTAATGGTATAACTTCAAAACTTACAATGCTTCCAGAGAGTGGGGAATTTGATGAATGGGTTAATGTTACGCTTACTAAAAAGCAGACAAATGAAGTAAAAGCAAATCCCAAAAAATACAGAGTTATTGATAAGAAAACGCCTTTTGATTATCTTGATCTGCATTTTAATAATTTTTACGAAATGAAAATGAGAGTGATACGTTTTCCAATACCTCAAGGTTCTTATGAATGCATTATTACAAATCTGCCACAAGATAAATTTAATTCTGATGAAATCAAACGGTTATATGCAAAACGTTGGGGAATAGAAACCTCTTTTCGAGAATTGAAATATGCCTTAGGACTAACACGTTTTCATTCAAAGAAACCAGAATATATTATGCAGGAAATATGGTCAAGAATGACTCTGTATAATTTCTGTGAAATTATAGCAACTAATGTTGTTATAAATGAGAAAAAAGGCTGTAAACATACATATCAGCTCAACTATACCCGAGCAATTCGGATTTGCTGTTACTTTCTATCGATTAAAAAAGAAAAAGCTCCACCCGATGTAGAATATCTAATCGGACATGAGCTTCTTCCTATACGTCCTGGGAGAACAGACCCTCGCAAAGTCAAGCCCCAGTCGGCGATAAGCTTTCTATATAGAGCAGCTTAAACAAATATTAGTATATACCATTTTTAAGGCAGATGAAAGCATCTGTCTGTTTGTTGTGCAAATTTATTATGTTAAAAGTGTTATAAGATAGAAATACAGCAGATAAACAAAATGTTTATCCGCTGTATAAGAATTTCTGACTATAAAGCAATCCTTATCTAAATGACATTGGGTTTTCTCCCACGCCCTCACAACTATCTGGCTTTATCTTCCATTACCTTCGCTACTTCCTTATGTGCCAATTCCTGTTTCACCTCATCCACGCCTCTAGCCTCAAATGTATCTGCATTATACTGATACTCCTGTGGTTCAGCAACCATCGGTAAATATACAACCTCTTCTTCCACTCGCTCAGCTTCTGCCCTCTCCGGCTCTGTCTGTTCCTGCTTCTTCATATTCTCCATATGCTTTTCCTTATCAAGCTTCACATTCATAGCCAGATTATCCAGCTTATCAATAGATGCATCCAAATGAAGTTTCATTGATACAAGCATCTTTTTCACTGCTTTCATCGGAGCAAGTACTGCCTTTGTAATTGGATGTTTCTGCTCTTTCTGAGAATAATCTACCTCCGGTTTGTCAGCAAAAGTACGGAATGCATTAGCTGCTGTCTGCCCGGCTTCACGAAATTCTTTTGCAAGAAGTGCTGTCTTTGCTATATCCTTATCCGTGGTCTTGATTGCGCCTTTTACATTCTCTCGGATATCAAGAAGCCTTTTCTTAATTCCCAAGAACTCCGACACCCTGTATAATGCAGTTCTTCCCTTTGCCTTTCCTTCATCAACTACGCTCTTTGCTGTAGATTTGACCTGTGCTTTCACTTCCAATACCTGCGACTTTATCTGCTCACGTCTGGTATTAAGTCGCTCCCGTGCTTCCGACAATGCCTTTTTAGCATTATTGACAAGTGTATCTTCCTGCATTTCTTTGATCTGGTTCTGCATATTGGTTAGTTCTTCTGTCATGGAATCAATCTTTTTCTCCAGTCCATCCACATAGCTGCATATCTCAAATACATCGTTTGCCTGCTCCTTCATGGCATTTTCTTTAGTAATTCGAGAAGTTCTCTTATGACCTCCTCGTTCAATTTACGCATTAGTGTTTTAATGGGCCTTCGCCCTTAACATATCCATCTTGTCCCATTATTTTCTGCAAGGCATTCGCTTTTGCTATCACCAACTTCTTTATATAATACTGCATGATTCATATAATGAATAAGTTCATTCTCATCTACTATTATACCAAGATCTTCATGCGGGAACACCGGTAGTGAGCCATTCAAAATATTGCTTATAATATCATCTGGCAAAATATTAGAAATTTCCTTCTGTAGGTCAGAGTGTTCTGCAATATACTCATATAATCTTTTCGCTTTCTCCATTACAATCTCACTCTCCAATCTTGGTTCATTCTTAAGTATCACTTTAATCCTAAAAAATGGTCTCCTCATTTTACGCATTGGTGCATCGGAAATATAAATATCTTCAGTATCTGAAAAGTCCCATTGACCATACTCTATATCCGATAATCTTCTGCAATCTGCAAATGCACTATCAGCAACTTCAGTCTTACACACTTTGAATCTACTGCCAATGATACATCACCTTCTTTTACGGAAATAAGCCCTAACTGTTTTGCTGCATCACGAACCGTTCCGAAATATTTTGTTGAACCACCCAAATTCGATGGTTCTAACAACTCTCGCAAATCGCTTTCCTGCATTGTTCTGCTTTTAATCGCTTGGCAAAGGGCATATACCCTTTCCGGAATTGCAGATGTTTTCATTCTATCTTCAAACATATTTCTACATTCATAGCCAGATTATCCAACTTGTCAATAGATGCATCCAGATGAAGTTCCATTGATACAAGCATCTTTTTCACTGCTTTCATAGGGGCAAGTACTGCCTTTGTAATGAAATGTTTCTGCTCTTTCTGAGAATAATCTACCTCCGGTTTGTCAGCAAAAGTACGGAATGCATTAGCTGCTGTCTGACCAGCTTCACGAAATCCTTTTGCAAGAAGTGCTGTCTTTGCTATATCTTTATCCGTGGTCTTTATTGCACCTCTTACATTCTCTCGGATATCAAGAATTCTTTTCTTAATTCCTAAGAACTCCGACACCCTGTATAATGTAGTTCTTCCCTTTGCCTTTGCTTCATCAACTATGCTCTTTGCTGTAGATTTGACCTGTGCTTTCACTTCCAATACCTGCGACTTTATCTGTTCACATCTGGTACCTAGCCTCTCCTGTGCTTCTGACAATGCCTTTTTAGCATTATTGACAAGCGTATCTTCCTGCATTTCTTTGATCTGGTTCTGCATAATGGTGAGTTCTTCCGTCATGGAATCAACCTTTTTCTCCAGTCCATCCACATAGCTGCATATCTCAAATACATCGTTTGCCTGCTCTTTCATGGCATTTTTCTTTAATAATTCAAGAAGTTCTCTTATGACCTCCTCATTGGTAAGTGTTTTTCCGTCCAGCTCTTCCATAAGAACTGCCCTTCTAAGCTCTGCCAAAGCCTCATCACTAAATGTTATCTCATCAGCTGTCTTCCCGGACTTTTCTGCAAGCTCTTCCTTTGCATTTGTAATATCCGGCTCATAGATAGAGAGTATATAGGCAAGGTTTACATATCCAAATTCATTAACGGATACATTTAATGCTTCCACAGCAGTCTCAACCCTGTCTATGACAGTCTTTGCCTTAATCGTCTGCTTATAAAACATATCCGCTTTTTTCACCTCCCCGTCTTCATTTACTTCCTCAAGACTGCAAAGAAGTGGGTAATCGCTGTCGTCTCGAAATGCTATTCTGTTTGCTTTTGAAGTAATGGCTCCATACTGCTTTATAAAGGCATCGTATTTCACATTAAGAAGTCTCTGATTATCAGAAAGCTCCTCCTCGCTGCAGCCATCCATCTGGATATCAATCAGCTCTCTTGTTATCTGTCTGATTTCATCAAGGCTTCGGATTCGCTCCTCGGCAGTCTGTGATACTTCTTTTCTTACCATCTCGGAATTTTCCCTGTAATAGAGCTTTCCTTCAAAAAATGTGTAAGTGTAGTTTCTCACATCCGGATCAGCCGGGATAACTTCCTCCATCTGCTCCGCCTCATCTGCCACTCTCTCAAAATCTGTCATCTGTGCTTTGATATTTCCGATTGCCTTATTGAGAGCCTCGTACATATTGAAGTTCTCATCATTATTCACACAGACTGTATATCTGCTGTCCTGTCCGTAAATCCTTGTATCATATTCCATAGATCCAAGCATCATCTCCGGATGCTCTGCAAAGTATGAATTGACAGCAATGCCATTCTCAGTTACACCAAGGTGTACCCAGTCAGGCTCAATATCAATCTTTCTCTCCCTCTTCTGCAAAAACAGGATATCTGCTGTCACTTCGGTTCCTGCATTGTCTTTAAATGCAGTATTCGGAAGTCTTACTGCTCCCACAAGCTCTGCCCTTTCAGCCAGATACTTTCGGATAGTAGGATTTGCCTTATCAAGTGTTCCCTTTGTGGTGATTACAGCAACCATGCCTCCCGGTCTTACCTGATCAAGTGCTTTTGCAAGGAAATAATCGTGGATACGGAAGTTATACTTGTTGTACTTTGGATCAAATACCTTGTAATCTCCAAATGGCACATTTCCGACAACCACATCAAAGAAGTTATCCGGATATGTGGTATTCTCAAATCCTGTGATACTGATATTGGCATTCTGATAAAGCTGCTTTGCGATTCTTCCCGAAATGCTGTCAAGCTCCACTCCATACAGCTTACTTCTGCATAGGTGCCGGCATACTCCCAAAGAAGTCAAAAGGCATGATCAATAATCTCTGCCGGTCATTTGCCCAAAAAACAGAATCCCAGCGTAAAGAGATTTTCTGCGACATGCTGCTTTCCCCTGTCATGCATACAGACTGTACCAATGCCCGTGTAAACGGGGAAAGTTCGTATGTATTTGTATGTGCGGTTCCGGATGGCGGTGTGCTCTATTTTGCCAGGGGCAAAAAGGGACACGATGGAATAAAGGGCACGGTCGTTGAAGACTATCAGGGGAACACTGATCCACGATCATGATGTAACCTTTTATAAGTATGGAACCGGCCACCAGGAATGCCTTGCACATGTACTGCGTTATCTGAAAGACAGCATGGACAACGAAAGGGCCGTACCTGGAACAGGCAGATGCATTCCTGATACAGGAAATGATCCATTACCGGAATGGTTTATCTGAATCAGAAGAGCCAGATCCGCAGACCGTCTCCGAATTTGAAGAACGTTATAAAACAATCCTGTCCATAGCTGTGGATGAATACGACTATGAGCCGCCTGGGAAATACTACCGTGATGGATACAACCTGTACAAAAGGATGAAAAAGTATAAGAAAGATCATCTTCTTTTCCTCCATAATAAGAATGTTCCTGCCACGAATAACGAAGCCGAACGGCTGCTGAGAAAATATAAAAGAAAACAGGCGCAGGCTGTGTCATTCCGGAGTCCGTCAAGCATCAACCATCTCTGTAAATGCATGAGCATGCTGGTTTTGATGCGCAGAAAAGAGCAGACCAATCTGTTCCGCGAGATTGCAGAAATATTTGCATAAGAAAACCGATGGTTTTGACTACGATTAGTCTCTACCATCGGTTCTTTTGTTACAAGTTTACCTCTGAACAGTAACGTTTATAGATTTGTCCCCGTCCGATGCCTGCCGCGATCAGATCCGCCTCATAATTTTTCTCTTCGATCTGCTTTAATGCATTCGCGGCTGTCTGCTCTAAACTCCGTTCTTTTTTCGCATCAAACACTTTGAACTCCATGATAAATGCATCCTTATTTCTCTCTAACGGATACATTGCGATATCATACCTCCCCTGTCCGCTTTCCCTGTTTGATACGATCCGGTATTGATCCCGCAGAGATACGATGAGTCCTAACACCAGTCCACGATAAAAATTTTCCGGTGTACGCTCCGGGGGACATTTTCCAACATCAAAATAACTCATGGAAGTGTATGCAATATCCAGCAAAATATCATTCAGATCTTCCATGCGGTGTGAGAGCAGTGCTTTTGTAAAATCATTATAAACGGCATTTCCATTTTCAAACATCGCAAGGATTTCATAGCGGAACATTCCCATCACTTCCCGGTTTGTGACCGACATATCGCACCATGTGCTCTCTCCCTGCTTTACAACATTTTCCGCTTTAATATAGCCAACTGCCAGAAAAAGTGACCATAAACTGTTCTCGTCACCGTCAAGATATTGAAACGTGACATTTTCATTGATCTCTTTATGAATGATTTCCCCTGCCATAAGCTGTTCGATCTCATGTTTGCTACGCACAGGATGTCTGCGGATGATCTCCCCGATCAGTTTGTTACTGCTGGTATTGATCCAGTAGGACTGCAATTCCCCGGACCTCATATAATTACAGATGGACCACGGATTATACATATCTTTTTGTTTTCCAAAAATAAATCCATCATACATTTCTTTCACATCATGCATCGTATCCATGTTCTGGCACTTTAATGCATCCATTACTTCCTGTTCCGTAAAACCGAAGCAATCACTGTAAGCCTCGCAGGTAACCGTATCCGTTTCAAGGTTATTCAGATCCGAAAACAGCGAATTTTTTGAAACCTTCGTCACTCCGGTAATCAAAGCCCTCGCATAGTAAGGATTTTCCTTAAATGTACTGTGAAATAACTGACGACAGGTACCGATCATCTCACTCCAGTACCCATCCGTATATGCTTCAAGCAGAGGTGTATCATATTCATCCCCTAAAATGACCGGCAGGATCTGGTAGTGCAGATAGACGAGACGGCACAGCCTCTGTATTGCAATTTCAATCCTTCCGGTATCTCCCGCACGGAACAGTTCTCTCAGACTCTTATATTCCTTTAGATCCTCCGCTTCCAGTCTGGTGCTTTTCAGCAGATATCTGTGTGCTTCATACATATTATAAAAACTGTCTGCCACATGCAAAATCTTTAAAATCCTGATATCCGCACCCGACTCCCGCATTCAGATATGGATTTCGTTTTAAAATATTCTGCAGTCCATCCACATACGCAAGCAGCCGCTTTTTCTCTTCCGAAAGCTTTCCCCGTTCTTCAAACTCTGCCAGTACCTGTTCCCGCTGTGATAGCTTAACATAACAGCTGACTGACTTTCCCTCCACTGTCCGCTGGATATACGGCTGTTTTTACCGTTAATATTCTTATAAGTCAGTGTTCCCTTCGGCAGTTGTTCTAACCGGTTATCTATCTCTCTGATACGATCTTTCGGATTTCGTATTCTATTCCTCCATCTGCAATCTCATACTCCTATGCATCAAAAATGGTTATGTATGGTTATATTCATAATATAACCATACATAACCATTGTCAATTCGTATCAATCAGTTTTCTTTCAATGTTTCCCTGCAAGCCCCTCCTGCAGCGCATCTAACACACTTTCCATATGGATCGGCTTTGCGATATAACCATCCATACCTACCTCAAGTGCACGCTTGCGATCCTCCTCAAACGCATTGGCAGTCATCGAATTCTTCAAATAGATGTGGCACTGTTTTATACATCATCTTTTATTCATGCTGACAGATCTACGTCTGAGCATACTGCCTGTTACTTCACAGAAAAACAATACTTTGTCTGAGAATGATAAGTTTCTCCCACATGTAAAACCGGGGATTTAAAATTCGGTTCATTCACTGCATTCGGAAAATACTGTGTTTCCAGACAGAATGCGTGGCGGGAATCATAAGATGCACCGCCTTTTCCGGTCTGTTTTCCAATGAAATTTCCGGCATACAGCTGGATACCGACACAGTCCGTATAGACATCCATACAGATACCGGATTTCTCTGATCTTGCGCGGGCTGCAAGCTGCATTGTCCCATCAGCCTTATCTAACACAAAATTGTGGTCATATCCACCGACAAACTTAAGCTGTTCAAAATCTACTCCGATGTCCTGACCGATTTTTTTCATTTTGCGGAAATCCATCGGTGTTCCGGCAACCTTTTCCACATTACCGGTAGGAATCGCTTCGCCATCTTTTACCGGCGTATAATAGGATGCTAAAATTTCAAGCTCCTGATTTTCCATACATCCGGAATCATGACCATTCAGATTAAAATAAGCGTGGTTCGTGAAGTTCGCAACTGTGGTCTGATCGGAAACCGCCTCATAGGCAATCGAGAGCGCATTATCATCTGTTACTGTATATGTAACCTTTGCAGTCATATTTCCTGGGAAATCCTGTTCTAAATCCTTACTCAGATAAGAAAATGTAATCTCATCTTCTTTCTGCTGTTCCACATTCCAGATGACTGAATTAAAACCATTTTTTCCACTGTGCAGGTTGTTTCCATTGTCATTTTTTTCAAGCGGATACTCCCTGTCATCCAAAACAATTTTCGCTCCGCCGATCCTGTTTGCATTACGTCCGATCACTGCCCCAAAATAACAGGTATGCTCCTGATATTCCTGTGGTGTATCATATCCAAGCACGACATCGCGCTTCAAACCGTTTTTATCCGGCACGAGCACGGATACGATCGTTGCCCCAAGATCCATCACAGCAACTTCCATACCATTTTTATTTTTCAGCAGATATTTTGTAACTGTGTTTCCTTCTTTTGTTTTTCCAAACTCAATACCACTCATCTTAAACCTCATTTCCACGCAGCTTTATTTCCGCCGCTGTTTTTAATTTTGACCGTAGTATGCATTTGCACCGTGTTTACGGTAAAAATGCTTTTCTTTGATGCAGTCCGGTGCCGGAAGTACTTTCGGGTTCAAAAGTTCTGTATTCTTTGCCATTTTGGCAACTTCCTCTAACACAACTGCATTGTGGACTGCCTCTGCGGCATCTTTTCCCCAGGTAAACGGTCCGTGATTCTTACAGAGTACCGCCGGTGTATACATCGGTTTGATGCCTCTTGTCTCAAATGTCTCGATGATGACTAATCCGGTATTTTTCTCGTAGGCTTCCTCGATCTCCTCCGGCGTCAGGTTTCTTGCACACGGGATCGGACCGAAAAAGTAGTCTGCATGTGTGGTTCCATAAAGAGGGATATCTCTTCCTGCCTGCGCCCATGCGACAGCTTCCGGGGAATGGGTATGTACGATTCCACCGATCTCTTCGTATTTTTTATAAAGTTCAATATGCGTTGCCGTGTCAGATGACGGTTTGTATCTTCCCTCGATCTTATTGCCCTCTAAGTCCATGACAACCATATCATCCGGGGATAATGCATCATAATCCACACCGCTTGGCTTGATCACAAAATATCCGCTCTCTCTGTCAATTCCGCTGACATTTCCCCATGTGTAGGTGATCAGCCCGCGCCGCGGCAGTTCCATATTTGCCTCATAGACCTGTTTTTTTAATTCCTCTAACATGATTTTTGTTCCTCCATAATACGTTTTGCAATGCCCTCTGCATCCAGTTCATATTTATGAAGCAATTCTTTTGCCGGTCCGGACTCTCCAAACACATCTTTTACACCGATTCTTGTGATTTTTGTCGGACATTTTTCACCGAGGAGCTCTGCCACTGCACTGCCAAGTCCTCCAATAATCGAATGCTCCTCCACCGTATACGACCGGTCTGCTTTGCTTCTTTTAACACCAGTTCCTCATCCAACGGTTTGATCGTATGAATATTGATGACCTGTGCGTCGATACCATTTGCAGCCAGAGTTTCTGCTGCTTTTAACGTCTCCGACACACAAAGACCTGTCGCAAAGATCGTGATATCTTTTCCTTTTCGCAGTTCCACACCTTTACCGATTTCAAACTTATATTCCGGATTATCATTGATGACCGGAACCGCCAGACGTCCAAAACGCAGATAAACCGGACCCACATACTCGTAAGCCGCACGCACAGCTGCCTTCGCTTCCACATCATCACTCGGATTAATGATAACCATGCCCGGAATTTCACGCATCAGTCCGATATCTTCATTGCACTGATGTGTTGCTCCATCTTCGCCGACAGAAATGCCTGCATGTGTTGCTCCGATCTTTACGTTCAGATGTGGATAACCGATTGAATTGCGCACCTGCTCATAGGCACGTCCCGCTGCAAACATGGCAAATGTGCTGACAAACGGTACTTTTCCACAGGTGGAAAGTCCTGCTGCAATTCCTGTCATATTCGCCTCTGCAATCCCGCAGTCAATATGGCGCTCCGGAAATGCTTTCTTAAAAATACCTGTTTTTGTTGCCGCTGCGAGATCCGCATCCAGCACAACCAGATTTTCTTTTTCTTTTCCAAGTTCGGCTAATGCATTACCATAGCTTTCTCTGGTCGCGATCATTTTTACTTCTGACATAATGCTTCACCCGCCTTTCCCAGTTCTTCCATTGCAATCGCATATTCCTCATCGTTCGGTGCTTTTCCGTGCCAGCCTACCTGACCTTCCATATAAGAAACACCTTTTCCTTTTAAGGTATGTGCGATGATTGCTGTCGGCATGCCTTTTGTCTCCCTTGCCTCTTTAAAAGCCTCCGCAAGCTGTGCAAAATCATTTCCATCTGCGACATGGATCACATGGAAATTAAAAGCCTCAAACTTTTTATCGATCGGATCCGGTGAGCAGACTTCATCTAATGTTCCGTCAATCTGCATGTTGTTATTGTCGACGATCACTACCAGATTGTCAAGCTTACGGTGTCCGGCAAACATGGATGCCTCCCACACCTGGCCTTCCTCGATCTCGCCATCACCTAACAGCGTATAAACACGGTAATCTTTGTGATCCATCTTTCCTGCAAGTGCCATTCCGACCGCACAGGAAATTCCCTGTCCTAAAGAACCGGATGACATATCCACTCCCGGAATATGCTTCATATCCGGATGTCCCTGTAAATAGGAACCGGTATGACGCAATGTCTCCAAATCCTTCACCGGAAAATATCCGCGGTTTGCCAGCGCAGAATAAAGTCCCGGCGCCGTATGTCCTTTCGATAAGACAAAGCGGTCACGATCCTCCATTTTCGGATTTTTTGGATCAATATTCATCTCTTCAAAATATAAATATGTAAAAATTTCTGTCGCCGAAAGCGATCCCCCCGGATGCCCCGACTTCGCAGCATGCGTTGCAGTCACGATGCCCTTGCGAACCTCGACTGCAGTCTGCTTCAGTTCTGTGATAGTCATTGATACCCTCCTTTAGTGTCATATAAACTCTGCGAAACCCACCTCAAACTCTTCTCACGTTAAGCTGCTGACGGGTTTCGCAATGATTTTTATTACTCTCCGAAGACGGCAGAGCGGTTTCTATAGTCTTTTTGTAAAACCTTAGTCACCGAAAACCGCTCTATAGTCCTTCTGGAATTTTTCGATTCCTGCGTCGGTCAGTGGGTGTTTTGTCATCTGGACGATTACGTTGTACGGCACGGTTGCGATATGTGCACCTGCTAATGCGCAGTCTGTGACATGGATCGGGTTACGGATGGATGCTGCGATGATCTCTGTCTCAAGTCCATAGTTGTCAAAGATCTGAACAATATCCTGAATCAGATCGATGCCTGCTGTACTGATATCATCTAATCTTCCAAGGAATGGAGAAACATAGGTTGCGCCTGCTCTTGCTGCGAGGAGTGCCTGATTTGCAGTAAAGATCAGTGTTACATTGGTCTTGATGCCCTCTGCAGAGAGAACTTTTACTGCCTTTAAGCCTTCTACTGTCATAGGAATTTTTACAACCATGTTCGGATGGATCGCTGCGATCTCACGTCCCTCTTTGATCATGCCCTCTGCATCAACAGTTGTCGCTTTTACCTCACCGCTGATCGGTCCGTCTACGATGGATGTGATCTCTTTGATTACTTCGTTAAAATCTCTTCCCTCTTTTGCGATCAGGGATGGGTTCGTGGTAACACCACAGATCACTCCCATATCATTTGCTTTACGGATATCCTCTACATTTGCTGTGTCAATAAAAAATTTCATACTATACCTCTCCTTTTCTTTGTGTGCTCGTGCACACAACTTGTTTTACTTATGATAATCTCTTTTATTTAAAACTTCAACCGTGTTTTTGTGTTTTCATGATTTTGCACAACTTTTTTGCGTGCATGTGCACTTTTCACAAAACAAGTTTTGCTTCAAAATATGCACATGCTTTTCCAGTGTTTAACGATAAAACAGTTCCCCAATCTGTAAGTCACGTTTGAAATCACGGATCTTCGTATCTTTGTCAATATAAACAGCCTCGATGCCCATTGCATTTGCCCAGTCGCCCATCTGCTCTGCGGTCAGATCGTATGTAAATGCGGTATGATGTGCGCCGCCTGCAAGGATCCATGCCTCTGCACCGGTATAGAGATCCGGCTGTGGTGTCCAGAAGTTTGTCGCTACCGGAAGTTTCGGCATCGGTTTTTCCACTTTCTTGCAGTCCACATCATTGATGATCAGACGGAAACGGTTGCCAAGATCGATCAGGGAAGTTGCGATACCTTTACCTTCTTTGGAGGTGAATACCAGTCTTGCAGGATCTTCCCTGTCACCCATGGAGAGTGGCTGGCACTTGATGCTGATCGGGCCATCTGCGATGGACGGACAGATTTCCAACATATGTGCCTCTAAGATTCCTTCTTTGCCTTTGACAAAGTTGTAGGTGTAATCCTCCAACATGGATGTTCCCTTTGCATCCTTTTTGCCCTCGGTCATAATCTTCATCAGACGGACCATGGCAGCAACTTTCCAGTCACCCTCTGCTCCAAATCCGTAACCTTTTCCCATCAGACGCTGGATTGCAAGTCCCGGAAGCTGTTTTAATGCACCAAGATCTCCAAAGTGGGTTACGATCGCCTGGTAATTCTTTTCGTCTAAGAAACGTTCAAAACCAAGCTCGATCTGTGCCTGGACTGCAACATGACGGCGGAATTCTTCCGGATCACGTCCCTCTAATAAAATGTCATATTTCTCGTAATATTCATCTACAAGGGCATTGGTATCAGATTCGGATACTGCTGCGACGGACTCCGCGATCTCATTGACCGGATATGCATCCACTTCCCAGCCGAATTTTAACTGTGCTTCTACTTTATCGCCCTCAGTTACCGCAACGTTTCTCATATTGTCAGCGACACGCATCACACGGATATGGCTGCTCTCGATCACGCCGACTGCGGTGCGCATCCAGGAAGCGATCTTCTCCTGTACCACCGGATCAGACCAGTGTCCGACAACCACTTTGCGCTCGATTCTCATACGGGTCACGATATGACCGTACTCTCTGTCACCATGCGCAGACTGGTTTTCATTCATGAAATCCATATCGATGGAATCATATGGGATCTCTTCATTGAACTGTGTATGTAAATGTAATAATGGTTTTCTGTACTCCTGTAAACCTAAGATCCAGGATTTTGCCGGTGAAAATGTATGCATCCATGTGATGACACCTGCACACTCTTCATCCATATTTGCCTCATTAAACGTTTTACGGATCAGCTCGTTTGTGATCAGTGTCGGTTTCCAGATGACTTCATAAGGAAGTACCCCTGACTCATTTAACTTTGCAACGATGATCTTTGCATGCTCTGCCACATGCTCTAAGCACTCATCCCCGTATAAATCCTGTGATCCGGTGCAAAACCAGAATTTATAATTTTTTGTTTTTAACATGTGCAAATTCCCTCCTGATACACTTTATTTTTTTATTATTTTTATAAGATCGGCATCGTCTCTACCGCTGCCATTTCTGCTTCCAGTGCCTTTTTATAGTTTTCAATATAAGCATCAAATCCTGCCACATCCGCCGGATCCGGCTCCATGACAGTTCCTGTTTCACCACCAAAGATCTTACCGGATAAATACTGCTCTAATGTTTCGCCTTCTGCTTTGTGTACCATGTATGATGCAAGCAGTGCCATTCCCATGGGCCGCCCTCGCCTGCAGTTTCCATAACTGCTACCGGCGCATCCATTGCCGCAGCAAGGATTCCCTGTCCGACTCCTTTTGTCTTAAACAGTCCTCCATGCCCGTAAATGCGGTCTACTTTTACTTTTTCCTCTTTTAACAGGATATCCAGACCGATCTTTAACGTGGCAAGTGATGCATAAAGATGGCTTCTCATAAAGTTTGCCAGTGTAAAATGTGCATCCGGTCTGCGCACGAAAAGCGGACGGCCTTCATTTAAACCGGTTACCGGCTCACCGGAGAAATAATTGTAGGCAAGCAGGCCTCCACAGTCTTTATCTCCCTCTAATGCTTTCCGGTAAAGTGTTCCAAACAACTCATTCATATCCGGTTTCATGCCAAAGGCTTCTGCAAATTCTTTGAATAATCCAACCCATGCATTCAGGTCTGATGTACAGTTATTGCAGTGAACCATCGCAACGGTATCACCGGACGGTGTGGTTACCATGTCAAGCTCCTCATGTACATTCTTTAAATCTTCCTCGAGAACGACCATCGCAAACACGGATGTTCCGGCAGATACATTTCCTGTGCGGACTGCAACGGAATTTGTCGCAGCCATACCGGTTCCTGCATCTCCCTCCGGCGGGCAGAGTGGAATGCCTGCGGAAAGATTGCCGCTCTTATCCAACAGTTTTGCTCCCTCAGCAGACAACGTTCCTGCTGCCTCCCCTGCAACTAAAACTTTCGGCAGGATCTCACGCAGTTTCCACGGATATCCTTTTGGTGCGACAAGTGCGTCAAATTTATCGATCATTGTCTGATTGTAATCTCTTGTCTTTGCGTCGATCGGGAACATACCGGATGCCTCTCCGACACCAAGTACTTTCTCTCCGGTCAGTTTCCAGTGAATGTATCCGGCTAAGGTTGTAAAATACGAAATGTTTCCTACATGTTCTTCCCCGTTTAAGATCGCCTGATATAAATGTGCGATGCTCCAGCGCTGTGGAATATTAAAGGAAAACTCCTTTGTAAAGTGCTGCCGCAGCCTCCCCCGTGATCGTATTGCGCCAGGTGCGGAACGGTACAAGTAACTCCCCGTCTTTGTCAAATGCCATATAGCCATGCATCATTCCGGAAAATCCGATCGCTGCGAGTGATGTGATCACCGTATCGTATTTTTCCTTTACATCCTCTGCTAATCTGCCATAACAGTCGGTAAGTCCCGTCCAGATATCATCCAGACTGTATGTCCAGATGCCATCCTCAAACGGTTTTCCCAGTCATGTGCACCGGATGCAATCGGCTCCCCCGTCTCATTTACAAGAACCGCCTTGATCCTGGTTGAACCGAATTCAATACCAAGTACTGCTTTTCCGGTTTCAATCGTCTGCTTTGCGTTACTCATTATCCCTTCTCCTTTCAGATGTAAACCACTTTTTCTATACTTTCAGCATACAACTTGTATGCATGTGTTAACAAGTTGTTTTTTCTTAAAATACCACTTTATAAAATCTCTATAAATTCGCTTTGTTCCTGACCATGTATGGTATAATGTATTAAGCTATGAGCAGTGCCAGATAAGAAGGAACACTGCGGAATAAAATACAGACCAGCACGAACTAATCACAACGTAAAGAAGAGATTTTCCCATGCCATCAGTACATAAAACAAATGAAACCATCAAATACAAACTTGCCACCGCAATGAAAGAATGCATGAAATCCGCCTCCGTAGAGAAGATCACCGTCACGGAGATTGTGGAGACCTGCGGCGTGACACGTCAGACCTTTTACCGGAATTTTAAGGATAAGTATGACCTTATCAACTGGTATTTTGATAAAATTTTACTGGAATCTTTCGAACATATGGGTGAAGGGAAAACTGTGTATGAAGGACTGGTAAATAAATTTCATTATATCCAGCAGGAAAAGCTCTTTTTTAAAGCAGCTTTTAAAATGACGATCAGAATTGTCTGAGAGATCATGATTTTCAACTGATCTGTGCATTTTACACCGAACAGCTTGAGACGCGCATGGCGTGCAGACTTTCCCGTCAGCTGCAGTTTCAGTTAGAAATGTACTGCCAGGGTTCCATTTATATGACCGTACAGTGGGTGCTTGGCTATCGCAAATGTTCTGCCGAAGAACTCGCACATGCCCTTGCATCTGCCATGCCGGAAGAACTGCAGACTGTATTTCATAAATACGGGTTGGTTTGATGCAGGAAAATGTTACATTCATAAACATTTCTGTTACAAAAAAACCTTCCAGGCAAAACAATTATGCCTGAAAGGTTTTCTTTTACTTATGACAATATACGAATCATAAAGCATACATTCTATGATTTCACCGCTGCAATTACATCAGTTTGCGGAAAAGATTCTTAAGATCTTCCACACTGGCATCTTTCGGGTTACCCGGAGCACATGCATCTGCATGAGCAGATTCTGCAAGAAAATCAAGATCTTCTTCTTTTAATGCCTCAAGTTTTGTCGGGATTCCCACATCAACAGAGAGTTTCTGTACGGCATCAACTGCTGCTTTACGATATTCCTCCACAGACATATCGTCCACACCTGACTCCCATTGCACGGGCGATCGCACGGTATTTCTCTCCAGTGCAGTCCGCATTGTACTCCATAACGATTGGAAGCATCATGGCACATGCAACACCATGTGGTGTATCATAAACAGCACCTAAGGTATGAGCCATGGAATGTGCAATTCCAAGACCTACGTTAGAAAATCCCATTCCGGCAATGTACTGTCCAAGTGCCATTCCCTCACGTCCCTCTTTCTTGTTGTCAACTGCATCACGCAGGGATCTTGAAATAATTTCAATCGCTTTCAGATGGAACATATCTGTCATTTCCCATGCAGCTTTGGTTGTATATCCCTCGATCGCATGTGTCAGGGCATCCATACCGGTGGAAGCTGTCAGTCCCTTTGGCATGGAAGACATCATATCCGGATCCACGATTGCAATGACAGGCATATCATGTGGATCGACACAGACGAATTTTCTCTTTCTCTCCACATCTGTGATAACATAATTGATCGTAACCTCTGCTGCCGTACCGGCGGTCGTAGGTACTGCAATGATCGGTACGCATGGTTTTTTCGTGGGTGCAACTCCCTCAAGACTTCTGACATCCTCAAATTCCGGATTGGCAATAATGATTCCGATCGCTTTTGAGGTATCCATAGAAGATCCTCCACCGATTGCGATCAGGTAATCAGCTTCCGCTTTCTTAAATGCCTCAACGCCGTGCTGTACATTCTGGATCGTAGGGTTTGCTTTGATATCTGAATAAATTTCATAAGCAAGTCCGTTTTTGTCAAGAATATCCGTTACCTTTTTTGTAACACCAAATTTGATCAGATCCGGATCAGAACATACAAATGCTTTTTTGAAAGCACGCGCCTTTGCCTCTGTTGCGATCTCTTCGATCGCCCCTGCTCCGTGGTAAGATGTTTCGTTTAACATAATTCTGTTTGCCATAATAACCTTCTCCTTTTTCAATACTTATGATACTTTGATTGTAACAGGATCCTATCGTTTTCGTAAGTGACAAAACAGCAAAATTGTAACAAAAAACCTGTATCAGCAAATTACTGATACAGGCCATGTTATGATCCATTATTATACATTGATTTCCGCTTTTACACCAAGTTCTTCCTTGTTTGCATCCAGAATCGGTTTTACCACATTTGCAATGAATTTATCCACCTGGATCGGTGCACGTCCCACATATTTTGCCGGATCCATCGTGGACTGCAGTGCCTCTAATGTCAGGTTAAATTCAGGATCTGCTGCGATCAACTCCAGCAGATTGTTATCTTTTCCTTCCTCTTTGACAGTCTTTCCTGCCTGCATGGATAAGGTACGGATCTTTTCATGTAACTCCTGACGGTTGCCGCCATTCTTTACAGCGTCCATCATAATGTTTTCCGTTGCCATAAACGGGAGTTCTGCCATTAAATGTTTGGTGATTACTTTATCATATACAACCAATCCATCCACTACATTTAAGCACAGGTCTAAGATACCATCGATTGCAAGAAATCCTTCCGGAATGGAAAGTCTCTTGTTTGCAGAGTCATCTAAGGTGCGCTCAAACCACTGTGTTGCGGAAGTGATCGCCGGGTTTAAAGCATCGATCATGACATAACGCGATAAGGATGCGATACGCTCGGAACGCATTGGATTTCTCTTGTATGCCATGGCTGAAGATCCGATCTGGTTCTTCTCAAACGGCTCTTCCACTTCTTTTAAGTGCTGTAACAAACGGATATCATTTGACATCTTGTGTGCACTTGCCGCAATACCTGCAAGAATATTTGCAACGCGTGTATCCACTTTTCTGGAATAAGTCTGTCCGGAAACTGCATAGCACTCTTTGAATCCCATTTTTGCAGCGATCATCGGGTCGATCTTGTCGATAGTCTCCTGATCTCCATCAAACAGTTCCAGGAAGCTTGCCTGTGTTCCGGTCGTTCCCTTGGAACCGAGCAGTTTTAAAGATCCCATGACATACTCAAGGTCTTCCAGATCCATGATAAATTCCTGTGTCCAGAGTGTTGCTCTCTTTCCAACCGTCGTCGGCTGTGCAGGCTGGAAATGGGTAAATGCCAGTGTCGGCAGATTTTTGTAAGTATCTGCAAATTTTGCAAGTTCTGCGATAACATTGACCAGTTTTTTATGAACCAGCTCCAATGCCTCCCTCATTAAAATAATATCGGTGTTATCACCAACATAACAGGATGTTGCTCCAAGATGGATGATTCCTGCTGCCTTTGGGCACTGCTGTCCATATGCATATACATGACTCATAACATCATGACGAACCAGTTTTTCACGCTCTCTTGCTACATCATAATTGATGTCCTCAGCATGTGCCTTTAACTCGTCGATCTGTTCCTGTGTAATAACCGGCTTTCCATTCTCGGAAAGTCCTAACTCCATCTCTGTCTCAGCTAATGCAATCCATAATTTTCTCCAGGTACGGAACTTTTTGTCCTGTGAAAAAATATACTGCATCTCCTTGCTGGCATAACGCTCAGATAACGGACTTGTATATCTGTCTGTACTCATTTCTGTTCTCCTTAACATTGTTTTATCATCAGATCATTATCTATCTCTCAAAGTCGCCCCGGATGTCCTCTTTCGGCGGTTCCATCGGGTAGGTACCCGTAAAGCATCCCTTACAGATACTTAATCCGCCGACCATTTCCTCTAAACGCTCAACTCCAAGGTATCCAAGGGAATCCGCACCAATGATCTTACGGATATCCTCGATGGAACGATTGTATGCAATGAGCTGTTCTCTCTCCGGGATATCTGTTCCAAAGTAACACGGCCATAAAAATGGTGGGGAACTGATCCTTACATGCACTTCGGTTGCACCGGCATCACGCAGCATTTTTACGATGCGGTCTGATGTCGTACCGCGGACAATGGAATCATCGATCATAATGATACGTTTTCCATCGACCGCCTCTTTTAAAACATTTAATTTCACGCGCACGCTGGACTCTCTGCTGCTCTGTTTCGGCTTGATGAAAGTTCTTCCGACATAGCCGTTTTTCACAAATGCAGTGCCATACGGAATCCCCGACTGCAGGGAATAACCGAGTGCTGCAGCATTTCCGGACTCCGGAACACCGACGACAAGGTCTGCATCCACCGGTGAATCCATGGCGAGGAAACGTCCTGCCTTGATCCTGGATGCATAGACACTGACACCGTCGATATGGCTGTCCGGTCTTGCAAAGTAAATATATTCAAAATACAGCGCGCCTCTTTTCTTTTGGCAGTGCTAAAGAAAGGTCAGACTGAATGCCGCCCTCCGGTGTGATCGTAACGATCTCTCCCGGCAGTACATCACGGACATACTCCGCGCCGATCGTATCAAGTGCACAGGTCTCGGATGCCAAAATGTAGGCATTGTCACGTTTTCCAATACAGAGCGGTTTAAAACCGTACGGATCACGCGCTCCGACTAACTTTCTCGGGCTCATCACTACCAGTGCAAACGCACCCTTGATCTTCTGGCAGGCACGTCCCACTGCCTCTTCCACACTGTTTGAATTTAAACGCTCACGGGCAATGTGATAGGCGATGACCTCAGAGTCAATCGTCGTCTGGAAAATTGCTCCGGTATACTCTAAATCCTTGCGCAGTTCCATTGCATTGATCAGGTTTCCGTTGTGTGCGAGCGCTAACGTTCCCTTTACATAATTAAGAACCAATGGCTGTGCATTCTCACGGGTGGAAGCTCCTGCCGTCGAATAACGGACATGTCCGACACCGATATCGCCATGCATAGGCTCTAAATTATCCTGCGTGAATACCTCATTGACAAGTCCCATGCCTTTGTATGAGGTCACCTTTCCCTTGGGTCCGTTCGTCTCACTGACTGCAATACCACAGCTCTCCTGTCCACGGTGCTGCAATGCAAAAAGGCCATAATAGATCGTAGACGCAACGTCTCCGCCATCAAAGTCGTACATTCCGAATACACCACATTCCTCGTGCAGTCCGCTGTCCCCATTCGTCTGCCATGGTGTATCTTTCACAAATCCATTGTTGTCCATAAATGTATCTCCATTAAGCAAATTTCTTACCTGTCAGAAGCTCATATGCCTCTTTGTATTTATTCACGGTCTTTTCGATGACATCATCCGGTAACAGATAGTCACTGTCCGGATTTGCTTTTAACCAGTCTCTTACAAACTGTTTGTCAAAGGAAGGCTGTCCCTGTCCCGGCTTGTAACCCTCTAACGGCCAGAATCTGGAGCTGTCCGGTGTGAGCATCTCATCCCCTAATACAACATTGCCATTCTCATCCAAACCAAACTCAAACTTGGTATCTGCAATGATGATACCTTTGGTCAGTGCGTATTCTGCACATTTTTTATATAATGCGATCGTATAATCTTTGATCTGTTCTGCATAAGAAGCGCCTTTTCCCGGATACTCTTTCTCTAAGATCTCCCTGCAGCGCTCAAATGAGATATTCTCATCATGCAGACCGATCTCTGCCTTGGTACTCGGTGTAAAGATCGGCTCAGGCAGTTTGTCGGACTCCTGTAATCCCTCCGACAGTTTGATGCCGCATACGGTACCGTTTTCTTTATAGCTCTCCCAGCCGCTTCCTGTGATGTATCCGCGGACGATGCACTCGATCGGAAGCATCTCTAATTTTTTGCACATCATGCTGTTGCCGTCAAATCTCTCCTCCTGGAAAAATTCCGGCATATCTTTTACATCAACAGAAATCATATGATTTGGAACGATATCTTTTGTTAAATCAAACCAGAATTTAGACATCTGAGTCAGAATCGCACCCTTTTTTGTGACTTTGTTCTTCAAAATATGATCGAAAGCAGAAATTCTGTCTGTCGCTACAATGATCAGGCTGTCGCCGTTATCATATACTTCACGTACTTTTCCCTCTTTAATTGGCTGAAATACTTTGCTACTCATCCTCTTTGTCCTCTTTTCCGGTGTTATAAGCACCATATCATTTTCTGATGTTACTCAAAAATTATAATACATAGTCTTTTGGAAAGTCAATGATTTTGCCCGTATGGACATCGATATGTGATATAGAAAAATCAGTTCTTTTTATTAGTATTTTTGTATAGTTTTAATCATATTATAAGTTGTACTTATATTTTTGTTTATATTCTCTTATTCTCACTTTCTCAGCTTCTTTCCTGCATGAATTTTACCGGAAAATGATCCTTTTCCTTTCAAAAAAAGTGCCACAAAACTGATAAATTTCTTTCTGACAGCAGCTGCCCTGCCTGTCCAAAAATAAATATACCAGTCTGTGGCATCTTTTTATCCGGCTATATTATATCGCTCTTTTATTTTTTGATCAGTAAAGATTTTCCTGTCATCTCTGCCGGCTGCTCCATTCCCATCAGCTCGATCATAGTCGGGATGATATCAGCAAGGCATCCGTCCTCTTTTAAGGTGTAGGAAGGATCTGCATTTACGAGAATAAATGGAACCGGGTTGGTTGTGTGGGATGTTAACGGCTCGCCGGTCTCGTAGTTTACAAGCTGCTCAGCGTTTCCGTGATCTGCGCAGATGAACATCTGTCCGTCTACTTCTTTTAATGCCTCAACTGCTTTTCCAACACAGGTATCTACTGTCTCAACTGCTTTGATCGCTGCATCTAAGATTCCGGTGTGACCAACCATATCCGGGTTTGCAAAGTTGATGATGATGACATCATATTTCTCAGAACGGATTGCTGCACATAACTTGTCGCATACTTCCGGTGCGCTCATCTCCGGCTGTAAATCGTAGGTAGCTACTTTCGGAGATTTTACAAGAATACGGTCCTCACCTTTGTTTGGCTCTTCCACACCGCCGTTGAAGAAGAAGGTAACGTGTGCATATTTCTCTGTCTCGGCGATTCTTGCCTGTGTCATATCATGTGCTGCTAAATACTCACCAAATGTATTTTTCAGTTCTACTTTCTTAAATGCAACTTCTTTGTTCGGAATCGTCACGTCATACTCTGTGAAGCAGATGTATTTTACGTTCTTTCTTGCGCCACGGTCAAATCCATCAAAATCATCCATACAAAATGTTCTTGTGATCTCACGCGCACGGTCAGGACGGAAGTTAAAGAAAATAACAGTATCGTTGTCTTTGATTGTTGCGATCGGTTTGCCGTTCTCTGTAATTGCAGTTGGAACGAAGAACTCATCTGTCACATCTTTTGCATAAGATGCTTCCATAGCTGCTACTGCGCTCTCAGCAGTTTCTCCCTCGCCAGTGGTCAGCACTTTGTATGCTTTCTCCACACGATCCCATCTGTTATCACGATCCATTGCGTAGTAACGTCCGGAAATAGATGCGATCTTGCCAACACCAATTTCTTTCATCTTAGCTTCCAGTTCTTCGATGAACTCTTTACCGGAAGTCGGAGCAGTATCACGTCCGTCTAAGAAGCAATGTACATATACATTCTCAACGCCCTCTTTTTTTGCCATATCAAGCAGGCCAAACAGGTGTGTGATGTGGCTGTGTACACCACCGTTTGATAACAGTCCGTATAAATGAAGGTCGGAACCGTTTTTCTTTACGTTTTCCATACCATCTAATAATGCCTGATTTTTGAAGAAATCGCCATCGCTGATTTCTTTTGTGATTCTCGTCAGTTCCTGATATACGATTCTTCCGGCACCCATATTTAAATGTCCTACCTCAGAGTTACCCATCTGTCCGTCAGGAAGACCAACTGCAAGACCACTTGCATTTCCTTTTACAAACGGATAGTCTTTCATAAGTCCGTCGATCACCGGTGTCTTTGCCTGTGATACGGCATTGCCCTCTGTTTTTTCATTCAGTCCAAATCCGTCTAAGATCATTAATACGGTAGGTTTCTTACTCATGTTTTGTTTCCTCACTTTCTATTCTCTTTCCATTTATCAAAAGTATACGATTCTCCTAATCCAGAACCATTATACTGATAACCTCATCTGTTTTCAATAGTTTTTCTGGCTCAGCTGTTTTTCAAACTTCTTTGCCTTTGCCTGGCATTCTGTTTCCGTGACCGGATCCCCTCCGGCATCCTTATTAAGCTTTTCTAATATATAGGAATAAATCGCCCAGTTCGTGGGCGCATCATAATGGAGTCCGTCTCCTTTTGTTCCAAACCCAAGATTCGTCAGATATCGGTAACAATCGATATATGTAGCATTCTCCACCTTCTTGATGCGGTTATTAAATGCTTCAATCCTCTGATTATTACATCTTACCGGAGCACCTGACTTTGTCGGATTCACAGACAACAGATAAAGTTTTGAACTTTCCGGCCATCTGCGATATTTGTTCAGATAGGAACGGATCGATGTCAGGTCATTGACTCCCAGTCCACAGATCACAATCCAGTTTTGATTTTTTGCAGCGACTGTACCTTCGGGAACGCAGTATCTGCCAGCCATGCATATCCCATTCCAGGACAGGATACCACAAAAAAATTCGGCACATCTTCGATTTTGCATTCCTCATTCATCAGATAAAATCTGGAATCTCCCAGAAAAATATACCCGGTTTCATATTCATAGGGATCTTCGGTCGGCTCTTCTTCTGCCGGTTCATTTTTTATTTCCATATCCCCGTTGACCTGATTGTCCGCAATATCCGTTTCATTTTTCGTTACATCTGTTTTTATGCTGTCATCGGCATCCGCTTTTTCATCGTCTCTTTCATTTTTTCCCGATGAGTTCCCGGAATTACCTGTTATATTCTCATTTTCTGATCTGTTATTTGATCCACTATGTTGTAAGGATGTCTCCGTTTCCTGACGTCGTTAGCGCTCTGTGCCCTTGCATTCGCATTATTTTCTTTATATTCCGAATCCGTTTTTCCTGCCTGGTTCCATTCTCTTACCATCACGTTCCAACCGCAGATTATAATCAGGACACATATCAGGATCCGTGCTATTTTCTTTTTCATATATTTCACATTTTCCGCATATATCAAGGGAAAAGGGGATTCCTTCTGCTTTCACTCCCAGAGAGAATCCCCTTAACCTGATTATGATTTATTTATAGTTTACGATCTTACCGAAATCAGCTTTTAAGGAAGCTCCGCCAACTAAACCACCATCGATATCAGGCTGTGCAAACAACTCTGCTGCATTACCTGCATTTACAGATCCGCCGTACTGAATACGAACTTTCTCTGCAGTGTCAGCACCGTATACTTCTTTGATGCAGTCACGGATTGCCTTGCAGACTTCCTCTGCCTGCTCTGTGGTTGCAGTTTTTCCTGTTCCGATAGCCCAGATCGGCTCATAAGCGATTACCATAGAAGCAACCTGCTCTGCAGTAACGTCTTTTAAGTCAGATTTGATCTGCATACGGATCCAGTCTAGAGTGATTCCCATCTCTCTCTGCTCTAACGTCTCGCCACAGCAAAGGATTGGTGTTAAGTTATGCTCGAAAGCTTTTTTCACTTTTTTGTTTAACATGCAGTCGCACTCTTTGAAGTAATCACGTCTCTCGGAATGACCGATGATAACGTATTTTACGCCAGCGTCAACTAACATCTCTGGAGCGATCTCTCCGGTGTAAGCACCTTTCTCCTCATAGTACATGTTCTCAGCGCCTACTGCTACGTTGGTTCCTTTTACAGCCTCAACAACAGGTACGATGTCGATTGCCGGTACACAGTAAACAACTTCTACGTCATCACTTACTACAAGTGGTTTTAACTCTTCTACTAATTTTACAGCCTGGCTTGGAGTCATGTTCATTTTCCAGTTTCCGGCTACGATTTTCTTTCTTGCCATGATCTTATCCTCTTTTTCCCATTTTATTGATTTATCATCGGCTGCCATGCCAAGGCGTTATGGCAGCCGAATTCACTCTATGGCTCTCTCTTATTTATCGTCGGCTGCCATGACACCTGGTAATTCCTTACCCTCTAAGAACTCAAGAGGAAGCTCCACCACCAGTAGAGATATGGCTCATCTTGTCGCCAAAGCCTAACTGGTTAACGGCTGCTGCAGAATCACCACCACCGATGATTGTTGTTGCATCTGTATCAGCAAGTGCTTTTGCAACTGCGATTGTACCAGTTGCTAATGTTGGGTTCTCGAATACGCCCATCGGTCCGTTCCATACAACAGTCTTTGCTGTCTTAACTGCATCAGCATATAACTCCTGAGTCTTTGGTCCGATATCGCATCCCTCTCTGTCAGCCGGCATATCTTTTACATCACATACAGTAACTTCTACCGGAGCGTCGATCGGGCTCGGGAAATCTGCGATGGTTACAGCATCTACCGGAAGGAGTAATTTCTTTCCAAGTTTCTCAGCTTTTGCCATCATCTCTTTACAGTAATCGATCTTTGTATCATCTACTAAAGATTTACCGATCTCATATCCCTGTGCTTTTAAGAAAGTATATGCCATACCACCACCGATGATTAATGTATCGCATTTCTCTAATAAGTTAGAGATAACATTTAATTTATCTGCAACTTTTGCACCGCCAAGGATTGCTACGAACGGCCTTACCGGATTCTCTACAGCATTTCCAAGGAAATCGATCTCTTTCTGCATTAAGTAACCAACTACGTTAGAACCACCCTTTGCAGTGATGAATTTTGTAACGCCTGCAACAGAAGCATGTGCTCTGTGGGAGGAACCGAATGCGTCGCATACATAATCGTCTGCAAGATCAGCTAACTCTTTGCTGAACTCTTCGCCGTTCTTTGTCTCCTCAGCACCACGGAAACGTGTATTCTGTAATAATACAACATCTCCTTCGTTCATTTCAGCAACTGCTTTTGTAGCTGCCTCACCTGTTACATTGTAATCAGATACGAAGTTTACTTTTTTGCCAAGTTTCTCAGAAAGTTTCTCAGCTACCGGAGCTAAAGACTCGCCTTCGTTTGGTCCGTTTTTTACTTTTCCAAGATGTGAACAGAGAATTACTTTTCCACCATCGTTGATTAATTTCTGGATGGTAGGAAGAGCTGCGTTGATACGAGTCTCATCTGTGATTTTTCCTTCTTTTAACGGAACGTTGAAATCACATCTTACAAGTACTCTTCTTCCCTTTACATTAATGTCGTCTACTGATTTTTTGTTTAATGACATAAAATATGTCCTCCTTTTATATAATTGAGGTATAAAAACAGGCCCGGTCCAATAGGACCGGACCTGCTAAAAGTCGCATATAGTTATCGTAACCCGTCGATTATGCTAACTCACTGAAGTATTTGATTGTACGAACCATCTGAGATGTGTAAGAGTTCTCGTTGTCATACCATGAAACAACCTGAACTTCGTACTGGTCATCAGATACCTGGTTAACCATTGTCTGAGTTGCATCGAATAATGAACCATATCTCATTCCTACGATATCGGAAGAAACGATCTCATCCTCGTTGTAACCGAAGGACTCGTTAGCTGCTGCTTTCATAGCTGCATTGATGTCTTCTTTTGTTACGCCAGCTTTCTTAACAACTGCTGTTAAGATTGTTGTAGAACCTGTTGGGGTCGGTACACGCTGTGCAGATCCGATTAATTTTCCGTTTAATTCTGGGATAACTAATCCGATAGCTTTTGCAGCACCTGTGCTGTTAGGAACGATGTTAACTGCTGCTGCACGGGATCTTCTTAAATCACCTTTTCTCTGAGGTCCGTCAAGAGTCATCTGATCACCTGTGTAAGCATGGATTGTTACCATGATACCAGACTGGATTGGAGCATATTTGTTTAATGCATCAGCCATAGGTGCTAAGCAGTTTGTTGTACAGGAAGCTGCTGAAATGATTGTATCAGAAGCTTTTAATGTCTCGTGGTTTGTATTGTAAACGATAGTAGGAAGGTCATTTCCTGCTGGAGCAGAGATAACAACTTTTCTAGCACCTGCATTGATATGAGCCTGAGCTTTCTCTTTGCTTGTGTAGAATCCAGAACACTCTAATACAACGTCAACTTTTAATTCACCCCATGGGCAGTTGTTTGCATCTGGGAATGCGTAGATTTTGATTTCTTTTCCGCAAACGATGATAGAATCATCTGTGTAAGATACTTCATCAGCGTGCTCATATTTTCCCTGAGAAGAATCATATTTTAACAAGTGTGCTAACATTTTAGGGCTTGTTAAATCGTTGATTGCTACTACTTCATATCCTTCTGCTCCAAACATCTGTCTGAAAGCAAGACGACCAATACGGCCAAAACCATTGATTGCTACTCTTACTGCCATTTTTAATTCCTCCTAGAATTTGTAAATGTGATAACTTGATGGGACTTATGCCCGTCCCAAGCTTCCTTTATTTTAACCAATTTCTTTTGAAAGTTCAAGCCTTTTTCTCGACTTTATTCTGTGTTTGTTAAATTTTTCACTATATGCAATTTTCCGGTCGTTTTTTCATGAATTTTATACAAAATATACAAATATGACTTCTTTTCTTTTGTGGGATAGGCTATACTATATCATAAGCTACTTACCAAATGTTGGTTTGTTTATGAAATAAATCGCCCGTCCCAATGGTGTGTCGCAGGTCTGTGAGTGGCATCTTGCGCAAAGCCGGAGTTAATTTTGGTTCCATTGTACGAAAATAAGAAAAGTCTAAGTGTGTCTGAGTTAGATTTTCTCGGAGTGACGTGACCGGCGTTCAACGAGCCATCCGTGGCTCGTGAATCCTTGTTCTGCCATCCGTGGCAGAACATCACTGTGTATCTACAGACACACTAAGATTTTCTAATTTTCTCCCAAAGTCACAAAATCAGCTCAGGCTTTGCGCAAGATGCCAGCCTCCAGGTTATGAAACACCATTTGGGTGGGCGGTTCATCTCAAAATGGGGGCGCGGGTGTGAATTTTTGATATTCGCACGAATGGAAATATGCTTAAAATCCTAATGTGCAATATCACTGATATTCAGCCTGATGACTTGTCTGAAGTTTCATCTGCTATGTTGCATTACATTAATCATTTCGTAAATTAACAGACTAATAATGCAGATTATTATTCCAAGTATGTATGTTTAAAAGCATAGATATAACAGATTGCGTCGAGATTTTTCAACCTTTTTGAAATGAATGTCACAAAAATTTACGCACCCCCAAGGTTGTAAAATGAGTTTCCCGGCTAAGGGTGGTTCACAACCTTGCGGCTGGCAAATCGCATCAAGCCAGGACTCGTTTTGTGACTTTGGGAGAAAATTAGAAAGTCTTTGTATGCCTGTTCACAATACAGTGTTATGCTGCCATGGACGGCAGCACAAGTCCTAATGTGCCCGGACGGCACATTTAGGACGCACACGTCACTCCGCCTCAACCTGAATCAGGCATACTTAGACTTTCTTATTTTCGGACAACGGAACAAAACAGTCCCGGCTTGATGCAATTTGCCAATCGTAACTCCCCAGAACCACCCTACACAGGGAAACTCATATCACCCACAAACCAGCATTTGTGATATGCGTAATTGCGCAAATAAGATTTCACATTATGTGCCAGCCCGGCACAGGAAAGAGGATTTAATATGTTATGGGATACGCATATGCACAGCCAGTTTTCCGGCGACAGTCACACACCGCAGGAAGATATGATCGCTGCTGCAAAACAAAAAAATTTAAAAGGAATCTGTTTTACAGACCATCTTGACATTGACTATCCGGACGAACCGGAGACATTTTTGCTGGATCTGCCGAATTATGTCTCTTCCGTGGATGCAATGCAGGAGAAATATAAGGAAGTTCTTCCGGTTCGACTCGGCATTGAACTTGGGTTACAGCCGCATCTTGCCTGCATACATGCTGACATCCTGTCACAATACCCGTTTGATTTTGTGATCGGTTCCTCACACGTCATGCACGGCGTTGATCCTTATTATCCGGCTTATTGGGAAAATCACACGGAGGAGGAAGGCTATCAGGAATATTTTGAATCCATTCTGGAAAATATCGCAGTTTTCGATGGTTTTGACGTCTATGGTCACATCGACTACGTGGTGAGATACGGTCCAAATAAAAATGCCAGTTATTCCTATCAGAAATATGCCGACATCATCGATGAGATCTTAAAGGCTCTCATTATCAAAGGAAAAGGAATCGAGATCAACACCGGCGGTTTCAAATACGGACTCGGCCATCCGAACCCGGCCGAGGACATCATTAAGCGCTATCATGAACTCGGCGGAGAGATCATCACGATCGGTGCGGACGCACATCAGCCGGAGCATGTCGCATTTGATTTTGAAAAAGTTCCTTCTATCTTAAAAGAAGCCGGCTTTACGCATTATACGGTATTTAAGAACAGGAAACCGGAATTTATCCCGATTCCCTGACCGGAACTGCTGTTAGGATGCCGGGGCAAATAGTGCACTCAAGTTTATTAATTGGCAAATTGCACCAGCCGATATATTGTGAATGCACTATTTGCGCCCCAGCCTCCTGTCATTTTAACGTCTCACTGTGATTTAACACCGACGTACTATATAAAAACAGCACATCCTGATCTTTAAAATTAATATAGTTCCCAATCCGCTCCACGGGCAGATACCGGATATCCACCAGTGTGATCTTCGCATAATCTTCTGCCAGGAGTGGGGCGATGCTGCTTCCAAAGGAATCCCGGAACATGACCAGTTCCCGGTCTGTTTTCGCATTCGGATTTTCAATCGATATCAGGGATTTCGATCCTCCCAGAAAAATCTCATACATATCATTCCCCGTTGTTTTTTCCATGTCGTAAATCTTATTTTCCGCTCGGTTTTCATAATCATACACGATACAGTTTTCAAGCACGTCATTATCCAGATAATACAGTGTATCAGGCTGTCCATGAAGTGCGAGCTGTCCATAATAGACACCGTAAAATGGATTTTCCAGTTCTTTTGTTTCGTATTCTGTCGCCGGATTTACCCCCATTGCCCCAGCGAGGTGCCGTGCCACATCCGTGATCTGTTCCTGCCGCCAGTGTGCATCTGTGCGGTAATAGTCCGAAAGTTCAAGATCCCCAAATATGTCAATATACTGTGCATATTTCGTCCCATCTCTCATCTGCGCCGTCAGCATATCATAATCCATGGACGGATAACCATTTTCATCTGCCAGAAAATAACTTTTATCCGGCACGATCGCCAGATAGATATCTGTGTCTGTATCCGAAAGGTAACGATCATAGACTTCCCCAAAACGCGTGGCTGCATACTGCAGTGAATCCGCATGAAGCGGATATTCCATTTTGGCAATATAGCCATCTTTGATATAAAGTCCATGCTGGTCTCTCTGCCCCAGCACATACATGGAAAACGCTGTCTTTAATGCACGAAACTGCTCCCGTAACGGAAACTGGTCTTTTGCATACGACTCAAATCCACTCATAAAAGTACCATCTTTCATGTTTTCCACATTTATTTTCGGAAACTGTGCAAGTTTTCTGCGCTCTGAGATAGAAACCGTATCATCACTTTTTGCAATATTTCCTGTTAAGAATCCAAACAGGATCAGTGCCGTCACGCCAACAGTGATCCTGTCTTTTCGCTTTGTTCCCATAATCGCCCTCAAAATCTGAAATATAAAAACGGATTGAATGAACCATCTACCAGAAATGCCACACAAAGAAGCAGTAACATTACCAGCAGGAGAATTTCTGCAATGTCAAGCGTCTGCTTTAAGCCTTTCTTTTTCTGCAATCTTCCATATAATCTCGCAGGAAGCGGCGTCGCCCCGATCACCGCAGTCAGGATGATCACTGCATAACTTTTCAGATAATACAGGTTCTCTGTCGTAACCGGTTTTATCTGTCCCCCGCCAAACATAGATACGATGCAATTCCAAAAATCCGCCACGGAGGATGCATCAAAAAGTACAAACCCGATCAGCACAAAAAACAGCACATACAGGTGTCCGACGATCTTATGTTTTTTTAAATAAGGCAACAGCCATGCTTTTTCAATCAGTAAAAGCACCGCATACATTAGTCCCCACAGGATAAAATTCCATGCCGCCCCATGCCAGAATCCGGTTGCCATCCACACAAGAAAAATATTGAAGATCCACCGCACAGGTTTTACATGACTGCCGCCCAGCGGGATGTAAAGATAATCCCGGAACCATGCGCCAAGTGAAATATGCCATCTGCGCCAGAATTCGGTAATGCTCGCAGAACAATAAGGATAGCGGAAGTTTTCCGGAAAATCAAATCCAAAAACAACTCCCAGTCCGACCGCCATATCGCTGTACCCGGAAAAATCAAAGTAAATCTGAAGCATAAACGCTACCGCATACATCCAGAAAAATAAAACCGATTTTTCCTCGGAAGCCTGAAACTGTCCGATCAGCTCCCCGAGTACATTTGCAATCAGTATCTTTTTTGACAGCCCGGTCACAAATCTTCGAATTCCATATGCACACTTTTCCACGCTGTGCATACGGTTTTCAAGCTGACTTCTGATATCCGAATAGCGCACGATCGGCCCTGCAACGAGTTGTGGAAACATTGCAACATAAGCAGCAAACGTGAGCAGATTTTTCTGTGCCGGGACATCTCCCCGGTATACATCTACCGTATAGCTGATGACCTGAAATGTATAAAAACTGATGCCAAGCGGCATTGCAATGCTAAGCAGTGGAATTTTCTGCCCTGTCAGCACATTGAGATTCTGGATAAAAAAATCGGCATATTTGCAATAGATGAGCGGAAAAATTTCCAATAAAACAGCGGCAGCCAAAAGAATTTTTGACTGCCGTTTATTCTGACATGTACCGATCAGACGGGCAGACAGATAACCAGCTAAGATGACTGCTGCCATCACCGGCAGGTATTTCGGTTCTCCCCATCCATAAAAGATCAGACTCCCCAAAAGAAGCACTGTATTTTTCATCCGCCCCGGAGCCAGAAAATAAACCAGCACCATACACGGAAGAAAATAAATCAAAAACGTGATACTTGAAAATAACATTTATACGATCCCGTCCTCACTGATGACTTTCGCGTTTTCATAAGTCTGCGTGAGTTTGTCTTTAAACGTGTTTACCAGTTCTTCATTTCCAAAAACAGATACCAGATAATCATCCACCGAAATTACAACCAGCTTGTCCGGAAATCCACACATCCACTGTCTGCCCATCACATTTTCCTTGAGGTCTGCCGCTACGCTCTTTACATCATCTGCATTTTTCAGATGATAGGCACCGCAGGTAAATGTGTTTGCATTCATCATGTGCATGATGGAAGCCGCATTATCGATCTTTTCCGCATCCGCCGCCGGAAAGCCAAGCATGCGGTCTAATTCATCCGCATCCGTGATCCCAAATGTCCCCGGCGCATCCTCTGTCATATTTTCTTCCGTCATATCTCCGCCTGCGATGGCGAATTTCTCGTCTTCTTCGTAGCTGTTCCAGACTGTGGTAAGAAGCTCTTTGGCATCTTTGATCTCTGTCTTTTCTGATGAATCCCTGCTGTCTGTTTTATTTCCACAGGCAGCAAGTGACATTGCAAGAAAAATTGAAAGCAATAGTATTATAAATTTTTTCATGTTCGCCTCCATTTTTGTTTTGTTTGGTTTTATTTTTCTCATCGTATCATGTTTTATACCGGGTGGAAAGAGAATATTCCATTTTCTTTAATATCTTCTCACGATCCGATCAACACATTTTTTCCTTCAAATGCAAATCCATAATGTCTGATCTTCTCTTTTGGTATTCCCCGTGCCAACAGTTCGGCATCATATTTTTTTCTTTGATCTGCACTAGTGATGACTGTACTGTTTTCTTCAAGTGTCTGCTCTTTTTTATTATTTTTTACCTTAAACTCCAATATAATTGCTGGTATTTTTGTTTTTTCCCGCTCTTTCGGAACCATCATGACATCATATCTGCCAAAGCCGCTTTCCCGGTTTGACCTGATTTCATAGATATCTGTCTGGTCTGCTATCAGTCCAAGCACAAATCCATGATAAAATCTTTCCGGTTCCTGATTTCCAGCGCCTTCACTTCCGACATCAAAATAACTAAACGTTGCAAGCGTAATCTTATTCATACAATAATTCATTACATCCACATCCTCAACCTTTAAATAACCACCTGCTACCAGAAGACTCCATACCGCGCTTTCATCCTGTGCAAGATGGCTGAACACGATCTGTTCATCAAAATTAACTTCAATCGTCTTTCCGTTTAAAAGACTTTCCATCTGTATCTTCATATCTGCCGATGCTCATTCTCTGTAAAACATTCCTGTTCATTTAGATAGCGGTTTTGTCTATAAACATCCACAATAATATTTTTTATCTTTTGAACAGCATCTTTGTAATTGTTCTGTTTTACATCCGCAAAGCTGACAAAAATAACCCGATATGTTCCCTGCAGTATGCGGTATTTTTCACTTTCCCACCACTGCCTTATAAAATCTGTTTTATCAATATAAAAATAATGGTTCTTTCTTAAAGATACAAAATCCTGCTTTCCAATACTGATGATTCTGCTCATATTTTACCTATACTTTCCTGTTTATCGTGTAATTATCTTTACACGTTTTTGACGTTCTCTGCTGCCTGATCATATTGTATCTATCTTTTGATCAGTTTGAAAGGATTTTCATTTTCTGTAAGTTTTCTTAAAATGATCAATAATCAATTCGGAAATAATCAAGATACGCTTTATATCTGTCCTGTGCCGTAAGACAGGTATCTGTCAGATATCCTTTTTCATTGTCCCATTCTTTCAGCCCCCGATAGTAGAACATTTTTAAATCATCTTCGATAATAAATGGAACAATATTATATTTCAGACACTCTTTAAACATGATCAGTCTGCCGACACGTCCGTTGCCATCCTGAAACGGATGAATTCTTTCAAACTTCACATGAAAATCCAAAATATCTTCCAAAGACTTTTCTTCTTTCGCATTATATTCTGCCAGCAATTTTTTTATCTTACCGGATACCTGCTCCGGTAATGTAGTCTCCATACCCCCGACCTCATTTGGCATCTTTTTATAATCTCCAACAGCAAACCAGTCTTTTCTGGAATCACTGGTTCCATTTTTTAAAGTCAGATGGAGCAGCTTTAACAATTTCTCTGTCAATACCATACAGGCATCATCAATTATCATATCAATGCACCGAAAATGGTTTGCAGTTTCAATCACGTCATCCACGTTAAGAACTTCATTTTCAACACCGATGGTATTGGTTTCAAAAATATATCTTGTCTGATCGTGCGTCAGACGGCTTCCTTCCATATGATTTGAATTATAGGTTAAATCGATCTGTGTTTTATGATAGATACCGCCTTGATACTTATCTGTTTTTTCTTCTCTCAGAATATCTAACAGTGTTTTGGACTGCCGTTTTTCCTGATTTTTTCGCACTCTGTTTTCCTCCGTTCACTTTCTAGATTATTTAATTATAGCACATTACCGGTGGCAAATTCATTTTTGTCTATAAAAACGCAGAAAATCATATAAAAACACACCTGAATAAAAAATGACACATTTATCCATGTACCCATATTCTTTATACTAGTATGATAGAAGCGGACATATAGATTCAAGAATGGAGGGTGTATTTTTATGAAAACCTACGAACGACCACAAGTATTTTGTCAGGAAGATTTATGCGAAGGCTGTCCGGCAGACAACGGTTCTTTCTGCACACTGACCAAGGGATATACAACCGGTGATAAAGACTACCGTCCTACCTGGGAACGCAATGGCGAGAGTCCGGATAAAATAACATGGATAAAAAGACCTCCCAGAAAGGATTTTTCTTTTCCTTTCTGGAAGGTCTTTTAAAATTGTCAAAGAAAGATAAATATCTCTTCCCTTTTCTATATATTGTCTCTTATTTAAAATATGCTACACCGGACTCAAAGATTTTAAGATCCTGCTCTCCGTAAATGTTCATTGCCACGCTTCTGTCACGTCTCTCGGAATGAGCCATCTTGCCGAGCACACGTCCATCCGGGCTTGTGATACCCTCGATGGAACAGTAGGAACCATTGACGTTCCACTCTTCGTCCATGGTCGGAACACCTGCCTCATTGACGTACTGTGTTGCAACCTGACCGTTTGCAAACAGTTTATCAAGCCATTCTTTCGGTGCAACAAAGCGTCCCTCTCCGTGGGATGCCGGGTTGCAGTAAACTTTTCCAAGTTCCGCCTGTGCTAACCACGGGGACTTGTCGGTGACAACTTTTGTGTATACCATCTTGCTGATATGGCGTCCGATCGTGTTGTAGGTCAGTGTCGGGGAATCTGCTGCCTGCGGGCGGATCTCGCCGTAAGGTACCAGTCCTAATTTGATCAGTGCCTGGAATCCGTTACAGATACCAAGGGCTAAACCGTCTCTCTCATTTAACAGTTTCATAACTGCCTCTGTCATCTTTGCGTTGCGGAATGCGGTTGCAAAGAATTTTGCAGATCCTTCCGGCTCATCACCGGCGGAGAATCCACCCGGGAACATGATGATCTGTGCCTGGTCGATTGCCTTGGTAAATTCATCTACGGACTCACGGATGTCCTCAGCATTTAAGTTTTTAAATACTTTTACGATCGTATCCGCACCTGCGCGCTCAAACGCTTTTGCACTGTCGTACTCGCAGTTAGTTCCCGGGAATACCGGAATAAATACGGTCGGTCTTGCCACTTTATGTTTGCATACATAAACAGAATCTGCATGATAAAGATCTGTCTTTACTTCCTCTTTATCTTCGGTTGCACGAGTCGGGAATACTTTCTCCAATGTGCCTGTCCATGCGTTCAATGCCTCATCGATCGCAAGTTTCATATCGCCACAGATAAATGCTGCTTCCTCATTGACAGCACCTGCTCTCTTTACGTTTGCAGATAAACCTGCATTGTGCAGTGCCTCGTAAACTTCTGCAGTCTTGCCTGCCGGAACTTCTGCCACGATATTACCAAAGCCCGGAGCAAACAGTGTATCAGTTGTCACATCGGTATCTACTGTCACGCCAAGTTTGTTACCGAATGCCATCTTTGCAAGTGCTGCTGCAAGACCTTTTCCGTCAAGCGCATATGCGGAAACGATCGCACCTTTCTGGATCAATGCATGAACCGCATCATAAAGTTTCATGACCTGTGCGTAAACCGGCACGTCATATTCATCTTTGTCGATCGTAAAGTATAACAGTTCATTTCCTGCTGCCTTTAACTCCGGTGTGATGATATCCTGCTCTTTTGCCACATCCACTGCAAAGGAAACCAGTGTCGGCGGTACATCAATATCATTAAACGTTCCTGACATGGAATCTTTTCCACCGATAGATGGAAGTCCAAAACCGATCTGTGCATTGTAAGCTCCGAGAAGTGCTGCAAATGGCTGGCTCCAGCGCTTCGGATCCTCGTTCATTCTGCGGAAGTATTCCTGGAATGTAAAACGGATCTTTTTATAATCACCACCTGCGGTCACGATTCTTGATAAGGACTCTAATACCGCATAGATCGCACCGTGGTACGGACTCCAGCTTGCTAAATACGGATCAAAACCATATGCCATCATGGTTACGGTATCACATTTTCCATGTGCAACCGGAAGTTTTGCCACCATGGACTGTGTTTCTGTGAGCTGATATTTTCCACCGAATGGCATGTAAACGCTGTTCACACCGATGGAACCGTCGAACATCTCCACAAGACCTTTCTGGGAGCAGACATTCAAATCAGCCAGCTCTGCAAGCCATGCTGCCTTCATATCGTTTTTCGCAACCGCATCTGCAACTTTTGGTGTAGAGATCTTATTTAAGTAATTATCCTCCGGTACCGGCATATCCACTGCAACGTTGGTCTCCTGATGCGCACCGTTGGTGTCTAAGAAGGCACGGGAGATATTTACGATCTCTTTTCCTCTCCACTCTAAAACAAGTCTTGGATCCTCCGTTACAACTGCAACTTCCACTGCCTCTAAGTTTTCCTCAGCTGCGTAGCCTAAGAAGGTCTTAACATCCTCCGGAGCTACAACAACTGCCATACGCTCCTGGGATTCTGAGATTGCAAGTTCTGTTCCGTCTAATCCGGCATATTTCTTCGGCACTTTGTCAAGCTGTACGCGAAGTCCGTCTGCAAGCTCACCGATTGCTACAGACACACCGCCCGCACCGAAATCGTTACATTTTTTAATGATGTGGGCAACTTCCTCACGGCGGAACAGGCGCTGGATCTTGCGTTCTGTCGGCGGGTTACCTTTCTGTACCTCGGCACCGCAGACTGCTGTGGACTCTGTGTTGTGCGCTTTTGAAGAACCTGTGGCACCACCGATACCGTCACGTCCGGTACGTCCTCCGAGTAAGATAATGATATCGCCCGGATCAGAAGTCAGTCTCTGAACTGCACGTCTTGGAGCAGCACCCATAACGGCACCGATCTCCATACGTTTTGCCACATAGTTTGGATGGTAAACTTCTTTGACGTATCCGGTTGCAAGACCGATCTGGTTACCGTAAGAGCTGTATCCGTGTGCAGCTTCTCTCACCAGTTTTTTCTGTGGAAGTTTTCCGGAGATCGTCTCGGAAACAGGAACCGTCGGATCTGCGGCACCGGTCACACGCATTGCCTGGTAAACATAGGTACGTCCTGACAACGGGTCACGGATCGCACCGCCAAGACAGGTAGCGGCACCACCAAACGGCTCGATCTCGGTCGGATGGTTGTGTGTTTCATTTTTGAAATTAACCAGCCACTCCTCTGTCTTTCCGTCTACTTCTACCGGAACAACGATGGAACATGCATTGATCTCATCGGACTCTTCCTGATCCTGTAACTTTCCTTCTTTTTTCAGACGTTTCATTGCCATCAGGGCAAGATCCATCAGACATACAAACTTATCACTGCGTCCTGCATACAGGTTCTTGTGGGTATTTAAGTAATCCTCATAAGTCTCTTTCATCGGCGCGCAGTAATAACCGTCATCAAATGCCACATTTTTAAGTTCTGTGGAAAATGTGGTATGACGGCAGTGATCAGACCAGTAGGTATCTAACACACGGATCTCCGTCATGGACGGATCGCGTTTTTCATCGTTCTTAAAATAATTCTGGATATGTAAAAAGTCTTTGAATGTCATCGCAAGATTCAATGAATCGTATAACTCTTTTAACTTAGCCTCCGGCGTATCACGAAAACCGTCAAAGATCTTAACATCCTCCGGCTCCGGGAAACTCTGCACTAAAGTCTCAGGTTTCTCTAAGCCTGTCTCTCTGGAATCGACCGGGTTGATGCAGTGTTTTTTGATCGCTGCAAATTCTTCGTCACTGATCGTTCCCTCGATCGCATAAGTCACTGCAGTGCGGATGATCGGCTCTTCCTCTTCATTTAATAATTTCACGCACTGTTCTGCAGAATCTGCTCTCTGGTCAAACTGTCCCGGTAAGAACTCTACGGAAAATGTTCTTGCTCCGTTTAAATCAAACTCTTCCTCATAAATATCGTCTACCGGCGGTTCGGAAAAAACGGTTACTAAGGCTTTTTTATAAGTTTCCCCGGAAATATTTTCAATATCATAACGGATCAGCTCGCGCACCTTCGTCACACCACTGATTCCAAGATAACTTCTGATTTCAGACTGCAATTCTTTTGCCCGGACTGCATATTCCGGTTTCTTCTCAACATATACACGTTTTACACTGCTCATGCGGTAACCTCCATTCTCAGTTTCCATTTGTCTTTTCAAAGTATAACATAGGTTATAAAATAAGCATAATTAATATATTTAATCTTATTTATTAATTTTATTAATATTTCTATAAATAATAGAATGCACACTCTGCGAGCATTTTATTGTCATGAATTATATCTGCTTTGTTGCAGACATGTTCTTATTTTTACTCCTGAATCATTTTCTTTCATTGGAAAATGCTTTCACGCATCCCCATTATCAGTCTTTATTGACAGATTTATAAGCACGTCTTATAATCATGATAGTTATTTTTATTAACATTCTTCATTCAAATGATATGCGGCCAGCCCGCAGAAAGAGGACTTCATGGATATCAATTACGAATTATATAAAGTGTTTTATTATGTGGCAACATCCTTAAGTTTTTCCGAGGCAAGCAAGCAGCTTTTTATTTCCCAGTCCGCGGTCAGCCAGTCGATCAAAACGCTTGAGAAAAAGTTAGACCAGCCGCTTTTCATCCGCAGCACGAAAAAAGTACAGCTCACTCCTGCCGGAAAAGTATTATTAAAACACATCGAACCGGCAATGAACCTGATTCAGCGCGGTGAAAGCCAGCTTTTAGACTCCGGCAGTCTCGGACTCGGTCAGCTTCACATCGGTGCAAGCGACACCATCTGCCGTTACTTTTTAGTACCTTATTTAAAACAGTTCCACAAAAAGTTCCCAAACGTGCCGATCAAGGTGACGAACGCGACATCCCTTAGCTGCGTGGATCTCCTCGATCAGGGAAAAGTCGATCTGATCGTGACCAACTTTCCGAACTCGAACCTGAATCACTCCTACATTCAGAAGACCGTCTGCAATTTTACCGACGTATTCATTGCAAACCCGGCATATTTTAACCTGAAACAGCAGGAGATCCCGTTTGAGGAACTGAAACAGTACCCAATCCTCATGCTCGACCGCAAAAGTACGACGAGCCAGTTCCTGCACAACCTGTTTTTACAGCATCAGCTTGAGCTGATCCCGCAGATCGAACTTAGCAGTAACGACCTTCTGATCGACCTTGCGCGCATCGGTCTTGGTATCGCATTTATACCGGATTACTGTTTAAGCCGGGAATCCAAAGATCTGTTTATCGTAAAAACAAAGGAAAAACTGCCATCGAGACAGATGGTCGCAGCCATCAACCCGACGCTCCCGGTTTCACAGTCCACCGAGGAATTCTTAAAACTGCTGCCTACGATCTGACACAGACTTAAGAACGGTTCCAGAATTCTTCTAAATACTTTTCCACCGTATCTATCCTGCATACCGTCTGCCTTTCCCATTCTCTTGGGAACAGCGCACGGTATTCACTCTGCAGGAAACGCTCATCTAAAAGTTCTATGACTCCGACATCCTCCACCGTCCGTATCACTCTTCCTGCCGCCTGTAACACCTTGTTCATTCCCGGATACCGGTAGGCATAATCAAATCCGGCACCAAGCCGTTTTTCAAAATATCCCATCAGGATCTCCCGCTCATTGCTGATCTGCGGCAGTCCCGTGCCGACGACAATCGCACCGATCAGCTGTTCATTTTTCAGGTCGATCCCTTCCCCGAAAATACCGCCCATCACACAAAATGCAGCCAGCGATCCTTTCCGCTCTCCCGATAATTCTTCCGAAAATGCCTGTAAAAAAGACTCTCTTTCTTCTTCTTTCATCCCAGGCTGCTGAATCAACGTTTCCGTTTCACAGGATGGATCTGACTGGCATTTTTCCAGAAAGACATCGCAGACCTGCTCCATCATTTTGTAGGATGGAAAAAACACCATATAATTTCCTTTTTTTGCATCTGTCGTCTTTTTTACATAGGAAGCGATCCGCTCAAACTCCCCTGCACTTCGTCTGGTATACTTGCTGCTCACATCATTTCCGAGCAGCAGCAATTTCTGTTCTTCCCGGAATGCCGTCTTTGCGTAAACTGCATAATTATCCGTTTCAGTCGAGAGCAGGCTCTTATAATAGCCCACCGGAAGCAGCGTCGCGGAAAAGAAAATAGTTGCATTCCCTTTGTTGATACGCTCCTGCAGGTTTTTCGACGGATCCACACAGTATAATTTGAGTTTAAAGCGTCCATCCTGCTCGTGTTCCGCATAAACGACATAGTGGTCATCCAGCAGTTCATAAATATTCAAAAAATTGCGCAGATTCAGATAAAACTCACTTAAATCTTTCCGCTCCGTGAACTCCGGTGCTTTCTGTAAAAATTCATCGAGATCCGACGCCACGTTCATTAACTCAAACGCAAAATTTCCAATTGATTCATAGATCACATATTTCTCACACTCACGCTTATAGGAGAGCAGTACGCGGTTACATTTTTCCAGTTCCCGCATCAGTTTTGCCTGACCATATTTCTTTAAAATCTTCTTTGCCAAAAGAAAATCTTCCTTATATATAATGGCACTGTACATCTCCCGGCTCCGCTCGACCAGATTGTGCGCCTCATCCACCAGAAAAATGTAATCTCCTGTGGTACCATCCGCAAAAAAACGTTTCAGATAGACATTCGGGTCAAATACATAATTGTAATCACAGATGATATCATCCACCCATGTCGCCGTATCCAGACACATTTCAAACGGACAGACATTGTATTCCTTCGCCTGTTCTAAGATCACCTCTCTCGTGATCATATCTTCCTTTTGCAGCAACGAAAAAACTGCATCGTTGACCCTGTCGTAGTGCCCTTTTGCGTATGGACAGTTGACAGGATTGCACTCCATCTCCTCACACAGGCACAGCTTTTCTTTTGCCGTGATTGTAAGCACTTTTGCCTGATATCCGTTTTTACGCAGAAGTTCAAATGCTTCCCGCGCCACCGTCCCTGTGATCGTCTTTGCCGTCAGATAAAAGATCTTGTCCGCTAAATCCTCCCCAACCGCCTTGACCGCCGGAAACACGGTCGATATTGTCTTTCCTGCTCCGGTCGGCGCCTGGATAAAAAGATTCTTCTTTCTGCTGATCGTGCGGTACACACCGGCTGCTAATTCCTTCTGCCCTTCCCGGTAGGAAAATGGAAACTGCAGCGGTTTGATGGATGCCTGACGCAGTTTTTTCCATGCGAACTGAAAATCAGCCCATTTTTTGTACTCGGTGATCAGCTTCTCAAACCAGATCGCAAGTTCCTCAAACGTGTAATCATAATGAAAATACCGGATATCCTCGGTATCTAAATTACAGTACGTCATCTGCACTGAAATAGTGGCAAGATCATGCTGCAGGGCATAGATATAGGCATAACACATCGCCTGTGCACGGTGTACACCGACCGCATCGTCTAACAGATCAAGTTTCATGTACATGCCCTTAATCTCGTCGATCGTGACTTTGCAGTCTTCTGGCATCGTCATGTGATTAAAATTATCCGCAAATGTGATCTCTTCCTCCGCGCTCTCGATCAGAATCCCGTCCGCACGTCCCTCGATCACAAGCTGGTACTCGTCTTCCTCGATTGCAATTTTCAGTGGAACCTCCGCATGGTAATTGCTGCCCATCCGCTTCTGGATCTTTCTGTGGATTCTTCCCCCGGCAAGCATCGCCTCCGCAGAAGCACCGCGTCCATGGCGGTTGTCGATATCGCCCTCCCGCAGGATAAATTCGACCAGATCACGGACCGATATTTTTATGACACCTTTTTCGTTCTTTTCAATCTTTTTGCTCATATATGGATTATAGCACAAAAAAGACTGATTCCACATACCTTTCCAGATATATAAATCAGTCTTTTCATCTATCCCTTTATCTTCTGTTATACATCGTCCCATAAATCATGATCTATGGGCAGCATCTCTGCTTCAGGCTATTGCATATTTTCCAACAACCTGTTCAAAACGTGCATCCTTTTCGCCATACTTGATCGTAAGTTCCTTGCAAACACCTAAATAAAGCATTCCAAGCAAAGATTTTGCATCAATGACTGCTCTGCTGTAACATACATCAATTTCAAAATCACATTTTCCGGCAGCATTCACAAAATCCTTTACTTCCTCTGTGTCAGATAATTTGATTTTTCTTTCAATCATTCGACTCATTCCTTCCTACATCGAAAACAAAAAACATTATTTTTTCTTATCAGTTTGCTGATTATTGCACATTTTTTTTCATTTGTCAATTTATGAAAAATCCCTGATATTCCTTGATTTATCAGCAAAATGACAATATTGGATTTTATTTCGACACGGTATGACAAATTTTTAACATGTATTTTTCTCTCTTGTAAAAAATGCATATTTATACTTGTGCAAAAATACATGATTTACCCTTTTTTTTACCTTTATTTTTAAATTCTTCACAATTTTTTTCAATCGGTTGCGCATCCATATTTTCCCATAGATCATTAGAAAATCCTTCTTATTGCCAGAATTTCGCGGTAGGTGACAGGCGACGTGTACTTGATGCCGGTACTTGGAGAACTTGCATGAAGCAGCGTATTATTTCCTGCATAAATTCCCACATGTCCGCTGTAACATACGATATCTCCAGGCTGTATCGCGTCTAAGCTGACACCATATCCAACACTGCGCAGTGCACTTGAAGAATGGGGCAGACTGATTCCAAACGCCTGATATACGCTCATCACAAATCCGGAACAGTCCGCTCCGTTTGTCAGGCTGCTGCCACCATAAACATAGGGATTTCCCACAAACTGAGCTGCATAGTTCACGACTGCCTGTCCATTGGAAACTGTTTGCGGTTTCGCTGTTGTATTACTGCCGAATGAACTGCTGCTTTGCCCCTGACTGCTTCCCTGTACTTTGTCATTTTTTTGTTGCGCCTGTTGCGCATTTTGTGTCTGCTGCCGTGCCATTGCTTTTGCCGCTTCTTCCTGTATCTTTCTCGCTGCTTCCGCTGCCTTTCTCTCTTCCTCTTCGCGTGCTTTTCTTGCCGCTTCCGCCGCGGCTGCTGCCGCCTGGCGCTCCGCCTCCTCTCGCTCTAATCTCTCTTTCTCTTCCTCCTTCGACTCTGCCACGCGAAACTCCGTCCGGACCGTCACATAATCTCCCGAAACATATCCTAAGCCTTCCTCCGTCGACACACGGTACCACCCGTACTCATCCAGCGCATCATAGACGACCACATCCTCGCCCTCCGGCAGCATGGTAAGCACGGATGCCTCAGTTCCCGGTTCGGTACGCACAAACAACGTCGTAGTCGTTACCGTCGCATATCGTGTGCTGACACCCCGCGCCAGATCCTCATCCCCGACCTTTACATATTCCGCTTTCACATAAGCGTTTTCCACCGAACCTGAACTGACCAGATACCATTCCTCTCCTGCCTCATCCAAAACTGTTTCCAACACCGTTGCCGCACTGTTATTGTACAGCTTTCCGAGTGCCTCACTTTCCACGGAAGGTTCCGCGCGTAAATTCACATAATTTAATACGGATGCGATACCGATATCAGCATATTCAGATGTACTCTGCGGTGATTCACGTTCTTCGATGTCTGCTTGGTCATTCCCAGCAGCATCATTGTCTGTATTTTTTTCCTGTACTTCCAGTTTCATGCGTTCTTCATTCAGCGCACACAGATCCCATGCCACATCTTCATACACCACACTTCCATACCCTGCCGCATACACCACGCTGCCATGTCCTGCTGCAATCACTCCTGCCAGTAAAAATGCTACGATCTTGTTTCTTTTTTTCATTATGTAGAAATCCTCCATTTACAGATATTTACTTTTTGTTAAGTAAATATTACATATTTGTTTCATTTTGACGTATCTGCATTGTAACAGAGGATGATGTGCGATTCTACAAGTAGATATTTCCAGTTTCTATGGCAGGGGTTATGTGGAAGGGTTCGGGTGTTAAAAAATAAAAACCACCTTTTGACACCCGAACCCTTTCACGCAAAAACCCGCGCATCCAAAACGGTATGTTACGTTTTAGATGCGCGGGTTTCAGGTAATATATTAATTTATGTACATTTTATGCAAATGGATTCTCTGTCGGATATGGCAGGGATGCAGGCTGATTGTAGTTAATATCTTCCATCGGAACGCCAAGATATTTGAATACTTCAAACAGTGCTTTTCCGTAATGTCCGAATGCAACCGCTCCGTGATGCGGATAGTTTTTCTCGATCAGTACATGGCGGTAGAATCTTCCCATTTCAGGGATCGCAAATACACCGATGGAACCGAAGGAACGTGTTGCTACCGGAAGTACTTCGCCCTGTGCCACGTATGCGCGGATCTTATTGTCGGATGTAGACTGCAGACGGTAGAATGTGATATCGCCCGGTGCAATGTCTCCCTCTAAAGTACCGTTTGTCACTTCGACCGGAAGGCTTCTTGCCATGATCATCTGGTACTTCATCTCACAGCTTGCAAGTTTCTTAGAGCAGGTATTTCCACAGTGGAATCCCATGAATGTATCAGTATGTTTGTAATCAAATTTTCCTTTGATGGACTCTTCATACATATCTTTCGGTACAGAGTTGTTGATGTCAAGTAAAGTTACTGCATCCTGGCTCACGCAGGTTCCGATGAACTCACTCAGTGTTCCGTAGATATCAACCTCACAGGAAACCGGGATTCCGCGTCCGGTCAGACGGCTGTTTACATAGCATGGTACAAATCCAAACTGTGTCTGGAATGCTGGCCAGCATTTTCCGGCGATGGCTACATATTTGCGGTAACCTCTGTGCTCCTCTACCCAGTCGGTCAGTGTCAGCTCATACTGTGCAAGTTTTGCAAGAATCTCCGGTTTTTTATTTCCGGTGCCAAGCTCTTTTTCCATATCTGCAACAACTTCCGGGATACGCACATCTCCTGCATGTTTGTTAAATGCCTCAAATAAATCTAACTCAGAGTTCTCCTCAATTTCAACACCAAGGTTGTATAACTGCTGGATCGGAGCATTACATGCAAGGAAGTTTAACGGTCTTGGTCCGAAAGAAATGATCTTTAACTCGGATAATCCAATAACAGTTCTTGCAATCGGCAGGAAATCATGGATCATATCTGCACAGTCTGCTGCGTCACCTACCGGATATTCCGGAATATATGCATGTACATTTCTTAATTTTAAGTTGTAGCTTGCATTTAACATACCACAGTATGCATCTCCACGTCCCTGAATTAAGTTCTCCTGTGTCTCCTCTGCTGCTGCAACAAACATCTTCGGTCCCTCGAAATGTTTTGCAAGCAGTGTCTCGGAGATCTCCGGTCCAAAGTTACCAAGATATACGCAGAGTGCGTTACATCCTGCTTTCTTGATGTCCTCTAATGCCTGTACCATGTGGATCTCGCTCTCCACGATACAGATCGGGCACTCATAGATATCTGCTGCACCGTATTTATCTGTGTAGGCCTTTACCAATGCCTCTCTTCTGTTTACAGATAATGACTCCGGGAAGCAGTCACGGCTGACTGCCACGATACCAACTTTTACTTCTGGAATGTTATTCATTTTGTTTTCCTCCGCTTTCTTTTTTTCTGTACATACTTCATTTTTTCTATAAAAATTTATTCTCTGACATTTAAATTTTTGCCGATGAGTCCGATATGACTTCCCTCCGGCAGCCCGCCCTCGGCATGACCGATGAGCCATTTATTCTTTGCTGTAAGAAGTGCATCCTCCCCGCCGGCGTGTGCCTCATCCAACGGATAATTGGTGCCCTTCGGCAGAATGACTGCCACCTGGAATCCTGCATCGTCCACATGACATGGTGCATAATGCAGTGTGGTCGCATACACCTCCACGGCTGTTCCTGCCGGGATGCGGAATGCTTCCATTTTCGATGTCTCATAGGTAAAATCATCGGTCACATCTGCCTCTGAACCTAATATTAAGACCGCATCGGTTGCCGCAAGATTGATCTCTGAGCTGCGGTGATATTCCACTGCATTTAAAAGCACATTGTGTCCATTACAGTATCCGATCTGAATCGGCAGTTCTCCGTAAAAGACTTTCTCAATCTCCTTTGCCACCGGCAATGCCTCTAATTCTGCGATCGACAGCTCGTAAACTACATCGGATGGAACCGGCGTCTTTTTCATTGCCTCCGTCAATGCTGAAAAATCAATATTCCGGATTACTTTTCCATATTTGCGAAAACGTGCATCCGTAACTTCGTAAATCTGCATGCTATATTCCCTCTTTTCTTATCTTCTATCTCATTTGCCCTGCAGGTTTTCTTTCCTGCATAAGCAAATTTTTTCTGGTAGCCGACTGTTACTATTCAAAACAGTCAGGAACAATACCCTTTCCTGTCCGTCAGATGATCTTGTCAAACAGATCTTTGCATGCCGGATAAATATTTTTAAACTGCTGGTAGCGTGCCTCATATTTTGCAGCAAGTTCAGGATCCGGCTCCACCGTATCGACCACTTTTACGATTGCGGCTGCTGCAGATTCCACATTTTTGTACTCACCACATGCAACGGCTGCAAGCATTGCGCCTCCTAAAGATGGTCCCTCTTCCGTCTCAAGCACATCTACTTTGATATTTAATACATTTGCAATGATCTTTTTCCAGAGAGGACTCTTTGCCCCGCCTCCGCAGATCTTTGTGCGCTCGATCGGAATACCAAGTGTTTTTGCCACTTCGAAGGAATCGCGAAGTGCAAATGCAACACCCTCTAATACTGCCTGTGTCATATCCGCTCTTGTCGTATCCATCGTCATGCCAATAAAAGTGGCCCTCGCATTCGGGTTATTGTACGGGGAACGCTCCCCCATCAGATACGGCAGATAGTATACATGGTTTTCGCCAAGTTTTGTGATCGCTTCCTGCTCTTTTTTGTAATCTTTGGTTCCGATGATCTCATCCATCCACCATTTGTTACAAGACGCTGCGGATAACATACATCCCATCAGATGATAAGCTCCATTTGCATCACAGAATGCATGTAGTGCATTGTGCTTATCCACACCAAATTTTGCAGAAGAAATAAAGATCGTTCCACTTGTTCCAAGTGAAATGTTGCATTTTCCATCTCCGACAGTTCCGGTTGCAACTGCAGCTGCTGCATTATCTCCCGCACCGGCTGCCACCTTCACATTCTCAGATAATCCCAGTTCTTTTGCAATCTCCGGTAAGACCGTACCGACACATTCATAGCTCTCATATAACTTCGGCAGCATGTCGGTCGTAATGCCGCAGATTTCACACATTTCTTTCGACCAGCATCGGTTCTTCACATCCAAAAGCAGCATACCGGACGCATCCGAAACATCCGTACAGTGCTCTCCGGTCAGCTTATATGCAAGATAATCTTTTGGCAGCATGATCTTTTTGATCCTTGCAAAATTCTCCGGCTCTTTGTTTTTTACCCAGAGAATCTTTGGTGCGGTAAAACCGGTAAATGAAATATTTGCCGTATATTCTGACAATGTTTCTTTGCCGATCTCATTATTTAAGTAATCGCACTCCTCTGTTGTCCTGCCATCATTCCACAGTATCGCCGGTCTTATCACCTCATCCTTGTCATCAAGAATTACCAGTCCATGCATCTGACCGCCAAAACTGATTCCGGCAACTTCTTCTTTCGGAAAACCTTCCAAAAGTTCTTTTAACCCCTGCATCGTCTCTTTGTACCAGTCTTCCGGTTTCTGTTCCGACCAGCCCGGATTCGGGAAATAAAGAGGATACTCTCTTGATACAATATTTTTTACATTTCCGGCTGCATCCATTAAAAGCAGCTTCACGGAAGATGTTCCAAGATCAATTCCTATGTACAACATATCGCTCTCCTTTTTATAAATCACTTCATTGTGTGCTCGTGCACGTTTTATTTATCATACATCCGGGATGACCATTTTGCAATATACTTTTTGTACATTTTTTCATATTTATTTTTGTTTACATTTACTTATACGTTCATTTTTCACATTATTTCAGCCATCTGCACTTCCATCCGATTCGTAGAACACTTCTTTTTCCTGTTCCCATCTATGTGCACATGCACACAAGTTGACAATGTATTGTTTTTTATGTTATCTTTATTTGTATGAATGATGTTGGCATCAAAGTGAATCAATTGAAATAAAAAGGGGTTTTTCTATGGCTACCATGAAGGAAATTGCAGAGCTTTCCGGTGTTTCACGCGGCACTGTGGACCGTGTGTTAAATCACCGCGGCATTGTCAACGCCGAGACAGAACGGAAAGTTTTAGAAATTGCAAAGCTTTTAGACTATCAGCCAAACAAGGCTGGTATTGCGCTTGCAGCGCAAAAGAAAAAATTAAAAATCGGTGTCCTGCTTTTCGGCGCAGAAAATCCGTTTTTTGATGAGGTCATGGACGGTCTTCGCCAAAAACTTGAAGAACTGTCCATTTACGGATGTACCGTGATTGAACGCCGTATTTCTTTTGATTTACAAAGTCAGCTTCAGACGATCGATGAACTGCTAAAAGAAGAGATCCATGGACTGATCCTCTCTCCCTACAATGATCCTGCCATACAGGAAAAGATAGATTTGCTCTGGGAAAACGGCATCCCCTGCATTACGATCAACACCGACATGCCTGATTCGAAACGGATTGCCTATGTCGGCAGCGACTACCACAAATGCGGGCAGACCGCCGCAGGGTTATTACATCTGTTTTCCGGAGATTATGCAAGTGTCGGTATCGTGACCGGCTCTCACAATGTTCTCTGCCACGAAGAACGTATCAGCGGTTTTACCTCCCATCTTCATACAAAGCATCCAAATATCCGCATTGTGGATGTCGTGGAAAATGGCGATGATGATTATAAGAGTTACGAAGTAGTTTCTGACCTCTTAGACCGCCACCCGGATCTGTCTGCACTTTATTTTACAGCAGCCGGCGTCTATGGTGGATGCCGTGCAGTTTTAAACGCATCCCTGCAGCGTCCTCTTAAGATCATTACATTTGATGCTGTTCTATCGACCTGTGAAATGATACGAAACGGCGTAATCTCTGCCACAATCTGCCAACAGCCGGATGAGCAGGGTGCACGCTCCCTCTCCCTTTTGGTAGATTATCTGCTGACCGGAAAACTGCCGGAAAACCGCTGCATTTACATGGATCTAAGCATCAAAATAGCGGAGAATCTTTAAGAGATGTGCTTCTTTCCTTTTTTTGCACTCCGGTAGAGCAGAATCGCACTGATCACATCCGCCACAAAAAAGAAATGCAACATAAAATAGATCACGGAAGCTGTCTTAGATATCTCCCTTGTTTTTCCCAGCCGCAGGGCAGCACTGATTCCGTACATGGAAGACGTGATCATCAGGAAAAAATCTCCTATCGCCAGCATCAGGATCAAAAACGGTGTGAGCATTACAAATATCGGCACTACCATCACGGCAGCCAGCAGCATTCCCAATACAAATACCAGTATGTAAAATGGAATATGTATCAGCTTGATCAGCATGTCATAAAATGCCAGTTTCTCCCCTTCCTGCTTATCAAATCCCCGAAATGCATTGACAATGTTGAGTCCGTAAACGGCGATCGTTCCTATCATTGACAATCCCGTAAACCAGGATAACCCATTATCTCCCATATCACATGCGACCAAGATTGTCCTGAATCGAAAAAGCAATTTGACTTGTTTATGCAACACGAAATGCAACACGAAATTTAAAAAGTGCCGTAAATACGGCACTTTACGAGTGGACCTGACGGGAGTCGAACCCGTGTCCAAAAACCAATCCCCTGTCCTTCTACGAGCGTATCCTATGTTTTAACATTCCCTCTGCCAGACCTGCGTAGGCACAGTTCCGGTTTCAGTAGCTTCATCGTACGCCCGCAGGCTCAAAGCTTTGCCTGCGTCGTTTCTCACATAGTCGAAGCCTGGGTCCTAAAGTGTGAGTGCTCTAGGTCAGACTGCTGCCATTAGGCAGCGTATGCTAAATTATCTTCAGCGTTTAATTTTAATTTTGGAATTTGACGCATCCCGTGCGACTCGCTTCTCCAGCTTCATGATCCCTGTCGAAACCATTACAAGCCCATAAATATATATTTCAGATGCAGCCCTTTCACACACAAGATATCATTTCCTGTGAATCAAAAAGACCACATCATCCATTCTTTTTCCATAAATTTCTTTAGTACAGATTCTTTACTTTGAAATCCCGCTCCGCCTCACGCCGCATATCCTTCTTTGCAATATCCTGACGCTTATCATACTGCTTCTTACCTTTTGCAAGCGCAATATCAACTTTTACAAGACTTCCTTTAAAGTATACCTCAACCGGCACTAAAGTATAACCCTTTTCTGCGATTTTTCCGATCAGCTTGCGGATCTCTGACTTATGCATCAGAAGCTTCTTCGGACGCAGCGGATCGCGGTTGAAGATATTTCCCTTTTCATAGGGACTGACGTGCATGCCATAAATAATGACTTCTCCGTTCTCGATACGGATAAACGCTTCCTTGATACTGCATTTTCCCATGCGCATGGATTTTACTTCCGTGCCATGCAGCTCAATGCCAGCTTCATAACGCTCCTCTAAGAAAAAGTCATGGTAGGCTTTTTTGTTGTTCGCAATCAGTTTTTTTTCTGTCTTTGCCATCATGCCCTTCCTTTCTTATCCAATATCCAGCCTGTATAGTATACCCCGAAATGCCGGGGAACGCAAGATGATTTTTTATTCTTCCTCATTCTCCCGCACCACACGAAAGTCGATTGTACGCAGTATCTTGTCAGTTCCTGTCACCATGACATGTACGCGCTGTCCTAGTTTATAGCGGATGTTCGTCACCTCGCCAACCAGCTCATAAGTACTTTCATTATAATGGAAATAATCATCTACAAGTGTTGTCACATGTACGAGCCCCTCCACCGTATTCGGAAGTTCCACATAAAATCCCCATTCGGTCACGCCGGAGATCACACCCTCAAACACCTCACCGATACGCTCTGACATATATTCCACCTTTTTCAGCTTGTCAGTCTCACGCTCAGCCTCATCCGCGCGGCGCTCCATCTCGCTCGAATGTTTCGCAACTTCCGGCAGGATCTTGTCATAATGCTCTATTTTCTTTGCATTCATCCGTCCGCGCAGATTGTCCTTGATAATACGATGGATCTGCAGATCCGGGTATCTGCGGATCGGTGATGTAAAATGACAGTAATAAGGTGTTGCCAGTCCAAAATGACCGGTACTCATGGTCGTATACTTTGCCTGCTTCATGGAACGCAGTGTCAGCCGGCTGATCAGTGCTTCCTCCGGCGTTCCATCGATCTTTTGCAGCAGCTTCTGCAGTTCTTTCGGATGCACTTCGTCCTGTCCGATATGGATAGAATAACCAAAATTATTGATAAATGTCGATAACTTCTTGATTTTTTCAGTATCCGGGTTGTCATGTGTACGGTATACAAACGGCAGTTCCTGCCAGAAATAATCCTGCGCTACCGTTTCATTGGCAATCAGCATGAAATCTTCGATGATCTTCGTTGCAACATTCCGCTCGTAAGGCTTAATCTCGACCGGTTTTCCCTTGTCATCAAGCACAATCTTCGTCTCCGGAAAATCAAAATCGATCGAGCCGCGCTTCATACGTTTTTTGCGCAGAATCGCAGCCAGTTCCTGCATCAGTTCAAACATCGGAACCAGTTCTTCATACTCTCCGATTTCATTTTCATCATGATCTTCAAGGATTTTTTTCACACTGGTATAACTCATGCGGCGGTCTACTTTGATCACGGACTCTGCAATCGTGTGATCGATCACATTTCCTTTTGTATCGATCGTCATCACACAGCTTAAGGTCAGACGGTTTTCGCCTGCATTTAAAGAACAGATCCCATTTGACAATTTATGCGGCAGCATCGGGATCACGCGGTCGACTAAATAAACAGATGTACCGCGGGATAATGCCTCCACATCCAGTGCGCTGTGCTCCTGCACATAGTTTGAAACATCCGCAATGTGCACGCCAAGCTTATAGTTATCTCCCTCTTTTGTCAGTGTGATCGCATCGTCAAGATCCTTCGCATCCTCCCCGTCGATCGTGACCGTCTGCCAGTCCCTGAAATCCATGCGTCCTGCCATATCTGCGGTGCTGACTTCGTTCGAGACATTTTCCACCTGATGCATGATCTTTTCTGAAAATTCTACCGGCAGGTCGTAAGCCTTTACGATAGACATAATGTCTGTCCCCGGATCATTGATATGACCAATGATCTCAACCACTTTCCCTTCCGGTTTTCTTCCCTCTTTGCCGTAGTCCGTGATCTCGACCACGACCTTATGTCCGCTGACAGCTCCTTTCGAACGCTCCTGCGGAATAAAAATATCTGAACCGAATTTAGGATTGTCCGGCACGGCAAATCCAAACGTCTTACTTTTTTCATAAGTACATACGATTCGTGTGGTACCGCGGGATATAATTTTTGTAATCGTACCTTCCCTGCGTTTTCCACTATTCTCAGAAGTAACCGCCACCTGAACCGTATCCATATGAAACGCACCATGCACCTGTGATTCCGGGATGAAGATATCTTCCTCTTCCCCCTCGATGCTGACAAATCCAAAACCTCTTGCATGCGCCGTAAATGTACCGATTAAGTATTTTCCTTCTGATTTGATATATTTTCCCTTGGAAGTCACCTCGATCCTGCCATCCATCACAAGCGCGTCAAGTACTCCTGCAGTTCACTGCGCTGGGATTTCGGTACTGATAAAACGACTGCCATCTCCTTTGCTTTCATCGGTACATAAAACTCATCGCAGATAAACTGGTAAATTGTCTTTTCCGTTCTTCTAAAATTGTTTTCTCCATAAACCCCGTCCTTTTTCTTAGGAATGATAAATGCCCGCTTCGCAAGCATTTCTGTTATCAAAGAATCCTGTTCCACAGGATTCACCGCCTGGGCGGGCCACCCTGCGACATAATCCATCTCCGACGCAGTGCGATCCGCCCGGAGGGCTTTTGATTCATAGGACGTAATTTCCTATGAATCAAAATGACTGCCGCATCTGCGACAGCCATCCATTCATCTTAAAAATACTCATATTTAATACCGCTGCAATCACGATAAACAAGATAACAAAAATTCTGGTCAGTTTTACTAACATACCTTCCATGGAACGTCCTTTGTTCTTGCCCCAATATGTGTCTGCTGCACCTGCGATTGCTCCAAGTCCTGCGGATTTACTTTCCTGCATTAAGATGATAACTGTCAATGCCACACTGATTATAATAAAAACTACAGTCAAAATTGTTTTTACAACTGCCACGATCGTTCCCTCCTAGGTTACAAACTCACAACTTTAATCATTGTAACATAGACGTTTCCTTTTTTCAACCCATTTTTTCAGCTTTCTGCTTTTCAGTGATTTCTTCCGGCACAAACACCGCATCCTCTGCCAGTTCCTCCTCAATGCGTAAAAGCTGGTTATACTTGCTGGTGCGCTCTGCGCGGCACGGTGCTCCCGTCTTGATCTGTCCGGCATTGACCGCCACTGCAAGGTCTGCGATAAATGCATCCTCCGTCTCCCCGGAGCGATGGGAAATGACCGTATGATATCCGGCTGACTTCGCCATCTCAATCGCATTTAACGACTCCGTCACGGTTCCGATCTGGTTTACTTTGACAAGGACTGCATTTGCAGCACCAAGTTTAATTCCGCACTGGATACGTTTGGGATTGGTCACAAACAGATCATCTCCGACAAGCTGTACTTTATCACCAAGTCTCTTTGTCAGTTTCTGCCATCCTTCCCAGTCATCTTCGAACAATCCGTCCTCGATAGAAACGATCGGGAACTGCTGCACGAGTTCCTCATACATGGCGATCATCTCTTCAGAACTTCTTGCGATCTCCTGTTCTTCCCCATTTCCCTTTGACTCTCCCGGAAATACATAGACACCGCGCGCCTCGTCATACAGTTCACTCGCCGCCGCATCCATCGCATAAACGATATCCTCCCCGACACGGTAACCTGCCTTTTCCACCGCTTTTGAGAGATAAGAAAACGCTTCTCCCGTATTCTTAAAATCCGGTGCAAAACCGCCCTCATCCCCGACTGCTGTACTCATACCGTTTTCGTTTAAGATCTGGCGCAGAAAATGATATACTTCTGCACCCATTTTAAGAGCCTGTGAGAAACCGCGTGCTCCGACCGGCATGATCATAAATTCCTGAAAATCAAGCGTATTTTTTGCGTGGACACCGCCGTTGATCACGTTCATCATCGGAACCGGGAGCGTTTTGGCATTGGTTCCGCCAAGATAGCGGTATAATGGCATATCCAGTGCCTTTGCAGCCGTCTTTGCACAGGCAAGCGATACCCCGAGGATCGCATTTGCCCCAAGGTTTCCCTTATTATCGGTTCCGTCAAGTTCCACCATTGCGCGGTCTAATTTTGCCTGCTCTAACACATTCATCCCAAGCAGCATTTCCCGGATTTTTGTGTTTACATGATCCACGGCCTTCTGCACACCAAGGCCGAAATAATCTTTATCACCATCACGCAGTTCGATTGCCTCAAATCTTCCCGTACTTGCACCGGAAGGGACAGACTCTCTCGCCGTGATCTTTTTGCCGGTTGTCTCTGTCTCGGCAGTCACCTCGACCTCCACCGTCGGATTTCCTCTTGAATCCAATATCTGTCTTGCATGCACATCTGTGATCTTAATTTTTAATGACATAAAAAAATTCCCCTTTCACACAATCTTTTTCCGTAGTATGTGTAATCGGGGAATCATTTATAACTTTTTTACGGTAAAATAAATTTTTGCAGCGTCGTATATAAAAGTTTCGGATCGATCGGTTTTGCAAGGTGTTCACTCATCCCTGCTTCTTTCGTCTGTCTTCTGTCCTCATCTCCTGCGTTTGCTGTCATTGCAATGATTGGAAGTTCTTTGACATCTGCTCTGTCTAAAGCACGGATCTGTCTTGCTGCCTCAATTCCGTCTAAAACCGGCATGCGAATATCCATCAATATCGCATCAAAATAATATTCCGGGGCATCTGTCACAAGTTCCACCGCTTTCTTGCCATTTTCCGCTGTGACAACCTCAAACTGTTTCTTTTCCAAAAGTCCCTTTGCAACGATGACATTAAGCGGATGATCCTCAACAAGCAGAATCCGCTTTCCCTCAAAACTGATATTCTCTGTTCTTTCCTTCCGCGCCTTTTTCCGGCGGTCAAAATCAAGTTTTGCGGTCACGGTAAACACGGTGCCTTTTCCTTCCGCACTCTCTACCGTAATGTCACCATCCATCATCCTTGCATAATTGCGCGCAATGGACAGTCCCAGACCGCTCCCTCCATAAACACGGGTATTTTCTTCATGCTCCTGTGTAAAAATTTCAAATACTTTTGGCAGAAAATCTTTTGCGATACCAATTCCATTATCGGAAACGACTGCGGTCAGCTGTACTCTTCCATCCGTTTCCTGCTCTGCAACAGAGACGTTGACATTTCCACCTTTGGGGGTAAATTTCACCGCATTGTTGATCAGATTTACCATGATCTGTTCTAACCTTGTGGAATCCCCAATATACACTTCCGAGATTGTCTTTCTTCTTTCAAAAGAATAGCCGACACCTGCCATGACTGCCTGTGCCTTCGCTAACATATTGACATTATCCCAGAACTTATCTCCCTCAAATGCCCGGATAGCAAGTTTCATGCTGCCACTCTCGATTCGCGACATATCAAGAATATCATTTAGCAGTGCTAAAAGATATTGGGATGCTGAATCCAGTTTTTCCGTATAATCAAGCACCTGCTCCCTGTCATCAAGCGATGAGCGTATCATGGAATTTAAACCGATGATCGCATTCATAGGTGTCCGTATCTCATGGCTCATTCCGGCTAAAAATTTCGTTTTTGCCTCATTGGCTGCCTCTGCCATCTTCAGTGCTTTCTCCAGCTGCTCCTGTTTTTCTTTTTCTTCTTTCACAATGTCCTCAACATCGGAAAGCATTAAAAGCAGTGTACCTGTCTGTTGATTTAAATACATACAGCGGATCTGTTTCTGACGGTACTTTCCATTTTTCGAACGCAGCGTACACATCCTGTGATTTTAAATGTTCACGGATATTCGACAATTCCATAGCTTCTGACAACCGCTTCTTTTCTTCCGGCGTTTCCACGCGGTCGGCCAGACATTGCAGCTCACCTTCATATTGATCCTGTTCAGCCTGTGAATCAAGCGCATACTGACCGCCAGTATGCAGGTGATCCCCGCCTGCATCAGATACATCTGGATGGGACGCACCAGAAAACAAAATGCAAGTCCCACCAGAAGATAATATGCCGTTGTGCTTTCCCGTCCACCAAATATAATATGATTCATGGCAAAACAGGAACCTATTGCAACGTACTCGACCGCGATCAAAACAGACAAACGGATACCTGAATCTCTTTTCGAATAAAAGGAAACAAACAGTAAGATCAGAAACAATGCTGCATATAAAATACACATATGTTCATGGTAATAGTCTGCCTGTTTTCTCCATAATATGTAAAATGCCAGCATAAATGACAGGCACACCATGGAACTGTTTAAGACACAGAGCATGACTCTGTTCTCATGATCCACCTGCTGCCTGCATTCTGCCAGCACATCCGCTTTCAAAAATTTTTTCAGTTTTTCTTTCCAGTCTTCCCAAAACTTCATCATTCTGTCCCGATTCCTTTGGTCTTTAAGAAATCTACCCAGATGTTGTATTTCGACCCGTACAGATGCAGATTGTCAAACGTAAGCTCCTGTTTTAATCCACCCTGATCATCGCACACCACTTCATTGACATCAATATAAAACACACGAACACCATCCGCAAGCTGCTGTATGCGCTGATTTCTCGCATCAATGCCCGGATTATTAAAATCGGATCTGAATCAGATTTTTCTGGGTCACATGCATGATCGCCTGCACATAAATGACCGCATCCGGCTGCAGTGTTTTGAATTTCTCCACTGCATTCTGATACTCATTCATAAACCCGTCCAGTGTTCCACGTCCCATCTCATTGATACCGATCTGAAAATATACCTTTTTATACTGCTTTGCCTTCAAGGCTTCCTCTAATGTCACCTTTTTCCCGTTGACCTCACAGAATGCATCTTTCCACAGATCATAAATATTCATACCAACAGTTGCGAAAAAATCGGAATGATCCAGTCCACCATAATCATGCAGACCTACCGTTCTCGAATCTCCAATAAAAACTGCATCATCAAAATAACTGTCATCCACCTGTATAAATTTCTTTGGTTTTGCAGCCGCCGTTTCTGTATCCTGCATTACTGTTTCCGTCTGCCCTGCCACGTTTTCCTCATCCGTCATTTCTGTACTTGCAATGACACTTTCCTGGTTCTGTGGTTTTGTTCCATCCGGCAACAGATCCGGCAACTCTTTACTCCAAGGATAAATTTTATCATGAATTCCGTCTAACACCAATACAAAATACGGAGTTTTTTTTACATCGATGGAATAATTTTTATAGATCCCGTCTTTTTTTAAATATCCGATCAGGGAAAGTACCCCCCAGCCAATGATCAAAAAGACAGCAACCCTGCATTTCATTATTTTTTTCACGCTTATTCACCAGTCCTAAAAATTAAAGTACAAAAACGGGTTATTCGTAGAAACTGCCATATAATAAAGACTTAATCCTAACACCACGATCACCGCCAGACTCCCCAGCCATTTTTTTTCAAATACCTTATATAAAGCTGTCGGGTATGGAGTGGAAAAAACAATCCCCATCAGAAACAGTGGACCGTAATCTTTCAGATACTGCAAAAAATCCATCTGTCTGACCGTTTCTCCCACACCGAAAAATGGAAACATTCTTGCATAATAGACACCAAGCTGTCCTACATCCGCAATCGCAAATGCCATCCAGGTAAGCGGTACTACAAGCACCAGATATACATGGGAAAGTATTTTGCTTTTTTTCAGAAACTGCAGTAAAAATGCTTTTTCCAAAGCAAGCAGTAAGAGCAGTGATGCTCCCCAGATCAGAAAATGTCCCTCTGCCCCATGCCAGACGGCAGTCAGACTCCATACCACAAATAAATTAAATATCGTACGTGCTTTTCCCTTCCTGTTGCCGCCAAGCGGAATATAGACATATTCCCGGAACCAGCGTCCAAGCGTAATATGCCATCTTCTCCAGAATTCGGATACCGATCTTGAAATATAGGGATGTTTAAAGTTTTTCGGAAATTCAAATCCAAGCATCCGTCCCAGTCCCAATGCCATCAGAGAATAACCGGAAAAATCAAAATAAAGTTCGATCGAATATGCAAACGCTCCCATCCATGCCAACGGTGTTGAAATACTTTCAAAGCCGATTGCCTGGATGTTATTCCACAAAAGTCCAATACGGTCTGCAACGATCACCTTTGCACCAAGTCCCAGTATCAGTGTTTTTAATCCGGATTCAAACTGTTCGAAAGTAACGGTTCTGCTGCATAAAGCCATACGGACCTCCGAATAGTTGATGATCGGTCCGGCAATCAGCTGTGGAAACATCGTCACATACGTTCCAAGCCGGATAAACGATTTTTCCACCGGCACCCTTCCCCGGTAAACATCGATGATATAGGCTGCAATCTGGAACGTATAAAAACTAATACCGAGCGGCAGCTTATCCATGAAACCGCTATACTTAAAAAGGAATAAAACGCCAAAGTCGTAACACAGCGCCACGATCAGCAAAATCAGCTGTTTTTTCCCTCTTCCCTCATAAGTATCCCGGTACATCAGCCTGCCAAAAACATAGTTGATCACCACAGAAGCAAGTAAAAGCACTACATATTCTGCCTCACCTGCCGTATAAAATAAAATACTGCCCGCAAATAACACCGCATTTTTCCATTTCTGCGGCGTCACATAATACATCAGTAAAAAAACCGGCAAAAACCGGAATAAAAATTCAAAACTGCTAAATACCATCTTATCGGCTCTTTCTAATCTACATCATTTTTCAACACCGATTATTATAGCCAAAAAAATGCCTTATAACCACCTGTTAAGCAAAGTTAGTAAATTTGTAAATTTTTTGTGATTTTTGTTACATCTTGGAAATATTTTTCAATCTCCCCGACAAAGTACAAAGACCCAAATGCGATCGTTTTGTGTGCCACATCCAGCCGTCCCGGCATCAGTTCGTCAAAAGAGTGTAAAAGTCCGGCATCGCAGATTCCCTTTGCCCGGATCTTCTCCGACAGCTCCTGTGCCGCCAGTGCCCTCTCTGACTCTACCGTCACCGTCTTAAAATCCAGTGCAAGCGGCAGTAATTCCTCGATCATTTCCTCATAGTTTTTATCTGCCATAACTCCCATGACAAAATGAAACTTCTCTCCCGGGAACAAAGTACGAAGACTTTCCGCTAATGCCGCCACTCCGTTACCATTATGTGCACCATCCACCATAAAAAACGGTTCCCGGCTTAGGATCTCCATCCGTCCTTCCCATCTTGTCTTTTTGATTCCTTCTCTGATATAGTATTCTGCCTTTTCATCTGAAATTCCTCTGTCTTTCAGAAAAATTTCTGCGGCAAGGATCGCAGCAGCCGCATTTTCATACTGGTGGACACCAAGCATTGCCATCTCAAGATTTTTGTATTTCTGATAGGAAAAATACTGTCTGCCATTTTCATAGCGGCATTCGGTCACGTCATGCATATCTGCAATCTTTATCTCAGTAACTGCTTCTTTTTCCGCTGTTTCCAGCAAAACATCCATTGCATCTTTTTCCTGGCTCTCTAATACCAGTTTTGTACCATTTTTGATAATTCCCGCCTTCTCCGCCGCAATTTTATCTAATGTATCACCTAAAACCGCCATATGGTCATACCCGATTTTCGTGACCACCGTAACCTCCGGCACGCCGATTGCATTGGTTGAATCTAATCTTCCCCCAAGCCCGGTCTCTATCACGGCAGCCTGACACTGTCTGTCCCTGTAATAGAGCAGTGCCATTGCCAGACAATAATCAAACATCGTCGGTACTGTCCCAAAGTCCTCCTCAAGCAACATGTTTCCAAGTTTTGTCACTTCTTCACGGGATATCATCTGTCCGTCCACACAGATCCGCTCCCTGAAATCAACCAGGTGCGGTGAGGTAAACATTCCGGTACGAATCCCTGCTTCCTTTAAAATTGAGCACAAAAAAGCAGAGACGGAACCTTTTCCGTTCGTCCCCGCTATATGGATCACACTCATATTCTGCTGTGGTCTGCCTAACTTTTCCAGCATCAGCGCTGATACCTCTGCCCCCGGACGATTTCCAAACCGTCTCTGATGTTCGATCTGATCTAATACTTCCTCATATGTCAGTTCTTTCATATACTGTCCTTTCCCTGACGGATGCTGCACTCCTCATACGCCGGCAGATCGGTAACTGACACTTATTCTGCCGTATTAAACTGCGATAATAACACCGCCGTCATTTGCATACATTGTGCTGACGCCCGCTGTATCCGTAACAATGATTTTTGAACTTTGCTATCTTTTCAATTTTTCCTTTACTGCTTTTGCTCTCCGGACAATTACAGTGTGAAATTGCAAGCACCCTGTTCTCACAGTTTTTTGTCTTTGCAATCACATCCTGAATCATCTTATCCAGCGCTTTGTTCATGCCACGCGCCTGACCAAGCTGACAGATCGATCCTTCCTCTGTAGAACCCATTACCGGCTTGATATTTAATGTATTTGCAATAAATGCCTTAAGATTTGTCAGACGTCCGTTTTTTCGCAGAGTCTCTAATGTTTCAAGTACAAAAAATGTATTCATGGAACTGATATATTTCTCTGTTGCCGCAACAACTTCCTCAAAACTCATACCGGCCTCTTCACACTCCTGCACTTTCATACCGATCAGTGTCTCACCGACGGAAGCGGAACGGGAATTGAATACATAAATCTTCTTCTCGCCCGGATGTTCCTCCTCAAATAAATTTTTTCCAAGTTCGGCACTGTTATAAGATCCGGAAAGCTTGCCGGATAAAGTTACCACATATACATGATCGGCATCCCCTTCATAGGACTTCATATATTCATCCGGAGACGGGCATGCAGACTTTGGTCCGGTAACACTTTCCTTTACCCTGCGAAGAAAATCCTTCTGGTCAAATGTCTCGTCATCGCGGATATAGCATCCATCTACCTCTAACTCTAACGATACATTCTGATAATGTCCATCCTTTTTTAAATCTTCCGGCAGTTCTCCACAACTGTCAATCACGATCTTGTACATATCTTATAACCTCCATAGTCCGACAATTTGTTATTCAAAAACTTTTTATATGTTATTTTTTTCCATTACATGTAGTATCAATTACTACATAACATTAGCACAAAAACTTTGTTTTGTATAGAGGTTTCTATTATATTTTATATATTTTTTATCTGATATCTTTTCTACGAAAACTTCAGGATCAGTACATTCTGATCTCTGTCCTCAATATACGATAATCCTGTAATTCCCTCACAATAATCGCGGATATGCTGTTCATCGATCAGATATGCTTTTGCCTGATCATATAAAGATGTATCCGAAAAACGAATCTCCTCCGTGACAGCTCCATTACGATAAGCAGCGCCATAAATCTGTCCGATCACTTCCGGCTCCCACTCGGTGATATATTTTCCTTCTCTTACATAATAATATCTGCCGTTGCCGTACATTCCGGCAAAAGCAGTGTACCGTCCGCCTGATGCGTTTTGCTGATCTCAGCCGTAGTCACCCCGAAATAATTATAATTGATAAAAGTCCCCATACCGCTCGCACCATTGTTATAGGAAGAATTTCCCCATGTCGTATCCATAAAATAATATGCACCGTCAAGCTGGACAAGATTCCATGCGTGTGTGTCTCCCTCCGCAGTTCCTGTCACCACAACAGCCGGAATCCCCAGAAGTGTCAGCAGATACTGCGTGGCGTTGGCATATCCCTGACAGACTGTTTTCTTATTTAAAAAGACACTGATGATATTCTGATTTTGTTCCGTCCCCATTTGATATCCAACGTTTCCCGCCAGATATTCAAACACATATTTTGCCTTTTCATAATCTCCCCAGGATGGATCCACATTTTTAATATGGAATCCACCACTGCGTCGATCCGCCTCTGATAGGAATCACGCTCTGTGCGCTCCATCGTATAACTTGGGGAAAAATCGATGCTGACAATCTTTTTCCCATGGTATACTGTGTGTAGTTATAACCGGATACCAGAAAATGCCCCATGATCTGCTATCACAGAACGATATGCCTTCTCTAAAACTTTTCATCACAGGTACTTACTTTTACCTTTGAATCATGTGCCAGAATGATCCGGTACACTTCGTCATAGACAGTCTTCTGCTCCGCCGTCAGCGTTTCATAAGCATATCCATGCGGCACTTCGGTATCCGCTGTTTCATTTTCCGTGCTTATCTCTGTACTCTTTGCCGTCTGTTCCTCTGCCGTACTGGAATATGTTTCTGCTTTCGCATTTTTCTGTTCTACACTGATCTGGTTTGTGATTTTTCCGGAAACACACCTGTATCCTTAAGCACTCCGGAATATTGAACCACTCCGCCCGCTATCACTGCAAGAATTATAAACTTAAGCAGTGTATGCCTTTTCTTCTTTTCAAAATTCCTCCTTAAAGTAAAAATATGCCGTTACAAGCTCTGTCAGTGCCTCCTGATCTGCTGCCCCCATCAATTCTCTTGCTGAATGCATTGCCAGAAGCGGAATACCAATATCCACTGTTTTACCGGCAGCAGCGCAGATGCGATAGAGCCAAGTGTTCCGCCGCCTGCCATATCGGAACGGTTTACAAATTTCTGATACGGGATCTTCTTCAGATCACAGATCTGCTGGATGATTGCAATCGCCTCACAGTCTGTTGCGTAGGACTGGGAACATGCCTCCTTGATACAGAAGCCGCTTCCGAGCACCGGTTTATTTGTGATGTCCATTTTGCCTGCCTGATTCGGATGCAGTCCATGTGCAACGTCTACCGATAACAGCATACTCTGATACAGCAGCTCCTGCGCACTCTCCTTCGCACCGCATTCCGCTAAAATGCGAAGCAGCATGTCGTGAAGTAAGATAGAACCTGCTCCCTGTTTGCTGCGGCTTCCGATCTCCTCATGGTCAAATAAGGCGATTAGATTGATACCGTCTTTTCTTTCCGCATCTAAAATACCGGACACTAAAGCTGCACAGGATGTCAGGTTATCCAGTCTCGGAGAGGATATAAAGTCATCTGCTACCCCAACATACTCCGGCTGCTCCTTGCAGTACACCGACAGTTCAAAGTCTAAAATATCCTCTTTTGCAACAGACAGTTCCTTTGCAAGAAAACTTAAGAAATAATCGGCATTCTTCTCTTCTTCTGCAAGCAGCCCTGCAACCGGGATCATATCGATCTGCTTATTTAACTCCACGCCCTTATTCACTTCGCGGTTCATATGGATCGCAAGATTCGGGATTGTCAGCAGATTCTTTTCGGATGCAAAATATTTCATTTCCGGTACAAACGGATCATTGCCCCTCACTGCCACACGTCCTGCCACACCAAGCGGTCTGTCTAACCAGGTATTTAAGATCGCACCTCCATATACCTCGATGTTGACCTGTGCATAGCGGTTTGTCACGACATCACAGGACGGCTTAATGCGCAGACACGGAAAATCCGTATGTGCCGCTGCAATGCGCACTGCAGGTTTTCCTCTTTTCATCTCATCTTCCGGAATCGTAAATGCGAACAATGTGGTATCGTGGTGATCCACATAATAACGTCCACCCGCTTTTAGATTCCATTCTTTTCATAAGCTATCTTTTCAAATCCGGCATCCTTTAAACGTTTTTCACACGATTTTACCACATGTGCCGGAGATACTCCCTCTTTAATAAATCAAATAAAACTGTTTGTTCGTTCATTGTATTTCCTCTTTTGTCATACTGATTAAAACCACTCCTATTCTACTATAAAATCAGAAAGATTACATCCTTTATTTTGTTTCCAGGTGTTTTATGGTACAATGGGGATGTGATGTTGGAGTTTAAAGGTGGATCATGATACCTGCAGAAATTAAAATCCACCTTTAAACTCCAGCACCACACCATCAGCTTATGAAAGAGGTATACTGCATGTTAGCGCTCAATATCCCGGAACTTAAAATTTTATGAATCAGCTTTATGCTCTGATACATTCGATCATTTCTTATTAAAAGAAGCCACGATCCAGAAAGATGCTGTGTGGAATTTTGACGGAACGGTCACACCGGACTTTTATTCCAGTGAAGAATTAGAAGAACAGGGTTATCCGGCCTTGCGTTTCTGCCCTACGGCAGAGTGCGCCAGCACTGCTTTGATCTGATCAAGGGAAAACGGACACCTGCTTATTTTAAGTTTGTTTTTCTGCTCTCACCGGACAATTTATCCCGCACGCTTGCCAGTATGCAGACGCCTTTTACACCACAGGATGTGACCGGCATGTTTTGAATCTGAAGTTCCAGAATGGAAACCTTATGCTCACGACCGGTGTATCCTATCGTATCTTTCCACCGATAAATCCTTAGAGCACGAATGGGACAGACTGGTTGAGATTTTTCTCAAAACCACAATATTGTTATTGAGAAATTAGGTTAAAAATATCCGTTTTTTCCTTTACTTTCAAAACCGTTATGATATGCTCTAACTAGCTGTAAATACAGCCAGTAATATTTTGGAGGTACTTTTCAATGAACAAAGGTACAGTAAAATGGTTTAACAACCAAAAGGATACGGATTCATCTCTGACGAGCAGGGCAATGATGTATTCGTACACTACTCAGGTCTGAACATGGATGGTTTCAAATCCCTGGAAGAAGGCGCTACTGTAGAATTCGAAGTAGTAGAAGGCGCTAAAGGACCTCAGGCAACCAACGTTACAGTAGTAAAATAATTACTACCAGCACAATCAGTAGTTTCACATGTACCTTTTTTTTTAAATAGAACCAGTTTTATTTGTTAGATTAAGATATTGTAAACAATGGATTTAAAAGAGTGTCGGCTTTCCGGCACTCTTTTATGTTGTATTGAAGCAGAGCATAAAAGTCCACATAAACTGGTCTGCTCATTTTTCACTTAACTGGCATTTTAAAATAAACCAGTGTGCGTTTAAGATAGGCATAAACAAATAACTGTTAAAAATCGGTCATACGAAACAAATGAGGAGAAAAGAATATGAGCACAACATCTACAACAGCTGCAAAAGCAGAAAATTCAATCGGTCAGGTACAGTTTCTGACTATCACGGCACTTTTCATCGCACTGACCTATGTATTTACCGCATTCGTCAATGTCAGACTTCCGATCACCGCAAACGGCGGACTGATCCACCTTGGCAACGTTCCACTTTTCATCTGCGCGATTTTATTTGGCAAAAGCGGTGCACTCGCCGGCGGCATTGGCATGGGACTTTTGATCTGCTCTCCGGCTGGACTGCATGGGCACCTTTCACTTTTGTGATTGTAGCCATCATGGGTTATGTAGTCGGCGCAATTACAGAAAAGCATCACGGTCTTGGCTTTGACGCACTTGCAATCGTTGCTGCCTGCGTGATCAAAGTAGTCGGCTACTATATCGCAGAAGGAATTATTTATGGGAACTGGATCGCACCGTTTACTTCCATTCCTGGAAATCTGGTACAGATCGGTGTTGCAGCCGTTGTGGTTCTGATCGTTATCGAGCCGCTTCGCAAAGCAGCAAACAAAATCATTTTAAATAATTTATTTTTCAGAAGAGGATTCGTGTGAAAATGAGATTTTTCACACGCAAGATTTGTGCTTGCGCACAAACTTGAGATGCAAATGAAAACGTTGTTTTCATTGAAAACGGATAAGAATGGAGATTATTATGTACAAGATCATGACTCCCGGACCGACACAGGTGCCGGAAACAGTAAGGCGTGCGCGCAGTTTTGCCTGCACAAATCCTGATCTGGATGAAGAATTTTATGATTTTACAAAGAGACCTGCGAGCTGATCAGCAGCCTTCTTGGCACGAAAAATGAGACGCTGATCTTAGACGGGAAGGAATTTTAGGACTGGAAGCTGCCTGCGCTTCCTGACAGAGCCGGGCGATAAAGTACTTGTCATCGATAACGGTATCTACGGTAAAGGATTTGCCGACTTTGTCAGCATGTACGGCGGCATCCCGGAACTTTACCATGCCGATTACGAGAACACTTTGGATGTGGACGCACTCGCGGAATACTTAAAAGATCATCACGACTACGCTTACGCCACCGTTGTCCACTGTGACACACCGAGCGGGATGTTAAATGATATCAGCAGAATCTGTCCGCTGCTCAAACAGTATGGCATTTTAACGATCGTTGACTCTGTTTCCGGTATGTTTGGCGAGAGAGTCTGCGTCGATGACTTTCAGATCGATCTTCTCTGCGGCGGTTCCCAGAAAGCAGTCTCTGCACCTCCTGGTCTTACTTTGTTGTGGTGAGTGATGATGCAAAAAAAAATGAAAACCGCAAAACCCCGATTGCATCTTTCTATGCAAATCTGATGGCTTTCGACGGTTACTATGAGAAGAAATGGTTTCCTTACACCATGCCGATCAGCGATATCTACGGTCTGCGCGCTGCATTTAACCTGATCGCCGGCGATAAAACCCTGTATGAGCGTCATGCAAGGATCGGTTCCGCCACCAGGGCAGCCGTCAAAGAAGCAGGATTAAAACTTCATCTAGAGCGGTTACTCAAACACCGTAACGGTTTTGATATCCCGGAATGTACCGATGCAAAATCCATCTTAGACGAGATGCGCACAAAATATAACATTATGCTTGCCGGCTCCTTTGATGAATTGTCCGAAAAGTGATCCGTATCGGACACATGGGCGAAAATGCAAGATTAGAACATATGGTTCCTGCTTTAGAAGCACTCTCTACCCTGACCGATCTTGGGGTAACGCTTCAGGGAAATCTTGCGGATTTGTTTTGAAACATTACAGGAGTTTCAGGACTGATCTGTTTAAACCGGCTCACCCATAGCACCTGGATTTCCTTTGCACCGGCAGTTTCTTTAAATCGACTTTCTCATCATCCGGGGTCTGAATCAAACCCCGGTAATATTGATTGTGTATCATCTTTCTTCTCCTCCAGCCGCTCCCTGATCTGCTGCATCCTGCCGTCTAACTGTGAGATCAGCTCCGCACAGAAGCAGAGATCCTGTGAAATGACCTGTGCATTGTCTATATCTTTTGTATTTTAACTTGTGCTCCAAGCTCGCCCAGAAATCCATTGCAATGGTACGGAACTGCACTTCCACGCGCATCATCTTTTCTCGTTGGTCAGAAAAATCGGCACTTCAAGAATCAAATGAAGGCTGCGGTAGCCATTCGGCTTCGGATGGCTGATGTAATCTTTTCTTGATGAGTTTGATGTCATCCTGCTTTTCCAGATAATCCGCTAATGTATAAATATCATCCGGAAAGAGCAGATAACGCGGACACCTGCGATATCATTTAAATTTTTCAATGTTGTCCACCGAAAACGGGATCTCCTGACGCTTCATTTTCTTCATGATACTGTCCGGTTCCTTGATCCTGCATTTTATCGACTCGATCGGGTTTCTGCTGTTCTGGACCGACAGCTCTGTATTTAATACATCCAGCTTTGTCTTTACCTCTAACATCGCACATTCGTACTGCATCATCAGACAGCGAAACTTCTGTAACTCCTCAATGTCCCCAAAAACATGATCCAGTTCCTTGACTGTTTCAATATCCATGTACTCCATTTGACTTTCTCCTTAGAAACATTATTTTGTAACGGCTTCTCCTGACCGGTTACCTTCTAATTACTATTTTACCATACTTTTACCAAAATTTATTTAAACTTCTGTGAAGATTTCATACAATAGAATGCACACTCTGCGAACATTCTATTGTCATGAATAATAGAAGCGTTTTTACATCAAAGGTGCAAACAACCGCAGAAGGCACTGGGTTCCACGCAAAACAGCGGATCGCCCGCTCTTATATTTTTCTGTCACTTCCGTACTCGGCAAAAATATGTTCAAAATCCTTCCGCATTTCCTTCACCGCATCACAGTTGTACAAAAAGCCCCATTTTCAAAATGAAGATACAAACTGCGATAATCCATATTGATCGTGCCACAGGTTGCCGCTTCCCCGTCGCAGACACACTGTTTTGCATGAATAAATCCAGGTGTGTATTCATAAATACGCACCCCTGTCGCACCAGTCCTGCATAATAAGAACGTGTCACTTTGTAGATCAGTTTTTATCCGGGATTCCCGGTGTGACGATCCGCACATCCACCCCGCGTTTTGCTGCAAGTCCCAGTGCCCGGTTCATCTCATCTGTGATGATCAGATACGGGTTGTGAAATAAATCTCCTTTTGCATGTGCAATGAGATTCATATAAACACTCTCTCCGACGTGCTCGTCATCTAACGGACTGTCCGCATACGGCTGGATAAAACCATCCTGTTTCGCCTGATAATCTGTCTCTGGCAGATACTCTGATAATCCTGATCTGTTTTTCACGGCATTCCACATTTCAAGAAACATGACAGTAAGGCTTTTACCGCATCCCTCTAAGCGGATACCGGTATCCTTCCAGTGTCCGTACGGGTGGGTAATGTTAAAATACTCATTTGCAAGGTTATATCCCCTGTAAATCCCACCTTTCCATCGATAACCGTGATCTTCCTGTGATCCCGGTTATTCATAAATACGGACAATACCGGAATAATCGGATTGAATACACGGCATGCAATGTCATTTCTTCCATGCGTTTACGGAAATCATGATTGATAAAACCGATACTTCCGACATCATCATAAAAATACGTACCTCCACACCATGTGCAGTTCTGTCTTTCAAAACGTTTAAAATCCGCTCAAACGATTCTGCCTGCTCGATTGCATGGTACTCCATAAAATAAAATGTTCTGCTTTTTCAGTTCTGCAAGCTGTGCCTCCAGCCCCTGTGACGCATCCGCATAAAATGCTACATCCGTGTTATGATATACCGGATAATGCCCGTATTTCCAGATATAATCCGACTGATTTGCAATCGACAAATCTTTTTCCTGCAGTTCTTTTATGACCTCATCATCACCGTTTAAAAGGAAAGTTCCTCATCGATCAATTCATAACGTTTTTCATGCTCCTCGTCAGATTCGAACGCCCGAATAACAGAAACACACACAATCCAAAATCGGAAAAGCTGCAATCAGAAGCATCCATGGCACTTTAAATGCCATATTTCCATGCGTTCCGTATATTGCAAAGAACAACTGAGACTGCGATCAGCGTGGAAAAAAGGGAAATTGCCGCTGAATAACGGTTCAGCCATAAGAAAAGGTTGATGATCCATATCACCTGAAGCAAGACACTGATTCCGACAAAGACAAGTCTTCCTATGCTGTTTTTTACTGATGTTTTCTGTTCTGTTCTCATAGTATTGAAAAATACCGCACAATTGCTCATGCGGTACTCTTTTCTCCATTTCCGATTTATTTTTTAATTACGTCCACCTATTTTATCTTTTACATTTGCGTTTACTTTTCCGAGGTAACCTACCAGCTCATCTGATACTGTCACAATCCGCTCTGTCGCCTGATTGCACTGGTCAACGATCTGCTGGAATTCTTCCATATTCTCGGTCGTTACTTTGGCGCTGTCAGCATTCTGCTCCGCAAACTCTGTCAGAGATGTGATTCCACTCTCGATCACAGTCTTATGATCATCTAACGCACTTACTTCTTCACTGATTCCATCTACCGCATCGCTTGTATTCTTGATTTCCTCATTCAGTGAACGGAAAATCTCTTCTGTATCATGAATCTTTTCATTCTGTTTTACAAACGCTTCTGATACCTTCTGCGTGATCTCTACACTGATATTTGAATTGTCAATCAATGTATTGACAATCTGGTTGATCTGCTCTGTTGATTCTCTTGACTGATCTGCTAACGTACGGATCTCTTCCGCAACAACAGCAAATCCTCTTCCATTTTCCCCTGCTCTTGCAGCCTCAATGCTAGCATTCAATGCAAGAAGGTTTGTCTGATTAGAAATTCCGGCTATGATCTCTGTTGCCGTACGGATCTCCTGCGCTGACTGGTTGGTCAGATCTGTCTGCTGTCTTACATTTTCAATCGCAATGCCGCTCTCTTTGCTGATATTTACAAGTTCCTCCATGATTGCTTCTGCTGCTTTGTTGCTCTCTTTCATATGCTCTGCACTCTGTGCTAACATCGAAACATTTTCAGCAATCTCATCAATCGTTCTGCTGATAGCGTTGATCTTCTCTTTCATATCAACGGTATGATCTGCCTGGGATATTGTATTATCGGTAATGGTGGTAACTGCCTGCTCGGTCTGATCCAGAGAAGTTGTCATACTCTTAAAGATATGTTTGAAATCCTCCGAAACCTCACCAAGCTCCTTCGTCGCCTTTTTAATGCCAAGTACAACCTGTGAAAATGAAGTAATCGACTCCTGAAATGTACGCACAAGCTGTCCGATCTCACCATCTTTCTCCGCAAGTTTATTTGCCTTCTCTGCAACACCACCGGAACCTCCTGCCTCTGTGCCTTCGCCCATAAGCTGTCTGAAAACATCCAAAAGTGTCCTGATTAATGCAAACACTAACCCGAAAATGATTACTGTTGCAGCACAGATCAGTATCATCGCAACCATTGTGCCGATCACTCCATTTTTCAACAGCTCAAGTACAACAATCTGCCATACTGCCATAATCAGGAAAAACACACCAAAAACGCTTAGCAGTTTTTTCCATGCCATCTTTTTATCATCGTCCATTTTTTTATCCTCCATCTGTTTTTATTACCTAAGACTGTCCCGCAGCAGGCGGCGCAGTCTGCATTGATTTCTGCATAACCTTATTCTCATACATTGCATGATCTGCTTCACGGAATACGGATGCAAAAGAATCTATGCAGTCCGGCTCATAAAATGCGATTCCCCGCGCAATCTGTATTTTCTGTTCATACTTTGTATTGTTTTTATTGAAAACCACAATGCCATCATCAAAATTTCTCAGCAACTCATCACATATTGCCTTTTCGGCCTGTTCGATGATGATCACAAATTCGTCTCCTCCGATGCGGTATACGATATGGTCTTTAAATCCCTTTTGTATCAGTCTGCTTGCATCCCTGATCAGCATGTCACCGAATTCATGTCCAAAATTGTCATTGATCTTTTTAAGGTTATTGATATCCATGACAACAACTGCATATTTGATCTTCTCATCAGCCGCACGTTTATCTAACTTATCCACATACTCTTTATATGCAGCTTTATTGGCAACGCCTGTCAGGGCATCCGTATACGCCTGCTCATTCACATAGTCAATGTAATGCCGCAGGTGATTTACCATCTGTTGCACGCTGTCTGCAAGTACACCAACCTCATCTTTGGATTCACAGTCGATATTGACCTCAAGATTACCACCGGCAACCTTCTGTGCAGCTTCCGTAAGTTCTTTGAGCGGACGCGTCATTTCCCTGGTAACATGGATTGTGATCAAAACCGATATAAAGATGATAGACAGCGTTGAAACCAAAAACAATCGGATAATACGGTTACTCGACGCATTGATCTCCTTTGCCGGTGCGGTGACAACAAAAAACATACCGTTTTCTAACTGTCTGGCGGTCATTTTCTTCTTTATGCCATCCAGATTATAACCGACAAGATTATCCTGTGTTCCTTTTTTGTACAGTAAATTTAAGACCTTTCTGATCTTTCCATGTGTATTTTCTTCATCAAGTCCTTCCGGATAATCACGGTGATAATAATTATGATCATTCTGCAAGGAAACATAACCTCATAAATCAGAATCCACCTTTTCTTTCAGCAGTGCCATATCAATATCCATGCCCAGAACACCGATAAAGTCATGTATTCGCGAAATGATCCAGTCATTTTTTCCATGGTCGGCTCCATCCAGAACGCCTCTTCTTTTTCGAGTGCCTCATAATACCAGTTGACATGCTCCTTATCATCCTGTGCATATTTTGAAAAATCGACAAGGGAATCTTCACCGATAACATGTTTCCATCCCATGTACCAGAAAACCTGTCTGGGATGGCGGTTCGGGATTCCATCAATAAAGTCCTGTATATTTCCATGCGTATACGGGTTCGCCTTTGTCCATCTGGAATCAATAATTCTCTATTGTCATTTCGAAAGTAGCTATCCGGTAAAATTGCAGAATCCTCACTCATCGCCAGAACAGATTGGACTGCGGGAATCCTCATTTTAGGTTTGTGAATGCCAACATATCCGGTTGCCGGTACGCATCATTCAAATTTGGAATGCCAGGGATATCGATATCTCTATATGGCAGCGATGGTTCTGTTGCGAACGAAGTGCGTAAAATTTATCAATTTGTATCTTTTGAACACTTTCAACAACATTTTCTTGATTTTTTTTCCGGGAAACCCTAAAATTATTTGTGGTATGTGACCATACCACAAATATTTTTGACACAATAGAGGTATAAATTTTATGGAATTTCAAAAATTAAATGCACCATCACTCAAAGAGTTATTTATATCCGAACTTGAAAATATGATCATTTCCGGCAGACTTCCGATTGGCACGAAACTCCCATCCGAACGTGAACTTGCCTCATCCATGCAGGTTTCACGTGCCGTCGTCAACTCCGGTATTGCCGAACTTGAAAAGAAGGGGTTTGTCGTGGTAAAACCACGGATCGGTACGTTCGTGGAAGATTACCGCAGAAATGGAACTATGGACACCTTAGTTTCCATTATGAAATATAATGGCGGTTCTTTAAGCAGTGATGAGATCCGTTCCATCCTCGAAGTGCGTATTCTTTTTATGAACCTTGCAGCCCGCCTTACGATTGAAAAAGCAAGTGACGCTGAAATCGGGGGACTTACCTTTTATCTGGACAAATTAAAAAATTCCTCCACCCCGGAGGATGCCGCTGCATCGATCTTTGAATTCAGCCACGAACTGAGTTTTATCAGTGGAAATATGCTTCTGCCGCTGTTTTTTACCTCTTTCCGCGACCTTGTTTGCAGCCTGTGGGTGCGCTATGCAATAAAATACAGCATCGAGGAATTATACCAGAGTGCCTTATCCATTTATAATTTCGTCCGTGCAAGGGACGTAGACGGTGCTCTCCATTACATAGAAACTTCCACCACAGAATGTATCAGCGGAAACCGCATGATCTACTGATCTTAGAAACACCTTCAAATAAACTTCATAAAAACAGCCGGACTTTGAGGCATTCTGACCGCTGCTTCATTATCTGACGATCACAGGTCACCTCAAAATACGGCTGTTCTTATTTTTCTTACATTTTATTTTGCAAACTGGCTGTTATACAGTTTTGCATAAAATCCATTTTTCTCTAACAGTTCCTCATGTTTTCCCTGTTCCACAATATTTCCATCCCGCATGACAAGAATGATATCTGCTTCTCGGATCGTGGAGAGACGATGTGCAACGATGAAACTGGTACGTCCTTTCATCATACGCGCAAATGCTTCCTGAATCTTGATCTCGGTTCTCGTATCAATCGAGGATGTCGCCTCATCTAAGATCAGCATCGGCGGCAGACACAGCATGACTCTCGTGATACAAAGGAGCTGTTTCTGTCCCTGCGAAAGACTTCCGCCATCCTCCGAGATCACGGTATCATATCCTTTTGGCAGACGCTTGATAAAGCTGTGAGCATGGGATGCTTTTGCCGCTGCGATGATCTCTTCCTCCGTGGCATCCGGTTTTCCCATCGTGATATTTTCACGGATCGTTCCACTCCTTAACCACGTTTCCTGCAATACCATACCATAATTGCTTCTGAGGCTCTTTCTGGTCATTTCATCGATCGGTGTTCCGCTGACACGGATCTCTCCACTGTTCACATCATAAAAACGCATCAGAAGATTGATGAGTGTCGTCTTACCGCAGCCCGTAGGCCCTACGATTGCCACGCGCTGTCCCGGCTGTACGGAAAGGTTGAAATCCTCGATCAGCTTCTGTTCCGGCGTATAAGAGAAATATACATGGGACAGTTCTACGCTTCCGTCCGCTTTCTCTAACACTTTCGCACTCTCTGCATCCGGCTTCTCGACCGGCTCCTCGATCAGTTCAAACACTCGGGCAGCACAGGCAAGTGCATTCTGCAGCTCGGTGATGACACCGGAGATCTCGTTAAACGGCTTCGTATACTGGTTCGCATAACTTAAAAGACTCGATAACTGTCCGACTGTAATGCTTCCTCTGATGGCAAGAAATGCACCGACGACACCGACTGTCGCATAGACAAGGCTGTTGATAAAACGTGTTGCCGGGTTCGTGATACTTGAAAAGAAGATCGCGCGCAGTGAATATTTCTGCAGTCTTCCGTTGATCTCGTCGAACTGCTCTAACGCCTCATCCTCATGTGAAAATGCCTGCACGACTTTCTGGTTTCCAACCATCTCTTCGATGAAAGCGGTCTGTTCGCCCCGCGTCTCAGACTGCAGTTTGAACATGGAAAATGTCTTTTTTGCAATAAAACTTGCAACAAACAATGATAACGGTGTGATGACCACGACCGCAACCGTGATATTCACACTGATCGTCAGCATAAAGATCAGTGTACCGAAAATTGTCACGATTCCGGTAAAAAACTGTGTAAATCCCATCAGAAGACCATCTGCAAACTGATCAACATCCGCGATGACACGGCTGACCACCTCTCCATAAGAATGGGAATCAATATACTTAAGCGGTAAATGTTCGATCCGCTCAAACGCTTCTTTCCGGATATCACGGATCACATTGTAAGTAATCTTATTGTTGCATGCATTCATGATCCACTGCGCGGCTGCCGTGAGCAAAATCACCACTGCCATACGCTCTAAGATCACAAGGATTCCTGCAAAATCAACCTGTCCCTTCGTGATGATCAGGTCGACTGCACGTCCTGTTAAGATCGGGATATAAAGAGTCAGTGCCACGGTAACTGCCGCAAGCACGATCGATAAGCCAAGGTAAAACCAGTATCTCCGGATGTAATCAAGCACTTTTTTTACTGTTGTCTTCTGCTGGTCTGTCACTACTTTTTTCATGCCGTCTTACCTCCTTCCTGTTTCTTAAACTGTGAGTTGTAGATTTCCTGATATACCTCACAGCTTTCTAACAGCTCTTCGCTGGTTCCAAGTCCGACGATCTTTCCATCATCAAGCACAACGATACGGTCTGCATGCTGGATTGAAGCAGCTCGCTGGGAAACGATAAAGACGGTCGTCTCTCCTTCCATTTCGCGGATGGCTTTTCGAAGAGCTGCATCCGTTGCAAAATCAAGTGCGGATGCACTGTCGTCTAAAATGAGTATCTCCGGTTTCTTTACGACTGCACGTGCGATCGTTAAACGCTGGCGCTGTCCGCCGGAAAGGTTTTTTCCGCCCTGTTCGATTTCAAAATCAAGTCTGCCCTCTTTGTTGTCGATAAACTCTTTTGCCTGCGCAACTGTGATGGCACGGTTCAGATCTTCTTCTGTCGCATCCGGGTTTCCCCATTTTAAGTTCTCGCGGATCGTTCCATGGAACAACACGGCTTTCTGTAAAACCGTACCAATCTTTCCACGCAGCTCCTCAAGCGGATAATCTTTGACGTCTTTTCCGTCCACTTTAATAAAACCGGACGTCACGTCATAAAACCGCGGGATCAGGTTGACTACCGAAGATTTTCCGGAACCGGTTCCTCCGATGATACCGATCGTCTCGCCTTTTTTTACCTTAAAATCAATATCCGTTAAAGATTCGTCTCCGGCACCCGCATAGGTTAATCCTACATGTGAAAATTCCACGGCATACTCTGCTTCTTCTGATCTGTCAGCGGTATCCGTCTGCACCTTATCCACTTTCTGGCCTGATCCGTCCGTGATGGATGGCTGCATCTCAAAAATGGACTGGATACGGTTTCCACATGCAATGGATTTATTGATATTGATGATCAGGTTTGCAAGCTTCACTAACTCCACTAAGATCTGTGACATATAGTTGATCAGCGCAACCACCTCACCCTGTGTGATATATCCGTTATCAACACGGACTGCACCGGTCCAGACAAGCACCACGATCGCACCGTTGATGATCACATAGGTAAGCGGATTCATTAGTGCTGATATCTTTCCGACATAAATCTGCGCCCTTGTCAGAAGATCATTGTTTTCATTAAAATGTACTTTTTCATCATCTTCCTTATTAAAAGCACGGATCACCCTGCTTCCTGTTAAATTTTCTCTTGTGATCCCAAGCACCTTATCGAGCGCTGACTGTACCTTTTTATAAAGCGGAATACTGATCAGCATGATACCGAATACGATTATGGAAAGAAGCGGGATCGTAACGACAAACACCAGTGCCGCTTTGACATCGATGGTAAATGCCATGACCATTGCGCCGAACACGATAAACGGGGAACGCAGAAACAGACGCAGCACAAGGTTCACGCCGTTCTGCACCTGATTGACATCACTTGTCATTCTCGTGATCAGTGTTGCCGTTCCAACAGTATCCATCTCTGTAAAAGAGAGGCTCTCAATGTGTGCAAACAGCGCATGGCGCAGTTTTGTTGCAAACCCGACTGCCGCCTTTGCCGCGAAATACTGTGCGGTGATCGAGCAGGTCAGACCGATCACTGCAAGCAGTACCAGCACCATACACATTTTCATAATATAGGACTTGTCCCCGGTCGCAACACCAGTATCAATGATTGCCGCCATAACCAGCGGCACGATCAGTTCAAAGGTTGCCTCGAGCAGTTTAAAAAGCGGACCTAATACACTTTCCTTTTTATAGTCTTTTAAATAAACCAGTAACTTTTTCATAGTATTCTCCATTTTTACGCTGCACTTTACGCATGACAAGTTTGGGCGTAAGCACAAACTTGAGTGTGAAAATCTTATTTTCACACTGCCCTCAAATGTTTATTTTTTAATTTTTTTCATCTGCTGCAAACCAAAGATCACTACCCCACCGATAATAAAGAACAGGATGGAAAAATTGTGGATCGTCATTGCAGGCTGTGGGGTATCCAGTGTTGTTGGGCCCATGATCACAGCATAAATAGAACCAAGCATCAGTCCGACGATCAGAAAGATCATCTGCGCCCGAAAACGCTCTAATGCCTTACGGATCAGCTTTACAATACTGAAAATACCGACTAACACACCACATCCGAATACGAATACTGTCGGAAAACTTTTTAAGTTTAAATGCAGGATATCCTTGATCGCCGTCACGATCGGCAGGTAAAGTCCCATAATTAAAAGCAGTGTGGAACCGGAAATACCAGGAAGCACCATTGCGCAGATTGCAACTGCGCCTGCTATGAATACATAAATTCCTGTTGTGACTGTCAGATGTTCCAGATTTACACTGTTTCCGCCGCCAACCGGATTAAAATAGGTGATGGCACACACAATGGCTGCCCAACCAGTACAAACGGGCAATATGCATATTTCCCTTTTAGTGTGTCCAATTCTTCACGGACTACAATCGGATTGCAAAATTATAAATCCGATAAATAATGAGCTGATCGCATAAATATGGGATTCAAAACATTTGCAAGGATCAGAATCGCAAGAACCATTCCTGTTACCCAGCCGATACCGAGCTTGATCAGAAGAAAAACGCTGTTTTCTTTTTCCATATTTCCGGTGATCAGATCATCGATCGAGTCGATAAACTGATCGTAAACCCAAGCAGAAATGCCACGGTTCCACCGGATACTCCCGGGACACTGTCTGCAAGTGCCATACAAAATCCTCTGATAAACTGTATTATGTACATACGGTTACCTCTTTCTTCCTTATTAATATTTACATGTGCTGTCTGCACACCATACTGCCTATTATAATCTTTCGGCTTCTGTTTTGTCTAGTATCGTAAACATTAATATTTCTTTTTTGTATCTTTTATTTCAATTTCCCGGCGCAGTCCCAAAAGACAGATCAGATTTGGCACTGCCATCAGAAAATTAAACAAATCCGAAATGCCCCACACCACATCGAGAGTAATCACTGCGCCGAAATAAACGCATATCATATAAACGACCTGGTAAATGCGGACACCCTTTTTCCCAAACAGATACCGCACGGCGCACTCGCCATAGACATTCCATCCGATGATCGTCGCAAACGCAAACAAGACCAATGAAACCGACAGCATCTCATCGCCCCACACCGGCAGTTCCCGGAATACGGCAAAACACATCCGCTCCCCCGGCACCCCCACATAATTGTCCGGATGGGCAATCATACTTGAAACCGAAGCAATTCCTGTGATTGCACACATGACGACCGTATCCCAAAAAGGCCCTGTCATGGAGACAAGAGCCTGATCCCGCGGTGAGGCATGCTGCGCCGTCGCAGCTGCCATTGGAATTGAGCCAAGTCCCGCCTCATTTGTAAAAAGCCCTCTGGAAATCCCGGTTCTTAACCCCGCCATCACCGTTGTCCCAACCACACCCCCTGCGGCAGCCTCCGGCACAAACGCAGAGGTCACGATCATTTTTACTGCCTCCGGGATCACCGTATAATTTTTCATAAGGATAAAAATACATCCGCCTAAATAAAATGCACTCATCACAGGAACCAGCCAGGTACATACTTTTCCAATCTGCCGGCTGCCACCGATGATCACCTTCCCCGCAAGCACCCCCGCTGCCATGCCGATGATATGCGGCGATACCGGTATCTGTTCCGTTATCGCCGCACTGATCGAATGTGCCTGCACACTGCTGCCGATCCCAAGCGACGCTAATATCGTAAACACAGAAAATAAGACCGCAAGTCCTTTCTGCTGCATGCCTCTCTCCAACACATACATCGGACCGCCGATCCTCTTTCCATCTTTTTCCGTTTTGCGGTATTTCATGGACAAAAAACATTCTCCATAACAGGTTGCAATTCCAAGCACACCGGTGATCCAGCACCAGAACACCGCACCTGCCCCGCCGACTGCGATCGCCGTGGAGATACCGATAATATTTCCCGTCCCGATCGTCGCCGCCAACGCTGTCGCAAGTGCCGAGTAGGAAGTATTATTTTTCCCGGAAAAACTAAGCCTGATCCCACATGGGATCTTACGCTGGATAAACCGCAGACGAAATGTAAAATACAGATGTGTCCCCAGAAGAAGCAGGATCTGCCCCGTGGCAGCAAGCTGACTGATTTTTTGCATAGCACACTAAAATCCCCGTATACGGATGCCCTTGTTCCAGTATACGGGGATTTTCTTTGATTCATTCTTTGATTTTTATTTTTTGTGAGTGCCCTCTATGCAGTTACTTTTTTCCGCTGTTCCACCACCTGTGCCAGCCGGTCCAGACCTTTATTGCAGATCACAGTATACACACTTCCAAAAATGTTTGCCCCGATACGCAGAATCACTGCATTCTGCAGTCCAAACAATCCTGCCGCGATCGACAACGCCCCAAACGTATTGAACGCCGTCTGCCATGCATAGCCGGCAGAATAACCAACTCCGATTCCTCCGATCATGCCGATATACGGATACATGGATTCCGGAAGGATCAGATATAATGCCACAAAAACAAGGCTTCCCACGATATTAAAAAGACCTCTTTTTTCTGCCCTTCCCATGCAGTCACCGGTAAACGGCAGGCAGACTGACATACAGGCTATCCCCGCCCACATCGCTCTTGGAAGTCCCAGAAGAGACATCACAAGCATCGCAGAGGAAACAATGAAAGTCAGTTTTACATACCAGCGGTTTCTGGCAGAGGAAAGATCAAATTCCCGGAACAGATCCAAAAAAGTTCTCCGGTATGGTCTGTTTTTCTGGTTCTTATAGAAAATCGCCATACAGATCACCATTCCAGCAAGCAGTCCCTCCACGCGCAGCAGATACGCATGTCCGCTCACGTCATATCCCTGTAACAGCAGATAACCGAGTACAAACGTAGAATGGTTGTACATGATCACATTGTGACATCCTAAGATCATCAGAAGCATGATACAGAATACGTTTACAAAGAATGCCGGGATGGGCGAAAGCATATTGCTAAGCCTTGGTCCCGCGATCAGTATTCCAAAAATACCGGCGATTGATAGCAGTCCATGCGTGGTTTTGATCCCAAAATCTGCCTGGCGCAGCACCAGCACTGCCAAAAGAACGGTCACTCCGACCACACTGTTTTCCGATCCGGTCAGTTTACTGTATAAGGTCACAACCGCCACACAGAATACCATCACCAGATAGACCTTAAAGTTATAGATTAAGATATGACGTCTCTTTTCTTTTTTGTCTGTTGTATTTTTGATGAGCTGTTTTGAACCTGTCGAACTGAGCTGAAGTTCCTGATAAAATGTCATAGTACTCTCCATTTCTACACTGTTTTTTGTAAAGTAGAGAGTACTATAGCGCAATTTGCGGGAAACGTCAAGGTTTTATCTCACACAAAACCGTTTCAATGCTTTTCTTCCCACAAACTGCAAAATCCTGTCTGCTAAAAAACCAATGATACCGAGTGTAAAAATACCGATAAAGATCCAGTCTGTCTTATAATAAAGTCTTGATGTGTAGATCAGATATCCGATTCCCTCCAAGCAGCCAGCCTTTTAACACGCGCTGCATACTGATTAAAATATCCCGGAAAAGCTCTCCGCTTGCCACCAGTTTTCCCGCTCCCGCAAATGTGGTAACCGGTCCCGGAAGAAAATCATCGCTGTAAAATAACGAACCGGTCTGCCAGATCAAAAGCAGCAGAACCCATGTGATCAGACCACTTTTTATAATTACCTGTATGACTCTTTTTTCTTTCTTCATCTTTCATCCTCCCTGTTTTCCAACAAAAACTACAACCTGCGTTATCTTTACAATGCCCGCCACTCCGGACAGAATTTTTTCCTATATATAAAACATCTCATTTTCCTGGAATCCTTCATTCTGTATCAGATGCGCTTCTTTCTCATCCACCGCATACAGACGGTATACAATGACCTCTACTTTTCTGTTCCACGATACCTTCCGCGTACAGGCTCTGGTATCTCTTTTCTGTTCCATATCTGACCGCCTTTACAAATTCCGGCCGTATGATTGCCCTGCTGCATCCCGGATACAGATGAAATCCTTTCAGTCTGTCATAATCCGTAATAATTGCTGATTCTCCGATAAACTGCGCCACAAACGGTGTCTTCGGATTTTTATAAATCTCTGTCGGCGTTCCCATCTGCTCGACTCTTCCTTTTGCTGTGTGATTGTTTTCTGCTTCGACGTCTTGCTTGATGTATTTATATACCAGTTTTGTATGCGATTCCACGACGGATTGTGTAATCGTTTGCATGGCAGATGGTATTTTCCTTATTTTTCCACTGTTTGTTTCGTTTTTTTATGTATGTTTTTATTCGTAATTTTGCAATTATCTTTATTTTCCTGCAAACGTTTACAAGCTTTAAATAAAAAAGAACTCCTCCTGACGGTTTTAAACCATACAGAAAGAGTTCTCTGTGTTTTTGTTACATCTGCCTCGCTCCACACATCTTGCGGTATACAAGCACACCTGCCTGCATGGAATCGATCCACACGACATCCCACTGTGGATTTTCTCCTTTTGAAGCCTTAACTTACCTTTTTATCCGGCTCCTTTTTACCTTTCCTTTTGTTTGTTCAATGGCTATTTTATCTTTCTCCTGTTGTTACTGGAATCTCCTTATGGTAAATGTCTGGTAAATTTATTGTAAATTTTTTCGCTACACAGATAGTTTTAGGTAACATAAAAAAAACAGGCTCATGACCTGTTTTCTCTCAGATATAATATTCCATCCGGTTTGCATTCTCCACTAACGCACAGTTCTACCGGATCATCAGTTTTCCTTCTAACTCCGTCCGGACGATTCCCTTATGTCCGCCGTCCAGGCGGTCGATCAGAAGATAAAGAGCAAACTTTCCCATCTCTTCCTTTGGAAGGCGCACTGTGGTGAGCATCGGTTTGGTATACTGTGCCTCCTCAATATCGTCACTGGAAATAATGGATGGAACGTAATAGCGGTTTTTATATTTATTCAGGCATTTTAAATTGCGGTTGACGGAGACGATGCTCCGGTATTTTGCCGATAACTTTTTCAATACATTGTCATTACATTTTCCAATGATGATCAGTCCATCACTGCGGATGTCCCCATCCGGCTCCATCTGCGCAATGACCTTATCAATATTTTCCGTCCGGCATTTTCTGTCATTCGAAAACAACGGCTGATGAAAAATATGCATCAGTATGCATCCCTGCCTGTGGATCTCACTCTCAATGACACGCAGCAGCTCACTGAAAAACGGATCTGTCTCAAGATTGCCCGTTCTTGTCATCAGCACATCAAGATACCACACTTTCTGACTGGTATCCGTAATTCCCTTTTTTAGATTTCTCGCTGCTTCGTTTGGCATATAATTGAGTTTTCTGGCAATCTTCCAGATCCGCTCCCGCAATTCCTCCGAAGAACATTTATACCCGGGATTGTTCAACACCCGCGAGACTGTCGCTGTGGAAACTCCCGCTTCCTTTGCAATTTTCTTAATAGACAAAACCTCACCCCGTTTTATTTCCTACTATTTCCATATGTTAAGTGGATGATAAAGCAAGGGGAAGTTTTTGTCAATAGCTATTCAAAATTTTAATCCTGTCTGTCCCCGTCCCCATAACACTCACAAAACCGCGCTGCAAAGGATGGTTTTTCCCCTGCCACATACAGATGCGCCGTGCTGCCAAATTCATTCACACGAAAACCTGCGATCCCTTTTCTGCGCTCTTCCGTATAAATACTGGTGATCGAGCTCGGCGCCGCACACAGCCCATGCCACAAAACCATTGGAGATACATTTAACAGATGGCTTAACATCACACACTCTACCCCGAAATGACAGAACAGAACGATCGTGTCATGATTTGGCTCATTCACGCGGTAATACATATCATCCCGCTCATAACCATGCTTTTTCAGTAGTGCATCCAGACCATCGCAGACCCACCGGTAAGCTTCTTCCACATTTCCTTTTCGCATGATGTCTGTCTTATTCCAGCGCTCCCTGTCATAAAGATCCAGATCCTTTTCCATATCCTGTGGAAGCCAGTCCCAGCAGATCGACTTTTCATTTTTCACATCCGGCCTGTCAATGTGTGCTTCAAACTCACGGAGCCAGTCTAGTGTCTCTGCCGTCCGGTTCATTTTTTTTAAGGTGCATCCAGCGGTATCCTGTGCCCGTCCCAATGGTGATACATAAAATGCCTTTATCTGCAGTTTTGCCAGGTATTCCGCTGCAAGTTCTGCCTCCCTCCATCCGGTTTTTGTCAATGTGTCCAGTTCGTAATTTGGATCGCCATGTCTTACGATTATGATTCTCATGTGTATTCCTCCTGATTTTCCATGAAGATTTAGGGGCAAAAGGTGGTTTTTAATATGTCTAAATTTTTCCCACAACCTTTTTCTCTTTTATGATATACTCGATTTATGACAAAAGCAATGGCGTACAAAATCCTGGGAATCACCCCTGGAACAGATCTTACGGATATCAAAAAGAAATACCGACAGCTGATGCACCGGGTGCATCCTGACACGGAAGCATTTTCTACCAGAACCTATGATTTTACTGCACAGGAGATCAATGAGGCTTATGATTTTCTGCGCAAAAATATGCCTGAGGAACGTTTGGGAAAAGCTGATAAAAATACTACATCCAGCAGGAAACAGCACGGAAAAACTGCTTACCGCCAGTCTTAAAGCTCTTTTCCATTTTCATCCCGGACGATCAGATGAAAGTCATATGGCTGCACCGCCTTAGCGTACTGCTCCCAGTCCCCTGCAGAAAAATCCATATTTTCTATCTTCTGATACGCATCCACATACTTTTCTGATATTTTAGAATTATCACTATACCACCCTAAAAACCGGTCTTTAAAAATACTTATCATACTTCAACCGATCAAAAGCAGGATTACAAGGGAAAACAGTACCATAAGTGAATTTGTCCGGAAAATCCTCTGTTTTATCGTCATAAAAAACACCTTTTGTTCTACATTTGTTATTTATCATTCCTGTAAGCATGTCTCATTACTTTCACTCATTACATCATGATAACGTCTAAATGTAAATACAAAAGGTGTCTTTTATAAACAAATCTTAAACTGATTTTTTCAGTTCCATTTCATCATTCATCCCGGTAAACCCGAATTTTTCATACAGCGGGCGTCCCATCTCGGTCGCCTCCAAAGAAATCGCATCAATTCCTTTGTTCTTTGCATCCGCCACCAGTAAATTCAGCGTCTGGTATGCAATCCCTTTTCGCCGGTATGCCGGATTTGTATACATATTCATAATATAAGCTTTCCTTCCGGTCGGGTTGTGATAGGTCGGCATGACCCTGAAATAACTGATACCGCCCGCGCCGATGATCTGGTCTTTGTCATAGACCAGTATTGCGGTATGGCTGCCGTCTTTTAAGGCTTTTTCATAATAGTCTCTCGACTGTGCCGCAACTTCGGACATGTCCACCTGATCGGCTAATTTGTTTGCGGCTCTTAAAACTTTGATCCTGGTGGTAACTAAAATGTCTATATCCTGTTGGGTGGCTGTTTTGTAGATGAAATTCATAAATATTCCGTCCTCTCTGCCTATGATTATACCGATGTTCTAATCAATTGGCAACAGAATTGCAGACCTTTATTTTTCCAGACCGTCGATCCATGCAAACAATTCTTCCAGATCATAATCACCGCTGTGCGGCAGCCCCCATGGCAGGGCAAAATCAACATTATAGTGTTTATTTTTGAGCATGGAAGCTAATATAACAGGGATTGCAATCGAAGTATCTCTGTCAAATGCACCATGTCTGATCCGCCAGTTCTTTGTAGTATCACAGGTTCCGATAAACCAGGTGGGATTGAGCAGGCGGATCCTATCCGCGTCTGCCATCTCTCCATGAACCTTAGAATGTTCTGCCGAAAATCTGGTAAAATGTCTTGCAAATACATTTTCATCGCCAAATTCCTCATTCTCCGGGCTGTTTAAGGACAATGAATCAAATGCCGGTGTCGGCTTCATTCGGGTAATCTTTGCCACATACGCATCCGCGTCTATACCGGTTGCCTCATTTCCGGTATAGGTGATATAATTTTGTTCTGCAATCTCACTTCCTGGAACAGCAAGTCCTTTTAACTTGTTTTGTGAATCAAGATCTGCCCTCTCTTTTGTGGCTGATGCAAGAACAAAACTCATTACATAATCTTTAAAGGAACCTTCACCTTCTTTATCAAGAGTAAGTTCATTCCCATTATCATCCTTAAGATGCAGGCTGTTTACATAGTCAGGAAACTCTGCTTTCAGCTCTTTGGATAATTTTCTCTGCTCCTCATCCAGTGCCCCTGCAACAGGGATCATTTTCGGACCTTCCGGACTCATCTCGAATTTCATCATATGAAATACGGATTCTTTCTGAAAGAGCCATTCATACGCAGCATCTGCATTTTCAAGATTATGGATCGGACAATAACAGCTTGCAGCAAAGATATCATCTCTCTCATCTGCCGCACCGATCGCTTTTAGATAAGACTCATACTCCTTCGCATTACCGGAAGCCCCAGCCAGTGCAGAAAGTGCACCTCCTGCCGATGTTCCATTTGTAATGATCTTTTCCACATCTCCCGGGATCACGTCCGCATTATATCTCATATATCTGATTGCAGCTTTCATATCAACAATAATAGCAGGTGCACGTCCTGTCAACTTTTCCTCTTTCCCGGTATTCTCTTTTCCGGAACCGCCCACAAAAAATTCCTGGGAATTCATACCGGTATTACGTCCCCTGATCCCCGCACACAATACTACATATCCGTGCAGCAGCGCTTCAAATGCTGTATTAGGTTTATGATTAAACGGATCTATCCCAACCTCCATTGCAGGACCTTCCATATATCCTCCTACTGTATTCGGAGCAAAAACCGGTGCTGTCTTTAAATCGTATCCATTGATCGTTTTTCCCTGATAATACGCTTCCGGCACATAAATATTTAATTTCTGTACACTGCTTACCGGCTTTGCACAATAAACGATATTTTCAAATGCCCTGTAAGTAACACTCCTGTTTTGAAGTTCACAGGTTTTTATCTCATATTTCTCCGGATCAAATTTTAAATCGTACATATTATCCCATACCTCTTTCCTTACGAATTATACTGATCAGCATATTTTTCTACATCAAGTAATAATACAATAACAAGAATTACAACTCCGAGGATAGCCCCCATCCATGTATAGTCAAATTTTACTGCATTGATCACTGCTGCAGTCGGCTCCGCCGCCGGGTTATATCCTACCGATGCAAGGATCCAGCCCGTCAGTGCACTGCCAATACCGATACCAATTTTAGAACCGATGGACTGTGCGGATGAAATAAGTCCCTCGGAACGGATACCATATTTCCAGTTTCCATATTGCACTACATCCTGGACAAGTGCAAATACCGCTGAGAGGATCGGTCCAACACCAAGTGAGCGGATCACGGTTCCTATCACGATAAGCGTTGTATTTCCACCGGCAATACCTGTAATGACAAATCCCACAATGATCAGTACTGCTCCCATAAGCAGGAACGTCTTTTTATTCCATTTCTTTGAAACGGCCGGCATAAGAAACAGAATAAAAATACCTGGAAGCTGTCCTGCTGTCATAAGGGCTGACATAAACATCGGTTTTCCTAAAACCATATTACAGTAGTAAATCTGTGCTCCAATCGCATTTGCATTCATAATAAGTGAAAATGCGCCGAGCAGCAATAATAACCAGAAATATTTATTCTTTAAAGTTGCCGGGAGCTGCTGGCTCATCGGAATGCCTGCCATTTTCTTTGTATCCTCATCATTGCCCATTTCTTTATTGAGCAATCCTGAAATCAGAATAAGGACACACGCAGCAAAACCTAAAATGATGCTTGATGTCTTCCACCCAAGATTTAATACAAGCGGCGTAATCAGGGAGCCTGCGATCAGACCTATGATATTATTTCCCAGAGCAGAAAATGTTGCAAGCATTGTAGAATCGTCCTTATCATGTGTCATGAGTGGCAGAAGGGCTGTATTGGAGATTCCATAAATAGTGTATACAATACAGCTCATGAAAATATATGTAATGTAAGCGTATACAAGTTTTCCATTCTCTCCAAGTCCCATTGGAACATTCATCAAAAGAACAATTCCCAAGAATGAAAGCGGCGCCGAAGCAATGAGCCATGGTCTTGCTTTGCCTAGTTTTGTAGATGTCTTATCCACAATGCCACCCATAAGCAGATCCGTAATACCATCAAAAACCCTGCACACCAGAAACATTGTAGCAATGGCACCTGCACCTATCAGTGCTGTGTCTGTGTAGTAATTGAGAAGAAATGCCGCTGCGATCTGACTGAACACATTTCCTCCACCCGTTCCAATACCGTACGCCAGCTTATTTTTAAGCGGCACTTTTTTTCTGTTATCCATATTTACCTCCCAAAAGATATATTTTTTTGATATCTCTATTATATTTTGCCCTGCGTTGACAAACAATTCGGGTTCCGATAGAATTAAGTCAGAAACAGACTTAAAGGAGAACAGCTGCATGAATACTGAGAATTTAAAGGAATTTATTGTTCTTGCTGAAACAAAAAACTTTTGGGAAGCCTCTGAACGGCTCTATATGAACCAGTCCACGTTATCAAAACATATCAAAAGTCTGGAAAATGACCTCGGTGTGGCTTTATTTACACGCACCACAAGACGGGTAGAACTCACAAACTATGGAGAAATTTTTCTGCCTTACGCAAAATCCGTTACCCGTTCCGAATTTGAAGGAATTTCTGCTATCCAGAGAATGCTTAATATCGAAAATGGTCTTCTCACCATCGGTACGATTCCTTCTATGCCACAGTATCACATCACTCAGTTTCTTGCACAATTTCAGAAATTATACCCCGAAACTACCGTACGGATCACAGAAGATGATCCTGTAAATTTAATGACATATCTGGAAAATGAAAAATGTGAGCTGATCTTTAACCGTGAAGATAAAGTTACTTTTGAAAAAAACTTTCTCAATGACCATCACATTTTGAGGATCCCTTACATGAGTGATCATCTGGTTGCACTGATTCCACTCAGCCACCCTCTGGCGTCTTCTTCGTCTATTACTCTGCAGCAACTTAAAATGATCGTTTCTGTTTTATAAAGAAGGTTCCCTGATGTACCAGATGTCAATGGATGCATGCCAGAATGCAGGTTTTATTCCAGATATCGTTTTTACCAGCCACAGAATTGATTCCATTTTAGACATGGTAACCAACCAAAACTGTGTCGCTCTGCTGATGAACGTTCATCTTCAGCTTCCGGAAAATGGTCCAAAACAAACCGGTGCTCCATGGTGTGCTGTTCCTATCACGCCTGTTATTTCATCACAGCTTTCATTATGCTACCGCTGCGACAAGCCTCTTTCAAAACAGCACAGTTATTTGTAAATTTATGCAACGATAAATTGTTCAAATCCTGACATATACGCCCGGTAAATTTTCTATGCCCACAAAAGCAGAAAGATGAATTCATCTTTTCCGCCTTTTATTCGTACGCCATTACCTCTTCTAACAGTTTTCTATTTCTTCAATCACTGTCTTTATCCCATCCGGCGTAATTTTATCGTAGTGAATCCCAGCAGATACCACCACCGGAACTAAAAACGTTCATACAACTTAACTGCCCACCTGTCACTGATCACATGATCCTTATGTCCTTCAAAACATGCGAGATCAAATTAGATTTTTCATCTACGATGCTCACAGCGCCTATATGTGACCTGTCCCCGCCTGCGATCAGCACCTGTATCCCACATTCCGTCCTGCAGACGGATACCTGTACGATCCTGTCTAACAGTACAATCTGTTTTTCAATCAAATTTATCAATTTACACCACCTATCCTGATGCGTCTCTCTCTACATTCCGCTCCAGGATTGCATTGTATTATGTAATCCCAATATTTCCAACAACCGTTCCGCAAAATTATCCGTCCACGCTTCAATCGTCGTATATTTTGATAAAACTGATCATTGGCGGTACAACGCGGACTCCATGGAACTCAGCTCATGAAGATTCCTGAGATGAACCGGACTAAGGGGCGATTCTCTTGCCACAAGTACTAACTGTCTTGCTTCTTTCAACGTCACATCTGCTGCGCAGGAGCAGATTATCACTGTAACCGGAAGCAATTCCCGCAGCTGTTTTCATTGAACATGGAACAATGATCATTGCGTCCATTTTAAAACTCCCTGACGCAGGACATTCGCCAAGTGAATACACATCATACACCACATCTGCAAGTGCCTTTACCTGCTCTACTGTACAATCCGTTTCCTGGACAATGGTAAGTTCTGCCTTTTGTCATGATCAGATGTGTCTCGACATCAGCCATCTCTCTCAGCCGTTTCAACAGTCTGATCGCGATCGGAGCTCCGGATGCCCCACTTATCCCTACCAGAATTTTTTCATATCAAATAAAATCCTTCCACTTTTCCTCATCAATATCCATAAATTTTGCCCGTGCAAATTTATCCTTCAGTTCAAATGGTACCGTGCAGTCAAAATCGTCTTGCAGCTGATTCCCTTATCGGAAATACTCTGGCTGTAAACCGGATCAGAACTCGGGTCAAGCGGATGACACCTTACCCTGGAATTGTAATGATATCCCGATCTCCTGAAAGCGCGTATTCATTGCCCACAGAACATCGCGCGTGTCAAAATATCCACGTCCTCATCTACGAGGATCACATGTTTCAACTCTGGAAACGCGCTAAACGCCAGCAGCGCTGCCTGTCTCTGCTTTCCTTCATCCGTATGCACGGTCTTTCTGCACTGAAGAACTGCCATATATTTTCCTCCGCCTGACTGATGCGCATAAACATTCGTCACCTTCCCCGGCAATGCCTTCTCAAGCATATTATAAATACTGGCCTCTGTTGGAATTCCCGCCAGATTCACATGCTCTTCACTTGGTCCGATCACCGTCTGCATGATCGGATTCTTTCTATGCGTAACCGCCTTTACCTTTATAAGCCAGCACTCATGACTTGCCAGCCCATTATATCCTGGGAATTCCGGCATCGCATATCCCGTATGTGTATTCTGATCCTCAACCACTCTGATTCCCGGCTGGATTTCTCCTTCAATCACATATTCAGCATTTGCGATTGCATTTTCTTTATGGAAACACATGGTGCCAGTACCACCGGAGTCTTTCTGATGGCACCCGCAATCGAAAGTTCGTTATACCCAAGCGGTGTAGTTGGCGGTTCAAAGCAGGAACCAACTTCTATCGCCGGATCAACACCGATCGAAATAGAAATCGGAAGCGGCTGCCCGAGTTCTGTCGCCCTTTCTGCCATCACACCGATATGTCTGCTTCCCGGCTGTAGAAATATGGATAATTCATCCTTTGACTGAATGCACATCCTGTGGATCGTCACATCCGAGCATCCAGTATCCGGATGTGTTGCATAGCACATCCCATTGTGATATATGGTCCTGCGTCCATTGGAGTGTTCGTCGGTGCCGGGAATAATTTGAATAAGTCAAAATCAGGATCCGTTACTTTATGTATCACTTCCTGACATGGCGCCTTTTCCTCTGAGACGACGGGCTCGATCGGGTTTAAAGCCGCCCTGCACAAAAGCTTTCAAGTTCTTCTTTCTTGCAGCCCATAAGTCTCGCAACACGTTCTCTGCTTGCAAGCAGACCGATCACCACTCGCGCATCCTTATGATTTTTATATTGTTAAATATCATAGCCGGTCCGTCAATTTTCGTCGGACGCATGACCGTACCGCCTGCTCCCACATGCCTGTACACCTGCAAGCTCCGCTTCCGGGTCCACTTCAATATCAGTCTCCACCAGTTGACCATCCATCTGTCTTAACACTTCAAGCGCTGATCTTAAATCATTCACTACCATAATTGATATCATCTCCTTATTTTAAATAATCGATTGATAACTTTATTATAGTAGACATCCTGCTATAGAAAAATTCAAAATAAGGGGATATTAATTCGGTTTGTGACTTAATGTGAAAATGTTGGATTTCATTAATCTTTTTATAAAAACTTGTGATGTTTGTTTTCTGTTCCAACAACAGCTTTTACCTTGCTTCCTTTTCATCTACCCAGCAGACAGACGGTTTCAATATTTCCCGTCGCAGGGAACATGTCCACGCACTGCACTTTCTTCACCTGATAACCTCTCGCCTGCAGCACTTCAAGATCTCTTGCTAAGCTGGTCGGTTTACAGGAAATATAGACCATCTGCGGCACATTATAGCGGATGATTTTCTCCAGTGCTTTCGGATGGATTCCATCTCTTGGCGGATCAAGTACGATATAATCCGGTTTTCCCCGATCGTATCGATCACTTTTAATACATCTCCCGCGATAAATTCGCAGTTGGTAAGTCCGTTTAAAGCTGCATTCTCCCTTGCAGCCACAACAGCCTCCTCCACGATCTCCACACGATCACTTTCTTTGCAACCGGAGAAAGTATCTGTGCGATTGTTCCGTTCCGGAATACAGGTCAAATACTGTCTGATTCGCCTCATCGTCGAGCGCATCCCCGATAAATTCACGTGCAGTCTGATAGAGTACTTCTGCACCAAGGGAATTTGTCTGGAAAAAGGAAAATGGTGTGATCTTAAACTTCAGACCAAGCAGTTCCTCATAAAGAAGTCCTGTCCAAATAAAATATCTGTCCCCTCATTTTTGATCGTATCGGCAACGCTGTCATTTTTGTATGAAGGATTCCTTTTAGCACACCGTCATATTTTTCCTCACAAAGTTTTTTCACCCAGCCTTCTAATAATGCACTTTCATTTTCCCCACTAAGTTCCTCCATCTGTGTAGTTGTCACAAGGTCAACTAAAATCTCTCCTGTTTTTGCTGCTTTTCTCACAAGAAATGACGGAGGTACCCGGTGTGACGGAGTTTATGATAAAATGGAATCTGTTTTTCCTTAAAATATTCCAACGTGATCTTAAGCACGCGACGGAAATCTTCGTCTACGATCTGGCACTCTCCTACATTTACGATATCATAAAACTGCCGCGTTTGTGCATTCCAAGTGCCAACGGACCATCCTTATATTCATCTCCAAATGAAAACTCCATCTTGTTGCGGTATGCTTTTGGTCTTGGACTTGCTTTGATTGGTAAAACTCATATCCCTTATTTTCTTCAGTGATGACTGCGTCGATCAGGTCTTTGACCTGCTTTTCTTTCATCTTAATCTGTTCCTCATATGGAAGGCTCTGGAATGTACAGCCACCACAGATCCCATAATGAACACATCCAGGTTCCGGCAACTCCAGTGCAGATTTTTCCAATATTTCAAGCAGTCGTCCTTCGCATTTTCCTTTTCTGACCTTATTGACCGCCGCTGATACTTTCTGTCCCATGATCGCATTTTTACAATGACACGCGTGCCATCTTCCGCTCTTAAAATTCCTTTATTCGGGAAATCCACCCGTTCAATGATTCCTTCTACGATCTGCCCTTTTTTCATAACCAGTTCCTTTCTCTTTTCCTATGAATTTAAAGGGCTGCAACACTGTTAAAGATATTTCTTACTCTTCTGTTTTGTCCTCTGCCGGCTCTTCTGCTTTGTCGTCATCTTCTTCGTCCTCGAAGAAATCATCATCAAAATCATCCTCGAAGTCGTCTTCGAAATCCTCTAAATAGTCCGGTGCAAAGAAACGATAGATTCCGTAAACTGCTGCTGCAACTGCGGCAATGATTCCGATAATTGCGAATACCCAGACAACTTTGGAAGCTTTCTTCTCTTCCTCTGCTTCTTTTTGTTCAGCAGTTCATTTAATTTTGAAATGTTAACTAAATCTTTTAAATCATCCATCTTGTTCATGGGGCTCCCCTCCTTCTATTTTCAGACTGTGACATCTTACAGTCATATGATACATATTATTCCCATATTGCAGTACTTGTTCAGAAAACAAATAATTCCGCACTGCTTATTGCATATGTTTATTATATCATATGTTTCCCATTTCGCCTATAAAAATTTATAAATTAAACGATTTTATAACTTTTTAATTTTGCAAAAAAGCAAACATTTTTAATTCCCACCGTGTCAAACTGGACTGTAACCTCATAATCTCTCCCACCTTCAACAATGGCAACCACCGTTCCTTCTCCAAACCGCGTATGTAAAACACGGTCTGCAATATCATACGGCAGCTTTTCTTCTTTCGTATGAACAGAGGCAAATGCACGCGCCTGCATGCTCTGTCCGGAAGGCTGCTGTCTCATCGTCATGCGCTTTGGTTTCACATTCCATGTATTTTCAATCGAAGAATCTGATTCTTTTCGCGAAACAACGGGGGCTTTTCCTTCTAAAAGCTCCAGCGGTATCTCTTTGACAAAACGGGAAACTTTATTGTACTGTGTCTCCCCACGGATCATTCTCTGCTTTGCACAGGTGATCGTCAGCTCTTTCATGGCACGGGTGATACCCACATAGGCAAGACGGCGTTCTTCCTCTAACTGCTCACTCGAATCATCCGATGTGATCGACATATAACTTGGAAACAGACCATCCTCCATACCTGCTAAATACACTTTCGGGAATTCAAGTCCTTTTGCGCTGTGCAGAGTCATTAATACAACATAATCGCTGTCATCTTCCAGACTGTCAATGTCTGCCACCAGTGCTACTTCTTCTAAAAAGCCACTCAGTGTCGGATGTTCTTCGCTTTCCTCGTAACTCACAACTTTACTTAAGAGCTCGTCGATATTCTCGATCCTCGCTTCTGCCTCATCCGTACCTTCCGCTTCAAGCTCTTTGACATATCCGGTTTCCTCAATCACTTCCGGAGAAGATCGGAAATGCTGATAAATTCCAGCTTACTGCGGAATACCTGGATCAGATTTACAAACGGTTTTACCTTTGACGCTGCTTTTCCAATCGAAGGAATCTCGTCCGCACGCTTTAAGGCATCGTAAAACTGATATCGTATGACTCCGCATAATCAGACACACGGTTTACGGTTGTTGCGCCGATACCGCGTTTCGGAACATTTAAAATACGGCGCACCGCCAAATCATCGCGCGCATTGTCGATCGTCTTTAAATAAGCGAGCAGATCTTTCACTTCTTTTCTCGCATAGAAATTTACACCGCCAACGATCTTATATGGAATGTTTGATACAATAAAACGCTCCTCAAACAGACGCGACTGCGCATTCGTCCGGTACAAAACAGCATAATCCCCATAATGGTAATCTCCGTTTCTTACCCCGCCTGCAATATCACGCGCAATATAATCTGCTTCCTCATAGCCGGTATTAAACTGTTCAAAGTCAATCTTCTTTCCCTCATCATTTGCAGTCCAGAGTGTCTTTGACTTTCTGCCGACATTGTTTGCGATCACACTGTTTGCAGCATTTAAAATATTCTGCGTAGACCGGTAATTCTGCTCTAACTTGATCGTCTTTGCATCCGGAAAATGTTTTTCAAAATTTAATATATTATAAATATTTGCTCCACGGAACTTATAAATAGACTGATCATCATCACCCACCACACAAAGATTCTGATATTTGCCTGCCAAAAGACGGATCAGCTCAAACTGTGCCGTATTCGTATCCTGATACTCGTCCACCATAATATAATGAAAACGTTCCTGATAATAATTTTTTACCTCCGTATCAGACTGCAAAAGTTCCACCGTCTTCATGATCAGATCATCAAAATCCAGCGCATTATTCTTATGTAACGCCTCCTGATATTCCCGGTATACCTCCGCCTGTTTACGCTTTGCATAATCGGAAGATGTCAGTGCACGCTGCATCAGCTCTGTCGGTGTGATCAGTTCATCTTTTGCCGATGAAATCGCTGCCAAAAAACTTTTTTCTTTATAAATCTTGGTATCAATCTCTAAACGCTTGCATATATCCTTCATCAGTGATTTTGAATCATCCGCATCATAAATCGTAAAATTGGTGTCAAATCCGATCCGGTCGATATGACGGCGCAAAATTCTCACACAACTTGAATGGAAGGTCGATACCCAGATGCTCTCCGAGCCAAATCCGACAATTTTATCAATTCGCTCCCGCATCTCTCCCGCCGCTTTGTTGGTAAAAGTGATCGCCATGATATGGTAAGGATTGACACCCTTTTCTTCGATTAAATAAGCAGTGCGGTGTGTCAGCACACGTGTTTTACCGGAGCCAGCCCCGGCTAAGATCAGTACCGGACCTTCTGTCTGATATACCGCTTCTCTCTGCTGTTCATTCAACGTATCATATATACTCATGGTTATATTTTCCTTTTCTTTCATTGCTTGTTCTTATACTATAACATAAATATTTCATGTAATAAAACCCATATTGAATTATTTTTTCTTCATTTATATCTTGTCATCTAGTTTTCAATACTATATAATGTGATCAGAGGTGACACAAATATGGATACAAAACAATTTTTACGTTCAATCTTAGATTCCCTGCAGCAGATTGATTATGTCAAACCGGAAGATGTTCCGAATATTGATTTATATATGGATCAGGTAACCACATTCATGGATTCACAGCTTGCCGCTTCAAAACGTCATGATGATGACAAGATCCTGACCAAAACAATGATCAACAATTATGCAAAAAACAATCTTCTTCCTCCACCGGAGAAAAAGAAGTATACCAAAGAGCATGTACTGGTCCTGATCTTTATTTATTATCTGAAAAGTATTTTAAGCATCAGCGACATTCAGGGTATTTTAAACCCGATCACTGAAAAATATTTCGGCAATGACGAGAATTACAGTCTCGAAGATATCTACAAAGAAGTTTTCAGTTTAGAACATCCGGAAACACAGAACCTGATGAAAGATCTCGCAAAAAAATTCAACACTTCCATGAACACATTCCCGGATGCGTCAGAAGATGAAGCAGATCTTTTGCATACATTCAGCTTTATCTGTATGCTCAGCTATGACGTTTACATCAAAAAAACTCTGATTGAAAAGATGATCGATCAGATGGCTTCAAAAAATCCTGAGACAAAGCCATCCAAAAAATAACAGGCTGCATGCTTCCCGCTCAGATTACTTGTTATGTTTTACCGTATTTAACAGAAAAACCGCTATTTTCAATGGAACAACAGGCTGCACACTTTGCAGAATGTCCTGTTGTCGCAAATTAAAAATAGCGGTTCTTTTTATTTCTATTCTTTATCCATGTCCTGAAGTCTTGAAAAAACCATGTCGTATCCGTCATTTCCATAATTTAATGAACGGTTCACACGACTGATCGTTGCAGTGGAAGCACCGGTCTTTTCCGCAATATCGAGATACGTTTTCTGATCTCTAAGCATCTTTGCAACTTCAAATCTCTGTGATAAAGAAAGCAGCTCATTTACAGTACATACATCTTCAAAAAATGTATAACATTCTTCCTTGTTCTGGAGGCTTAAGATAGCATCAAAAAGATGATCGACTGCCTCTGTCCTAAGTTTCTTGCTCATATTCCTTTCTCCTTTTTTATTAATTACACGCTATATGCGCTATACACCTACGATACATTTTAGCATATTAAAGTTTTAAAGTAAATACATATTTTATGTAATTTTATTTTTTTCGCAGACCGCCATTATATCATTTTCTCCCCATATATGCAATGAAATATATAGATTATCATTTCAAGAACATACGTTCTGTTTTTATCTCTTTTCTATTGATTTTCAAACATATGTTTGCTATAATATTTTCATCACTAACAGTTATTTCACCTTGCAAAGGAGTATTCACATGAAAAAAATCGGTTCTTTTTTCTTTACATTTATACCGTTTTTACTTGCACTTGTATTTCAGTACCTTGCCATGTTTTTTGTTATGGGAGTCACTCTGTTTTACGAACATATCCGCTATATTTTTTCTTCCAACCGTATCTACGCAGATCTTTGGAACAAAACATTAGATTTATGGTCCACGACACGTGTAAATACCCTGATCATGATTGTATTTTCCCTTCTCTGTATCGGAGCATTTGGCTTCTGGTATCATGCCGGGTATAATGGAATCTATCTGATTCATCCACGAAAAGTTTTTCATCCGCTTTCCATTGTTGGGATCATCCTTTTAGTTCCCGGTACTCAGTGCCTTTCGACCTATCTGGTCTCTTTCACAGCCTCGCTGTTTCCGCAGTGGATGAAGGCATATGAAAAATTAATGGAAAGTACCGGAATAAACAGTGGACTGACCGTTTCCATGTTTTTTTATTCCATCCTGCTTGCCCCGATCGGCGAAGAGCTTCTCTTTCGCGGTGTCACGATGCATCAGGCAAAAAGAGTGTTCCCATTCTGGGCAGCCAATATCATGCAGGCGCTTTTATTTGGACTTTTTCATATGAATATGATCCAGGGAATCTATGCCTTTTTCCTCGGCATGGTCTTAGGTTACATCTGTGAAAAAGGCGGCAGTATTTATCAGTCTATCCTGTTTCATATGATGTTTAACTTCTGGGGAACCATTATAAGCGGCATTTTACCGACCGGCAACAGCACACTCTTTTTCGTTCTTTATTTTGCCACCGGAGTGATCTGTACTTTTAGCGGTCTCATTCTCTTTCGTTTCGGCACAAACCGACTGGCTCAAAAGCAGGCGGCTCCACTGTACCTTGAAAATACCGGATACGATACTTTTTATCCATCCAATTAGTGTCTTCTGGTTATGTTTCCAGTTTTTGTAACTATGACCAGTTCACTTTTTATCACTGCAGATAATTTTTCAGGAAACGGATCAGCTCCTCCATCTCTTCCTTCGTTCCAATACTGATCCTGAGATAATTGCTGATTCGTTCCTTCGAAAAATACCGCACAAAAATGTGTTCTTTTTTCAAAGCCTCAAACAGTTCTTTTGCCGGTACGCGCTCATGTGTCGCGAAGATAAAATTACTCATGGAATCGCCAAATGAAAAACCAAGTTTTGTGAGTTCCTGCTTCGTCCATTCACGGGTTGCTATTACACGCTGTCTTGTCTCTTCAAAGTAGGCTTTATCTTTGATTGCTTCCACACCAAGTGCAAGCGCTGTCTGATTCATGGTATAGGAATTGAATGAATATTTCACATCATTGATATATTTGATCAGTTTCTCATTTCCCATCGCATAACCGATACGCATGCCTGCCATGGAGCGCGATTTTGAAAATGTCTGGACTACCAGCAGATTATCATATTTCTCGATTAACGGAAGTGCACTCTCCCCGCCAAAATCGATATATGCCTCATCCACCACCACGATGACATTCCGGTTATGTTGTATGATATCCTCTATTTCAGACAACGGCATTAAAATTCCCGTCGGTGCATTTGGATTTGGAAAAACCACACCGCCATTTTCGCCATAATAATCTTCTTTTACAATCTGAAAATTTTCATCTAACGGCTTTACCTCATATGGAATCCGCAGCATGTCTGCCCAGACATCATAAAGGAATATGTGATATCCGGGAACCAGACCGGTGTTTTGGAATTAAAAAGTCATGAAGATCATGGCAAGCACATCATCCGATCCCACACCGACAAACACCTGACTGCTCTTTAATCCATAATACTCTGCGATTGCATCCACCAAAACCTTGCAGGTCGGTTCCGGATATAACCGAAGCCGGTCTGTATCAAATTCTTTCAGTGCACGGATCACTCCCGGTGCCGGCGGATATGGATTTTCATTTGTATTTAATTTTATCATACGCTGTTCCTGTGGCTGTTCTCCCGGAACATAAGGCACTACTTTTCTTACATAAGACTCCCAGCTGCTCATTCTACTCCTCCATGCTTACGTTGATTTCTACAATTTTCCTTTTTACACTGCGTTATTTCAGTCCATACACTTGTGCAAGTTTTTCAAAAGCGGGCAGTGAATTTTTGACCGTCTCATGGGAAACACAATAAGCAAGACGTACAAATCCACCACATCCAAATGCACTTCCCTTTACCATCAGAAGATGCAGCTTTTGCCCTCTTCCACAAATTCTTCCTCATTATCGACCGGGGATTTTACCCACAGGTAAAATGCTCCTTCCGGTTTGATACAGGTAAATCCAAGTTCCGTTAAGCCATCGTACAACATTGTTCGGTTTTCATCATAGAAAGAAACATCTGTTTTCTCATCTAAACATCTTGCAACCGCTTTCTGGATCAGAGATGGTGCATTGACAAATCCAAGCGTACGGTTTGAAATTTCAATACCGCGGATCAGTTCTTCAGCATCGGATGCCTCGTTCGGAACTACCACGTAACCGATACGCTCTCCAGGAAGTGACAGCGATTTACTGAACGAATATCCAACAATCGTATTTTTATAATATTTCGTCAGAAAATCCTCTTTATTTCCATCATAAACCAGTTCCCGATACGGCTCATCCGAAACCAGGTAAATGTCATGTCCAAATTCTTTCTGCTTCTTTTCTAAGATAGAAGCGATCGCCTCCATCGTCTCCGGTTTATAGATGACACCGGTCGGATTGTTCGGCGTATTGACAATCAGTGCCTTGGTCTTTTCCGTAATCTTTGCCTCAAAATCGTTCAGATCCGGCAGAAAAGTCTTAAGATCCGGATTTACCGTTACAATCTCTGAATTAAAATTGGCTGCATACTGACGGTACTCACCAAAAAACGGGGCAAACACGATCACCTCATCACCAGGATCCAAGACCGTTTTAAAAATAATATTGAGGCCTCCCGCTGCACCGACTGTCATCACGATATTATGATCGTCAAATGCGGTACCAAAACGTTTATTTAAGTTTGCCGCGATCGCCTCACGCACATCTTTATAACCTGCATTTTCCATATATCCGTGCAATTCTAAAGAACCTGCCGCTCCTTTCTTATCTGCCTCATCCAACAAATCTCTGATACTGTCGTTTAATGCTGCCGGAGCCGGTGTTGCAGGATTGCCGAGTGAAAAATCATAGACATTCTCCGCACCATATTTTTCCGCCATCGCTTTTCCTTCCACAAACATTGCACGGATCGCGGAATTTCCAAGCAGTGCTTTTTGTATTCTTTTTGAAACCATAGTTCTATCTCCATTCGTGTACATTTCGGATGTTACAGACCACACCTGCCTCGCTAAAACAGGGCGTATCCTGTAACATGATCTCTAAATACTTTACCACAGCACCATAAAGAAGTAAATGCCGTTTTCCAAGAATCCGGTACAAATTTTACTGCTGACAAAGCCTCTGACAAACGTGAAACAATGCCTGAGTGTAAAATCAATTTTGGTAGATAGAAAATGCCAGCATCCTCACTGAAGATGCTGACATCTGCCTATCATGCCTATCACATATTTATTTTTAAATCCATATACATTCTGATCAAATAAATCGCCTATCTCTTTCGTCCTAGCACCGCATACAAAAATTTGCCGGACAAAAAACACAGATGAAAATTTAATCAAATTTTGCATTCTGGTATTTGCAGAATGATTTCCTATGCATTCACTTTGTCTACGAAACGCATGAACGCAGTTCTGCCTTCTTCGGTACATTTATAAACACCGGCGTCTTTTAATACTTCCTTAAATACCAGACCGATCTCTGTCTGCACGATATCATGCAGTTTTTCCGGGGTTACCTCTCCCTCTAAACCGCTGCCAAATGTAAATCCGTATTTCGGAAGGAATTCTTCTACCCAGTCTGCATGTTTTGCAAGAACTTCATCCTCACGGATGGACGTACCGTCAAGCAGTGCCTGCTCTAAGTCCGCCATCTCTTTTTTCAGACGTGCCGGAAGTACTGCAAGACCCATAACCTCGATCAGACCAATGTTTTCTTTCTTGATATGGTGCAGCTTTGCATGTGGATGATAAACACCAAGCGGATGCTCTTCTGTGGTAATGTTGTTACGCAGTACCAGATCAAGTTCATATAAATCTCCACGTCTTCTTGCGATCGGAGTGATCGTATTATGTGGTTCCCCGTCTGTCTCAGCAAAAATAAATGCTGCCTCGTCCGTATAACCTCTCCATGCAAGTAAAATTTTATCTGCCAGCTCGATCAGACGCTCTTTTTTCTCCGCGCTGATGCGGATCACGGACATCGGCCATTTTACAATGCCTGCTTTTACATCCTCAAATCCCTTGAATGAGATTTCTTTTTCGACCGGTGCTTTTGCCATGGCAAATTCGTAATGACCACCCTGGAAATGATCATGGCTTAAAATAGAACCGCCGACAATTGGAAGATCTGCGTTTGATCCTACAAAATAATGTGGGAACTGTTCCACGAAATCAAGCAGTTTACCGAACGTTGCACGCTCAATTTTCATCGGTGTGTGCTGTCCGTTGAATATAATGCAGTGCTCATTGTAATATACATACGGAGAGTACTGGAAAAACCAGTCACTGCCATTAATCGTTACCGGGATGATTCTGTGATTCTGTCTTGCCGGATGGTTCACACGTCCTGCGTATCCCTCATTTTCCTTGCAGAGTAAGCATTTCGGGTAACCGCTCTGTTTTGCAAGTTTTGCTGCAGCGATTGCTTTCGGATCTTTTTCCGGTTTTGATAAATTGATCGTGATATCCAAGGTACCAAACTCGGTATCTGCAGTCCATTTCAGATCCTTCTTAATACGGTATCTGCGGATATAGTTCGAATCACAGCTTAATTTGTAAAAATAATCGGTTGCCGCCTGTGCGGACTGATGATTGTAAAGTCCACGGAATTTTGTGATGACTTCACTTGGTCTTGGCATCAGCATGCTCATGATCTTTGTGTCAAACAGATCACGGTATGTGATCGTATCCTCCGGCATCAGTCCCTGCTCTGCCGCATAGTCAAGCATTTCTGTGAGAATTCCCTCTAAGGCATCCTCAGCGGTCTCCTGTGTCATCGGCTCTCTCTTTTCATATGCTGCAGCGACTTCATCTTCTAACTCATCTAATTGAAAAAGTTCTAACAGACGATTGATAGTAAATCTTTTATCTTCCGGTGCAGCAAGTCCTGTCACCAGACCATATTCTGTCAACTCTAAAATCTTTTCCTGTATCATATTCTTCCTCACTTCTACACTGTTTAACGTGTCTTTGCAATACTCTGCCAGACATATATTTTTAAGTCTCTATATTATTTTCAATGAGCTTCTTATTTTCAGAAATGAAAAACTTCTTTTCATCAGGCTAATTTCACTGGACCGTCACCAATCTCAACAACATAGAAATCTGCTGCATATCCGATCTTCTTCTCATAAGCTGCACCGACTTCTTTGATAAAGGTATCCACAGCCTCATCTTTTACGATGCTGACCGTACATCCGCCAAAGCCCGCACCTGTCATTCTTGAGCCGATCACACCATCAATCTTCCATGCTTCCTCAACCAAAGTATCCAGCTCAATACCGGTTACTTCATAATCATCGCGGAGAGAAACGTGGGATTCATTCATCAGTTTTCCAAATAAGGCAACATCATTATTTTTCAGTGCCTCTACTGCTTTGATCGTTCTCTGATTCTCATAAACTGCATGTTTTGCACGTCTTACACACACTTCCTCTTTGATGGCATCTTTGTGTTCTTCAAACTGTGCCTCTGTCAGATCTCCAAGTGCGTCGATGGAGACAACTTTCTGTAACTCTGCCAGTGCTTTTTCACACTCACTGCGGCGCTCATTGTATTTGGAATCGCCCAGTCCACGTTTTTTATTACTGCAGGAAATCACAATCTTTGCATTCTCCAGTTTGATCGGTGCATACTCATATTTTAAAGTTGCAGTGTCAAGGAAGATCGCATGGCCTGCTTTGCCCATTGCGATAGCAAACTGATCCATGATACCACAGTTGACACCGTTGAATTTATTTTCCGAATACTGACCGATCAGTGCAAGATCCTGATTTGTCACATCAAATCCAAACATATCGCGTAAGATAAATCCTGTTAAAACCTCTACGGATGCGGAAGAAGAAAGTCCGGAACCATTCGGGATATTTCCGAATAATACAAGATCCATACCCTGTTCTACTTTCATGCCTTTTTCTCCGAATGCCCACATTACACCCTTCGGGTAATTTGTCCAGTCAGCTTCTTTCTCCGGTTTCGTTGATACACCGCCATTGAATACATCATCCCCCGTCATAAACATCTCTTTCGCCGCCAAATAACTCTTTAAACTTTGCCAGTACGTTCTCCCAAACCATCTTAAATCCTCCTTTTTACAATACATCATTTGTTCTTATTTTGTTCCACGTCATCCCGTCTGTTTTCCTTTCCCGGAAAAGCAGGATGCATTTGTTTCGTTTTCTCTGATAATCCTATTATAACGCATCCGAATCCCTTTGCAATGGCTGAAACGCAAACTGCAACAAAGTGCAAAAAATCCTGCAACATTTTTACATAAATATTGCAGGATTTTCTATACACTCTTTTATCTTCAGACAGCAATGCTTTTTATGCCTTAAAATCACGGATCAGTTTTAACGTCGGCAGCGCATTGCCCTCATAATCAAACAATGCCTGGTTTGCCCACTCGTTGCCGCACGGTCCCGGATCCTGTATGTATTTTAAGGAAGCAGGCGTTGCCCAGCCGGAACCCGGAACCGGGATCCATGCCGGCTCCCAGTAGAAGAAGCCCTTCCCTTTTCCATCATCGATATGGCTGATGCGGTTTAAGAAGTCTTCCATAAAGTCATACTGTCCCTGTACGGTCATCGGGTATTCGATTTTCTCAACCAGCGCCGGTTTCGTCGCATAACCCTTGCGCTCCTCATCGGCAAGTTTCTCATAATCATTGTAGTCGTCCATCGTATATCCCATGGAGACTTCTGCCACGATCAGATCTTTGCCGTAGCGCTTGGCAATATCATTCATGTTGTCATTTAACATCTGAAGAGAACCATGCCAGAACGGATAATAAGACAGACCGATCAGTTCAAAGTCCTCACCGCGTTTTGTAAAATTGTCAAACCATTCACGGTAAAGCGCATTGTTGCCGCCGTTGTCGAGATGGATCATCACCGGAATTTTTGACAAACCTTCCATCTGCGGGCATACGCCTTTGATGGAACCGGCAAGACGTTCTTCATCCGCTTTTCGGACAGCGCGGATACCGGCATTGACAAACGCTGCAATATTGTCATAATTCGGCACTTTGCCTTCCGGCCAGAGCAGACCATTGGAAAGTTCATTTCCAACCTGCACCATTGTGATGTTGACACCGTTCTCCAGATAAAGATGCATCATCTCCAGCGTAAAATCATAGACTGCCTGCTCTAGCTCTTTGACACCATAGCTTTCCCACGCCTTTGGTTTGAACTGTTTTCCCGGGTCTGCCCAGAAATCACTGTAATGCAGATTTAAAAGTACTCCAAAACCGGCTTTCGTCACACGTTTTGCGATTTCAAGCGATGTCTTTGGATCATTTTCCCCGGCACCGTAAGATTCTCCGGCCTCTGACCACGGATCATTCCATACACGGATGCGGATCGTATCCACATCATAGGATTTCATGATCTCTAAGAGATCCTTCTCCTCTCCGTTGTCATAATATTTCGCACCACACTTCTCCAACTCTGCAAGCGTGGATAAATCCATTCCTTTTACAAAATTCATATAAATCCTCCTTGTTTTTCGAAGAAAAATGCGACTGCCTATGCAGGAGCAGAGGATTTTCTTCCTTTTCTATATTCCCTTAAACCGGAACGTAAATTCTAACGGTTTCGTCACATCAATATGGTATTCCGGGTGCACTAAAGATCCCCAACTGTCATCACCGCCGACTCCCATCTGCGCCAATGCCACACGGACAATCGTGTGATGTACCTGCGGCAGTTCATAAACATGGGCTGCATTTTCAAGTTCATGTGGTGTATACGGAAGTGCCGAGAAGCTTAATTCATCTCCCTCAAACATCATTCCCCTGCCTTTTGCATCCGCAATGCGCGCATATCGCACACCGACTTTGTTGCCACATTCCTGCGGAACTAAATATTTTGCCATATTGTCAGCCACTTTGTTGCTGTAAATTCCAAGTTTTGCGCCGTGTCTCCGGTCTGCATAAGTTTCCTCCGATCCCATGCCGTACCAGGTCAGGTTGTCATAATCAGCATTGAACTGAAACATCATTCCAAACTCCGGCATATCCGGAAGTCCCTCTACCGGATCATACATCAGTTTTGTCTCGATCGTTCCATCACCAAAAACGGTGTAGGAAACCTGACATTTGCCCGCCGGTGTTGTCGGCATAAAATAGGTGTAAGTGACTGTCACGGTATTGTCTTTTTCTTCCACTTTGGTCGGGACATTGTCAAACATCCCACCGTTTCTGTGACTGATATACATGCTTGCGATCTTCCACTGTGCATAGCGCGCCGGAGCCATGCTTCCGTTATCATTGTCCACCGGTGCCCTCCAGAAATTCGGCATCGGGATCTTCTCGATCATTTCTTTCCCCGCATAGCGGTAGGAAACAAGTCCCCCACTCAACATGGAAAACAGGCAGTCAAAATCTTCGCCTTTTACTCCGATGTTTACCTTGCCGTGAACCACGCGGATCGGCTTTTCGGATGCATGGAAAGCAGGGATCTTTTTATAAATCTTCTGTCCAAAAGCGACCTCATGTCCTGCATCTGCCCAGCTCATATCCTCCTTTAACCAGAATGAAACGGTGAGTGTGTATTCTGCATCCGGGTCTTTTTTCTGATCCTTATCATCTGCACGCAAAATGGCAAACGGGATCTCATAGTCCTTCGTGCTAAGCGGCGGTACTGCTGTCTCTATCTCCTGTTTTTTCACAACAACCCCGTTTTTCTGTAAAACTGCCACACAGCGGAACCGGTCGGTATTTGCAAACAGGTTTTTATTTACAACGGTAAACTTCCCTTCCTTTTCAAACAGAATACTGATATTCTGGTAATTGAATTTCACTTCCTGCATCTTCGGGGACGGATCTCGGTCTCCACCATAGCAGATTCCATTTCCACTGAAATTATAATCCGTCGGACGCTCTAAGAAATCGCCGCCATATGCCTGAAAATCTTTTCCATAGCGGTCTTTTTTCAAGATGGACTGGTCAATGTAATCCCAGATAAAACCGCCCTGATATCTCGGTTCCGTATCGGTCAGATCCGTGTATTTGTGCATGGCACCACAGGAATTTCCCATCGCATGTGTATATTCACACATAATAAACGGTTTTTCCTTATGCTCGGCGAGGAATTTTTTCACATTTTCCACGCTCGTATACATCTGGCTTTCCATATCGCTGGTCGCCTCATATCTGCGGTCATTGAAAATTCCCTCATAATGAACCAGACGGTATGGATCTAAGGCACGGAATTTTTCGGACATGTCAAAAATTACTTTTCCGCCGTAAGATTCATTTCCGACTGACCAGATCAGAACTGCCGGATGGTTTTTATCTCTCTGGTAACAGGAATTGACGCGGTCAAGCATCATTGGTTCCCAGTCCATGTTGTCCCCCGGAACGATCATATCTTTCGGCACAGAACCATGCATCGCGGCATCCCATGAACCGTGTGATTCGAGATTGTTTTCCGCGATCATATAGAGTCCGTACTCATCGCAGAGATCATATATAATGGAAGCATCCGGGTAGTGGCAGGTGCGGATCGCATTGATGTTGTTCTGTTTCATCGTAACGATGTCTTTTAAAACCTCTTCCCTTGTCACTGCACGTCCTGTTTTGGAACTGAACTCATGACGGTTGACACCCTTAAATACAATGCGCTTTCCATTTAATGTCATGATACCGTCTTTCATTTCAAAACGGCGGAATCCGATTCTTTGGCTGACAAGCTCGCTTCTCTCCCCGTTTTGATCAAAACATTCGATCGTAAGCGTGTATAAATTCGGGATCTCCGCACTCCACAGATCCGGTTTTTTCACCTCTTTTTCAAAATGAACTTCCCCCTCAGAGACTGGCAGCTCCTCAGAGAAAACAATCTGTTCTTCTTTTTCTTCCAAAACGGAATAATTTCTGCTGCCGGTCAGGGTCAGTCTTGCTTTTCCCTCGCCGCGCATCTGCATTGTGACAAGAAGATCTGCATTTAAAACCGCCTCATCGACAACCGGCTGCACTTTTAAATCATACACATGCACCTTTGGCATGGTATACAGATAAACCGAACGGAAAATACCGGAGAACCGGTAGAAATCCTGATCCTCGCACCAGCTTGAAGAAGTCCACTTAAACACCTGGACTGCCAGCTTATTTTCGCCCTCTTTTACATACGGAGTAAGATCAAAATCTGACGGGGTGAAACTGTCCTCACTGTATCCGACATAATGACCGTTTAACCACAATGCAAAACCGCTCTCCACACCCTGAAAAGAAATATAAAGTCCGCTTTTTCTAAAACCTTCCGGCAGTGTAAAATATTTTACATAGCTTGCCACCGGATTAAATTCACTCGGCACTGCGTCGCGCCACACATCTTCCCTTCCATCCCACGGATACTGGATGTTTACATACTGCGGGATATCATAGCCTCCATCTGGATATGTGCCGGCACCCGAATATCCTCCCAGCATTTACAATCAAAATCTTCTGCCTCAAACCCACTGACGGTCTGCGCATAATTTCTCGCATAATGAAATTTCCAGACGCCATCCAGTAATAACCGGAAGCTGCTCTTTTTCTTCTGCTTCTGTTTCATTCGCATATGCCACATGATCGGAGTGCTGCCATGCAGTTTTCCTTAAAAACTTCGGATCATGGATCTTTTATTTCGAATGACATGTCATGTCCTCCTTATCTTTTCTTATCTCCATTTTAACGGAAAATGCGCATTTTGCATCTGTATCTCAACACAAAACACGCGTTTTCGCCCATTTATTTACCAGCCCTTCAATGCGGAAATATTATAATTCAGCAGCTTTCTCTCATAATTTTCCGGACTGATCTTCCACTGATACGGAGATGTATTCAGATATTTTTGAAGTTCCGGTTAAATGTGGATGTCGTGGTAAATCCTACTTTCTGGGCGACCACATCCATCGGGTCATTTGTCTTTTCATGATATCACAGGCTTTCTGCACCCGCATCAGATTGATGTAATCCATCGGTGACATATTCATATAAGATTCAAAGACTCTTCTGAAATGTGTCTCACTCATATGGCTTGCCTTTGCAAGTTCCTCGACACGGATATTGTTTGCATACTCTAACCTGACATAATCAAGTGCCGCCGTGATCTGGGAAACACCTGTCTTTTCTTTACTTCATTCTCCGAGACATCGCTCTCACACATGCGGAGCAATTCAGCAAAAAGCGATCAAAGACCTCTGACACAATCATTAAAATGATTTTTTTCTGTCTCATTTCATCCATGAGCATCTTCACAAGAACGGAAATTCCGCGGTTTTCCCACTCATGGAAAAATAAAGCCTTACGATTGATCATCTGCAATACTTTTTTGCATGACAGCATTATCCGGATATAATTCCTGGATCATGACCATCGGATCAAAAATAAATATTCCCAATAGCTTGGTCCCTCCGCAATGTCACTGATCGTCACATGCGGGTAATTCTGTGGAATAATACTGACCATTGCCGGTTCATAACGTTTTGTCTCTTCATTTAAGATCAACTCGCCGGTACCGTTTTACAATATCCGATTTCCATGAGATTGTGAAAATGAAGATTACTTTCATCATGTCCGTAATCACGAATCCAGTTGTCTCCTAAAAGTGCCAGAACATATTCACCTGCGGAACTTCGTAAAACCTCAATTCCATTGTGTCTTTTTTTTTTTCCCATGGTTATTACCTCTTTTAAAACTGCCGTACAATATTTCAGTACGGCAGTCATTTTGTTTCTGTTACCAGAATTTAGTCAAAATCAAATTTTGTAATTCTGTCATGCATTGCTTTATAGCGGAAACGGATCATTTCGTTTTTCTCTAATACGTCCTCTTCCGTTCCGCGGTACTGACAGCGGATACAGCTGTAAATACCGGTTTCTTTATTGTAGAACATATCGATGTCGAGATCTCTTAAAAACAGGATGGGCATCTATAATTTAATTTGCCTTTGCCAAGTTGAGCCATGTTGCAAATACCTCCTTATCTGAGATTGTTTTTCTGTATCCCAATGTGAACATTGGTGAGAATGCATATCCTTCTTTACATATCCTTCTGCATCTGCATCGGATGCTGTCATGGATACTCTTGTCTCGATTTCAGGAATAACTGCGGAAACCTCTGCAGCTCCCACAACGCCTTCCTCACGGCATTTGTATTCATAGTTGATCGTCTTCTCTTCCGGTCCGTCGATCTTTAATGTGATATGACTCATATCTTCGGAATACTCAGTTGTACCATAGCATGCAACCATGTATTCATTTAATGTTACTTCCGCAGTCGGATCACTCATCTCTAAAATGTGACGCTCGATCCTGATGTTCGAAGAACCTTCCTCAAAGTACTCTTTTGTCTGAAGTTTTACAGTCAGATCCCTGAACTCGATCGTAACCGGGTCTAATGTAAGGATTCTTGTCTTTCCTTCCTGTGAGAAATGTGCATGTGTCGGGCAGAGGCAGAGATCCACTTCCTCTCCTTTGTAAGAAAGTTTTGCACTTCTTACGGTTCCCTCTCCTGCATAGTGGGTGAAATAACCTGCACGGTATTTCTCCTGAATTAAGAATGGGTAGGATGCATCCTGAACATGTTTTGTTCCGATGCCGACCGCCACTCTAATTTTGCTGCATAAGGACGAAGGTCAACGATCGCACCGCCCTGATCCATGTTGACACATGCTCTCATGTATGGATCGCAGTACCAGAATAACTGTTTGTCGGAACCATATAAGATATCTCTCCAGAGAGCATTCCGGCTCGTTGTAATTGTTCTGGTTGACACCTTTCTTCTCACGATAATAATCAGCGAACTCCGACATGGTCATATCTACTAACTGACCCTCTTTTCAGTTTGCCGTAGTAAGCACAGCCATCGCTGTAGGATTTGTAAAGAAGTTCATATGGCTGCTCCCAGCGTCCCATCTTGTTCATCCAGCCCGGTCCAACGAACATCATGTTGTAGGAATATCCGTTGTTATATTTCTCTAAGGAACGGTACTGGTCGATCAGATTGTAAAGATATGGATACTCCCATGTCTTTGTGTCATAGATCATACCACGGAGTACGTTCTGCGGATGTGTTCCGAAGTTCGAACCATTTCCATCGTAACATGCGATCAGATCACGGGAAAGATGAGGGATCGCTACGATACCACTGTCTTCCTCTTTATTTGCAGCCGGTGCATGTGTGTTCTGTTTGGATGGGATCCATGGTGCCCATGGGCCGCCATCAAATAATGTATACCAGGAGTTGTTGCAGGTGTGATATGCCTTCGGGCCTTCCTCCCAGCAGGTAGCAACTGCACATTTTACAGTCGGGTATGCTGCCTTGATATAATTTGTCAGGTCAGCATCCATATAATAAGAACCTGTGGATTCCGGATAAAAACCGAATCTGTCATGGAATTTCTCGAATACATCATTTACGATGGCTTTCTTATCTTCCATGGAAAACATCCAGATACAGAAATCCTTGGTCTTATATTTTCACGGAACTCCTCACAAGGAAGTCCTAATAAAGATAATGCGATCTCGTCGCCATATACCTCATGGTCATGTTTTGCAATCTCCACTGCCTCATCATTGAACAGTGAAGCGTATGTCATCTGAATGGTTACCTTTAATCCATTCTCGTGAGCTAATCTCTGCTGTGTCTTAAAGATATCCAAAGACTCTGTCAGCAGTGCCTTATCTCCGATATCCTCTTCTTTTCCCTGTCCAGTCACTGTTGCAGAATACTCTGGAACCATCTCCGGACGATGAATAAGATTCAGTACAAATTTATCCATTTTTTCTTTCTCCTCTAAAAATATTTTTCTAACCTTTTACAGCTCCACCGGTAACACCCTCAACATAGAACTTCTGCATCACTACGAAGAGAATGGAAATCGGGATTGCAATCATAACACCGCCTGCACAGAAGATTGAGAAGTAATCTCCGATTAATGTCTTCTGTAACAGGTTGTAAAGACCGATCGCAACAGTCCAGTCTGCGGACTCTTTGGACTTGATCATGATTCGTGCCAGAACAAAATCCATCCATGGATTCAGGAAGAGTTGATGATCGTATATACTATCATCGGTTTTGACAATGGAATAATGATTTTTCCAAAATTGTTGCCTCGGAAGCACCCTCTAAGCGGGCAGCCTCTCTCAGTGAAACCGGTATGGTATCAAAGAAGCCTTTCAATACTAAAACCCAAGTCCCGAACCTGCAGAATATACGATAACCAGACCTGCAAGTGAATCAGTAAGTCCGATCATTTTTAAAACAAAATAAACAGCGATCATGGAAAGTACACCGGAACATTCCAAGAATGATAGAAAAGCTCATCAGAGGTTTTCTCGCCTTGAATCTCATACAACTGAATGCATAAGAGACCATCAGTACAAAGCGGATGAAACGATGCAGGTAAAAATGCTACGATAAAAGTATTTTAAACCATGCAGGAAGTTTGCTGCTGTATCTGTCTTGAAGAACAGTTGATGATAGTTTGCCAGTGTCCAGTGTTCCGGAAAAAGTGCTGGTAACTTACACCCTTTGTAGTGGAAAGGGATGTTACAACCAGCCATACAATCGGAATCAGCCAGATGATTGCCAAAGAGCAAGTACTAAATGTCTTACAATGATTTTCCATGTTTTCTTTTCATTATTGGTACACCTCCTCTTTATCACCACTGATCATTCTTGTATAGCTAAGCAATGTAAGAAGCGCACAGATAGCAAATGAAATAATACCAATTACCGATGCCATCTTATAGTTTGAGTTATCGTTGGTCAATGTAAACAGCCATGTAATGAGAAGGTCTGTCTCTTTGCATTAGAGTTTGCAAATGCCATGTTTGCTGTTGCATTGGAACTTGTCAGCAGATAAATAACGTTAAAGTTATTGATGTTTGCAATAATGCTCTGAATCAGGGATGGTCCACAGATAAATAATACATACGGCATTGTGATCTTCCAGAAGATCTGCCATTTATTTGCACCATCGATACGTGCACTCTCCAACTGATCTGTCGGAATATTCATCAGAATACCGGTAGCGGAAAGCATCTGATATGGAACACCGACCCAGATATTAATAAGAATGATCATTGCATGAGACCAGCCCGGTTTAGAGAGAAACGGAATATAGTTTCCGGAAACAAGTCCGATACTTTGTAACCATCCTGTCAGACCGATGTTGGAACATAATGTATTTACAATACCGTGGTTGCTGAACATTTTGCTTACAAGAAGCAATGTTACGAACTGTGGAATCGCGATTGTCACAACAAAAAGTGATCTCCACATTTTTTTAAAATGTGTATCTTCATGGTTGATCAGCTTTGCCAAAAGAATACCACCGATGAAAGTTGTAAATGTTGCCGATACTGCCCAGATCATTGTCCATGCAAGAATTCTTACGAATGCATAGGAGAATGTGATTGTGGTGCCGCCTGTAAACATATTCTTGAAGTTTCTAAGTCCAACCCATGTAAACAGGTAGTTTGGCGGCATATGATCCATATCATAATTGGTAAATGCCACACAGGACATAAAAATGATCGGTATAATGTTCATCATAATAACACCGATACTCGGCAGGGTAAGTAATGTGATATAAAACTTACCGTTGAAAAGAGATTTTATATCTTCTGCAAATGTATTGACATGTTCTCCCTCTTCTTTCATAAGCTGAAGCCGGTAAACAGCTTTCATATTGCTTATATATAAAAATATGAATGCTACGATTACGAGAATACCAATAATACCATATAGCAGGATCAGCAATGAGTTATCGTAATCATTAACAGTATTTTTCAAGGTCAGCGGATCAAATACGGACTCATACTGAACGGTACCAAGTGTATTTAAATCCTTAATATAATTGATAGAGAACATTCCTGTAAACAGGATCACTACCACTTCAAGGGCTGTTATTAAGACACCTTTGACGATCTGTTTCCGTCCCCAGTATCCTGCACCCATAACAAGCAGTGAAAGCTTGCACCAGATATCTCCCTTTGCCACTGCTGTTCCGAAATCGACAAAGTATTTTTTGATTGTGTTTAAAAATGTTTTCATAGATTCACTCCCTATGCGCGTGAATGAGAATTTTGGGCTAAGTCGCAAAAACTTTTCTCTTTTTTAAAAATTTCCACATAGCCTGTCACAAGGAAAGCATTGGTTTCCAGCAGGAAAATATCCGCCTCTGCCGGAAAGCAATATCCTGTCTGGCAGGAGATAATGCCCTCCTCATAAAAGTTATTCCAAAGCCATGTGGAAATCTGAGTTTTACAGATATTTGATTATTCAGCTACCGGCTGTGTAATACCAGCTACTGCATCATCAAGTACAGCCTGAAGATCTGTTGCACCGTCAACCAGGTTCTGTCCAAGTGCCTTTGCCGGATCCCAGTAATTATTGCCTACAACCTGCTGATCTGCAAACTCTGACTGCGCTGCAAGTGCTGCAAGTGCCGGGGAATCAATCTGAGCTGCTGCTACTGTGTTAGCCGGTCCCTCTGATGTAGCGTTACCAATTGCTAACTGGCTCTCCTCATTTGTGAGATACTCAGCAAGGAGCATTGACCAGCCAACATTTTTAGCATGGGAGTTAACACCTACGAATTTGTATCCTGCATAAGATCCCATCTGTGTAGCTGTTCCATTTACATCGAAAGTAGGTAATTTACATGCTGCATATCCGTCACCGTATTTCGCTTCAAAAGATCCGGTGTTCCATGTACCGGAAACATATGCGCCAAGTGTACCGTCATTTAACATGGTAATTGCATCCTGATCTTGTACGCTTACAAATGCCGGGGAAGAAGTGATATTCTCAATACTCTGTGCTACTGCAAGACCGGTCTCAGAGTTCCAGTCACAGTTGTTTGAGTTATCTTCATTCATGGAAAGTTCACAGCCTGCACCAGAGAAGAATCCATACAGATACCATCCATCTGCTACATTCATGCCAACTTTTGTTCCTGCTTCTTCCGCTTTTGCTGTAAGGTTTTCCCAGGAAGCCACATCCTCTTCAGAGAAGATATTTGAATCATAGTATAAGAAGTAACCATTCGATGCTGTTAACGGATAAGCGTAAAGTTTTCCGTCTTTGGTAGCTGCTGCTACAGTTGCCTCTGAGTTTGTTTCTTTCGGATCATATGTATAAGTAGCTGCCACTTCCTGAAGCGCACCTGCATTTACAAGATCATTTACCTGATCATCTGCAAATACGAATACATCTGCTGCTGCATCGATATCCTCAAGAATCTTATCTTTTGCATCTGCCTCAGATACAGCACCGATCGTGATGTTAAAATCTACATCTGAGTACTGCTCTTTAAATTTGTCTGTCAGCTCTTTCATAACGTTCTGATAAGCCTCAAGTTCTGAACACCAGAGCTGGATATCTACGGTTCCATCTGTAGATGCGATCAGATTTGCGATTGCATCACCGGAAGCTGTTTCTGCATTATCTGCAGCATCACCTGTCTCTGTTGCTGCTGCACTGTTTGTGCTCTCTGCTGCGCTGTTGTCTGCTGCGCTATTGTCTGCTGCGCTGCTGTTATCGGCTGCTTTGTTTCCACATCCTGCAAACATGGATGCTACCATTGCTGCACATAATACTGTGCTGATGACTTTTTTCTTCATTTGAAAATTCCTCCCTTTTCCTTGATAGAAAAAATTGTTCTTTTAGAACACTTTTTCGTGTTGCGCTATGCGCAATCGGTTGTTCTATGGTTAGAGTATATCTCCGTCACATCCTTGTGTCAATATCCACATTTTATAATAAATCCGACCATTTTTTAGCCATTTTGCACAATATCATCTTCTATTTTTTCTTTTATTTTTTTCAAATTCGACTTTTGCGCAACCGTTAACCATTGATTTTCCGTGCATTTTCAATTCTTATATCATCTTTTTATGGATATTTTGGCTCGTTTTTGATATTTTTTGAATCAGGGATTTTCCTGCCTTTTCCTTTGTTTTGGGCGAATTTCCCTGATATTGCTTCAGTTTCACCCTCATTTCCCCTGATCTGTGGGTTATTCCGGTAATCATTATAATCATTTCGCCCATTTCACGTTATTTCCGACAATTTCAGCATAAAAAACGGGCGAAACACATTTATTCGCTATGTGTTTCGCCCATTGCTTATTCTCTCCAATAGGATGATCTTCAATTTTCTCAGAACTGTATTTTCCTGATTATATTTATTTCGTCGATTCCTTCAGCACCACCTCATACGGAAGCAATGTGCGCTCTTTCACCTCAAGTCCCTCCGTCAGATCAAGCAGTGTACGGCATGCCACCATGCCGAGTTCCTTTGCATCAAATGAAAGCGATGTGATCGAGGGAACATTGTTTTCAAGTACCATGCTGTTATAAAACGATGCCACCCGGACATCTTCCGGCACTTTGACATGCTGCTGGCGCAGTGTCTTTAAAACACGGCTGCAGACAGCGTCATCCATACAGAGGATGCAGTCTGCCTGTCTGTTTAATGCTTCCTTGACTGCCTTTTCCACCAGAACCTGGTTATCCTGGCTTAAAAACATCAGATCCACATCTAACGTTTTCCCCATCTTCGCATATGCCTCACGAAATCCCCGCAGACGGCTCTGTGTAACCACATGCTCTTCATTGCCGCCGATCAGTGCAATTTTGTCCATCTGCTTCATCAAAATGATCGATGTAAGCTCTTTGCATGCACTCTTGTGATTGTGATCGATCTGAATCACGCCTTTGTAATTGGCACTGGTACTTCCGATCGTGACAAACGGTACATTTTTTGTCTGCAGAAAATCGATCTGTTCATCTTCCACAAAAGTGCGCATCAGGATCACACCGTCCACTTTATGGTTTGCTATGATACGCTCAAGAGAAGATATATCGTTTTTCCTGCAGATAGAAAGCAGGATATCATATTCCATGCTGCCCGCAATCTCCTGTATCCCAAACAGACATTCCTGAAAAAATGTAAGATCCACAACATCATACTCCCCCGGCATGACCACACAGATATTATAAGTTTTAGACTGCGCAAGCCCTTTCGCAATGACATTCGGCTTATAATCATGTTCTTCTATGTAGGCGAGCACGCGCTCTCTTGTCTCCCTGCCAATACGACCTTTACCGGAAATTGCACGTGACACGGTTGTCTTCGATACTCCAAGCGCCTCCGCCACGTCCGCAATCGTAATATTCTTTTCTAACCCCTTATCCATAAACTCTCATTCCTCGCTTTTTGCGCTTAGTTGCGCAACTAAGTTTATTATTGTACAAACAGGGGCAAAAATCAATCCTATTTTTTTCTATTTTTTCCCGGCATCAACCCGGTATTCCCTCATACGAAATCCATGCTACATCCGCAAAACGATCCGACATTTCACCGTTTGAAGACGCATACACACCGAGCGTGCAGCCCACAAATCCCCCTGCTTCCTCTGTACTGTACGGCAGCAGGCTCACGTCTTTAATGAGTTTTAATACCTTTCCTTCCTCATCTCTGACAAAAAATTCTGCCCTCTGTCCTGCTGCCTTCAAATACAGTTCCAGCATTCCTTTTGCATTGATTTCTTCTTCCGCAAGCAGCGTATCGTTTTCTGTTATATGTGCGATTACCTGCAGCTTTCTCTTCTCTTTTCCACCGCAGATGCGCATCGAAAGATGATTTGCATGATTCTGATAGCAGACGATCCCCGCCTGTTCATTTTCCCGCTCCGCATCAAATTCCATGCATGCCGAAAATGTAAAATCATAATCTTTCTGCCGCAGCCCGAAATACTGCGCGTCCGTTTTCTCTGTAAGTTTCTGTTTTTTCAGATGCATCCTGAGAAAACCTTTTCTCTCGATCAGTGAATATGCATTTTCATCCCTTCTCTGCAGCGACAGGAGTCTGTCATCTATTTTTTTCTGATCAAATGCAATAAAATCCGCGTGGGTCACTTCCCTTTCCAGGCGATACTCACCGATCGGAAGTTCTGTTTTCTCTGTCAGATGTCCAATCCCCGGATTGATGACGGGCCATCCGTCCTCCCATTCCACTTTTGCCAGAAAAGTTTCCCTGCCAATACTACAGTGTCCCTCACATGGCCTCGATGCAAGCATGACGACATACCAGTTTCCGTCTGCATCATCCACAAGATCTCCGTGTCCTGCATAGATCACCGGATAATCCCTGCCAAGATTGCGGTGCGTGAAAATTGGATTTCTCTTGCATCCACAGAACCATTCTCTTAACGACCTGCTTCTCGCGATACTGATGCTGTGTTCCGGTCCCGTACCGCCCTCTGCGATCATCAGATAATACCAGCCGTCTTTTTTGTAAAGGTGCGGTCCCTCCGGCCAGATACAATCTTTTAATGCACCTTTCCAGACCGCCGTCCCCGCACCTTTTAAGCACATTGCATGAAGATCCAGCTCCTCTATCCAGATCTCCCAGTCACCATTGTGTCTGACCCCGGACGGATTCGGTCTTGTCCCGACATAATAACATTTCCCATCTTCATCAAAAAAGAGGCTCGGATCAATCCCCTCCGCCGCATCTCCCAGATAATGTGGAACTGACCACGGCCCTTTGGGGTCCTGTGCCGTTATCACAAAGTTTCCACCATGATCCACATTTGTTGTTATGATGTAATAAGTACCCTCGTGGTAACGGATCGTCGGTGCAAAGATCCCCCGTGAGATCTCACTGCCGGACAGTGGAAGCTGTTCTTCCCTGTCCAACGCATTGCCGATCTGCTCCCAGTGCGCTAAATCCCTGCTATGAAACACAGGAATCCCCGGAAAATATGCAAAACTCGAATTTACCATATAATAATCTTCCCCCACCCTACAGATAGATGGGTCTGGATAAAAACCGGACAGAACCGGATTCTTTGCTATACTCATTTTATCGCTCCATTTCTACTATTCTAAAATCTTATTTTTCACACAAATTTCTCTGCTTTCCAGGCAGCCATGCCTTTTTTATTCCACATAGCCAAAACCAAGTATTGTAAATTTCTTTTCTTCTTCCCCAGGTGTCATCTGAATCCTCACCTGATGCCATCCGCTTTCTTTTTCTTCCAGAAGAATGACCGGATTGCAGTGCGTCCAGCCGTTCACATGCGGATCTGCGGTCAGAACTTTGGTATCGTCCACAAACACATCTGCCCGTCCGGCGTCCACCGCTCCGGAATCTTTAAAGATGAGAAGCAGTGACCGGCAGTAGATATCCATCTGGAATGCATCTTCTGATCTGCCATTTGCCCCATCATACTGCCAATTGTACGGAAATTCAGGAACCGGCGTTAAACTGTCATCCATCTCCACACACTGTAATTCCTGATCTGTACCGGAAAATGCGCCACAGCAGATCTTCGCACGTTCATAGCCGTCTCTGCGGTCTAATAATTTCACTTGCGCAAATTCATCCCCATAAACCGGTTTTTCATGCATTCTTCTTAAAATATCAGGCTCACAGACCGCCCGGTCAATCAGATACATCAGACAGTCTGCCATGATTTTATGTCCCAGATTTGTCGGGTGAAACGCATCATAAAAGAACTGATTTTTTGAAACAACTCTGTCCTTTGCCTGCCGAAACTGCGGTGTCACGGCATCCCGGATGCTTACCATCGGGAGCTGATACCGCTCTCCCACCGGAGCAAGGCGTTCCTGTAAGTTCCAGTCATTTGCAAAAACAGCAAACAATAACAGGACAGCCGGTGCATCCGGCATGGATAAAATTTTTGTTACAAGGCTCTCATAACACCTTCCCTTTGTCTCATCCCCCTCGTCATTTACTGCAAATTCCACGACTACCAGATCCGGCTTTTCTTTTCCATCCCGCAGGACATCCCTCTCAAAACGGATCATCCCAAGCTCTGACGGGGTTCCGCCCACTCCCGCTTTTATCAGTTTCACATTGTTATTTTTTCCGTATTTTCCGGCAAATGCCTTCCAGGACCGGTATGCGTAGCACTGTGTGTGAAGCGGAACTGCCCCGGCTCCCTGCGTGATGGATCCTCCTATATATGCTATGGTTACCGGCTCCCCAGCCCGCGCTTTTTCTACGACTCTTCTGATCCTGCCCGCATCTCCCATAGAAAGGAGTGACCGCTCTATCATTTCCTGATATCCGTGGGATTCCATATCCACCACGCGCTCTTCCTGCGGCTTTGGTACGAAAAATCCATCCTTTAAAAAGAAACGGACATTGACCCTTGCAGACTGTTCCGGCGTCTCAAAGACAAACCGGATCTGCCCCGGCACATCATCATCTGTTTTCCACTCTACCGTATCAAGCGGGATCCTGACTTCTGCGCCGTCCCCGCGCAGTTCTGTTTCTATGAGCGTTCCGCCGCCGTAGAGATCCTCTTTCCCGTACATCTGAAATACAAATGTGACCGGTTCTCTGCTATGTTCCATCTCCACGGATATACCGATGCTGTGCACCAGGCTTTTAAAGCCCTCCACCGTGCCAAGTTTCTTTAAAATTTCTTCATCACAGACCTCACCGGTCACTTCCGCACTGCTTTCAAGCCTTCCATCACTCTCGTAGATAAACTGGACTCCCCTGCCCTGATACTCCCCCTGCGTCTGGAGTGAGCCAAAGGTTTCTTTTTCTTTCATAATGTAAAAATAAGATCTGTCTTTTTCCGGATCTTTCGGTGCCACAGGTCCACTCATCTGTTCGTCCTCCTTCTCTCCGGCAGTCCAAGACCTGACTCCGGCAAATGCTTTCCCTTGCGCACAAACGTCAGTTTTTCCAGCAGAAATCCCGGTGTCCCCGCATAAATTCCAATTTCATTCTCTCCGCTCTGCAGCGTGACCTGCACACGGACAACGCGGATCTGATCCACCACCATTTTCGCCCATTCCGCACAGGACGGCTCGCCGGAACGGTATCCATCCGGAATCATCTCTATCTTTTGCGGTGCATTTCCATTGACGGCGCAGCCAAAATAGACACTGCCTCCCTGACAGACCGGATTTGCCGGAGCGGTATAGCAAATCATTTCGTATTCTCCCGCCTCCCTGACATAGATCTGATACGTCAGTTTTGGTGCCTGTCTGATCTGCTCTGCCATTTCAAAAAAAGTCTTTGTCTGCGGATATGCTTTCACACCAGATAACGTTTTTCCGTACTCCGGCAAAACATAAAATGCTCCCGCATCCGCCTTTTCATTGCAGATAAAGTGCTCTGCCTCGACAGAGAGCATCCCGTCTGTCTCATAAAATGCCTCCGCCGGACATCCCGGCAGATCTTTTTCCAGCAAAATTTTTACCGGTATCCTTCCACCCTCATAGCAAACCTCAAAATCATATGTCCTGTGGTCATTCTCCCAGTCTGTGATCTCATCTCTTTTTATCTGCACCGTGAGCACTTCCTCACGGTCTGTGACTCCCTGCATTTTTCCAGGCAGAACCCACGGACTTTTGCACTCGATATGATAAGGCACTTTTTCTTTCGAGCCGCCAAACAATAACAGGGAGGCTTCACTGACAGCCGGATCTAAAAACTGCCGCATCACGATCAATTTTTTCGTCCAGTCCCCGCCTGCCGTACAGACATCACCGCCCTCTGACATGGCAAAGATCCTCGGCTTATTTGCCGGTTCTATGAAGGTCATGAGCGGATACCTGCACTCCTCATCGTTCCAGTTCACAAAGCCGATGTGCTCTGAGAGTGCCATTCCATCCCATTTTCCATCCAGAAGCTGATGAAACCGTTCTGTGAGTAAACGGTCTTTTTCGATACATGCTTTTATTTTTTCTGCATAATCATTTGCACATACCGCTCCCATTTTTGCAAAAAATGAATTTTTTCCTGCATAAAGCTGCATATCAGATGCGTTTGCACTTCCCATTGCCGGGTAATATACCAGTTCCCAGAAAGCCGGCAGCATCTCTTCCGGCACAGAAGATAAAAGCTTTTCTGTCTCCGCTTCTAACCTTTCATTTTCCTTTTGTCTTTTGTCTGCCTCCCCAAAGTGCACCGGATGATAAGTATCTGCGCGCATCGCTTCCGGCTTGCAGTTATGATTCATTTTTGTATACTGCTGCATGATCCGATAAACTGCATCCTGCTGCGCCTCATAGAACCATCCACCAAATTCACGTTTCACCCAGTACGCAAGATAATCCTGCGGCGCATGAATCCTGCTGCTTCCCCATTTCTCATAATCATATGCGAGATCCATAAAGAAACTGAGCGGATACTCCTGAAATTTCAGATCACCGACATTGACGATCCAGATATCCCGCACACCAAAGTCATATGCCATCGTCATCTGATCCCAGATTTTAGGCAGATAAGAACTGTTCACCCACTCATAAGAGACCGGCGATCCGTGGTAATCAAAGTGATAATACATGCCAAAGCCCCCGCGGTGGGAGCGCATTTCCTCCGTCGGAAGTGTCCGCATATTTCCATAGTTATCCTCGCAGAGCATCAGCGTCACACCGTCTAAGCCATCCCAGTCTTTAAGCCCCGGCGTTGTCTCATCCCCGTAATAATAAGCCTCCACTTCTTTATAGTGCGAGCATTTCCGGTTCATTCTCCCCGACACATTCCCGGATGAGTTTTCTCTGTTCTGTGATGATCTCTTTTAACAGGGAAATATTCTGCTCTAAGGATGCATCCTCCCAAGCATCAGAGAATCTCTCCCACGCATGCCGATCGTGATGATATTTTCATATTTTCCACTGCGCAAAGCCCGTCGCGCCAGTAACGGATCAGTCCCTCACGGTTGGTAAGATAGCTCCACTCATTTCCATAAACAGAATCCTCTCCACGCACCAGATCCCATTCTTCGCTGTGTCTTAAACATGGTTCATGGTGGGAATTGCTCATCACGATCCCGTAGCAGTCTGCAAGGCGGGCATTTTCCTCCCCGGTCCATCCAGTGAAAAGACGATGTCCACATTGCCGGCCACAGATAATTTCCTTTCAGCCGAAGCAGTGTCTCAAAGATCAGGTCATACATTTCTGCAGTAAATCCACCATAATGGGAAAATGTCCAGTTTCCGAACGCAGGCCATTCATCATTGATAAAAACCCCGGTATTTCACGGAGGGTTCTTTGCTCTGCATCGAGTCTTTTCGGAAAAATGATTTCTTTCTGCGGGGCAGGGACCACATCTGCAAAGTGGACAAACGGCGATACCCCCATAAGCTCTGAGATATGGAATAACCCATAGATTGTTCCCCGCTTGTCACTTCCTGCGATCAGCAGACTGCCATTTTCAACACCTGAAACAGAAAACATTCCCGCTTTCCACACAGAGAGGAAAGTTCTATCCCTTCCTCTTCTGCGATCGCCTCTGACATCTCACTGTTTCCGAGCGTTGCCACATACACCTGCGCCGGCTGCAACTCTCCCTGCCATTTTATGATCTTCGGGCGGACACCTGTGACCTGCTCCACATCCCCACAAACCTTTTCTGTGATTCTATAGACACCCTCAAATGTCCCATCCTCCATCACAAATGCCGCCGCTTTTGATCCTTTACCAAAATTGCTTCCATACGAGCACTCCTAATAAATTCTATAATTGCCGCTCAGTGCCAGATATGCGAAGAAATACAGACAGTTGTCATAATATCTTCTGTCCCCAGTGCGAAGCGGTGTCTCCCAGAAACGGTGGACACAGAGAAATGCATTTTTCTGGTCTGAGGCAAGTGCCGCCTGCGCATTGACCGCAGTCATCGCAACCGGATGCAGTGCCTTTCCTTCCAGAATGGTTCCGTCGGTCAGGAAAATACCGTCCCTGTCTTTCTCCTGCACGGTATCACAGAAAAATTCAAAAACCGGTCAACATTCTCACTCTCCCACTCATCCTTTGCAAACCACTCATAGTCAAGGGCAATGTTTGCGATCGTCCGGTAGGCATCACTGTAATACCAGTCATGTCTGCCTCCCCACTGGTCTAAAACAGGCTGATACGGTGTTCCGTCAAATTCTGCATATTCCGCACTAAGACCAGTGACCGGATGACATGCACGCTTTAAGTAATTACGGCTCGCCTCCGCCGCCTCCTTAAAAAATGCCCGGTCCTCTTCTTTTGCCCACAGTGCGAACAACTCATAAAAATGAGGCAGATGATAGGACGGATCCGAAAAATCCACATCCGTGATAAAACGGATCAGATGATTTGAGGCATCCCACATGGCTCTGCCACCCTCTCCGTTTTCTCCCTTGTGGATGCAGGTGTGCAGCAACTCTTTCGCTTCCCTGCTGTAATTGAATATTCCTTCGCCGTCTCCCCAGCGGTGCGCTGCGAAAAACAGTGCCATCGCAAAAAATTCCTCACCATCCGGTGCTGCGCCAAAAGAATTTTTTGTTCCATCCAGCTGCACCGACCATGCAAAATATCCTGCATTTTCGCCTTCCTCTAAGTACATATAAGTTTTTGCCCATTTCCACAGGCGGTCAAATTCTTCTTTCCGGTCCATCTGGACACACATCATCATGCCGTAGGACATCCCTTCTGTCCGCGCATCATGGTTACCCGTGTCCTCGATATATGCCATATCGTCCTCGACGGGATGATAGATCCGCTCTGATTCTGCCCCGTAAAAAAGTGTATGGAAGATCTCATTTTTCCGCTTTTCTATGGTTTCCTTATCATAGCCTGCCTCCGCAAATACATTGCGGTAAGTTCCAGTCTCAAACGCTCCTCTTTTCATGCAACTTTATCCTTTCCTCTTATTCCTTGACACCGCCAATGGTAAGTCCTGTCACAAAATACCTCTGTAAGAACGGATACAGACAGATGATCGGCAGCATAGTCAGTATCGTTGCAGCGGCACGCACGGAAGTCGGTGTCACAGATCCTGCCGCATTTTTCATTGCCTCCACGGAATTTCCCTGGTTTGTGACGGAAGATAATAATTTCATCAGCTCATACTGTAAAGTTGTCAGGTTCGCACTCATACGGTTATAGAGCATTGCATCAAACCATGAATTCCACTGTCCGACTGCGACAAACAGTGCAACCGTCGCATATACCGGTTTGCAGAGCGGGAAATGATCTTTAAGAAGATCGTGGTGTAACCTGCCCCGTCTAACTGCGCGGATTCTTCCAGACTGTCTGAGATACCATTCATATAAGTACGGATGACTAACATGTTAAATGCGCTGAACATTCCCGGAATGACATACACCCAGAAACTGTTTGTCAGGTGAAGTGTCTTAAATAACAGGAAGGTCGGGATCATTCCACCATTGACATACATGGTGATCACCCAGAACAGGGATAACTGTTTTTAAACATGAAACGTTTTCTGCTGACAATAAATGCCAGAATCGCGTTGGCAAACAGTGCAAGTGCTGTTCCGATGACGGTTCTTGCAACCGTGATGTAGGCACCCATAATCAGGTTGTCTTTCTGCAGCACGGTAATATAATTTTTCCATGTAAATTTTCTCGGCAGCAGGTAGATCCCGCCGCGCATCTGTTCCGTCATTCAGTGAGATTGCCAGCGTATTTAACACCGGATATAACGTAATGATCACAAACATGATCATAAATAATGTATTTAACGTTACGAAAACTTTGTCCGCAACGGATGTTTTCTTTCTTGATTTTCTTCTCTTTGTTGTTACTGCTTCCATACCAATACCCCTAAAACAGCCTTTCTTCGCCGTTACGTTTTGCGATCTGATTGGCGATCACGATCAGAATGATACTAACCAGACTCTTGAAAATACCGGCTGCCGTACCAATGGAGAAATCATTCTGGCTGATGCCCCATTTTAATACATAAATATCGATGGTCTGCGATACGCTCTGTACCAGACCGTTTCCAAGCAGATACTGGATCTCAAAACCTGCATTCAGTACGTTTCCGACATTCATTAAAAGTAAGATCATGATCGTCGGCTTAATTCCGGAAGTGTGACATATTTGATTCTTGCCCAGCGGCCCGCACCATCCATATTTGCAGCTTCATAGAGTGAAGGATCGATTGCTGTGATCGCAGATAAATAGATGATCGCATTCCATCCTGTCTCTTTCCATACATTTGCAAATGCCACGATCGGCCAGAAGTATTTCGGATATGCAAAGAAGTTGAGAGGCTGGTCTAAAATACCAAAGTTCACTAAAAGTTCGTTGATAATACCGGTGCCCGATAATGCATCATGTAAAATACCGGTAACAATAATCCAGGAAAGGAAATGCGGCAGATAAGAAATGGTCTGTACGACCTTTTTCCTCCTGTGATTTTACCTCGTTCAATAAAATTGCAAATACGATCGCCATCACAAAGGTGACGACCAGATTGATCACACCCATGGCAAGTGTATTTCTGATTACCCGCAAAAGGTTGCATCGGAAAATAACTGCTGGAATTTTGCAAGTCCCACAAAGAAGAATGAAGCAGGCCATCCTTCGGTTTATAATTCTGAAAAGCCATCAGCCAGCCGCCAAGAGGCAGATAACAGAAGATCACTCCATACACTACGATGATCGCTGACCATATTAAAGAACCTTCTGCCGCTTTATTTCTTTCCATGTGATTTTTATCTGCGGCTCTTTGATTTTTTTTTTGTTTTTTTCGTTACTGTTATTGAAGCCATAGTTTCACTCCTCTTTTTAAGAATGGGGACTGTCATTCGTCCAGTCCCCATCCCGTTTTCTCACAATTTTTACTGATATTTTTTGCTTCCCTCAATTCTGCGGTCTAATTCTGCCTGCATCTCATCAATAAATGCCTGCGGATTACAGTTATTGTAGACACCCATGTACTCTTCCCATGCACTGTCAAAGTCAGATGCCATAACGACCTTCGGAAGGTATTCATGTTTTACTTCGCCCATCTTTGTCCATGCCATGCCGCCCTCAGTTGCAGTCGTCATGTTGTTTGAATAGGAATACATCGGATACCACGGTCCCGGTGCCTCGCTGGTTCCAAGCATATCCACATAAGTCTCTGCGCCATATGCTTTAAAGCAGTTCTGTACGTCCTCGCTCAATCCGTCATAGAACTCTTTTGCCTGATCCCCGATTTCATTGCATTAATGCCGTCACGGCTGGTACCGGAATACTGTGGGAAATAAGAATATGAACAGCTGTGGGATGCCTTGTAAGCGGTGTCGGAGGACTGCATTCTCATATCCTCGGTACGATAATACTCACCATTTTCATCCACATCATAATCCACACCTTTTCGCCCCAGAAACGAAGATCATGTACTTCCTGGTCTAACAGATCATTGATGAACTGAAGGGCGCCCTCCACGTCTTCGCAGCTTGTGGTGATTGCAAGACCACTTGACACATTTAATGTTCCGCCGGAGTTGTGCCACTGGTTCTTCATACCTTCGTCGATCGTGATCGGAAGCGGTACATAATTGCAGCCTTCCTTGTCAAGTCCCTGCTGCTTAAATGCATCATTTACGTTGTATGCAAAATCCCACCACTGATCGATCATTCCAAGTACACGACCGGTTGATAATTTTGCAATGTACTCATCATAGGTCTGTGTAAAGACTCGGATCTACGATTCCTTTCTGGTACTCTTCATTTAATTTCTGGAAGTAACGTTTTGCTGTCGGTGTTGTATTGTAATCTACGATCTTTAATTCATCCGGGTCTACGATACAACTTCCATCATTTGGATAGCCATCCAAAACTGTGGTGCATTTTCCAGACAGAAGTATCTCCAGTCATCGCAGAGGATCGTGTACGGGATATTTTCTGTTCCGTCATCCATGGTCGGATTTGCTTCATTGTATTTCTCGATCAGGTCAAAATACTGATCCATCGTATGGATCTCAGGATAGTCTGCCCACTTTAACACTCTCGTCTGGATCCAGAATGCCTCGTCACCGTGGGTGGTTGCTTTTTCTTCCCCGTAAATATTTCCAAACTGATTGATCCAGTAGATATGTCCATCATCCTGACGGAGTTTATCCCACTCCTCATCTGTAAAAATTCTTTGATGTTTGGATATTTGTCTATGTAATCATCCAGTGCTACCAGCGCACCCGCATCATAGAGCTGTTTCATTCCGTCGCCGCCATCGATCATATCCGGATACTCACCGCCTGCGATCAGTGTTCCGACTGCCTCCTGTGCTGTCTGTCCGGTCAGCCATGTCTCCTTGCATTTTGCACCTGTGATCTCTGCGATCTTCTGCTCGATCTCATTGTCATCATTGATCTCTGTACCAGGTACTGCAAAATGCGGTAAACTCTTTCACGCCGGATGAATCATTTGTGTTTTCCCCTGATGAGCCTCCCTCTGTGGATGCTGCGCCATTTGTTCCTGTGGTATTGGTATTTCCCCGCCACATCCGGTAAGCATTGACGCTGCCATTGCCATAACAAGCAATACTGACACTGCTTTTCTTCGTTTCATTTTTCTCCTCCTTCTTAATCACATCTGATTTCTGTAAGATCTGTATCAGATTTTGTAATTTTATTTTACCAATTTGTCATTTTTCTACAACCGGACAAAATCAAAAAGTCATGACAAATTTTAGTTTTCATCTAAAATCTGTCATGACTCTCTATCACAGGTACTATTGTCCTCGTTTATTCATTTACACTGCGTGTCTTCTTGCGGTACGTTGTCGGCGTACATCCTTTGCTCTGGATAAACCGGTTAATAAAGTAATCCAGATCACGGTATCCTACTTCTTCCGCCACAAGATAGATTTTATCATCCGTCCTAAGAAGGATCTCCGCTGCCCGCTCGATCCTGTAATTATTCAGATATTCCTTGAACGATACACCATATTTTTCCGGAACATCTGCCCTAAATAAGCACTGTTGACAAAATATTTCTTCCCGAGTTCTTTGAGCGTCAGATTCTCTGCATAATTTTTCCGGATCTCCCCTCCACATCAAGAAGCACACCGCGGGACGCATTCTGCCTTAACTGTACCAGATAATCCGCATACTCCATGACGAATCTGCGGAAATGTGAAAGGCTTCCTCGGATCATATGTACCTGAAACGCATTTTCGCAGATATACTGTAACACCTCATCCTGATTGACGCTGTCATCCTGCTCCATCGCAAGGGAAACCAGACGGTACAGGAGATAATTCATGTTCATCTGTACCAATTCCGGTTCATTCCCGCCTCATTCATCTCCTCATAGATCGCTGCAACATTATCCTCGATCCTTTTCTTGTCATTCTCTTCCACACTCCGCAGCAGATCCTCGATTTTTGTGGCTCACCACAATACCGGACGGATTTTTCTGCTCTTTCGAATAGTACAATAGATTCGGCATCACCTTAAAATTGAAAAGTCTTTGCGATCACTGCCGACCGGAAAGATTCTGAGATATCACTGATATCTTCCACCTCACTGCCGACATACATCACGACCGGATGGACTGTGCTTTTCTGAATCTTTCCAATAGCAGATTGATATATTCCTGCTCCCGCAGTCCCTTTTCCTGCGAAATTTTTACAGAAAATAAATCCCACATCATAACATTCTTCCTTGCCTTCCGCGTCTAAGAATGTAAGACAGCTGTATTCACCTCCAAGATACTGCATGCAGGCTTCATATATCTGTCTCTGGAGCTGCCGTTTCTTTTCCGGTCCTATGTCCGTATCCGTCTCGCCATCCTCCGACTCGATCCCGATATAGCGGATCCCTCTTCCAAAATCCACCTGTCCTTTAACATAAGAGAGTGCCGTTTCCTCCTGTCTGCCGAGCAAAAGTGTCTGCATCTGCTGCACAAAATACGCTTTTCCGATTTTCCGATTCGCTCGCTCTCTTCTTTATCCTGCTGCATCTGTTTTACCTTTGAAAGCAGTGCAAGGAGCTGGCTTTTCTGGATCGGCTTTAATATGTAATCCGTACACTGCCATTTGATTGCCTCTTTCGCATAGGTAAAGTCTCCATAACCGCTCAGTATTACAAAAATGCCTCTGACAGATGCGTTTCCCTGATATATTTTAAAATTCCAGACCATTCATAACCGGCATTTTGATATCCGCTAAGATCAGGTCGACCGGATTACTCTTTAAAATTCTACCGCCTCACTGCCATTCCCCGCAGTTCCCACAATCTCAAATCCTTCTTTTCCCAGTCAATCAACGCAGAAAGTCCCTGTACGATAAATGGCTCATCGTCCACAAGCAGCACTTTAAGCATTCTATCCCTCCATTCTTTCTCCCATAAAATTTTCCCTATCTTCTCCTTTTATGAAATTGCATTCAAAGGTATCACTACAGATACTTCTGTTCCAACACCTCTTTCACTTTCGATATGAAATTTTACATGATCTCCTGTATACATTTTCAGTCTCACGCAGGCATTGATCACACCTACCCGTCCTTTTCTTTAAGCATCTCGATATTTGCCTCTTCCATGCGTTCCTGCAGATAATTCAGATATTCTTCCGGCATCCCCTCCCCGGTATCCTCCACTTCAAGATGCAGATTATTTTTATCTTTATATACACGGACAAAGATCCATGACTGTGACGCTTTTCCCTCAATACCATGCACACATGAATTTTCCGTAAAAGTCACTAACGATAATTTAGGAATCTGGTACTCCCTTGCAGTCATCCTCCATTTCAATGCTGTATCTTAGCCGGTCACCAAAACGGTATTTCTGAAGTTTTAAATACGACTCCACAAAACCGATCTCCGCACCAAGGCTCACAATATCTGTTCCCCACTCCACATACTGCCGTTCTATCAGCGAAAGCTGTTCGATCATTTCCGCTGTCTCATCCTCATGTTTTAAGATGCTCCGCATGCGGATATTTTCCAATACATTGAATAGAAAATGCGGGTTGATCTGGCTGTGAAGTGCCAGAAGTTCCGCCTTTGTCTGGCAATATCAGCATCCTGTCTGGCAATCTCCGACTCCTGCTGTTTTAACCTGCTCTCATAAACCGTCTCGATCAGATGATTCATCCGGTTTTGCCATGGAATTATAATGCTGCATCAGCTGGCTTGATCTCATCGGTTCCTGATATTGTTTCCACCACTTTTAATTTTCCGGTATGATCCTGCGAAAAGGTATCTTCCAACAGATGCAGACGTACTGTAAACGAACGGTTTAGAAACTGCATAAATACCACGGAGAAAAATATTGATCAACACCAGCAGGATCATCGGTATGGCATTGTTCCACAAAATTTTGAGATCTGTATTTCCGGATACCGCACATAGATCTTCATCGGCTGTCCGTATAATTCTTTCTCCTGCACATAACACTTGTGCATGGTACCCTTATCAAACCTCTCAAAAGATTCTTTTATATTGTTTCTTCCGGTATTTGAAAAGATAATCTTATCACCGCTTGCAGATATACACCTCTGATTCATAATTTGCCCTCAAAAGTCCGGTATTGACCGCATTATAATCCAGATCAATCTTTAAAATTTTCATGCGGATCTAACATATAACGGTTTAATTTCCGGATAATCGACACCTTTCTTAAATCCGTCGGAGATGTATCGTGCGTTTCATCCATGTAGGCACAAAATACAAAATTGTTCCCGGAATCCTGCAGTTTCTGATACCATTCCGTCTGTTTTACACGTCCTAACTTTTGAACTTTCCACCATTTACGATCGTATCATTGTCGGCATACATCGTGATCTCAACGCTGCTGTTGCCGCGAACTGTCAAACAGGGAATCCTGCATCAGCTCCTGATACGCTTCATAAAATGCCAGATGGGAATCATAATCGGCATTCAGAAAATTGTTGATATACTTATTCATATAAATATTTTTGAGATTGTGAGTGCTTCTTCTACTGCCTTGTCAATGCTGTACTCTGCCACACTCGCTATATTTTCTGTCACCTGTTTTCTTGCATTGTGTTCCTCCGAAAATATCATTCCGACTACAACACTGTCTGTCAGGGCGACCGGCAGGACCACAAACAGACATACAAAAGAATCAGTTTCTTTGTATGCTGTAAGTGTCAATTTTTCTTCGATTTTTACAGAGACGCACAATTATTTTCATAACATCAGACTTTCCACTGTTTTTCCTGTGAGTTTCACTGCGTGAATCCGGCTGCATGCCTCCGACAAAATCTCGAAGTGTCCGGACGGCAGGATCTTTTCACCGTTTTCATCATACAGCATAAATGCCTCTGATTCCAGCCGGATATTGATTTCTTTTTCTTCCCCGGCACAGAGTGGAAGTTTTACGATCTTTTTAACTGGCCATGCGGCATCTTTGAATGTTCTGCCTTCACGTAGACCTGCACTGTCTCAGTCCCATCCATTTTTCCGGTATTTTTACAGACAGACCGATCGTCACTCCTTCTGACACCACTGGTTCCTGCTCTAAAAATCTCACATTTTGATATGCATACTCTGTGTAGGAAAGCCCATAGCCAAACGGATACAATGCTTCCTGTTCCATATACCGGTAAGTTCTTCCCTGCATGGAATAGTCCTCGAAATCCGGCAGTTCTTCCGTGGTACGGTAAAATGTGACCGGCAGTTTTCCTTCCGGGTTTGCTTCCCAAATAAAATATCCGCAATGGCAGCTCCGCCTCTTGCCCCGGATACCAGCCCTGTACGATCGCATCTACATGCTCATCCGCCCAGTTCACCGCAAGTGCACTTCCCGATAGCAGAACTAAAATAACAGGCTTGCCACAGGATACAGCAGCCTCTAAGATCTCCTCCTGCAGTCCCGGCAGGTTCAGATCCGGTTTGTCACCACTGCCGTACTCATTGCCGGCATCTCCCTCTTCTCCCTCAATGCCCGCGTCAAGTCCCAGCACTGCGACAACCACATCACTCTCCTTGCATACGCCAAGTACTTCTGACATGCGGTCATTTTCCTGTGCCAGATTGCTGGTGCGGTCCTTATAAAGATGGCAGCCCTCCGAATAGAGCACCCTCACATCGTCGCCGACATAATCTTCAATCTCTAACACAGTAATGTAACGTGATGCCGTTCCCTCATAATTGCCGACTAACGCGCGTCTGCTGTCCGCATTTGGTCCGATCACGCCAACCGTTTTATTTTATTTTTATCAAGCGGTAATATATGCTCCTTATTTTTAGCAGGACAACGGTTCGTCTTGCCACCGCCTCATTTAATTTTTCATCTCTCTGCTGTCTGCGGCAAGATAAGGATTTTATCGTATGGGTTTTCTTTTTTTATCGAACACACCAAGTTTCATCCTCGCCATAAACAGATTTGTGACAGCCTCGTCTAAGCGTTCTTCTTTGACCAGTCCCTGTCTCACCGCCTGAACTAAAATCCAAACAGAGTACCACAGTTTAAGTCACAGCCGTTATTCATCGCCATCGCAACCGATTCAATCGCAGTGCCTGTCACATGATGTCCCTCATGGAAATCACGGATTGCCCAGCAGTCTGACGTCACATGCCCCGAAAATCCCATTCTTTTCTCAGAATATCGATCAGCAGACGTTTGTTTCCACAACACGGCACTCCGTTCGTCCGGTTGTATGCCCCCATCACTGCCTCCACTTTTCCTTCTTTTACGCACGCCTCAAATGCCGGAAGATATGTTTCCCTTAAATCCTGCTCCGTCACCTCTGCATCAAATTCATGGCGCACCGCTTCCGGTCCGCTGTGTACCGCAAAATGTTTTGCACATGCAGCCGCCTTTAAATAATTTTCATCATGCCCCTGCAGACCTCAATATAGCGGACTCCAAGACGGCTGGTCAGATATGGGTCTTCCCCAAACGTCTCATGTCCTCTGCCCCATCTTGGATCTCTGAAAATATTGACATTCGGTGACCAGAAAGTCAGGCCTTTATAGATATCCGTATCCTTTCCCTCCTGCTGCATGTTAAACTTTGCCCGTGCCTCCGTCGACACTGCATCACCGACCTGCTCTAACAGATCCTCATCAAATGTTGCCGCCAGACCGATTGCCTGTGGAAATACCGTCGCCGTGCCGGCCCGCGCCACACCGTGCAATGCCTCATTCCACCAGTTATAAGCCTTTATATTTAACCGTTCCACCGCCGGTGCCTGATACAGAGTCTGTGCCACTTTTTCTTCCAGTGTCATTTTCCCGACCAGCTCTGCAGCACGTTTTCTATAATTGTCCAGTTTTTCTGTATTCTGATTTAATTCCATATGTTTGACCCTCCCTGCAATATACACTTCCAGTATTGATTTTATGTTAGCAAATTAAAAGTTCACTGTCTACACCATTTTTTTATAGAACATATCCGAGTAAATCATAGATATTTTTTTGGAAACTGTTTCTTATCGTTTACATGTAAATTTTCAGATGGTATAATAAGAATGCGCAAGCGGTTGTTCATTTTATCATTTTATATTAAATTAAGAAAGGATATCACCGCCACAGTGCTCAAATCTGCTTCTAAGGCCAGACAATACGAACCTGTCATCCGGCGGTGGGGGTTTTATATGAAAACAGAAAAACTTTATTTTGGAGCTGCATACTATTCCGAATACCTTCCATACGACCGTGTGGAAAAGGATATGGAAATGATGGAAAAAGCAGGCATGAATGTTATCCGTATCGCGGAATCAACATGGAGTACTTTAGAGCCGCAGGAAGGCGTGTATGATTTTACTCATATCGACAGAATGTTAGACGCTGCCGCACGCCACCATATTTCCGTGATCGTCGGGACACCGACCTATGCCGTACCGACATGGCTGGTAAAAAAATATCCGGACATCCTGGCAATCACCCAGAACGGCCGCGAACGATATGGCCACCGCCAGAATATGGATATCACAGACCCGGATTACCTCTCCCACGCAGAGCGTGTGATCCGCGTTCTGATGGAGCATGTGAAAGATGTGCCGCATGTGATCGGCTATCAGCTTGACAATGAGACCAAAAGTTATGGAACTGCCGGTCCCCGTGTCCAGGCAATGTTTGTAGATTATTTAAAAGAAAATTTTCCGGATATCAATGATTTTAACCATGAGTTTGGACTGGATTACTGGAGCAACCGTGTGAATGACTGGGATGATTTCCCGGATGTCAGAGGTACGATCAACCAGAGTCTTGCCGCTGAATTTTGTAAATTTCAGCGTTCACTTGTCACTAAATTTTTGAGCTGGCAGGCTGATATTGTCCGCGAGTACAAACGGGATGATCAGTTTATCACACAAAATTTTGATTTTGACTGGACCACACACTCGATCGGTTATCAGTCCCAGGTCGACCAGTACGATGCCTCACGCTGCATGACAGTGGCTGGTGCCGATATTTACCATCCTTCTAATGAGGAACTGACCGGTGCAGAAATTACCGTATGTGGAAATATCTCACGCAGTCTGAAAAAGGACAATTATCTGATCTTAGAGACCGAGGCTCAGGGACTGACTCCGTGGCTTCCTTATCCGGGACAGCTCCGCCTGCAGGCATACAGCCATATCGCAAACGGCTCTAACAGTGTGATGTACTGGCACTGGCATTCGATCCACAATGCAATTGAAAGTTACTGGAAAGGTGTGCTCTCCCACGATTTTTCTGAAAATGAGACTTACCGTGAAGCTGTCGTGATCGGAAACGAATGGAATAAGATCGGTTTTCATTTAAAAAACCTGAAAAAAGAAAACAAGATCGCCATTATGCTTGATAATGCCTCGCTGACCGGATTCACCCAGTTTCCGCTTGAAAAAGCCGGAGCCAACGGCTACAACACTGTGATGCGCTGGTTTTCAGATGCCCTCTACCGCTTAAATATTGAGTACGATATGATTTCTTCTAGGGAACAGGATTTTTCCGGCTATGAATGTCTGATCGTACCGGCACTCTACAGTGCACCGGAATCTCTGCTTCTGGCATTAGATTCCTATGTCAGAAACGGCGGACATCTGATCACCACATTCCGAAGCGGTTTTTCCGATGAATATTTAAAGATTTATCCGGACATGCAGCCACATATCCTGCATGAATGTCTGGGACTTCACTACGATCAGTTTACACACCCGCATCATGTGGATATCGTGCCGGTTCAAAGCGATGTCATGGCGGCTGCACAGGAGCATTTTTCACATCCGGATGACTCTGCCTTTTCCCTGACCTCCTCCGCCTGTGAATGGATGGAGCTTATCACCTGTGATACCGCTGTACCGGTATTAAAATACAGTCATCCGGCATATGAACGCTATGCCGCTGCTGCAAAAAATCAATATGGAAATGGTTCCACACTTTATTTTGGAACGATGTTTGAAAATGATGAACTGTTAGAATCCGTGCTTTTATCTTTCCTGCACGAAACCGGCTTTTCCGGTGGAGATCTTTCCTCAGATGCACCGCATTATCCACTCATTGTAAAAAGAGGTATCAATGATTCCGGTAAAGAATTGTGCTACTATCTGAACTATTCAAAGGATCCGGTTTCTGTCACACACCGAGGAAAAGACGGCATAGAACTGGTTTCAGAAACATCCATTGTCTGTGGAGATAAAATTGACTTAGGCGGATGGGGTGTTGCTGTGGTTGAAATGTAACATTTCTTTTATAGATTTTACCAAAACGCTGTTTCCATTGATTTATCATGGATTCAGCGTTTTTTGCAATGTCAGTGTACAATTCAATTACACCGTTCTTTTCCCATACATCTCAAAATACTCCCCCGCCTGCTGCAGGGATATATTTAATTTTTCCTGTAACTTTTTCAAAATATCCTCTTTGGAAAAACTCATATCGAGGCAGATTTCTATCATGCCCTTCGCTTCTCCACGTGTTTCTCCTTCTGCTCTGCCACGCGCTTCTCCACGAACTTCTCCCTCTGCTCTGCCACGCGCTTCACTCTCCGCGATCAGATCTTCGATTGCCTTACACATCTCTATCTCCTCCTCTTCTTCTGATACTTCGATCGGTGTATTTGTAATCGTCCTTATCACTCTTGCAGCATTCATTTCAATACTTCTATGGGCATCTGTCCTCAAAAATTCTAACAATTTATCTTTATTTTTCGAGTACTTGATATACCCTATAACCTCCCTCATACTTGTGGAAAATTTATTTAGTTGTTCTTCCGTCAACTTCGCCGGATCGATCAGATGAATCCGGTAATTCTCCACAAAACTTAAGAGTTCCATATCTCTTGTCGACATCATTTCGTGCAATGATAACGGACCATCCCATTCCTCTGCTCCAAAATGAATCACAAGTGTGATGACCGGTCTGATATGATCTTCCTTTAAAAATCCGGACAGATACTCACCATTATTTTTTCCCGAAAAATCATTTTTGTTCCGACGGTGTTCGGCAGCTATATCCGCCACCTGTCTGCCATATTGCAGGGCATCATAGATGGCATTTCTGACGGGCATCGCATAATGAACATCCGTCTGGTTCTCGATACCTAATAAAACATACGACATCTTTTCATCCTGTTTGATGACTGCTGATTTTAAAATATCGCGGTATTTCTGCACCGCATCTGTTTTTTTCCTGCTCTGCCGGCAGTTTTCTTTCTCACAGATCCATTTTTCACAGAACTCCACTCTGTTTCCTGCACTTTCCCTTTCTTATCCTCACCGGCTTTTTCTTCATCACCAAACGGCAATGCAATCTCTGTCGGATCAATCTCTTTCAGCTTTGCCGGATCAATCACCTTTTTCCCATTGTAGATCAGATAATTAAACGCATCTGCAAATACGGCATTTTCCCGCATATACTCTTTTGTTACCATGTCCGCTGTCCCCATTTGTTTCTCCTCCTCTGTGTTGTTTAGGAGAAATCTTTGGGTTTCTAAGAATTCTCCCTGCTTAAATATGTGAGTAATAAAAGCATTGAAAATTCTTATGATTTCGATCTGTTCATAGAATGGCGCATATGCCTGTGTAGATAATTCAGAATGTCATGCTTTATAAGAATTATATTAATTTATATTGTTTTTAAACAATATGTTTCCCATACATCTCAAAATACTCCCCCGCCTGCTGCAGGGATATATTTAGTTTTTCCTGTAACTTTTTCAAAATATCCTCTTTGGAAAAACTCATATCGAGGCAGATTTCTATCATGCCCTTCGCTTCTCCCCGTGTTTCTCCTTCTGCTCTGCCACGAACTTCTCCCTCTGCTCTGCCACGTGCTTCGCTCTCCGCGATCAGATCTTCGATTGCCTTACACATCTCTATCTCCTCCTCTTCTTCTGATACTTCAATCGGTGTATTCGTGATCGTCTTTATCACTCTTACCGCATTCATTTCTATGCTTCTATGGGTATCTGTCCTCAAAAATTCTAACAATTTATCTTTATTTTTCGAGTACTTGATATACCCTATAACCTCCCTCATACTTGTGGAAAATTTATTTAGTTGTTCTTCCGTCAACTTCGCCGGATCGATCAGATGAATCCGGTAATTCTCCACAAAACTTAAGAGTTCCATATCTCTTGTCGACATCATTTCGTGCAATGATAACGGACCATCCCATTCCTCTGCTCCAAAATGAATCACAAGCGTAATCACCGGTCTGATATGATCTTCCTTTAAAAATCCGGACAGATACTCACCATTATTTTTTCCCGAAAGCTCTTTTTTGTTCCGGCGGTGTCCGGCAGCTATGTCCGCCACCTGTCTGCCATATTGCAGGGCATCATAGATGGCATTTCTGACAGGCATCGCATAATGGACATCCGTCTGGTTTTCGATGCCCAAAAGAACATAGGACGTTCTTTCATCCTGTTTGATTACCGCAAATTTTAAAAGATCACGGTATCTCTGCACTGCATCTGTTTTTTTGCCTGCTCTGCCGGCAGTTTTCTTTCTCACCGATTCATTTTTCACAGAACTCCACTCTGTTCCCTGCGCTTTTCTATTCTTATCTTCACCATCTTTTTCTTTACCGGCTTTTGCTTCATCATCAAACGGCAGTGCAATCTCTGTCGGATCGATCTCTTTCAGCTTTGCCGGGTCAATCACCTTTTTTCCATTGTAGATCAGGTAATTAAATGCATCCGCAAATACGGTATTTTCCCTCATATACTCTTTTGTTACGATGTCCGCTGTCCCCATTCATTTCTCCTCCTCTGTGTTATCTGGGAGAAATCTCTGGTTCTTTAGAATTCTCCCTGCTTAAATGTGTGGACGATAAAAGCATTGAAAATTCTTATGATTTTGATCTGTGAATAGAATGGCGTATATGCCCGTGTAGATAATTCAGAATGTCATGCTTTGAATGGATTTTAGCATATTGCTTATACTATGTCATCAAAAAGACGTTATTTTAATGATATTTGTAATTATTGCACAAAAACGTAGTCGGATAACACATAAAAAATAATCTCTAATTTTTTTGCGGAAATATGTTTTTCCTTGCGAAGTTCTCGTATCTTGATGCCACATACATTTTTACGATCATCGTTATACCAAAATGCTTTCATGCATGTTCTCCATCCATAAAATATGCTTGTCAAGAAGAATTTATATTGTTTATATATAAAACGCGCCTTATAATTATGCTTGTTAAGCAGAAAATATAAAAACTAAGAAAACAAGTAACGAAAAGAGGATGATGTCGAGAAAAACTATGGTAGAAACACCGGAAATATAATATCCGGCGAAAGAACAAAAATTTTAAAAATCGAGAGGATATGAAACTCATATATTTACAGAAGATACCCTAAAAGAGGAGTCAGTCATGTTGACTCCCTTTTTTACAAATATTTCTCTACCAGGATCTCCCCGATCGTCTGGCTTCCCGCCACAATATCGGAATTTCCGGTGATATCCACCGGTTTTCCTTTATAATCCGTGACTTTTCCACCCGCTTCTTCCACAAGGAGCATTCCGGCTGCATAATCCCAGGGTTTTAAACTGCGTTCGAAGTATGCATCGATTCTTCCTGCCGCCACATAGGCAAGTTCTAATGCTGCGGAACCAAGTCTTCGGATATCCGCACAATCCGTAAATACCTTTTCAAAAATTCTAAAATTTTCTTTTGCAAGTTCGCGGTAATATGGACTTGTTCCTATGGAGATCAGACACTCGGAAAAATTCTGCCTTTTGCTGACGGAGATTGGACTGCCATTTAACAATGCTCCCTTTCCCCGTTCTGCCACAAATATTTCATCAGAATACGGATGATATATGATTCCAAGCGTTAGTACACCCTTTCTTGCAAGTGCCAGTGAAAGTGTACTGTTTCGGAAATCATGGATCAGGTTGGTCGTCCCATCCACCGGATCTAAGATCCAGACATCACCGTCAAAGTCAATATCGCTGTTGTCCTTTTCCTCCCCCATAAACTGAATTTCCGGGTACAGTTCATAGAGTGCGGTTTTTACCTGCTCCTGCACTTTAAAATCGATCTGTGTCACAAAATCCGCAACACCCTTTACCTTGATCTGTGATGAGCCCTCACGGTCTAAAAATAACGGTTTGACCTGTTTTACGATCTCTATGATTTTTTGTGTATCAACACTCATGCTACTGCTCCCCTTTTATTTTTACAATTTCCTTTTCATTTCGCACAATATCACTTATTTTTGCAGTTTCCTTTTCATTCCGCGCAATATCTCTTTATCCTCCGCCGATATCCGGTAAGATTCGATCATTTTCTGGATCGCCTTATTGTATGTTTCGTCATCCAAATGATTCTCCAGTAAAAATGCATGTGTTTCCTTTGGGTACTTTGCATATGCAGTTGCAACGCCCCACGCAACTCCCATTTTCCTGTAATATCCCGGATGGTCGAGTTTGTCCCACACAGACAGCACGCGCGCAATATATTCTTCTGTCAGAAAATGATCCATCAGCATAACTGCAACGACACGCTGCTCAAATTCCTGATCCGATTTCGCATACGGCATCAGAAAATTCCAGACTTTTTCGCGGTGTTTCTGCGCAATTTTAAAAGTTGCACAAAAGCAGTCATTGACCGACCAGTCATGGATCTTCGGGATAAATGCCCGCACATATTCCAAAAGCTCATCGATCTCTCCTTTTGCATATCCGAGTACGAGTCCCTGCAGCATGATCTCCTCATAAGTATCGCAGGCAGCGTGTTCTAAATACCCGCGCCAGTCCTCTTTTGCAATCTTTTTTGCAAGAGTGCGCAGCTTTGGGATACGCACACCTATGATCGGATCTGTTCCGGGAATCAGACCGGATGTAAACTTCTGAAATTTTGGTTCTGCTTCTGCCTTTAGCCATACGCAGATCTCTTCGTTTGTCATGTGCGGCTCTCCTTGTTTTTATTGTAAACCAAATGCCTTTTATATTAACATACCACACAGGACAGATGAAAACCACCTCTAATTTTCATAGAGTTCCCCATCCACGATACGAACCACTCTCTTCGCATGTTCGGCAACGCTTAAATCATGCGTGATCATGACGATGGTATTTCCCATATCACTCAGACACTGAAATAGTTTCAGCACTTCTTTTCCGCTGTTACGGTCTAAGGCTCCGGTCGGCTCATCTGCTAAGAGGATCGCCGGCTGTCCGACCAAGGCACGCGCGATTGCAACACGCTGCTGCTGACCGCCGGAAAGCGCATTCGGTTTGTGATCGATACGCTCTGCAAGCCCTAACATTGCAATGGTATCCATGCTGGCATCTCTTGCATCCTTCAAGGTCATTCCACGCATCAAAAGCGGCATGACGATATTCTGAAGTACATTGTAGGTCGGAATCAGATGATATTTCTGGAAAATGAATCCGATCTTCTGGTTGCGGATATTAGTCAGTTCTTTTTCCTTTGCCTTTTCGATCTCCACACCGTCAAGGTTATAGGTTCCCTCGTCTAAGACATCCATGCAGCCGATGATATTCATCAGGGTACTTTTGCCGGAACCGGATGGCCCTAAGATGGCAAGGTATTCTCCCTGTTCGACGGTCAGGGAAATGTCTTTTAATACATGCAGGGAACCAGATCCCATCTTGTAGGATTTGTTGACATTTTGCATGGTGATGATCTCGGATGTGTGTTCTGCTGTGGCAGTTTTTTCGGTGTCTGCCGGTATATGTTCATTTGCAAATGGTTTTAGGATTTGTGCTGCGTCCATGTGTGCTCCTTTCTGTGTGTGGCTCGCATGGCTGATTTTAAAACTCAGTTTTTCCTTTTTGAATATTGTGAAACTGGCACTGGTTTAGCGAAGGCACGCTCTCGCTGCGTGTCGCTCGTAGCGGATACTAAGCGCATAAAATACATGCGCTAAGTACCGACGGCTCCCCAGCACCTTCTTATAAACCAGTGCCAGTTTCACAATTATTTTCAGTTTTTGATGAGTTTTACAATCAGCCATGCTGCCGTTACGTTACTGTAACATCCAGATTTCTTCGATTATTTCATTTCCGTCACTATCTGTTTCTACCAATATTTTTAGCAGATCACCTGAGGCAAGGCGTGAGAAGGTGGTCGTAGTGTCAGATGTTGTATGTACGGTTACGCCAACAGGTATCATAGTTGTGACTGTCTCGCCTGTCATATCGGACATGCCGCCCGGTGCGCCCTGCGGCATCTCGGTGCTGTCCATGTCGGGCGGCATCTGCATTTGACCGGACTGCTCTGTACTTTCTGTATCGGTCGATGTACTTCCCATATCTGACGGTGCCTGATTCTGACCGGACTGCTCTGTACTTTCTATATCAGTTGATGCACCACTCATATCCGGAGGCGTCTGATCTCCACCGGATGATCCATCCATATCCGGTGGTGTTCCCATACCGGATTTATCTTCATCTGAACCTATGCCGCCGCTCTTATCACTTTGACCTGCAGAACCTGTGCCGCCATCATTCTTATCACTCTGACCTGCTGAACCTGTGCCGCCATCACTTTTATCACCCTGACCTGTACTGTCCGAACCGGCACCATCTTCCGCCTTTGCCTTCTCCTTCGCCCGTTCTTCCGCCGCCTTCGCCACCGACTCATCCACTTCCATATAAGTAACTTCATTCCCCTCAATCGACGAAACATACGCATAGACATACTTCTGATGATCCCCCAGCGCACTTTCCGTCTCAACTCCACCTATCCGCCACATCACACATGCCGCAATAAGTACAATCACTAATACAATTACAACCACAATCGTTACTTTCTTCTTCATCAACCGCCTTAAACCTTTCCCTCTTTTACTCTGCCCCCAGCGCCTCCACCGGCACCAGTTTCGACGCCTTATACGCCGGATAGAATCCAAACAGTGTTCCCGTGATGAGTGCAAACAGCAGTGCAATCAGGAATGCTGCCGGTGTCAGTTCAACACGCACACCAAGATACTGTGCCACCGGAGTGACGAGCAGGCTTGCCACAATGCCAAGCACGCCGCCGATCAGACTGATTGCAGCCGCCTCCGCTAAAAATTCAAACAAAATATTCCTCTGGGAGCAGCCGATTGCCTTTAAAATACCGATCTCATTGGTGCGCTCTTTGACAGATACAAACAATACGTTCATGATGCCGATACCACCGACCACAAATACAATGGCTGCCATAGCCATCAGAAGCATCGTCAATATCTCATTGGACGCCGATGCAGCTTCCATCTTGCTTCCCGCATCCTCAAAGGTAAATTCTGCATTCGGATAGGAAGTTGCAAGCACTTCCGTGATCTCCTCCGTGACACCGGACACATTGCTTACATCCTCCGCGATCACGGTGATAGTCGGACTTACATTCGTTCCCACTAAATATTTCACCCCGGTCGCATACGGAATGAAAACGGAATCATCCGGGCTGATACCGGAAGCCACCGTACCCATAGAAGAAAGCACCCCGTTTACCACATAAGATCGGTCATCGATATAGATCACACTGCCATATGCATCGATTGCACTTCCAAAGATCTCTTCCGCAATAGAAGCGCCTAGCACGCAGACTTTTTCTTTATTCTCATCATCGGATTCTGTGATAAAATCTCCGACTGCAAGACTGAGATTACTGATAGCTGCATAGCTGTCCTTGACTCCGGCGATCGAGTAGGTCTGTGCCTCATCGAGATCACCGCCATCCACGGTAGACCTTGTCATATAGGAGATCGTTGCCGCTGAGATCCCGGAGACAAAAGTTTCAATATCGTCCACGTCATCTTCATCTAACGTGATATTTTCCTGGTTCATGCGGTCTTCCATATCACTGCCGCCGCCAAAGAAGCCACCCATGTCACCCGGCATGCCGCCTCCGTCACCACCATTTCCACCTCCGGGGCCACCCGACGGTCCACCGCCGGAAGAGTCGCCACCGCCCGTAAATCCTCCCGAAGGTCCACCGGAAGCCCCTGACCCTCCCGATGAACTGCTGCCGGATGGTGCACCGCTGCCGGAAGGCATCATCATCATTCCTGAGTCTGATGAGTCATCGGAACTTTGATTTCCACCACGGTTTTATCACCGCCGTCATAGGAAATATCGATTGCACCTGCATTTAAGTTTTAAACTGGTCTGCCACATCCTCCTGACCGCCTTTTCCGATGGCAATCACCATCACGATCGTTGCCGCGCCGACAATGATACCGATCGACGTCATGATTGTTTTAAATTTATTCTGGGTAATATTGATCCAGACAAGTCTTAATAATTCCGATGGTTTCATTCGCCCGTCACCTGACTTTCTATCAGAACCGTCTCTCCCTCGGAAAGTCCCTCCGTGATCTCCACATTGACGCCATCGGAAAATCCGGTGGTCACCTCTTTTCTCAATGGTTCCATCACTGTCTTTGACTTTCACATAAGATGCCGTTCCCTCGTTGATGATCGCTTTATTAGAAACATAGACAACGTCTGCCACCTGTTTTCAATGAATGTCACATTTCCTGTCATATCCGTGTAAATGCCGTCCACGTCACCATTTATTTTACCGTCACATTATAAGAGACTGTGGAAGAACCACTCGATACGGAAGTATCAATACTTTCAACTTCTCCGGAAAACGTCTGATCCTCGTAGGCATTCAGTTCGATCATGACCTCGTCCCCGATTGCGATCTCAGAGATATCCTCCTCGGAAACGGATACCGTCATCGTCACTGCATCTGTATCCGCAAATGTCACTATGCTCGTACTTGTGGATAGATCATCTCCTGCCTCATATCCGACCGACATGATCATGCCGTCATAATCCGAATAGATTGTGCCATCTCCGACAAATATCTCAAATTCAGATAAAGCCTCTTTGGCATCTGTCAACGTGTCCTGCGCCGTATCCACTGATACATCCACGCCTGTCACATCTGCGGAATACTGGCTGTCTGCATTTTCGTAGGATAACATTGCCTCTTTGTATTTTTTCTCTGCCTCCACGGATTTTGTAGTGTATGCACTCTTTGCCGCTTTTAATTTATTGTACAGTTTGTCATAATTTTCCTGCTCATCTGCAAGTGACTCACTTAAATCCATTCCACTGTCGATCATTTCCTGATAATAGGTAAGAAGTGCCTGTGACTCATCCACTGCCTCCTGGGCCTCATCCACCGCATCCTGCAGTTCACTGATGGTTGCCTCATATTCTTCCTGTGCAACACTTCCCTCCGCCACACTTAAGTTATAAGAATAGTTCGCACTTACCTTTTCTTTTGCCGAACTGAGTGCTGCAGAGTTATAATCTGCCGAAGCCTCCGTCACAGCTTCCTTTAATTTTTTCCTGTATTTTTCAATGCTCTCATCTGTCAGCTTTAACAGTGCATCGCCCGCTTTTACCTGCTGTCCGACTGAAACATACACTTCCTCTACCTCCAGTACCACCGATGAATTATTGGTGGATGTTCCTGTTGTCTGGGTTCCACTTGTCTGGCTGCTGCCAGAATTTGAAGACGTACTGATATCTTCATCCATATCCTGTGAAATGCTTCCGATTGTCACACTTCCACTCTCTGTAATCCCGACGGTAAGCGTTCCATATTCTGCTGTCGTTTCTTTATAAACCGTTTCTGATTCGCCGCTGTCCGAAGTCTGATGTGCATATACGCTGATCCCTCCGATCAAAAGAAGTGCTGCTGCGCCCAATGAAAGAACTACTGTCACTTTTTTCTTTTTCATTCTGTTTTTTCCTCCTGCTCTCCCTGAAATGTAACGGTTGCGGAAGAACCAGAACCAAGTCTTCCATCCGAATTATCAATTGAAATGATCACTGCATAAGTAACATTCGAAACACTGCCTCCGGTCGTTGCCGAAGATGCGATCGATGAGACAGTTCCTGTCACTGCTCCATCCCGGTTTCCTGCTATCATGACAGATACCTCATCGCCGACGCCAACCTGTGCGATATTCTCCTGTGGCACTTCCACGGAAATCATGATCGTCTGTGTATCACAATACAGCGCAAACGCAGTACCTGACTGCAGCGTATCTTCTGCCTCATAAGGCACTGCCGCGATCGTTCCATCTTCATCCGCCGTAACAACACCATTTTCTAATGCAAGAAGTGCTGTCTGTTCCTCTTTTAATGTATCAAGTGTATCCTGCGCGGACTCCACTGCACTCTCCAGTTCCGAGACGGTCGATTCATAGGTACTTCCCGCATATTTTCCTTCCACCACTGCAGTGTCATATTCATTTTGCAGTTCTGCTTTCTGCATTGTCGCATCACGCTCTGCCTGTTCATAGTCAGATTTTAAATCATCCAGACTATCCGTCAGTTCCGTAATTTTAGTGTTGGTTTCTTCCACATTTTTATTGTAAGTTTCGACCGCGGAGTCAAATTCCTTCTGTGCCTGTTCGAGTGTACTCTGTACAGCATCTGCAGACTGCTGTGCCTGTGTCAGCGTATCCTGTGCCTGCGCTAATGCTGTTGTCGCTGCATCAACTGCAGCCTTTTTTTCATCAATCGCACACTCCACATAGTAATCATTGTTATCGATCTTCATCTGATATTCCGAAATCTGCTCTACCGCCTCATCATAGGCTTCTTTTTTTTCTTCCACTGCGGCATCTAGCGCATCTACCTGTGCCTGATAACTGTCCGCTGCGGTCTGAGCTGTCAGATCGGCGTCCTGCTTTGTGCTCTCCGCAGAAAGTTTTCCGCTTGCAAGATTCGCCTCGGCTGTTTTTAATGTATTCTCGGCATCACTGATGGCATCTTCGTAATATGATTTTGCCGCTTCCATGCTCTCATCCGTCAGTTTAAACAGGGCATCCCCTTTGCTCACGGTATCCCCGGATGAAGCATAGACTTCTTCCACGGTCATTGTGACTGCATTTACCGTAAATTCCGGCATCTGGCTGACCGTACCGATCTGCGTGGTACCTTCTTCCGAAAAAGAGCCGTCTGTACTCTCCTGCTGGTCTGTATTCTGATCTTTTACACTACTTTCCGTGCTGTCTGTCTGCGCCCCGGATACTGCAGCCTGATATCCGATTCCGCCAGTCATCACACAGACTGCTGCGATGCTGGCGATCACACTTGCCATTCTTTTTCCTGGTTTTCTCATTGCCTTCCTCACTTTCCATACTCATGCGCTCCGTTTTGACAATACAAAAATAACATCGCAACCTAAAGAACAGCTGATTGCAATGTGATGGTTATGTGAAGAAAGCGTTAAATAAGTGTGTCATATAAAAAACCGGAGTGGCACACATCTTTTTGCACCACTCCGGCATTTTTCGTTTTTCATGATATTCTTTTTTATAATTGCCGGTTGTCACACACTCACGTTGTCATGTGCACCAGGTCAGTGCGTCTCCCCACTGATCGTCTTCACATCTGCCTCGTTCTCAACGATCGCCCGGATGCCGCACGCTAATGCCTTTGCGATCATCTCCGCCGGCATGCTCGGTGTTCCCTCCGGCAGATCAAGCGTCTGCTCCGGTAAGTATGGGACATGGACAAATCCGCCCCTCATATGTGGATATTCCTTATCGATCATGTAGAGGACACGGTACATGATATCGTTGCAGACAAAAGTTCCGGCTGTATAGGAAACGCGCGCCGGGATCTTTGCCTCTTTCATATACTGTACCATGCTCTTGACTGGAAGCGACGCAAAATATGCATTCTCTCCGTCTTCCCGGATTGGTGTATCGAGCGGCTGCTTTCCCTCATTGTCCGGGATACGCGCTTCCATCAGATTGATTGCGACTTTTTCCACTGTGATCCCGGATCTTCCACCAGCCTGTCCGACACATAAAACTGCATCCGGATGATGTTTCTCCACCGCAGCCCTGACCACTTCCTCATCCCTTCCAAACACGGTCGGGATTTCAATTTTGATCACTTCTGCCCCCACTATCACATCCGGAAGAAGTTTGACTGCCTCGTAGGCAGGATTGATCACTGCTCCGCCAAACGGTTCAAAGCCTGTCACTAATATTTTCATTCGTATGCTCCTTTTATCTCCGGTTATTTGTTCAAGAAACGATCCCACTCTTGTGTATCCCCGGAACCGCTGACGCGAAGCAAAAAGGTATGATCCTCCGTATCGATGGAAATAACATAATTTCCGTTTTCCTGCTCAATGGAATACACTTCACAGCCCTCTAATTCCTTGAATTTGTCTGCATACGCTTCCGGCGCGATCGTAATATCCTCATTTTTCTGTTTTAAATTGCCGTTCGCATCATAGACTTTATAGCCTTCCTCCACCAGTGCTTCAATTTTCGGTTCACTGATCTTTAAAACCAGTTCATTTGCACGCATCTCCCGGATATCGCGGTTGCAGGAATTCTCCGGCAGAATCGTCACATTATCAAATACGATTTCAAACATCCCGTTTACCGCGCAGATCTGCGCAATGTATGCCTCCTTAAAACAAAAATGATCCAGTTCATTTATCGTATGATATTTCATGGTAATCCTCCATTCCCACGCTGTTTTCACAGTATTTTCCTGATCATTATACCATTTCCCATTTCATTTTGACAATTCGAAAAAAATACCGTACAATTCTTTCGGTTAAAAATATTTATCATCATTATTTTACGGAGATCAGCCTATGAAAAAAATTGCTTTTTTTGATATTGACGGAACCTTAACCTCGGAGATCGACGGTTCCCTGCCGAAGAGTGCCATAAATGCCATTAGACATGCGCGCACCTTTGGTCATCTGATGTTTATTAATACCGGCCGCTGCTTTCAGAACGTAGAACCACGTTTCAGACGGATCGGTTTTGACGGATATGTCTGCGGATGCGGCACAAATATTTTCTGTTCCGGCACAGAGGCACTGCACGTTGCACAGACACACAGCATTACCATGCAGCTGTTAGAGGCGGCACGCATAACCAATGTGGATATTCTTTTCGAATCCAGAAAAGAAGTTGCCTTTGATAAAAGCAGATCCCTCACACACCCGGATGCCATACACCAGTATAAAGCATTTTTAAACCGCGGCTATGATATGCCGGAGAATTTGGAAAATCCGAATTTTTTCTGCGATAAATTTGTGGTCTGGTATCAGACTCCTGACCAGTTAGAAGAATTCCGGAAAGTCAGCGATCCTTATTTTACCTGCATCGACCGCGGCGGTACCTTCCGCGAATTTGTTCCAATCGGTTACAGCAAAGCGACCGGCATCCAGTATGTGCTTGACTATTATCATCTGGATCTTGACGCCGCCTATGCGATCGGCGACAGCAACAACGATCTTCCGATGCTCTCTTATGTACCAAACAGCGTCGCCATGGGAAATGCTTCCCCGGCTTCCCTGTTTGATCAGGTATCTTTTGTAACAAAACGCGCAAGCGAGGATGGTATCGCTTATGCGTTAGAGCAGCTTGGATTTTTCGAGTCGTGATTTCTTTACACAGACACCAAAATTTCCGCGGACATTCTATTCATTCATCATGCAGATCATCTTTTATTTTACGCAATATCTTGTTTGAGACAGGTCTTAATATCATCCTCAGCATTACTGATCTGTCTCAAATGAAACGTATCGGTCAGATACTGTAATACATTCGGACTTAAAAATGCAGGCAGTGTCGGTCCAAGATAGATATTGTGGACACCGAGACTTAAAAGTGCCAAGAGATCTGCCACCGCTTTCTGTTCATACCACGAAACGATCATGGAAAGCGGAAGTCCGTTGACATCAGTTTCAAACGCATCCGCAAGCGCTGTGGCGATCCTGACCGCCGAATATACATCATTGCACTGTCCGACATCTAAAAGTCTTGGCAGTCCTGCCACCTCCCAAAGTCTAACTTATTAAACCGGTATTTTCCACAGGCGAGTGTTAAGACCACACAGTCTTTCGGCACCATCTGAGCAAATTCCGTGTAATAATTTCTTCCCGGCTCCGTCACAGCCGCCGATCAGGAAAAGTGCCGGATCTGTCCGCCTTTTACCGCCTCCACGATCTTATCTGCCTGACTTAAAGCTGCGGCCCAAAGCCGACTAAAATCTCTTTCTTCTCCTGATCTTCCCTAAATCCGCCAAGCTCCAATGCCTGCTTTATAATCTCACTGAAATCTTTTTCCCCTTTTCATTTTTCCGATATGCTTCACACCTTCCCAGCCGACCACGTTCGTGCTGTAAATGCGGTCTTTGTAACTTCCGCGGGCGCATCAGACAGTTTGTCGTCATCAGGATACAGCCCGGAAGGTTGTCAAACTGCTTCTGCTGCTCCTGCCATGCACCGCCAAAATTTCCGATCAGATGCGGATATTTTTTTAACCCCTCATAACCGTGGCACGGCAACATCTCACCGTGGGTGTAAATATTGATGCCCATATCCTTTGTCTGCTCCAGCAGCATCTCAAGGTCTTTTAAGTCGTGCCCGGAAACAATGATAAACGGACCTTTTTTGATTGTCACATCCACCTTGTGCGGATATGGATTTCCATAGATCGTCGTATTTGCCTCATCAAGTTTTTTCATAACCGCAAGCGCCATCTCACCGGTGCGCATCGTCATGCGGATCAGCTCCTCCACCGTCAGACTGTCATCTGTTGTCGCCTCAAGCCCCAAAAGATAAAAATCATCCACTTCGTCACTGTAATAACCAAGTTCTCTTGCCTGATGTCCGTACGCGCTGATGCCTTTTAATCCATAAATGATTGTCTGGCGCAGGGAACGGATATCCGGATCTAATGTATTGTCGTACATGATTCCCGCAAGCGGTGCATCGCGCAGCATATCGCTCTTGCTCTCAGGCAGATCGTAGGCAGCATGTGCCGTCGGATTGCTGCTCCTTCCCGCCATCTCCCTGACCTGCTCTTTGATCCGCTGTGATTCCCGTAGCAGTTCTAAATGTGCATCCACATCAAAATTCACGTTCGTTAATGTTGTAAACAGCACGTTTTCAATAAAACTGACCACTGTCTTATCCATATGTGCACCGTTTTCCATCAGCACTTTCCCGTAGCAGCTGATCCCCTTTACCTGAAAGATCAAAAGATCCTGCAGATTAGCGATCTCCGGCGTCTTTCCGCAGACACCGAGTTTGGTGCATCCCTTTCCGTTTGCCGTCTGCTCACACTGGTAGCAGAACATCTCATAGTTTAAATCCATGTTATTTCCCATCATAATCTCCAATTCTAAAAAAATTCCATATCCGCAATGTCTTTTACGATCTGCGCCATCTGCTCCTTTGTCTGTGCACCTCTCGCCGCATCAACGACCTGCCTCTTTTCGTCTTCCGTCATCATGGAAAACTGTCCTAACGCTTTCTCATTCATCGCTAATCCAAACCCAAGTCCTACCGGTAATCCATCTTCTTTAATCATACAATCCTCCCTGTTTTCCGGAGGAAAATGCGAGCTCATTAGCGAGCAGAGGATTTTCCTCCCTGTTTTTCACCTTGTTTCCAACAATAGAATGCACGCTCCGCGAACATTCTATTGTCATAAATAAAAAAAGTAAATGCCCCATCACAGGAACATTTACTTTTCTCATTTGTATTTTTATTTAGTTTTCTCCGGTATTTCTGTTTTTATACGAGAATCTTACTTAAAACTTCATCTTCAAGTACCAGTTTTTTTGCCGCTTCACGGTAGTTTTCCTCATGCAGATAAGTGTGGCGGAACGGCTTGATGGATGGTGCCATATCGATTGCCTTGATAAAATCATCACGCTTCATCTTTAACGTCGCGGCATAATCAAAAAATCCTGTTTCCCGCAGAACCGTCTCCACACGCACATAACGGTGATCCTGCACTTTACTCATGATATAAGTTGCGATTCCGACCTGAATCCCATGTAACTGCGGAATTTCTAATATTTTATCCAATGCGTGTGAGATCAGATGCTCACTTCCGCTTGTCGGTGCACTGCTTCCTGCGATCTCATTGGCGATCCCGCTCATGGCAAGGGAATCCACCAGCTCCTTTAAAAAAAGTTCATCTTTGATGCTCTCATACGGTGTCCGCACAAAACTGTTGACCGCCTTTTTCGCGATCATGACAGCAAAGTCATTCACTTCACTATAACCACATTTTTCCTCATAGATCCAGTCATAAAGTGCTGTGATCTTTGAGATCATATCGCCGATCCCGGAATAGATAAACTTCTCCGGTGCAGTTCTTATGACCTGTGTGTCCACAATAATGCCGTAGGCAAGCCGTGCCGGAACCGAAGTGCGCTTTCCGTGGACAAGAAGGGATGCACTCGCACTGGAAAATCCATCACTCGAACTGGAAGTCGGCACACTGATAAATGGAAGATTGCGTAAAAATGCCGCATATTTTCCCGCATCAATGACCTTTCCACCACCGATGGAAATGACCGCCTGTGTCTTATTTGGCATTGCAAACGCCAGTGTAATGATTTCGTCGATATCCACGGTATCCAATTCACTGTATTCTAAGACTTTGATATCCTCCTGCTTTAATGAATTCATCACATCCGTTCCAAACATATCGATCAGACCATTTCCAAAAAAGATAACGGCCTGTTCGATTCCTTCATTCTTTAAATAACTGCCTATTTTAGTTAAAGCACCTTTTCCAACTTTTAAGATGGATGGTATTGAAATACCTTTTCCTGTCTGCATTCTGTTTCTCCTTTTCACTACCCTGTTTCTCTAAATTATTTTAACCAATACTCTGAAATATCAACCCAATATTGACGCAAGTGTCTCCTTTAACAGACTGACATTGACCGGAAGTGTTTTGCAGCCCTCCCTGTCAGGCTGTCTGATCATTCGCGTTACCTCCAGTCCATCCATTTCCTGCATCATAATATCCTGGCGGTGTAGTACGCACATCTTCCACTGCTTCTTTTCCATTATACACCTCCTTAACTTCAATGCCAAATGTATCTAAAAGCATACATGCAATTTCCATATTCAATGCATTATCCTCCACCACAAAGACTCTTTTTCCGGTAAAATCCATGGACAGATCCGGTGTCATCTCATGCAGCAGATCACTTTCCACCGGTTTTAACTGCAATGTAAAATAAAATCTGCTTCCCTTCCCAGTGTACCTTTTAACTGTATCTGGGAATCCATCTTGTGAACAAGACGGCTGCTGATTGATCTTATTTGTGATGATAGATCCTATCTCATCCAAATCTTTTCGATTTTCCTCGTTATCCAGCATTTTGGGCTAAAGATTACAAAACCGGTGAAAAAATAATTCACCTCAAAGTTCACCGGTGTTTCAGTCTCAGAAATATCACGTTTTAAGCAGCCATAGTTTATGCAGAAAAGAGACGCAGACTTTATATCCACGTCTCCTTATCGCTGCTTTATTACATGCTTATTTTTTTATTGTTACAGATTTAACACCGCTGTAGCTTCCATTACCTTGATATAGTATGTACCGGCAGTCAGATACACTTCATAGGATGCCACAACTCTTTTCGTATTTTCATTACAATCTTCCGTATGTGAATAAAGTTCTTCCTCATCCGTAGAATATACGGATACCTCACACTTCTCCATCTGTGCCGTCATCGCAATCGTTAGCTTTCCTGCTTCCGGCAGTGTAACATAGTACAGGTAATAATCCCCCTGATTTTCACACACACCTGAATATGTTCCGCCGATAACAGCATCGTAGGTTCCTGCTAAGATCTGTGTTGCGCCAGACTCTTTTCAGTTTCTGTTTCTTCCGATATTTCAGTTTCTGCTGTATCTGATATTTCCGTTGTTTCGTCTAGCTCTGTCGCATCTGTGCTTTCTGTACTTTCTGTTCTGTCTGCGGTTTCTTCTGTCACCGCTTGCTCTGTCACAGTGTCTTCACTCTGCGAGACTATTTCTGTGGTTTCACTGACTTCTAATATATCGAAAAGAAACCTACTCTTTTAGTAAAGCATAGCAATCAGCTTATTGTCAACAAAATCCAAACATTTTTGCCGCCCAGTAGATCAGTCCCAATACCCAGCTCGAAAAATACCATACAAAATGACCGGTCCCGCGATCGTAAATATTTTACAACCGATTCCAAAGACCTGTCCCTCTTTCTGAAACTCGATCGCCGGTGCCGCAACACCGTTGGCAAATCCGGTGATCGGCACGAGCGCACCGGCACCTCCCCAGTTTGCAAGTGACGGATACAGATTAAGCCCTGTTAAGATCACAGATAATAAGATCAACAGGATACTGCACCAGCTACCCGACATCTCTTTATCAAGTCCAAGGCTTTACAGATATTTAAAATGAACTGCCCGATGCAGCAGATAATCCCTCCATCACAAATGCCTTGCCATATTTGCTGCAAGGTTGTGTTTTGGGGTGATGGACTCCACATATTCATTGTATGCCTGGTCTCGTACTTTTTGTCTGCGCCGTATGACACTTTGGATAAATTTTTCTGCTTTTGCTCATCTGATGTTTTGGCTGAACTGCTTTGTTTGGTGGTTGGTTGTGCCATGGTTTTTCCTCCCGTATATTTTCCTCTTATTGGAATAGTATGTCAGATCTTTTCTATATTTATTCGCAGCTTTTCAAAGAACTCTTAGAATGGGCAGATGCTCCTATGACTCCAATCCAAATTACCCTGAACAGTTGATTCACAAAATCGTCACCGTCCACAGATACTGCTCGCCTTTTCCCCCAGGAGCAGCTCCTTCATCTGTTCATCATACTCATCGGTCGGCTTATAGTCCTTTAGCATCGAAAACAGGTACTTTTCCTGTTCATCCTTCGGCTCTGTCTTTTCGATTTCCTGATGTAAAAGTTTCCCCAGTTCGATCGGTTTGATGTCATCTGAAATCTCAACCCCGAATAATTTTGCAATAAGCCCTGCCGCATAATAAAATTCGTAGTTGCCGGTCAGGACTGATTTCTGCATGTTGCATTTTATGATAACACTCTGACGTGCGATGGATGTGACCATTTCTCATTCCCCTGTTTGTATTCATTATGAAAATCCGGAACAAAAATTGTTCCAAACCTCTATCATTTTAATCTGAAATTTTTCACACGTCAAACCTCTCCTACGACAACCCTTCCCGATTTTTCACAAAATAATAAAGCGCCCCACGTCTTGCCGACCGCCATCGTCCACATGACCCACTGGAGACCAACTTTCAGTTTTGCCCTGCGAAACAGGATTGGGAATGTGTTTAATATCTCTGCGAGAGCCACCGCGATGCAGCCGACAAACATTCCCGCCGAGGCCCGTACAATCCGAGAAAGATATGTCCTGATACCTGTCCAAGCGGAATATGCATCTGCAAAACACGGAGACGATATTTCCAAGTATCCCACCAAGGATGATCGCCTGCTCAAAGCAGAGTGTATTCGCCGCACGGTTGCATTTTCCGATCATACGGGGAACGACACCGATGACGATCACAAACGCGAACGTTCCGCAGCGACCGCACCGCCAAACGCAATTCCAAAATCCGAGCAGAATATGATTAAGAAACATCTATGCTGTGACCTCCTCTGCCTGCATTTTCAATAAATGTGGTATCCACATCTTTTCGTATTTCCGCATCTCGATCTGGATCGGCGTTGGATCGGGCGTGATCTTCTTTCTTCCGACATGATTGAAAAATAAAATGATGCCAAGTCCAAGTCCGATGCAGTAGCACACTTCAAGCTCATTCACACCGTCCGCCTTTGTCCCCGTCACCTGTCCGTATAATTTGTCAAACACATCCGTCACGGAAATATCATTGTTAAATGCCATGATCGTAAATGCGGAGCCAAAAAAAATGATAATGCATAGCAGCACAGTTTTGATTGTATTCATTACCTTTGGCTTTTCCGGGTTCGGAATATATTCTATGATAAAATCACTCTCGCCCTCATTGGAGATCGTCAGCGACGGATAATCTTCATGAATCTGCTCAATGATCTTTAACACAGAAAAAACCTGCATCTGGTTTTTCTCTTTTTTCTCATCTTTCTGATTCGTAAAACTGTATATCTTTTTCTGTTTTAACTGACGCAGAACCGCTTCGTTCGTGCACTCCATCTTTGCAATATCGTTCAGCACGACATGCCGGTCATAAACGATCGTGTTCTGCTCGATTTTCAAATAAAGTGTTTCGTTATTTACGCCCATATCTTATTCACATCCTCATCCTCCGAATTGTCATATACCAACATTCCATCCGTCGGTATCTCATTTTCTTTCCGATATTTTGTGTAGAAACAAACCCCGACCACCAGTATCATAACTATCACTCCAAGTAAAACTGCTCTGTATTTTCTACAATTCATAGTAAACCTCATTTCTGAGCAACTTGTTGCGAAGAGGCAACGAGAATCTCAAATTCTCGTAGGCATGTTTTTTTATGCCTTGTCATAGAAGCTATTTGTTTTTGCTCAGAAACAAATAGCCGTGCGAAAAATAAGCTATCGAGCTTATTTTTCACACTAAGCCTCCATTGATTTCTGACTTTGCAAATTATTATCTCTTTTTTTGGGGATATTATGTATAAACAAAACAGAAGCATTAGAATATGTAAAATTACTTTTACAGGAAATCATTGCATATGGCATCTTACTTTTTATTGGAAAGTATATAATTTTTTACACATGACAGATTGCTTTTTATCCAAAAACATGTTATTTTTTCATGAGTGTTCATAATAAAAACTCCTGTCTGGCAGGAACGGGATTTTAACATAACAGTTGAACAACTATAATGATCAATTTCACTGATAGAAAGGAACTGCACCATGGCAGTCACAAAGGAAATTTTATCTTTAGCGGTGGAAACCGGAGACGCACTTCTTCGCAACGGCGCAGAGGTGTACCGTGTGGAAGATACCGTAATGCATATCTTAGAGGCATATGAAATTGAAGAATATGACGTTTATGTGCTCTCAAATGGAATTTTTGCGAGTGCAAATGAAAATAAAGATGATGCGTGCAGCATGATCCGTCATGTCCCGCTCGGTCAGACACATCTTGGGCGTATCGCAGCCTTAAACCAGCTTTCGAGGGAAATCTGTTTCCACGAATGTTCCCTAAAAGATGCGTGGACACGTTTAGATGAATGTAAAGCGATTCCCACTTGCAGTAAATGGACGGAAGTCTTTTTCTGCGGTCTTGGAAGCGGCAGTTTTTCATTTCTGTTTGGCGGAACTCCGTTAGACGGCGTGATAGCATTTATCGCCGGCGCACTTTTAAATATGGTGTTAAAAAAGTTTTCACAGCGGAAAACTTCAAAATTCATCACCAATATTTTCGGCAGCGCACTTGTGACACTCGTCAGTCTGATCACTTTTTCCATTGGACTGCCGGTTTTGTATGACAAGATCATCATCGGTGCGATCATGCCGTTAGTGCCGGGGATCGCATTAACGACTTCAATCCGCGATTTCTTTAACGGCGATTATCTCTCCGGCGCGATCCACATGATCGATGCGGTTCTCACCGCTTTTTGTATTGCGGCAGGTGTCGGAACCGTCATGACGATCTATAATCTTATAGTAGGAGGTATTTTGTAATACTATGTTTATCCAGTTTATTGTCAGTATGATCGCAACGCTTTCTTTTGCCGTGCTGTTTTGTGCACCAAAATCAGAACTTCTCTTCTGCGGACTTACCGGTGCGATCGGATGGATCGTCTATCTGATCTGCCTGCAGTTTGACACCGGAACCGTCATTGCAAACATGATCGCAACACTTGCCCTCACGGTCTTTTCAAGGGTGGTTGCCGCCCTGCGTAAAAATCCGGTGACCGTCTACCTGATCGCCGGTATTTTTCCACTGGTGCCGGGGGCTGGTATTTATTATACTTCCTATTATTTTATCATGAATGACATGAGTGAATTTTCACGTTACGGAATGGAAACAATCAAAGTTGCCGGAGCGATCGTACTCGGTATCATCTTCGGATTTTCCCTGCCGCAGGCATGGTTTAACGCACTGCAGCACCGGACAAAACGGCAAAGCAGCCATGCCTGATGCCAGCATCGCAAAAGAACTTACAGAAAAACAGAACGGATCCCCTTCTGCTCTAATTGATTCTCAAATACATCGCAGATAGACCGGTCAAACTCCCTGATATCCGTTACCGTTTCGTCCATGATATATTTTCCGCTTTCAATACGCGCCATTTCTAAAACATCATTGAGAAGGGATAGCAGATATTCACTGGAACTTTTGATCTTGCCAAGATAGTCCTCCCGTTTTTCCACGTCATCCCCATATATTTCTAAAAGATCAGTATAACCAATGATGGCGTTCATCGGCATGCGGATGTCATGGGACATATTAAACAAAAAGGCTGATTTTGCATGGCTTGCTTCCTCGGCTCTCTTTAACGCCTGCTCTAATTTTTGACGGCTTTCCCTTTCCTCTTCGACAATGTCATCGATCGGACGGTAGCCAAGAATGATCTTGTAGCTGTCATCATCTGAATAAAGACGCACTGCCCGCGCTTCAAAATTCCATTCCTGCACGGTTCGGCAGTGTTCTGTGCCGGTATACAAAGCTCTCATGATCATCCAGATATGCCATCAGATTCCTGTTGTCAAACATTTCCATAAAGCCCGGGGCCGACTCTTTCACGACAAAAGTATTATAAGAATGCCGTATCCATTGAGAATAGCATTGTATGCTGCCAGACTGGAGTTCTTCGGCAGCACAGTGGGAGAATGATTTTTTCTTGATGACAGTCATGGTATCTGCCATCAGGTCGCATAAGTATGCCGCAGTGTAGTCAATGCACAGAGCGTCATAAAAATGTCTTTCCTGTTCAGATTTATCAAGTGCGTGCTGTAATTCGACAAGCGTTTCGCGTACATTGGCATCCTTGTCTTCAATGTGCCTGACCTTGTCAATGGTTATATTTAGCATTGCAGTTTTCTCCCCGAGTTTATACTATCTTAAGCTGTATTTTACCTTCCCCCGCAGGCAAAGTCAACCTGGTGTGCTGTCCGTTTTACGCTCTATATCCCTTTTCTTTTGAGCATACCGTAATGCATTGTATCTGGTGTGTAGTTTTGGATTTTTATCTTATTTGCAAGTCAAACAGTCAGGATTTTACCGTTAAACAAAATATGATATCTCATTGCCATATCCTGTACCCAGTTCACAAAAGGATCCCAGCCATCGTTTAACACCTCTGCGCGAAAAACAATCTTTTTCTTCTCAAGATTTATCACAATCCTCTGTTTCTTGTATTGATCCAGATAGAAAAATTCTATGCTTTTTATATCACTCCACGGTATGCTTTTTTTCCTCAAAAAATGGATTACCTCTAACAAATATCCTGTACAATACACTTTATAACAGCAGTAATGCGCCAGCACATAAACGCCATAGATGTTAAAAAATCCCATACAAAACAGTGGAAAAATTCCATCTCTGCCTTGAAAAAATTCTATCATCACCTGTGCATCTTTGTTTCTCTCATGCAAAAAAGATAATACAAACATCATATCCAGCGCAGTAACTGCAATCGGGAGCATGTAGTATCTGCTGCTACACCGCAATACCTGAAAATTACCTTCCCCGAAACATTCCTTTTGGTTTTTTCGCCGAAAAATATATTTTTCAATTCTTTCAAAACATTCAATCAGTATCAATCCGACTATGTTTATTCCGACCAGACTTCCCGTGCTGATCGCAAAATCTTTTATCAGCTTCAAATTCGACTCTGCGTCATCACTGAGCAGCATACAGGCAACAGCAAATAAAATATTTGAAATAATGAACAGAAGGAAAAAAAGTATAATCAAATCTGTTGTTGAAGTTTCGCTTTTGTCTTTCATTTGTGAGTGTCCTTCCTGCCTTTGCATACTAACTGTTTTCTTTCCAATTTCATTGTATTGATTATATGCAAAATCAATCATAAAAACAATCGTATTTTTTTACGATTGATTTTATGACCGTTTTCAATCATATCGAAATCTTATCCACGCGGGAAAAAAAATCCTTTCGATATTTTTCAGGGGTTGTGTACAACACTGGGGCAACAGTTGACGGAAACAGCAGTTTAGCTATAAAATAGATAACAGATGGAGGAAGCTGCGAGCATGAAATTAAAACATAGTATTTTAGGGTTACTTTTACTTTTTACCCTGATACCGCTTGGTATCTTCGGAATATTTTCCATTTATGAAACGAACCGCAAGATTGATGAGCTGACGGAGCAGAATGTGCGGGCGATCAGCGAAAATCAGGTGATGAATATCAAAAACTTTACGCAGGACCGCAATAACGAGATGGACATGATCGCGAGTTATCAGCTGACGCAGAACGCGATCCTTTACAGTCTAAGGGAAAATGAAAGCCCTCTGGCACGAAACTATGTAGACAATCTGCTGAAGGAACGCAAAAAATACAGTATCTTTGTAGCGAGCATCTCTGTGGTAAACCGGAATTTTCATGTGGTCAGTTCAAGTGAAGAGTACGAACCGGGCACTGTCAGTGCAATGAAAGATGTCGATCCTAAATATCAGACCGGCGAATTTATTATCGGTGACGTGTATGAGCGTATAACAGATGACGGCAGGAAAAATGTCGTGCCCGCCTATACCGGCGTCTATTATAATAATGAACTGATCGGCTATGTGATGGAGGAGCTGGATACGGCATATTTTGACGACCTGCGGCTGAATATGGACACTCTTGCAGATGGAACTTTCTATCTTCTCGACGGCAATGGGGCGATCATCACGGCAGGTGACACAAAAAACAAGAGAAGCTTAAAGACATTTGTCTCTAAAAGTTCCGACCGCAATGATTTTCAGAAAAAATGGGATGCGATCGACCATGAGAAAAATCCGTCCGGTTATGTGCGCTACCGCTATCACAGACAGGATTATATTACATATTATTCCGATGTGGAAAATACCTGCTGGGGCATCCGTGTGACTGAAAATCTGAGTGCACAGAAGCAGACTGGAAGAACCTATGGCATGCTGATCACGCTCGGTCTTTCTGCACTCATCATCGGCGTGTGCTGTACACAGTATTTTATGACAAAGAAAATTTTCGCACCGATTACCCATATTCTGCAGGTATTTGCGCAAATCAGGGAAAGTGAGGATTATTCCCTGCGCGTTCACATTCAGGAAAAACATGAGACAGGTGAACTGGCTGCGGGTATCAACGAGCTGTTAGACTATGTGGAACAGGCAGACCGGAAAGAAAAAGAGCGTCAGCAGAAACTTTTACAGATGGCAGAGAACGACCCTCTGACCGGTATCAAAAATAAAAAAGCGATTGAAAAAGAGATGCTTTCGATGGTGCAAAGGGCGGTTGAAAGCCATGAACAGATCACATTCGGCTTTGTCGATATCGATGATTTCAGGGATTATAATACCAATTACGGTCATCAGGAGGGCGATGCTGTCATCCAGTTCGTAGCGCAGACACTTAAAGAAAACATACACGGTGCAGTCGGCAGGATCGGAGGGGACGAGTTTGCATTTTGCTATGCCGGTGAGTTAGAACCGGAACGCATCCGGCATAATGCCGACAAAATTCTTGAGATTCTGCGCACGCAGCATGTAAACGAACAGACCGGCGAGGTGCTGCCGGTGCCGTGCAGTATCGGCATTGTCATGTCCCAGGGCGATACGCTTGACTATACACAGCTAATCCGCAAGGCAGATCTGGCAATGTATCAGGCAAAAGAGAACGGCAAGAATACATTTGTCCTGAACGTGGACTGACAGGCAGGCTTTCCAGTGTACTGTATCAATGATTCAGTACACTAGCTCTGCTGCCCTGCGATCTTTGCCGCCAGCTCTTCTAAATACTCCCACCTGTCCATCTTTTCTTCTAACATTTTCTCTGCGTTTTCTTTCTCCTCAACCAGCTCCCGCAGCTTTGCTGCATTGGTGGCATTCGCTGCCATCTCGTTATCTAAATCTTCCAACTTCTGTTCGAGCGCTGCAATATCATCCTCGATCGTCTCGTATTCTTTCTGCTCTTTATAGCTGAATTTCAGTTTCTTTTTTTGCTTCCAGGTTGCAGTCGAATCATTTTTTTCGATCACACTTTCTTCGGATTTCTGGTTTTGTGAATTACCCGATATATCGGCACCAGCAGACCGCGCCGCAATGTTTCCACCCGGTGTCCTGCCCTCTGCCGCAAGTCGGTTTACATAATCTGTATAGCCGCCTTCATATTGTTTCAGTTTTCCGTCTCCCTCAAAGGCAAAGATACGTTTCATTGTCCGGTCGAGGAAATAACGGTCATGCGATACCGTAACAACGATGCCCTCATAACGGTCCAGATAGTCCTCTAAAATCGTCAGCGTAGCTATATCAAGGTTGTTTGTAGGCTCATCCAGCAATATAAAGTTCGGGGATGTTGCCAATACCCGGAGCAGATTTAATCTTTTCTTTTCCCCGCCTGACAGTTTTCCAATCGGACTGTACTGTTTTTCCGGTGGAAATAGGAAACGCTCCAATAAAACAGATGCAGATATGACTCCGTCCACAGTCTGGATATATTCTGCCGTATCTTTTACATAATCGATCACTCTCTGATCCGGGTTCATATATGACAGATCAATTTCATTTTCATCCTCATTTTTTTCTGAGGCTATTTCCTGCGCATAATATCCCATTTTCACAGTCTGTCCGATAATGACCTGTCCGGAGTCCTGCGGAATAATACCTGCAATAATTTTCATCAGAGTAGACTTGCCACAACCGTTTGGTCCGATAAATCCAACTCTGTCTCCCTTCAAAAAGATATAAGAAAAATCCTCGATCAGTTTTCTGTCTCCATAAGCCTTGCAGATATTTTCCAGCTCCACGGTCGTTTTTCCCATTCTTGTAGAAATAGAACTTAATTCCATCTGTGAATCCTGCGCCGGATTTTCACGATCTCTCAGCTCTTCATAACGCTGGATGCGTGCTTTCTGTTTTGTAGAACGTGCCCTTGCTCCCCTTTGTATCCATTCCAGTTCCACACGCAGGATCGACTGACGTTTTCGTTCACTGGCTGTTTCCATTTCCTGACGCTGGGTTTTTAGTTCCAGATACCCGGAGTAATTCGCCTGATAACTGTAAATTTTTCCTTTATCAATCTCCACGATCCGGTTACACACACTGTCTAAGAAATACCTGTCATGTGTTACCATGATAAGCGCACCTCTCCATTTTTTCAGATAATCCTCCAGCCAGTCTGCCATATCATTATCTAAATGGTTCGTAGGCTCATCTAACAGAAGAATATCTGCCGGGGAAAGAAGTACCGATATCAATGCCAGACGCTTTCTTTGTCCACCGGATAATTGTCCCGCAGGCTGCATGAAATCTTTAATTCCAAGCCGGGTCATCATTGCCTTGGCATCACTTTCAACAGACCAGCGGTTTTCATCCGTTACATTTCCTTCCAGCACACATTCCAGACTGCTTTTTTCCGGTTCGAATTCCGGATGCTGCGGCAGATAACGCATGACCACATGGTTAGCCGTCGTGACGGTTCCCTCGTCTGTCTCCTCTTCCCCCATGATCATCCGTAGAAGTGTTGTCTTTCCGGTTCCATTGACGCCAATGATACCGACTTTCTCCCCATCCTGCAGCGAAAATGACGCGCCATCAAATAACTTTCTTTCGGTATAGACCTTTGTCAGATTCTCTATATTAATCAGATTCATGTATTTCCTCTTTCACTTTATTTTATAGCTCATGATACACCATATAAATTTAATATAACTTCAATCCACTGCGTACCGGCTCACTCGTCAGATCCACACCCAGTTTTTTGAAGATCTTAATATCCACCTCGGAAAGCATGACCGACGTATGCACCTGACAGCCACGGAGTGCAGGGATCTGCTCAATGGCGCATTTCGCATTTTCATTGGACACTGCTGCAAGAGATAACGCAATCAGAACCTCGTCCGTATGAAGTCTTGGATTCTTTCCTCCTAAGAAACGTACTTTCAGATCCTGAATCGGCTCAATTGCCTCCGGGCGGATCAGCTTTTCATCATGTGCAATTCCGGCTAAATATTTTAAAGCATTTAAAAGCAATGCTGCTGATGCTCCAAGGAAATCAGACGTTTTTGATGTAATGATCGTTCCATCCGAAAGTTCGATCGCTGCGGTCGGAACACCCAGTTCCTCCGCACGCTTCTTTGCGGCAACGGTAACTTTTCTGTCGTCTGTTGTAATCTTCGCCTGTTTCATTAGAAGCTCGATCTTGTAAACTTCATTTTCGGTCGCTTCTTCTCTTACCAGCTTATTCACTGCGGTGTAATAACGTCTGATAATTTCCATTTTAGATGCCACGCAGCAGGCTTCATCATCGATGATGCAGTTTCCTGCCATATTTACTCCCATATCAGTCGGCGATTTGTAATAGGTATTTTCACCGTATATTCCCTCAAAAATTGCATTTAAAACAGGAAATATTTCTATATCACGGTTGTAGTTTACCGTGGTCTTTCCATATGCTTCCAGATGGAACGGGTCAATCATATTCACATCATTTAAGTCTGCTGTTGCAGCCTCATATGCAAGGTTGACCGGGTGCTTCAACGGAAGATTCCAGATTGGGAATGTCTCGAACTTCGCATAGCCGGCTTTGGTTCCGCGAATGTTTTCATGATAAAGCTGTGAAAGACAGGTTGCCATTTTTCCGCTTCCAGGCCCCGGCGCAGTAATAACCACAAGCGGTCTTGTCGTCTCAATATAATCATTTTTTCCAAAACCATTCTCGCTGACGATCAGTGGAATATTCGACGGATACCCCTCGATCTTATAATGCTGATATACTTTGATTCCACGTTTTTCGAGTTTTTCCCGAAACTGCACTGCACCATTTTGTCCGGCAAACTGTGTGATGACCACACTTCCGACATAGAGTCCTTTTTTCTCAAACTCTCCAATCAGACGGACAACATCCACATCATAAGTAATGCCAAGGTCTCCACGCACCTTGTTTTTCTCAATATCTGCAGCACTGATCACAATTACGATTTCTGCAACATCTGAAAGCTGCATCAGCATCTGGAGCTTACTGTCCGGTGCAAATCCCGGCAATACTCTTGACGCATGGTAGTCATCAAATAATTTTCCACCAAATTCCAGATACAGCTTATCACCGAACTGGCTGATGCGTTCTTTGATATGCTCCGACTGAATTTTTAAGTATTTTTCATTATCAAATCCTGTTCTCATTTTAACTATCCTCTTATGGTTTATTTCTCTCTCAGACACGGAATATATTATACTATATAATCCAGTCAAAATACACGTTTTCTTTTTCCTTTGTTCATTATAAAAAGCTGCCTAATGATATTATCACTATCATTGGCAGCTTTTCTCCTACACATTCATTTTCACTTTATACCTGTCTCTCTTATTTGACCACAACTTTTATTTTTTGTGCACATCCGTTTGATGCATATACATATATGGAACAGGATCCTTTTCCTTTCGCGGTGATCTTACCATTTTTAGATACCACTGCCACTTTACTGTCTGATGTAGCATATCGGAATTCCGATATATGATTAATGATCGGACGCTTCTTATCCTTCTTGACAATCGAAGCTTTTACGACAGCTTTTTTCCCTTTTGCCAATACATAAGAAGTCTTTTTCAGTTTAATGCTTTTTGCATCTGTTACTGATTTATTCTTCTTTCCTGCTGCATGTATCGTGATCGATTTCGCAACTGTTACTTTTTTGCCATCAACCATCTTATATGCAAGAACATGACATTTTATATTTTTTTTCTGATTGATTCCTTTCTTTTTCAATTTGCTGATCTCAACAGATAAACTATCCGCTGCCTTTACGGACTTTACAACCTTTTCCTTATCTTTTCCGCAGTATGCCATATAAACATCATAACCATCTGCATCTTTAACTTTTCCCCAAGTTACCTTGACCGTCTTTCCTGCTTTCACATTAAATTTCGAATTTAATGCTGCGTCTTTTGCCTCTGTCCTTTTTACTTTTACCGGTTCACTTTCCGTATTCTTTTTATCTGCTGCCTCAGCTTCTCTTTTTCTTGTTTCACTTACATATTTGCAGACACTACAGGTATATCTTTCCGCACCTGCCGTTCCATAAACATGAGCTGCTTCATCTTTTTTTTCTGTGGTGTGTTCACACGTGGCAGCATGCCAATGGGAAGTATCATTGCTGCTCCACTCATCCCTAAATGTGTGCCTGTGTTCTACCCATTTTGCATAAAGAGTCGTGTCGGCAGTAAGTGCCTGTCCCGGCCGCGCAATCGTCGTAAAATCTGCATCTGTATACCAGCCGGCAAAATCATATCCATCTTTCGTCGCAGCTGGCAGCGGATCAGGCAGGTTCGTCTGATTTCCCTCTGCTATCTGACTGCCACCGTTTGTATTATAGGTAATCTTGTATTTAATGTTAGCATTTTCTACGATCGTAAATGGCGTATTTTTTAACAATGGGCCGGAGCTGTCAAGATTAAAATACCAGTTAAACTCGCTATACCCCACCTTATCCGGATGATCCTTATGGGCTTCCGTAGCCACCACCTCAGAGCGTTTCACGTCTCCAGTACCGTAATCCGTGCCCGTCGTAATCCATATCATATTGCACTTTTACAAACCACAATCTGTCTGTCTACCGTTAACTGAACCCCTGTAAACTACATCTCCAGCTTTCAATTCGGCAGGATCAATCGTTCCCGTTGTATATTGTGCTGCATGTACCTGTGTCGTTCCCATTGCAGCAAGCATCAAAATGCCATCATCATTGATACAACTACATTTATGTACCTGCTTCTGTGTAACTTATTCATCCTTTGCATCTCCTTTTCTGCTAATTTTCTACCAGATAATCCCGTTTTTCAAATCCGAGCATATGTGCAAGTACACTGGTTGGGAAAATGTGAAGCTCTCTGTTTAATTTTGTCACCGAATCATTATAAATCAGTCGGCTGGTCTGCACCATTTTTCATAACACTCTACCGCGTCCATACATTTGATGTATTCATTTTCATCAGTCGAACCCGGATATTCTTCTAAAACCGTCTGTGTCCGGAAAAGCACCTCGTTTATCACACCTTCCTGGCGCAAAACCTCCTCCGGTGTGGAAGTTTCCATAATGATACACCGTTTTCATTTACTTCATCTGTAAGTGTCTGTGCCTCGTATCCTGCATATTTTTTGTAAAATCAAGCAGGGAAAGTAACGCATCAAACCGTGACGAAAGCTGCACTCCGATCTGATTCATGGAATGATTGATATTTTCATCCATGATCGCTAATTTTTCCGTACAGAAACAATCCATATGGCAAGCAAAATCACAAGCAAACAAACAATTACAGAGATTTCCATTCAAATACTCCTTTACTGTACAAAATATACCGCATTGTATCCGAAGTATCGGACAATGCTACCATTGTCAGTCCGTCAAAATCTGCAAACACGCAGGCGTATACCAGATCTGTGCCGTTATTGTCAAATGTTAAACGCACACCTTCATCCTCATAATGATATTCGCAGACACCGTCTAACGTTCCACCTCCTGTACCATCTGTACAGTGGAACCATCATCGCTAAACACGATCTCCAATTTTCCGCCATACTGCTCTAATGCAGCATCATAATCGTCCTGTGTCATTTGCACACCGCCAATGTTACCCCACAGAAACTCCAGGTTGTTCCTGCTAAGTCCGGCATCTCTAAAATCGGCACATCAAGCAGGCAGAATAAGTCTTCGGTAGAATCTGTTTCCACATCTTCGCTTTGTGCATCTGCTACCTCTGTGTCCACAACAATATCTGCTGCATCGGTCTCTGCCACATCGGTCTCCACATCAGTGCCAGTATCTGCCACATCTACATCTACATCTGCCTCTGCGTTTGTCACTGTGCCATCAGCAGTCTCCTCGGTATTCCCGCAGGCGGTAAAGAGAATGCCAGCATTGAACTCAACATAATTGCTAAAATTTTTCTTTTCATAATTTTTCTCTCCTTTGTCATTTGTTTTTCATTTCTCTCTGTTGACATTAATGTACCGTATTTTGTGCTACAGTGGATTAACTTGTTCTGAATCGACTATAATGCGCACTCAATCGACATTTTTTATTTTTCATCTGTAGTTTCGTTATTTCTTTTAAAGTGCAGCAAAAAGCTGCACCTTATAAAGAAACGCGTAAAATAAATTTATTATCTTCTACCAGAAAGCTGTACATACCGCCATACCTGTCAACAATTGCACAAATACTGCGTACGCCGATTCCATGCCCCGGCCGGTCGGTAACCGGAACACCGTTTTCAAATACTACTTCTTTTCTGCATGGATTCGTGACCTGAAAAAAGAACCTCCCGTTCTTCTCATACGCTAAAATATCTATCGTTCCCTTCTGCTCCTGTGCAGTACACGCATGGAGTGCATTTTCTAACGCATTTGATAAAAGCACACACAAATCTGTCTCCGAAACCGGAAGAATATATGGTACCACCGCTTTTATGTTCATTGTGGCACCAGCACTTTCCGCCCTTCCTGCAAAAGAGGAAAAAATAAGATTGACCGTCTCATTCTCACAGTAATTTTTTACCCTGCCTGCCTCAATCTGCGCACATACTTCATGAATGTAGCCTTCTGCCTGTTCAATTTTTCCATTCTCGATACATGATAACAGATGCTGCATATGATGTCTTAAATCATGCCGGTAGGTACTGGCATCTTTCTGCGACTCCCTCAAAGCCTCAATCTCGCGGACCGCCTGGGAAATCTGGAGATTCAGACAGCTCTGCATCTGCTCAAGTTCATTTTTCTTCCGCTCCTCCTCTGAAGTACGAAGCACAAACACCAGATAAGCAATACAGCAGACGAACGGCATAAATTCCACTGCCGCCGGTATGCCTTCTGAAAGTAAATCCGTATAAACTCTCGTCAGGTAATCAAAGCCGTAGCCCAATGCCGGAATCAACCCGAACTGAAGCTGTATTGACACGGGATAATTTGATATTGCCCGCACCGAGGGTGCCACAAAACGCAGTAAAAGAAATAATAACGGCAGCGTAGCAATCAGTTCCGTCACATTTTGCACCGTTTCACTGTTCACAAACACAGCCATTATAAAAAGTGCCACCCACCTGCGAAGCTGACAGCAGAGATAAGCGGTCAGCACGGAAATCACTGTCCACAGACGTTTTTTCGTTAAAATGTAAAGGGCAATACACATCGGGACATGTGTGATCACAGGATAAAGATAACGGATCGTCGCTGCCCCGGCCAACAGATACATCACGCCCTGTATGGCAAGCAGCACAAAAATACTTCCAACAAGAAATTCCCGTTTTTCTTTCGTCCAGTGAATATCACAAAAAGCCCCGGACAAAACCATGCCGAATATCCCGACTGCTGCACCATTTGTTACATAAAGAAGATTCATGATAAAAATACCTGCTTTCTGTTAAACGCATACTCGAGATATTTATTCTTTATCTCCGAGCATTTCCCATGCGGGATTGGTATTTCTGCAAGACTTATCAGTTTAATTGCACGGTAAGAAATATTCTGTATATAATCCATATTTACCAGAAATGACCGATGTGGCCGTAAAAAATTGCCATAAGGCTTTAACTGCAAAAATAAATCGTCTAAACTGCCAACACTCTCAAATACTTTCCCATTTCCGAGATGAAAAAAGAGCGTCCGTCCTATCACTTCACAATATTCTAACTTTTCAAGGTCAATTCTTGTAATTCCTTCTTTGCTCCGCAGAATCAGACTGTTTTCCTGTGTCTTTGTGCACTCTGCAAGCACGGAATCCATCAGGCGGAAAAAACTTTCCTCCCAGACTGGCTTTAACTGATAAAAATATGCCCCGACCGTGTAAGACTGTACTGCAAACTCCGGAGATGAGGTAAGAAAAATAATTTTCATATTATTATCATACTGTCTGATTTCTTTTGCAGTCTCAATTCCGTTTTCCCCCGGCATTAAAATGTCCAAAAATAAAATATCGAAAGAAAACCCTTTCTCAATCGCGGCCAGTAACTCTAAGGGACTCTGAAATACCGTATAGGTAAGGTCTTCGTCTCTTTCTTTTTTATATTTGTCCAATAAGATACCAAGTTCTTTTAATATCTCTAAATCATCATCACAAAATGCTATTTTTAGCATAAACTTTCCATCAACTCTTTCCATATTCCTCTTTGGCAAAATGCATTCTTCTGATATAGCGCAGACACTCCGTCTCCGGCATCGGTTTCCCGTAATAATATCCCTGGATCATATCCACACCAAGCGCCTCTAAGGCATCACTCTGTTCTTTCTTTTCCACGCCCTCCATGATCAGTGGGAGACCGAGTTTTTGTATCGTCTTTATTTCATTTTCAATCACGATTTTTGCAGTTGGATTTTCAAAATAGGACCAGGTCATGTTTTTATCAATCTTAATTTCCCGAAATGGAAAACGGATCAGATAAGAACAGTTCGAATTGCCGCTTCCATAGTCATCCATCGCAAACCCCATGCCAATTTTGCCAAACTCCTGCATGTGCCATAACATCAGCTTTGGTGCCTCAACTGCTGTCCGCTCCGTCAGTTCCAGCGTGATCATATGTGCCGGCACATAATAACGCTCTAACACTGGCAGTATGCTTTCTTTCAGATTCCGGTTCAGACACTGCGCTGCAGCAATGTTCACATGGATCGTCCGTATTCCAAGTGATGGGTTCGGAAGCACATGTTTTGCCAGAAAACGACAGCACTCTTCAAGTACGATCTCACTGATCTGTGTGATCGTTCCGTTTTGCTCCGCCAACGGAATAAACTCATCCGGTGGAATGGCTCCAAGTTTTTCATCCTTCAGACGCACCAGCGCCTCTAATGATACAACACATTTTTCTTTCAGGGAATAGATCGGCTGATAATATACTTCAAATCTGTTTTCCGTAATTGCACGATCCACCGCCTGCTCTACCTTATTTCTGCGGTAATAGTCTTTTTTTACGGCTTCATCCACCTCAAAAAAGACCTGTTTCCCTGAATTTTGTGCCGCTTCCAGCAAATATCCATACAGTGCCCTGTACTCTGCCAGAGAACAAAAATCTCTCGGATAATGCAGGGTGATCATGACCTCGTTTAAAGAAATCAAATTGCCAGACACATGAAAATCCTGTTCAAATCTTTTTTTGATCTGCCCCTTTATGTGTTCTTCTTTTCCCTCATCCAGCAGGATGGTAAATGTATCCTCCGCATTGCGAAACACACAGAACTTTCCACACAGTGCGGTAAGATAATGTCCCACTTCGGCAAGCAGCCGCCTGCTGTTTTCATATCCTAAAAGCATTTCGATATGATGCATCTGTCTGATATGTACCACAAGAAATACTTTTTTCCCGGATTGCTCCGTTACATTTTTCATCTGGATCAGAAATGCCTGCTCATCACTGGTTCCGGTTTCACTGTCAATATAAGCAGACGGATTCTGCATTGCCATATAGATCATCAGAATAAACAGCATATTTGCCGCACTGGTAAGCAGCATTTCTTTTCTCTCATACTGAAGCACCACCATAAGAACTGCCACAATACTGTATAAGATAACGATTACCTTGATCCGCGTCTCAATACGCACTCTCCCCAAAAATATAAGAAGCAGGTTCATAAAAAAATAGTATCCAATATACACATAGCCAAACCATGCAAAATTTCCCTGATAATAGCTGCCATCTTTAAAATAAAAGAAAAAGCCCATCCACGGTGTCGCTAAAAGCATGATCTCGAAAAAGAAAAACGGGACTTTTCCCATGTATTTTATCATTCGACCTGCTACTCCGGAAAAGCTGCATACCTCTTCCATATAGCGGAACATCAGATAAGAAGTCGCTCCCTCTAACGCAAAAAAAGCAAACGTAAACAATTCGTTCCAGATTAATGGAACGATTGCTGCATTTGCCAGTCCAATACATGATAAAATATTTGCGATACACTCGCCAAGACACACCCCAAGCAGTCTGCCAAATACTTTTGACTTAACCGTTGGAAACTGTCTGATCAACAGGAAATGACCGCTGATAACCACAAAAATGACGAGCGACATAATCTCGAAGTCATAATTATACTGCACCCGTCTGCTCCTCCTGTGCTTCTTTCGCCTGTATAATTGCTTCATTTAGCTGGAGCATCTTTGCATCCAGCATAGAAACAATATCGGAACATTCTCTTAGATCCCTGCTGATATAGCCGGGTGCATTTCCCTCAAATTTGTAATAGATCTTATGCTCTAAGCTTGCCCAGAAATCCATCGCCATCGTCCGGATCTGTATCTCCACCTTGGTATCGATCACGCGGTCCGATAAAAATATCGGAACAGTCACAAGCATATGATAACTTTTATAACCGCTCTCCTTTGGATTTTTAATATAATCCTTGATGGAAATAACGGTCAGATCATTCTGTTTTCCAATCATCTCTGCAAGCTTATAAATATCAGAAGTAAAAGAGCAGACAATACGGATACCTGCAATGTCATTGACATAATTGACCATGTTATCGATCGATGACTCATATCCGTAACGCTTTAACTTTTTCACAATACTCTCAGGCGTCTTGATCCTTGACTTGATATATTCTATTGGGTTGTACTGATGTACCTGCTGAAACTCATCGTTTAAGATTTCAACTTTTGTGCGTACTTCCTTCAATGCGGAATTATATAAAAAAATAATCGTATTCCAACTGTCAACGCCCTCACTTAAGGTGAATGGCTTTTCCATAAAAATCCTCCTTGTTTTGCGGAGTAAAATGCAATTTCATGCATATTATTCCTGTAATGACTACTGTTTACAGTATACCATACTTTCCTCATTATGGTGGATTTATTTCTAAACTTTTATGGATTTATAAGTCCAGCCTCATATCGCCTTCTTTGATCCAGCCGATCTTACGGAATAGCACACTAAAAAGCCATGATAAAACGCCCGGCAGAAGAAAGCTTACGAAAATCAGTCCGATCCAGTCCATCGGTGTAATGGCAGCTTTGCTTCCCGCTTCAATATCTGCGATCCATCCGGTATAGACACCAATCTGTCCGACCAGTCCACAGGTTCCCATACCGGAGGAAACTGCTGCACCATTCATCTGTAAATGGAACAGACACGTTGCGATCGGTCCGGTGATTGCAGACGCCAATGTCGCCGGCAGCCAGATGCGCGGATTTTTCACGATATTACCCATCTGAAGCATGGATGTACCGATTCCCTGTGCAAACAATCCGCCCCATTTATTTTCACGGAAACTTGCCACTGCAAATCCGACCATCTGCGCACAGCATCCGGCAAGTGCTGCACCACCGGCTAATCCGGTCAGTCCAAGTGCTGCACAGATTGCTGCGCTGCTGATCGGCAGTGTCAGTGCAATCCCGACGATCACAGATACAATGATTCCCATGAAAAACGGCTGCAGCTCGGTTGCCCACATGATCGCATTACCGACTGCACTCGCTGCCGCACCGATCGCCGGAGCCCACCAGATAGAAAGCGCGACCCCGACAAAAATGGTCACAAACGGAGTGACAATAATATCGATTTTTGTCTCTTTGGAAACTGCTTTTCCGAATTCTGCTGCAAAAATTGCAACCACAAGTACCGCAAGCGGCCCACCTGCCCCGCCAAGTTCATTTGCCGCCGCACCGACTGCCGCAAGTGAAAACAGTACTAAAGGCGCTGCCTGCAGGGCATATCCGATTGCGATCGCCATTGCCGGTCCGACTGCCGCTTTCGCGTAAGTTCCGACTGTCACAAGAATCGGAATATTAAGCTGCGTTCCAAGTGTACTGATGATCGTTCCGATCAAAAGCGATGCAAATAATCCCTGTGCCATCGCACCAAGTGCATCAATCAGATAACGTTTGACGGATATCTCAATATTTTTCCTTTTACAAAATGCCTTTACTTTTTCCATAATTTCTCCAATCCGGAGTTTCTTACTCCTCTTTGCTGTGTTTTCATGTGGTTAACATGTGTCTTGTCAGCTTGTGACAGTGTAGCACAGAGGGGAGAAAAAAGCAAGGGATGTTGTCCCTTGCTTTTTTATGTCATGCAGTACTCTTATTCCGTTAATAACTTATGAACAGTTGTAACAAATGTTTCAACAACACCTATTGCATTTTCCACATCCTGCCGGTTAATATCATACAAATCTCCCGTCTGGTGATTTCTATCTGCCTGATGTGCTATCTTGTTTCTGCGTTCAAACAAATCTGTCAATGCTCTTGCCAATTTGTCTGCTGGTTTCACTCTGCTCTCCTTGTCATAAAACATTTCATTTGCTATTTTATCAAAAAAATCTTTTCCAACAATTAATGATAACTGCCCCTTAATCTCTTTCGCACTCATATATGTTTTTGATGCATGGTAAGACACAATTACCGCATCAATCCACCCTGTATTTTCGGGATGCATAACAGCATCCATTACCTTATCAATCGGCACCTTTAAATCGGAATATCCCCGTGTTTTATCCCAGTGATTATTATACATTTGTACCATCGCATAAATTCCAAGACAATGCATATAATAATCCAGTGCACTTTCCAAAAACACAATCTGTGACCGATAAATATCTTTTACTGCTTTTTCTTCATGAACGTTATCTAATTGTTCTGCAATATGAAACTTTTCTTTTACCGTTTCCACATTTTTGCAAAACTGTTCATACATTTCATCAAGTTTTGAAACGTGCATATCCGGCACTAACATATTTCTGGAATTTTCATTTCTGGAACTGAGTCCTAGCTTTCGTTCCAAATTTATTCACCTCCCAAAACTTCGATCAAACTGCTTCCCTTTAACGGAATTGTCGAATATCGACCATTGATATATCCTTTTTTTATATTGTCATCCTTTCTGACATTTTTCAATTCCACTAAAGAATAATACTCTGTCGTGCACAACCCGGGATTTCTTTCTGCAAACCATATTTGATCTCTGCGGAATAAATCCAGATCCAACAAACTTGTATCATGGGAGGAAAAAATTAATTGTGGATTTTTTTCACTTTTCCAGTTTTTAAATGTGTGGATTAATTCATCTACAAGTGCAGGGTGGAGACTAGCTTCAAGTTCATCATAAAATAACACTTTTCCATTGACTAGCACATCTATAAACGGACATAGCAATTTAAAAAGTTTCTGTGTTCCCTGTGACTCCTCATTGATATTCAAAATATAATCTTTATATACAAACTTTACTTCTATTGTCTGCAATGAACCCATACCAGTTAACATCTGGACCTTATTTAATAATTCAAGCGGCATATCCTGTGTTGTCAATTGTCTGTTTTCTATTTTTACCTGGATATCCTTAATTGGAATTCCTATTTTTTGCATGAACACAACTAATATTTGTTTCATACCAGAATTTGTCCGAATCTGTTCTGCAGAGTATTCAAACCAATTATCAGGTCCAATTCCATGAACAATCAATTCTTCTTTAAAAAACCTGAAAGGATGAATGATTTCCTTTAAACTGCACCACGCTTCTGCCGTAGTCAGAAATAATTTATTACTTTTTGTCTTACTCTCCAGTTGAGACAGTTCTTTCTTATACTTTATTCCATATGAAAACTTTGTACCTTCACGTTCAAATATCTTCGCCTGTCTTCCAGATGGAAAATGATACAAATACTCATCCAGAAACTCAACATCATTCATGGAAAATCCATACGCATAACGTATTCCATCCACAACAAACTGAATATCAAACGCTGTCGGTTTCTCTGCTGAAAGTTTATGTGGTGTTCTCGGAATCTTATCTCCTTCCTGAAATTTCACACATTCCCTCACCAAAAAGCCTAGATACCCTACCGCATCAATCAATGTACTTTTTCCAGCACCATTTGCACCATATACAGATGTGATTCTTGACACCCGGTAATCATCAAATTCATACAATTCTTCCTGATGTGATTTATCACTTCCTGCAACCATGGAAAATACTATTTTCTCCTTAATTGCCTTATAATTACTGCATGAAAATTCAAGTAACATATCCCACACCTCCAATCACATTATATGTTTCTAAATATTTCATGTCAATAATTTATACATTGCTTTTGTGAAATATTCACATTTTTTGTGTTTTGTTTGTATATTTTATTCATTTGACATCTGCTCAAGGATTTTCCTGTTCATTTCATCGTAAGAATCCCAATACCCTTTTCGTATGGAAATCTCCGTATATCCAAAAAGCTCCTTGATCTTACTCATGATATCCCTGCCATAAAAACCTGTCAGGTTTTTAATTGTCTCATCTGTCACAGACACAATCTCATGCGCAGCAAGATTCCGGATATTACTTTCCACATTTCTAAGATCTTCCATCAACTGTTTTAAGCGGGTATCACTCGAAAAATGATCTGTGAGTATTTTTAGATGTTCTGAATACACATCTTTTGCTTCAAATCTTTTTCCCATTTTCTGATAATGACTATTCAGTACTTTTCCTACTTCCGTTCCATTTAATTTTTTTGCTGACCACATCCTCTTCCACTGTCCGGCACGTTTATACTGGTCGCAATAATCGTCTACTATGATGCCACATTGTTTTTTTAATATCATTTCAAACAAATCTACTACAATCGGTGTGATCGACCTGATAAAATCCACATACTCACCACGTTTTAATCGAATATCGATCGTAAGTGCATATTCAAAATATTTTCTTTGGGAAGAAGACCTCACCGGAAGACATTGAAACTTTGTTTTCTGGATTGTCTTATCCACATTCGCAAAATCTAATAACACTCTCCTTGCAGCCTGATAAATTAAATCCCTGTACTGCACTGTCTGCTCTGCCGGTAATGAATCCGCAACATCAAGCGCAGCCTGATAATCATATACCAAAATATGTTTTTTTATAATTTCCTCTTTCTTTATCTTTGAAAGTGTCGGACACTGTATTTCCTTACATCTGTTTTGTGCACCTTCCTGATTATCCTCATCCAATTCCCATAAAGTTTCTACATCATATCCCTCATGCACCTGCTCATTCAATTTTCCTACTGGTGTCGCCACCTGAATTACTTTTGCAGGAAACTCCCCTAATGTCTGCAATACCAGCAATCCACTTTTCATTGCCGGTGTACCGGATGACACATTTAAAAGCAGTGTATCTGAATCATCCATCGTCTCATATATATGGCTGATCACCTTCCTGAAATCCTCGTAAAAGTAATCAAATTCATGTACTTTGGTAAGCTCCCGGCGTTCTATGATCTCATAAATCATGGGACGATCCTGCATCTTTGCCAGACGGTCCAGACAATAACGATACCTGTCATCTTTCTCCTGAAAATCCAACATCTCTTTTGACATGTACAAAATGACTTTATCCGGTTTATAGAATCTGCAAATATGCAGTATTGATCCATCATGATAATTATTTAATGAAATCGGGTCGGTTCCTCCCACTGGTGTAAACAATATCGTCTGATTCATAATAATCTCCATCTTTCGTAATAATGATTTAATTTTCCTGCATGGTTATTTAGTAAAAATTTATTCTAATTTTGTCCCCTTAGCGGGGTTCTTATATCTCAGTAAACCCTAATTTGATTTATCCGGGGCAGGTTTTCAAGTTTTCGTCCCCTCCGCGGGGTCTCTTATCTCAATTCAGGAAGATGCAAGAAAAATCAAACCCATCTGGTTCTCGTCCCCTTCTCGGGGGTCTCTTATCTCAATAAGTTACTTGCGCAGGCTTTTACAGGATCTGAAAGAAATTCTCGTCCCCTCTACGGGGGTCTCTTATCTCAATGTTGGAAATATTTGCGGTAAAGCACATCCAAGATTATTCTCGTCCCCTCTACGGGGGTCTCTTATCTCAATCCTGTCCCCTACACCTCCCAAAACACAAGGCTTTTATCCCCCATTTGCGGGGCAAACCCGCAAATGAGAGAAATCTCAATATCAAACTGGTGTATAACATTCTCAAAGCCTGATTTTAAGCCTATCGGAGCAAAATCATTATATTTCCTCAAATTCAATCCTCCCCCATCCCCATATGATACAGCTTTCCCTGATACTTTGTACATTTACAGACATGCGGTGCCAGTTTAAGCTGCAGGTCTTTGGTATGTTTATGCACAACATAATTTCTGCCCAGTGTATTTATAATATATCTTTTGTCATATTACCCTATAATAATCACTTCTTCATTTTTAATTTCAGGACTTGCCCCAAACAGGCTGACTTCTCCATAACCTCTTATTTTGTAAACTCTCACGCTGTCCGATCTACGGTCAATCAGCTCCGGAATATCATGTAACAAACGTCGATATAAATTTTCCGTAACCATCGCCTCAAATGCCGATTTCTGAACCCGAAAACCATATCCGTTCATTTTCTTCGCAAACCTGACTCTTCGCTTATTATCAACAATATCATAAATTACAAGAATATACAGCTTCTTTATGCTATTTTCTTCCTCAGTATTCCAAAAATAATTTTCCATTTGTCTTTCCCCCCACATTTATCAAACCAATTACCGAATGATCACCGGCATATATTCATTCACATTTTCCGTTTCAATTGCCTTTACAAACTGATTAACCTGAAGATCCATTGCACGCCGGAAGCTGACACTGTAATCAATATACGAAAGGTATCTGTTCTCTGTACGAAATTTTCCCTCCAGTTTCTGAATATATTTTCCTTTTCTAAAAAGACTCCAGGCTGATCGATTCCAGTATAGAAATCTTCTTTTACCAATTCATGTCCATTTAACATACTAAGCGCTGTTGTGTCAATTAATACGGCTCTCCATTCTTCCATCAGATCACTTGCTAAGGTAGGATGCTTTTCTCTGTCTTATGCATCACTCCAAAATATGGATTTAATCCTTTTCCCTCAATCTTTCCATACAATTCATTTAAGATGATCGATAGCCAATGACTGAAGCGAATTAAACGGGGTCCATCGGAGGACGTCTTGACCTGCCTTCAAAACAAATTGTTCATCAATTAACTTCCCAATACTTTAAAAATATATTTTTGCTGCCGTCTCATATCCCATAACCTGTTCCACACTCTTCGCATATAGCAGTTTTTTCTGCATATTCTGCATCTCAATGATCATTCTATGAATATCTTCATCTCTGCCTCGGCATATCTACGCAAAACAACAACCGATTGCGAATCTTGCATCAATGATTCTTTTGACATTTCCAGTTTAAATGTTTCATTGTGTCCAATTTCCGCCTGAATACGCTGTCTTTGCACATTCACAAAGTTGAGATCAGCCTTCCATAATACGCCCGCTTGTGGAATAAAACAGGATATTCACTCCGTTTTAAACGATTCCGTCAGGCAGCGTGTCGTAATCTGGACACTGCCAAATACTTCGATCATCTCTAACGTCTCTGCTGGAATACTTTTATCATTCCATCCTTGTACTTTACCTGAAAACGGTTTGCTTCTATCCCGATACTCGCACCCTGTTCACTGACATAAAGATAACTCATGTGTTTCCTCCCTTGTTTTATTTGTCCCCTTACTGAAGATTTTTCAATTATACTTGTGTAAGTATATAACAAAAACAGCTAAAGTGTTCTCGTCCCCTTATCGGGGTTCTCTTATCTCAATCCATCTGAAACATCCGATGCAGCAACTGAAAATGATAGTTCTCTTGTCCCTCCACGGGGTTCTCTTATCTCAATGGAAACAGACGTTGCAAGAGACAGTGGTGTTATATTCTCGTCCCTCCACGGGTTCTCTTATCTCAATTAGCAACTTAAAAACAATAAAACAACTTATTGACAATGTTCTCGTCCTCCACGGGTTCTCTTATCTCAATATCGTGAAGAATGTGCCAACGGTGATGTCGGTCAAGTTCTCGTCCCCTCCACGGGGTTCTCTTATCTCAATATTATGAAAGGAGATGAATGACATTGGAGGCATATAGTCTCCTTGTCCCTCCACGGGGTCTTCTTTATCTCAATATGACTGGAAAAGTCAATCAGAAAACAAGACATGAAAATAGTTCTCGTCCCTCCACGGGGTTCTCTTTATCTCAATTCTGTGCCATGCCCCATCCTCCTTTCCAGTTCAGTTCTCGCTCCACGGGGTTCTCTTATCTCAATGTCCCTTACACCTCCTAAAACACTAGGTTTCTTATCCCCATTTGCGGGGCAAACCCGCAAATGAGAGAAACCTCAATATCAAACTGGTGTATAACATCCACAAAGCCTGATTTTAAGCCTATCGGCGCAAAATTGTCATATTTCCTCAAATTCAATCCTCCCCATCCCCATATGATACAGCTTTCCCTGATACTTTGTACACACTTACAGACATGCGGTGCCAGTTTGCTGCAGGGTCTTTGGTATGTTTATGCACAACATAATTTTTCCAAGTGTATTTTAAACACATTATCACAACTTTTACTGCATTACTGCCGCAATGGATATAAAACCGTCTTTGAAAGAAAACCACATCCTCCACCTAACCATACTGTATTTTTTCCTTTGCCTCCCAGTGGAATCTTGCATAAAAATACCGGTTACAGATATTCTGGAAAATATTCAGTGCTTCTATGATATCTTCCATCTGATACGGGCAGATTGTCGTCAATTGATACATCAAAGCAAATCTCTGTTCCGGGATCAGTGTCTCCCGCAATACATTCAGCGGTTTTTCTGTACCGTCTAGTGTAACATCGATCTTCTGGCTTAATGTCAGCTGATCCACACTGATAGGCTGGCTGTCACCTACATGCAGACCAGAAAGATTATCATTAACAGCATTTGCAGGCTTTTTTCATCACGGTTTAAAGTATAAAATATCTGTTGTTCTAAACGTTTTGTCTCTCTTGCAAGGCATTGTTTCCTGCTTGCGCGTTCTGCGGAAGCAGACTGTATCTCCCTGCCTGTTCTTTCATATTTTTCCGACATTTTTGTATCTCATCTGCAATCAGTGCCGTGCGGAACATGCCTTTTAAAGTACTGCCGGAACATACGGCATGCCATATGCATCCTTCACAAAGGCTTCTGATCTCTTTTGGTCTGGCTGTCTGTGAAACAAATGCTTCCCCTGCATCCATCTCATACAATTTCCACCTTTCATAATCTTCCCGCTGCATCTTATGCTGTCCAAGCCACTGGGATAGAGAAGGTTCCTTCCGGCCGCCCATCCATCATATAGTCTGCAAACTCTTTCCGAGTCCTTTTTCTGCAGATCCATGTACATCTTCTACATTCGGTATGATCACATGATGATTCCATGGCATATAGATGTGCTCTTTTTTCCTATTTTTCACCGGAACCTATATAGACTGGGGATAATACATATTTTCACCCGGTAGTGTTTTAAATAATCCCTCATAATGATACCCCCATAAAATCGGCTTTGCATATCGATACACAGGATGTTTTCCGCCTTCCGACACATCATAGATATCTCCGGCAAAACAATTTACAAACAGGAACCTGCTGTAAATACATAAAGATCCTTCTTTTTTCCACTTCTGCATAATCTGAAGATGCCACAAATCCAGATCTTTTTCTAACAAATAGGATGCATTTTCCATCGCATTTTCCAATTCCTCATCTATGGAAGTGCAACTGACAATAACATATATCTGTCCGATTTTTCTGCAGACATTCTAAAAGCTGTTCCGAATCTGCCCTCATTGTATCTATATTTTCCAAGTCCACCTGATTTTTCCACCAATTCCTGTATAAGATAATGCCGTCAGCAGTTTTTCCATAAGACATTTTTCATTTTCGCTTTGATACGCGGCAATGATATACAGGCCACATCCCTCTCCATAATAAAATGTTCCAACCCGGTACGGCAGAGTCTCCTCCCCGGTGCGGGACAGCTGCCATCGTCTGCTGAAAATAATGTCCATAATGTTCCATCGGATCATTTGACAGATCCATTTTCCCATTCAGAAAATCGATCAAACATTCTACCGGAATAAACTTCATTTTTATATGCTTTTTTCTGCTTCGATTCCCACGGTTTACCGGCTCCACATATATCATCGGTTTTGGAATCATATACTGCTGTCCAATATATGGAAATGCATCTGAAATTAACAGATTTCCTTTTTCACAGCATCATATAACTGCTGCTGCAGATTCAGTTTTAAAGCCTCTATATAAAGTGCTGAAAATATCTGATCTGCCTTTAAACGTGCAGGCACTTTCATTTAACATTCCGGTACCAAAATGAACACCCGTTTTAAATTCTAACTGATAGATCGTATATTCCATGTCCCGCCTCATTTCTCTCTGTAGTCAAAAATCAATCCTGCAAAGTTATTTTATTCCACTGCACTCATGATTTTCTGACACTGGGACAAAACATCTTCCGACACTTCCCTATCACAGGTTCCACATGGATATCCATGATTTTGACACGTCCATAACCTCTTGATCCACTGCCGCCTAAATAATCATATTCTAAAAGTTGAAACCCGTCTTTTAATATTTCAAAATCATGAACCATTTCCGATTCATTCGTCACTTCATAAATCAACTGCATCGGAAATTTTGCGCCTCTTACCACACGTTCGATCTGTCTGGGTTCGCTACTGCCGTTGTTCTTTGGATGCTGTTTTCAAATTTAACCTCTGTTGCACCTGTCAGCCCTGCATATTTTAATTCATCCATATTTTCAAGAAACATATCGTTAAACAGGATTTTACTAGTCTTTACCTGACCTTTTTCGCACTTCCAAACAGACTTGTCAGACATACCGCATCGTCATCCGGTGTTTTCGCTACTGTCTGATTATATTTTTTGCCAGAAGTGTCCTTAATTTCCCTTTTAAACTGCTACCCGGAATCATCGGCATATTCGTCCTTGCATCCCGGATGACAGGAGAATCTACTGCACCAATCGCAGAAAAAGCACTCGATCCGCCAATATGTAAACCCGTTACTGTCTCTAACACCCCACTGATTTTAACTTTTGCAAACATTATTTCATCCTCCCTCTACTCATCACGTCCACCATAAAATTTTCTATATGCAACCAAGGCTTCCATATACCGGCTGAATAAAATATACTGGTCTCTGCTGCCTTTGATCTCTTCTAAGTGCTCTAAAATTTTTGCTTTATCTACCAGTTTCTTTACCTTCGGTTCACGCCCTGCTTCATAGATAAAACGAATCTTCATATAGTTGATCCGTCCCATTATTTCCGCATTCAGTTTGTCACTCTGACTATTGACCACATCATTATAAATATCGGATGTCATGGCAAGCAGATTTCTGATCTTGGATGTTGTTACCGGACCAACCAGTCTCCCTTTCTGGTCTTTTCACTGCACAGTTCCTTGATTGCCTGTTCTGCAATCCCCACATAATTTTCTTCTGTCAATTTCATTTAATCCTGCTCCTCTCTTTTGCGATTCAGATATACATACAGATAGATTGCCGTGATCAGTTCTTTTCTATCCTGTTCCTTCCCGCTCCACTCGTACATCTTTCTTGAAAACTCCGGTAAGCCGCCCGTTTTTCTTTATTTTCATGTTCCTGTGGTTCCATTCTCGACAACAGATAAACATATCTTGCAAAATTGATGTTGTTCCCACTTTCCCTTAACAATTCCATGAGATGATATAAAATCCCATACCGTGCTCATCATTCTGATCAAAATAATTTTAAGCACACCTATCTTTTCTGTAACAACATTTTGTATAAATACATTCCATGGATAAGCATGTGTTTCATCAAACAGCGTAACTGCATTTTTTCCTTCCACATGTTTTGATCTGTCTTCAAGTCTTTCCACTTCTTTTGCCATAACATTCAGCGGATATTTCGCATCGTAAATACCAACACCTCCTGATATTGTCAGCGTTCCCTGTGTAAATTTTTCAAGCGCATTTCTGATATCCATAAAAGCTGCGATCACATCATTCCACGCTCCGGCTAAAAACACATCATCTCCACCAGAATATACAATTACCGCTTTTCGTTCCCCACTTCCACCAAAATTGTCTGCTGTTCCTTTCCGAAGTATCTCATTGATATAACATTTAAAAAATAAAGACAACTGTCGTGACAATGTAGATGTTCTCGAAAGCGTTACATATTTGTCATCTCCGTCTGGTCTCTGCAGTCCATAAACAAAAGTCGTTCCAAGGTTATCCACATCCGCACGAAGGATTCCAATTCTTTCCACACCTTCTGCCTGTTCTGCCAGTTTTTCAAACGTGTCACCTGTCGTATAATCTCCAACCCACAATTTTGTAGTAACATGTTTCCCGGTATAAATTTCATTTTTCGTATAACACCGGACATAATTTTCTGATTCCATCCGTTTTAGCAGGCTCTCTTTTGTATCTGCTACTAAGTACCTGTTTTCCGGAAGTGGCAGCGCATCTTTATCCGGTTCACTCATGACAGTAAAATAATTTTCATACAGAATACTTCCTGACATTTTTTCTAATGCCAGACATACCTGACATTTATCATCTGTAAGGCGGGCTATCCTGCGGCACACTTTACATTCCCGCTCTCCTTCATGTTTTCTGCTATTCAGATTCCGGATCATATCTGCATTATACCGATTCGATTTTTTCTCAGAAATCATCTTAGATATCGTAAGATACAGATCGGAATAACTTCCCTTCGGCATATTTCTTAACGCATTGGCATTTGCTTTCGCATATCCGCAGGCAACATATAACGCTGTATCAAAATGTTCCATCATCCAGTGATTCAGACTTTTTTCATAGTGCTCTAAAATATCACGGGTATCATCCGTATTCGCTAAAAGCAAATAGCAGTGTCCTCCTCCTGTATAAATTAAATTTGCCCTTGAAAGTGACAACTTCTCTAACAGTTCATCCACAATATGCTCCATCATAATTTCAAGGTAAAAACTTCTCGCACGCAGTCCTTTTAATGCACCTTTTTCTCCTATCGTATAGATAAAACTCTGAATACCGGAAATATCCATGGAATACAGTAAAAACATTTCCTCGTCATAAGATTTCTCTGCTTTGATAAACAGGCTCTGCTTATAATTTTTTTCGCCTTTCGCAGTCAGAAACTGCATTACGCATGACGCAACTGCTGCGGTCATCTTCATGTGGTCATACAAAGAAATATCTGCAAGCTCCTTTTTTGAAGTAGAAGATGGAATGTATGTCAGATTTGCCTCAAGCACAGCCAGCAGGGAATTGATGTATTCTTCGTCTAACGTGATGCCCTTTAAATTATCTGTAATATTTTGAATGACGGACTGATAAAAATGTTCATCCATAGATATTTCATCTTCTGTCGGATAATTAATTCCATTCTTCGGATTTAAAACCTGCATGGCATAATGACTTTGTCCGTGATTTCCATTTAAAATATTAAATACACTCTCTAACGGCATCGCTTTATCAAATCCGCCTTCTCCTGCTTCCGCCTCTCTGCGATCCGAAAATGCTGCCACATTGTCTGCATAGTAAACAACATATGCCTTATCGTCTTCTGCTAAGGATGCGTTCTTTAAATACATTCCATGATGATATCTCACACAGTTTAAAATTTCATCATCTGAAATATGTGCTTCATTCTTCAGATACTCATATCCACTCTGACTGTGATTTCTTCCATCCCCACTTCTATACACAACTTTTCCTATGTCATGAAGCAGACTTCCAATCATTAATTTTATCTGATCGTCCGTTATCATTTTCTTCCCCCTTCGTTTATGATTTTCATATATCCCATTCCGAGGGAAGTTTTGATTCCTACCCCGGAATACTCTCCAAACTCGAACAACATGTTAACAAAATTTGCCATTGTATCTGTGCCATGCAGCTTTATGGTTATTTTTCCGATAAAGGATGGAATCCTGACCCCCTCCAAAGAAAAACTTACACTTTTCAGATCATACCTGATCACCTGTGCATGCTCACATATCTGTTCGAGTGTATCTTCATCATGCATTGTATTTTCTGCTGTGGCACTGTCGTACTTATTCATCAGACTCTGAAAAACACAGCGAAGATCCGGATAAAAAAGATACCTTCCATTTTGTTTAAATGCAGTCGGAGATAGAAAATGAATCTGAATATACCTTTTCCCATCATCCTCATAAAAATGATCCATTAATTCTTTATATGTTGTTTCCATATAATTTTTCTTCACTATCAAAACTTTAAGATCATGTTTTTTTATCAGAATGTATTCTAATTTCCACAACGTATCCTGTATAATAATCTTCACTGCTTCTTTATTCAGTCCTGTAATTACCCAGTACCAGTTCCCCTCTCTGCGTTCTAAATGCTGTGCATATGGATGAAGGCTTGAAATATGCAGATAATCTGCATATTTCTCCGGCAGCAATTCCATAAGTGCCCCATGAAACAATGATGACATCTGGTATGTCAATTCTTTTTCACATTTTAACTTTAATTCTAATTTTGCTAACATTCCCCTTCTCCATCTGTTATTTTATGCCTTTATATTTTATTTACTTACTATTGTAACATGCATCTTCCAAATTTTCATATATTAACGTAAAATATTTATTTTTCTATTTCATAATCTGACATAAATAACCAAAAGGCAAGAGATCTCTCCCTTGCCTTTTCATAAGCCAGCCACCCTACAACTCTTCCGTCTTATACGTGACATATCCCTCATAATAATAACTATGGTCAATACCTTTCATATAAATTTCCCGGTCATTGATCTGATCGGTAAGTGCTGCATTTAAAATATATTTAATTTCAATATCTTTGATCGGACTGCGTTCCATCGCCATCAGATAATCTTCTTTTTCTATCTTACTCCAGTCTACTACCTGTCCGATCTGTTTTTTTAACATCATATCCAGCCAGATGCGCATGCTTCTTCCATTTCCTTCACGGAACGGATGCACAATGTTCATTTCCACATATTTTTCAACAATCTCATCAAATGTGTTCTGTGGCATTTTGTCTACATTTTTAATTGCTGTTTCAAGATACATAAGCGGTGCAAATCTGAAATTGCCTTTTGATATATTTACGGTTCGGATTTTTCCTGCAAAGTCATAGATATCATCAAATAAATATTTATGAATCTCACATAACGTTTGAAACTTTCCCGCCTCAAGGTTCTCGAGCATACCATTTTCAAACAGTTCTACTGCCTTCTTTTTACTGATACGCTCCTCTTTGCGCGCAAGTTCCGCGGAATTTTTAATTCCAAACTTATTTTCCAATGCCATACAACATGCCCTCCATATCGGAATGTTCTCCCTTTTAATCCTCCTCGATCACATGCATCTCCAGAAAATCAAAATCCACATGCTCAATAAAACAATCCTGCGTAAAACGTGTCTTTGCATGCCTCTTAAACTCTTCCACATTCGCATCTAACCAGATCGGTTTTCCAAGGTCAAATGCATAACATACCTCATCTAACGCCTTGAAAATTTTGTGCGTTCTCGTATCATCTGACTCATCTGTCACTGTCATATCCTTGATCAGGTGGGTACCCTTCATCATTTTAAACCAGATTCTCATGAATTGTTATCTCTCCATTTTTATCGTTAATCAGTGTCTTCTCTGCCGTCCCGTCTCATACATCAGAAGTGATGCAGAGATCGCCGCATTCAACGACTCCACCTGTCCCTGCATTGGAATCTTAATATAAGTATCTGCTAAATCTGCGATCTCATCCGACAATCCGTTTCCCTCATTTCCGATGAGAAACGCCGTCTTTTTCTTATAGTCCGGCTCATCATAGGAAAGCATACCCTTAAGGTGCGCCGCATAGACATTGACCTGCTGCTCTTTGAGTGATGAAATCGTCCCAGGAAGATCTTTCGTGACGAAAAAAGGAACACGATAAATGCTTCCCATCGTGGAACGGATTGTTTTCGGATTAAACAGATCCACGGTCGTCTGGTTCATGATCACACCCGTGATGCCTGCCCCCTCACCGGTGCGCACCATCGTGCCGAGATTTCCCGGATCCTGGATGCTCTCTAAGATCAGAAGATGTGTCTGTTCCCCTTTGAGCATTTCCTCTAATGCATACTCCGGTTTCTTTATCACACAGAGAATTCCCTGCGGTGTCTGTGTGTCGGAAACACTTTTAAACACATTGTCAGAGACGATCTCATAGCCGGTTTCATTCAAACGCTCCAGTACTTTTCTGTTCAGTTTTTCTTCCCCATGTTTTGGCGTGCAGGATTCCATGCAATCCTGCATATTGCCCTGCGTACATGTTCCATAAAAACTCTCGGAAACATAAACCTGTTTCACCCACTCCACCGGGGCCTCTAAAAACATTTTTCTTCCCTCTGCCACAAAAACACCCTGTTCATTTCTGGCTTTTGCTTTTTTCATGAGCAGTGTCAAATTTTTCATCTGCTGGTTTGATGTACTTGTAATCATAATTTCCCTCACTAAAAAATCCGTTATACCTGTCGCTAAGTATAACGGATTTCTCTCTAAAATGCAAAAATATATGATTCTATGTAAAATCAGATTACAGAGAAAGGTTCTTGCTGATCTCGTACTGATATTCCGGAATCTCTTTTTTCATTGCAAGTGCCTCGTCGATATCATAATCAACGAAATCACCATGACGGTATCCAACTACACGGTTTGTCTTTCCTTCGCAGAGTAAGTCTACTGCTAAGGCACCCATGGTAGACGCATATACACGATCTTTACATGTCGGGCTTCCACCACGCTGCATGTGACCTAAGATGGTTGCACGTGTCTCGATACCGGTTGCAGCTTCGATTCTCTTTGCCATACTGGAAGAATGTCCGATTCCCTCAGCATTTACGATGATATGATGCTGTTTACCGCGTTTACGGTTCTCGATGATGTGGTTGACTAATTTCTGCTCGTCATAGTCATATTTTTCCGGAAGTAAAATATCCTCAGCACCGTTTGCAATACCGCACCATAATGCGATATAACCAGCGCCACGTCCCATAACCTCGATGATACTGCAACGCTCATGGGAGGTTGATGTATCACGAACTTTGTCGATTGCTTCCATTGCTGTATTTACTGCTGTATCAAATCCAATCGTGTACTCGGTACATGCAATATCAAGGTCGATGGTTCCCGGAAGACCAATGGTATTGATTCCAAGTCCCGCAAGCTTCTGAGCTCCCTTGAAAGAACCGTCACCACCGATAACAATGATTCCGTCGATGCCATGTTTTTTACAGATCTCTGCACCACGCTGCTGTCCTTCTGCTGTTGTAAACTCCATACAGCGTGCTGTCTGTAAGATCGTACCACCGCGCTGGATGATATCGGAAACATCTTTTGCTTCCATATCAATGATCTCTTCCTGAAGAAGTCCTGCGTAACCTCGCTTAATTCCTTTTACCTTTTTTCCCTTTGCAATTGCTTCCCTTACAACTGCACGAATGGCTGCGTTCATTCCCGGCGCATCGCCACCACTTGTCAGCACACCGATTGTATTAATCTCTTTTGCCATTTATCGTTCCCTCCTAAAATAATATACCCATTTTTCTAATCTTTATTATTCTAATCTCTTTATTATTTCTTTTCAATGCTCTTTTCAACAATTTTTACATTTTTTTCGCCCAAAAATTCCGTCAAGTTACCGACAAGCTCCGGATTGATATGAATATTGTAATTTTGGCCTAATCTTTTCATGGCACGCGGCGAGGCAATATAGATCACAATCTCATCATTTCCGTCCGAACCATAAAGCCGGGAATACAGTTCTTTTTCCTTTTCTTCATATGATTCTTTTGTCGCAAACTGAAGCCACAGCTCCCGTTTGGTGTCGTCAAAGGAATAGATTTTTTCACAGATCAGTTTTCCGTTTTTATCTTCCTCGACATTGGCATGTCCGGCGACAAAGACTTTTTCATCCTCGTTCAAATAACGGCTGTATTTCTCGTAATCGCGCGGAAAAATAATAACTTCCACCGTTCCAAACAGATCCTCAACCGTGATGAATGCCATCGCTTTGTTCTGCTTGGTGTATTTGATGGTCTTTTCAGTGATAATGCCCCCAATGACAACACTCTGGTTATCTTTGATCTTTACGGCATTCGTTTCTTCATCCAGCATAAAATCTGCTGTCACGGCGCTGATATTTTTGCGCCATTTTTCCTCATATTCCTCCAACGGATGTCCGCTTAAATAAATGCCAAGAACCTCCTTCTCAAAACCAAGTTTGATCTCCTTGGTGTACTCCTCCACATTCGGGAAACGGACTTCATACGCCTTTTTTTCTTCCTCTGAGACAAGGTCAAACAAAGACATCTGCCCTGCAAGTGAATTTTTCTTTTCCTGGTTCAGGTTATCAATCAGCGTATTATATACTAAGAGCATCTGCTGTCTGTTGCCGTCTAATCCATCGCAGGCTCCAGCTTTGATCAGGTTTTCGACCGCACGCTTATTGACCTCACGCCCCGCCACACGGCTTAAAAAATCAGAAAGTGTGATATATTTACCGTTTGCCTCTCTTTCTGCTAAAATGATATCAATGACCTGTCTGCCGATACTCTTGATCGCATACATGCCGTAGCGGATCCCATCTTTTGTTGCCAAAAAGCGTCCTTCTCCCTCATTGATATCCGGGGAAAGCACTTTGATCCCCATCTGACGGCAGGAATAAATGTACTCGGCGACTTTTCTTGTATTGTCGATCACTGACGTCATGAGTGCTGCCATAAACTCAACCGGATAATAGTATTTTAAATATGCCGTCTGATAGGCAACCACTGCATAAGCTGCCGCGTGGGATTTGTTAAATGCATATTTGGCAAAATCGACCATGGAATCGTAGATCTGGTTTGCCGCCTGCTCGCTGATTCCGTTTGCGATACAGCCTTTAATACCCTGTTCTTCATTGCCATAGACAAAGTTCTGACGCTCCGCGTCGATGACGTACTGTTTCTTTTTACTCATGGCGCGGCGGATGTTATCAGCCTGTCCCATTGTATAACCGGCGAGGTTCTGCACGATCTGCATAACCTGCTCCTGATAGACGATACAGCCATAGGTCGGCTCTAAGATCGGCTCTAATTCTTTGCAGACATAGGTCACACTCTCCGGTTCATTTTTTCCCTTGATGTATTTTGGGATAAAGTCCATCGGACCCGGACGATAAAGGGAGATACCGGCGATAACGTCCTCTAAACTCTGCGGTTTTAACTCCTTCATGAAGTTTTTCATGCCCGCACTTTCTAACTGGAATACACCGTCGCATCTTCCGGTTCCGATCGAATCTAATACTTTTTTATCATCATAATCAATGTTATCCACATCAATTTTTATTCCATGATTTTTTTCCACAAGTTTGACCGCATCACTGATGACAGTTAAAGTACGGAGTCCAAGGAAATCCATTTTTAACAGTCCGAGTTCCTCGATCGTGGTCATGACAAACTGTGTTGTGATCGTACCGTCAGAACTTCGCGACAACGGCACATATTCGTCCATCGCCTTCTGGGAGATTACGACTCCGGCGGCATGCATGGAGGTATGGCGCGGCAGACCTTCTAGTCTTTTCGCCATGTCGATCAGTCTTTTTACCGTCTCATCCGACTCATACATGGAACGCAGTTCCGGGTTCATTATGAGTGCTTTGTCGATCGTGATGTTTAGCTCATTTGGGATGTTTTTTGCAATCGTATCACAGAAATTATACGGCAGATCCATGACACGTCCGACATCACGGATGACACCGCGCGCCGCTAACGTACCGAAGGTAACGATCTGCGTTACACAGTCTTTTCCGTATTTTTCAATAACGTAATCAATGACTTCACTTCGTCTCTCATAGCAGAAGTCAATATCGATATCCGGCATGGTCACACGTTCCGGATTTAAGAACCGCTCAAACAGCAGGTTATAACGGATCGGATCAATATTGGTAATGCCCGTTGTATAAGACACAAGGCTTCCCGCCGCACTTCCCCTTCCAGGGCCAACCGGAATGCCGTGTGTTCTCGCATAGTTGATAAAATCCCATACGATCAGGAAATAATCGACGTACCCCATCTTCTGGATGACAGAAAGCTCATAGTCAAGCTTCGGCAAAAGCTCCTCATGCTTGTCCGGGTAACGTCTTACCAGCCCCTCATGACAGAGTTTGTTCAGGTAAGTCCACGAATCATACCCCTCCGGCACGTCAAAATGCGGCAGCTTGGTCACTCCAAATTCGATCTCCACATTGCAGCGGTCCGCGATCTTCTGTGTGTTGTCAATCGCCTGTGCCGCATACGGAAACAGCGCGCGCATCTCCTCCTCAGATTTCACAAAATACTGCCCGCCCTCATAACGCATGCGGTTTCATCGGACAGTTTTTCCTGTCTGCAGACAGAGTAAAATATCATGCGGCTCGGCATCCTCGGCATATGTGTAATGCATCGTTTGTCGCCACCAGTTCAATGCCTGTCTCTTCACTCATCCGCATCAGACCTGCATTAACGGTCTTTTGATCAGGGATTCCATGATCCTGCAATTCCAAAAAGAAATTGCCTTTTCAAAACATTTTTCATATTTACAGGCAGTCTCTTTTGCCTCCTCATAAAGACCACGCACCAGGTAGCGCTGCACCTCCCGGCAAGACAGGCACTTAAGGCAATGATTCCCTCATGATAAGTTTCTAAAACTTCCATATCCACGCGTGGTTTGTAGTAATATCCTTCCACGAAACCTTTTTGAAACTATTTTCATCAGGTTCTGATACCCTGATTATTTTCCGCTAAAAGCACCAGATGATAATAACGGTCATCCCCGTGTGAAAGTTCCCTGTCAAACCGTGATCCCGGCGCCACATAGACCTCGCAGCCTAAGACCGGCTTAATCCCTGCTGCCCTTGCTGCCTTATAAAATCAATCACGCCGTACATCACACCATGATCTGTGATGGCGGCGCTGTTCATCCGAGTTCTTTGACTCTTGAAACATATTCTTTTATCTTATTTGAACCGTCCAAAGGCTGTACTCTGTATGGACGTGCAGATGCGTAAAATGACATGCTTTGTTTCCTCCGCATTCTATTATATCGTCTCCTGATAAATATTCAATTTTTTCGCACATCTCATACAATCTCATACAATTTTCTCTCTTTGTCTATCTGACTGCCGTGTCTGCCTATGCATCCCTCTGCCGGCACTTTGTTTACGGTATCATCTTCCTGTACCAGAACCAGCGCAGAGATACCTTCGACAGTAACAGAACCTTCCGCCGTTCCAAGAGATCTGCATCCTGCCTTTTTACCATTGACACAGATATCCCATGTCCCGGCAGGTAAGTTTACTGTGACTGCATCCGGATTTCCATTATAGATGATTACAATATTCTGTGCCGTTTCTCCCTGTACCTCACCCTGAATGGTATAGGCTACGACATTTGCATCAAGTCCAGTCATAAAGGTAAGATTATTCTGAATTGCAGCGGCTGTTGTCATGCGCAGTGCACTGTGTGCCTTACGGAATGCGATCAGACCTTTATAATATTCATAAACATCCATTACGTTACCTTTATTATCCCACTTAATGCTGTTCGTTGCATCAGGGGAAGAATAGCTGTTCTCATCAAATCCAGTTTCAGACTTCTCATTTGGCTTAGAGCGAAGCATCTCTTCACCAGCCTGCATAAATGGTACACCCTGCGAGGTAAAAAGGACCGCGCTTCCCAGCTTATTCATCTTCACTCTGTCAGCCTCACTGTCATCTGCATTGGAAATGGCAAGCTTATCCCAGAATGTCAGATTATCATGACAGGATATATAATTAATACTCTGTCCCGGCTGTCCCGACCAGTTCGTACACTTATCACCAGCCTTTGTGAGCGTAACCTGCGAATGCGGGGTTGCTGCTACAACACTGAATTTAATGTTTTCTTCCATATCATCTTTGCCGCTTACAAAACCTTTGTCCAGAAAATCAAATACACTGCCTTTGATCCCATCACGGATATCATCACTGAAAGCACCCACACGATCCAGCCGGTAAATATTGTTCTTCGTTGCCAGCTGTGCTGCCGGCAATGCAGATTCTCCTCCAGTCCATCCTTCACCATATACCATAATGTCAGGATTCACCTGATCCAGTGCTTTTCTGACAGCCTTCATGGTATCCAGATCATGTACGCCCATCAAGTCAAACCGGAAACCATCAATATGATATTCCGTTGCCCAGTATACAACAGAATCTACGATATACTTGCGCATCATGGCACGCTCTGAGGCTGTTTCATTCCCACAGCCTGAGCCATCTGAATAATGATTGCCATTCTTTCTGTAGTAATAATCAGGCACTGTCTTCTGAAACCATGAATCTGCCAGATGATAAGTATGATTATATACAACATCCATATTCACGCGGATTCCATTTTCATGAAGTGTCTTAATCATCTGCTTCATTTCATTGACACGTACTTCCCCATGATATGGATCTGTACTGTAAGAACCTTCCGGCACATTATAATTCTTAGGATCATAGCCCCAGTTGAACTGCGCTGTATCGGGCTTTGTTTCATCTACAGTAGCATAATCAAAGCTCGGCAGAATCTGTACATGAGTCACTCCAAGATCCAGAATATGATCAAGTCCTGTAGCCAGCCCTTCCCTGTTCTTTGTTCCGCGCTCTGTCAGTCCAAGAAACTTACCTGTATTCCGAATCCCGGAAGAAACATCGGAAGACAGATCACGAATATGTACTTCATAAATCACTGCATCTGTTGCATTATTAAATGCCGGTCTGACATCTGCATCAAATCCATCCGGATCGGCAGCTTTCAGATCAAGGATCTCACCTCTGTTGCCATTTACGCCTGCACTTCTTGCATATAAATCAACAACTTCATTTACTTTATTACCGATCTGTACTGAATAAGTATAATATACACCATTCAGGTCTCCTGTCTTTTCACACACCCAGGTTCCTTTGACATCTGCTGTCATTGGAATTGTTTCTATCAAATTGTCACCATCGCCCTGCTCATATAGGTTAAGCGATACTTTCCCGGCAGCAGGTGTCCATATACGAAATGTTGTCTTTTCTTTTGTATATACAGCCCCCAGATCGTTACCGTCATATACCAATTCATCATTAAAATAAGTAGAACCAATCTTTCTTTTCATCGATACCATACATCCTTAATAGCCCTGTCTGTTCAAAGAATCATCCTGTTACCCGCCTAGTATACCTCTCCCTTTTCAGTTCGTCCAGTTAATTTTTTCGTTTTTTTTCGTAAATTATCCTATTTTGTCAAGTATACTACCGCTTCATACGGACGGATTTTTTCTGAAATATCTTTATAGTTTCCTATCAGAATTCCCCGGTTTTCTTTTACCATATCCGCAATAGAAGCCGGAACATCCAGTTCTTTTTCCGTGAAATTGCAGATTACCAGTATTTTTTTATTCTCGGATGATCTTGTATAAATGTAAAGATTTTCATCTGCATCTTCAAGTCCGTCGAACGTTCCATAAACGATCACTTCTTCCTCTTTGCGCAGTTCTATGAGTTTCCTGTAGTAATTGTATATGGAATCCGGATCTTCCACCTGAGCAGCCGCATTGATCGTTTTATAATTCGGATTCACGGCAAACCATGGCGTTCCCGTGGTAAATCCTGCATTTTCTGAATCATCCCACTGCATAGGTGTCCTTGCATTATCCCGTCCTTTCTTACTGATAATGTCCATCATCTGATCATGCGTATATACTTTTGTATCGGTAACAAGATCTATATAAATATTTTTTTCTTCTATATCGTCACATTCAGACACATCCGAAAAATGCATATTGGTCATTCCAAGTTCTTCCCCCTGATATACATACGGTGTTCCCTGCATCATGTGAAGACAGGTTGCAAGCATCTTTGCTGAAAGTTCCCTGTATTCCCCGGAATCATTTCCCCATCTCGAAACAACCCTTGGCTGGTCATGATTGTTCCAGTACAGACTGTTCCATGCTACTTCCTCTAACCCTTTCTGCCAGCGGTTTAAAACTTCTTTGAGATCCGGAAGATAAAGTTTCTTATCTGTCCACTTTCCATGTTCATCCGAATCCACATCCATATGCTCAAACTGGAATACCATGCTTAACTCTTTTCCATCGCTTCGCGCATATTTTTTTGCCTCTTCGAGCGTAACGCATGATGTTTCACCCACTGTCAGAAGGTTATACCTGCTTAATACTTTTTGGTTCATCTCCTGAAGATATTCATGTTCATGAGGTCCATTGGCTGTGACTGCACCACAAAAAGAATATTTTTCCCCTTCTTTTACCGGACCATCTTTGTATTCTTCCGGCTTACTGATCAGACTGATCACATCCATCCGGAATCCATCAATGCCTTTTTCACACCACCATGTCATCATATCAAAAACTTCTTTTCTTACCACAGGATTATCCCAGTTAAGATCAGGCTGTTCCGGCACAAACTGATGCAGATAATACTGTCCGGTTGTCTCATCAAACTGCCATGCAGATCCACTGAAATATGATCCCCAGTTTGTCGGTTCATGACCATCTACCGGATCTTTCCAGATATAATAATCGCGGTATTTATTATCTTTTGATTTTCTGCTTTCCAGAAACCATTTATGCTGGTCAGATGTATGGTTGACAACCAGATCCATTACCAGTTTCATTCCTCTTTGATGAATTTCTTTTAATAATTCATCAAAATCTTCCATTGTCCCGAACTCATCCATTATAGCCTGATAATCGCTGATATCATATCCGTTATCTTTATTTGGAGATTTATAGATCGGGGATACCCAGATAACTGTGATACCGAGATTCTTTATATAGTCTAATTTTTTTATGATCCCCTGAAGGTCTCCGATTCCATCTCCGTTACTATCCATAAAACTCCTTGGATAAATCTGATAAACAACTGCTTCTTTCCACCATGCTTTCTGCATCTTTTTTCTCCTTATAAATCAGCGGTCATGATCTCAATGACTGCCAGTCTGATCTCTTTTTTTAAATTCGTCGTCTCAAGCTCGCCTAAGATATCTGCCAGATTTTTTCCACTACTTAAAAGCCGGTATGCAGATTCTTTTGCAAGATTACTGTCCTGTGCCTGATTCAGCAGATCATACACACGCTCCAGTGTGTGGTTGTCATTTAATGTCAGTTTCTGTTCAAAAACAATTTCCACTTTTTCATCCACTGACACTTTCGGAATGTGGATTCTGATACATCCCTTCTTCCACTGATATTCATACGCTATTTTGATTTCATTTCCACTTATGTATACTTTAGGCACTGCCTCTTTTACTCCACACAGTTCCACTGTATAATCCCGGAATTCCGGGATCAGATCTGTCTGTCCGGCTGCCCCTTCAATCGTGAACGCCCCTCTTTTCCAGTCAAAATGCATGGATGTAAAGCAACAGCTCCTGCCATCTTTATAATCCTCGGTTTCACCGTCATCCTCATAATGTGTATAATTGCCATCCGCTCCGCCATAGACTCTTATGATAAGTTCTTCCGGATTTTTCAGAAAATCTTTTCCGAACAGTTCTTTCTGCATCGGAATGATGCCTCCTGCTTTTACAAGCACCGGAATACTGTTAATGCCGCGGAACATCCACATTACTTTCTCACCTTTATAGATCAATCCGGTAAAGAAATCGTGGTAACAGCCTTCCGGTATCCACGCTTTTACTTTTCCCTGATTTAAACTCGCTATCTGGTCACTTGTAATCGGTGCAACAATCATATCTGTTCCAAAAAGATACTGGTTGTTGCTTACTCCCTCAACAAAAGAATGATCCTGAACCGGATATGCCTGTTCCTTTTCCGGATAATCGTAATACATTGGTGCAATGACCGGGCGGTATTCTTTGTATGCCAGATAGTTCATGGTGTAAATATAAGGCAGTAACTGATGCCTTAAGCGCAGGGCTTCTCCCATCGCATGTTCTACTTCCGGTCTGAAATTCCATGGTTCTTTTCCACTGAACGACATTTTAGTACTGTGCAGCCTGTTGATCGGGGAAAATGTCCCTAACTCATACCAGCGTGCCTCCATAACATCTGACCGGATTCCAAGCATATGTCCGCCTATATCATGACTCCACCATCCATATCCAATATTTGATGCCGTTGCTGTAAAATAAGGCTGGAAATCAAGAGACTCCCACGTTACAACTGTATCCCCGGAAAAACCTACCGGATATCTGTGAGAACCAGGACCTGCATAACGTGAAAATGTCATTTTTCTTTTTCCATCCCGTCCACTGTCAAGATAATGGTAATGATTCAGCATCCAAAGCGGATCTAACTCTTTCACTGCCGTATGTCCACCCTGCTGCCAGTCCAGCCACCAGAAATCAACCCCCTCTTCCTCAAGCGGATGATGTACGATCTCAAAATAATTTTCCAGAAACTCCGGATCTGTAATATCGAATTCAACCGGTTCTCCGGCTGCCGGATCCATTCCCATTGCCTCCGCCATTTCTTTATACATACTTTCGCATTCCCGGATACCGAGTGCCGGATGCACATTTAAAGTCACTTTCATTCCCCTGTCATGCAGATTATCCATAAAACTCCCCGGATCCGGAAACAGATCCCTGTTCCATGTATAACCGGTCCAGCCGGAACCATACTTCTTGTCAATATCTGTGATATGCCAGTCCATGTCAATGACTGCCACCGAAAACGGGATTTTTTCCGCTAAGAAACGATCCATCAGTCTCTGATACTCATCCTGTGAATACTCGTAATATCTGCTCCACCAGTTTCCAAGTGCATATTTTGGAAGCATTGGAACACGGCCGGTAACCCTAAAAAAATCTTTTACCGCGCCCCGGTAATCATGACCATAGGCAAACAGATAGAAATCCTCTCCTCCCTGTTTTCTCTCTTTGATCCAGCCATCCTCGGTAAGTAAAATCGTTTTTGAATCATCTAATACTGCAAATCCATCCCTGGAAAGAATTCCTTTTTCCAGTCTGATCCTGCCGTCTGCTTCATCGAGCGTACGGGCAGTTCCGAAAAGATTACGATCCTCTTTTCTGCCATAATACCATTCCAGATCACATCCATTGTCCGGTTTTTTCAGCTTCACACTCAGGATGCTCTCATCAAATGCTCTCTCATCATAGCGTATCCGTATGCTTTTTGTCTGGATCTCCAGAAAGTTACTTTTCTGCTTTATCTCAAAAGGAACCTCTTCTAAATCCCTGTACCATATTACCTGCGAAGCCTCATCCACAAATGCACCGGATTCATTATATTCAAATCTGACCAGCCTGTCCGTCAGAAATGTAATACGGTAATTTTTTCCAAGAACAATATTCCGCGGATCTGCTTTTGGTCTTCTTTCACATATGAACTGCTGTTTCATCGTCTATTACACATCCTTTCGTATTTTTACATTTTGAAAAATCTTCTTTAAGAAAAAACTGTTGATCCATGCAATTCCTGAGATACCGATCAGAAACCAGATACCAAATGCAATTGGAATTTTTGAAATAATAAAAAATGGAAGGGTATTCAAACCCAGCATAAGCAATGTATATGGAATATTCGAGATTCCGAGCAATACGGCATTCCTCACAGTTGCTTTCACAGTATTCTCAAAGTAAGATTCCATTGGAAACGCGTAAGTAAAAATCTCTGCTACTATGATCCCGGCTGCGATCACAAGTATCTGTAAAGCATTCATCGTTCTGTCTGCAGCAAAAATATGATAATCCAGATATAGCATTGCGATCACCAGTACACCCACAAGATAAATGATCGTAGATGACCTGAAACTTGCTTTAAACAACTTCCAAAAATCCTTTATCAGATATCCTTCTTTTTTCTCCTGTATGCGAAAGATGCATCCATAAACGGCTGTTATGGATGCCCCTATCGTAACGATCGGAATACAAAAGAGGATTGCTAAAAGATTTAATCCAACCAGATCTGCGATCCGGTTTAATACCTTTACAAACTTTCCATCATTCTGCAGCATTTTTCTCTCCTATGCTCTTATGCCCGAAATTCGTTTTTTCCTTTGCTGACAGTTACTGTCTGACCCATGATCTCTGCCTCGAAATCTTCCCCTTCGTTTATAACTTCCACACCATCTTTGCAGACTGTGATATGAAGTTCGTTTCCTTTCCAGTAAAGAGGATATGTAAACTTCTCCCACTGTTTTGGACAATTTGGAGCAATACGGAGATGTCCGTCACGGATTCTTATTCCACCGAATCCCATTACCACATCCTGCCATACACCTCCCATATTTGCACTGTGGATTCCTGCATCAGAGGATTTCATCTCCTGTCCAAGATCGGTAAGTGCAGCACTCATGAACATATCATAAGCCTCTTTCTCCATACCAAGATCACATGCAGTGATACTGTGTATCGCCTTGGAAAGAGATGAATCATGCAGTGTTCTTGCTTCATAGTATACATAGTTCTTTGCCTTATTATCCGGTGTCGTGATATCTTCCATCTGATACAGAAGTTCTACAATATCAGCCTGTTTACCTGCCTGCATTCCCTGTACATCTTCCCCTGAATAATCATGAAAGACCGTTCCCACAACAGATGCATTCTTATACACAGAAAGATCTATTTCTTTTAGATCAAAGTATCCGTCAAACTGAGGAATAATCCCTGTTTTTTCATCCGGCTGCGGCAGATAAAGTTTCTTCATTTTATCTTTCAGTTCTTCCTCTAACTGTTCTAATGATGTCCCCTCTTCCTGCATTAATTTCTGCATTTTCCCGTAGATATCTTTCTTCTCATCACGGATGCATGCAATTACCTGTGCTGCAAGTCTCATATTTTCATGTGCCATATAATTCGTATATGCATTATTATCCACATGTTCTTTGTACTCATCCGGTCCTATAACATCACGGATTTCATATCTGTTGTTTTCTTCAATCCACTCCAGACGGCTGTTCCAGAATCTGGCAGTCTCGATCGTCATCTCATAGCCATATCTATCCATGAAGTCCTGATCATCTGTTGCAGCATAATACTGCCACAGTGCAAAAATAATATCAGACGTAATGTGCTGCTCGATCACTCCGGTTAAACAGATCATCGGCTCTCCGGTATGAACATTGACACCGGTCACATACGGTGTAACTTCACCATCACTGACCCATGCCGCTTCCCACGGGTACATGGCTCCTTTGTAACCATTTTCGATCGCTTTCTTTCTTGCACCGTACAGTCCCTTATAACGGAATTCCAGAAGAGTTCTTGCCGTCTCCGGTTCTGCCATCTGGAAATATGGGAAAATAAATGTCTCTGTATCCCAGAAAGAATGTCCTTTATATCCTTCTCCACTAAGTGCCTTTGCACCAATACCAACCCGGTTATCTTCCCTGCGTACCATGATCTGAAGATGATAAAGTGCAAAACGCACCGCTATCTGTGCATCATCTTCTTTACTATCAATCTGAATATCCTGTTTCTTCCAGATTTTCTCCCAGACTTTTTTACTTTCTTCCAAAAGAGTTTCATAGCCTTTTTCTTCTGCTTCTTTTAAATTATCAAGACCATCCCTGCAGACATTCTCTCCTTCCGGCTCTTTCCCTGATGCCACATACTCCAGATCTCTGCTGGAATGGACCGTTGAAATCTTCTCCACTCTTGCAGTCTCTCCCTGTGGAATGACAAGCTGAATTTCAGCGTGGATTTTTCTTCGGTCATCAATGATCTTAGATGCCGCATCTTCTGTATACTTTCCGCTCTGGAATACTTTATGTACGGTGCTGACTGCAATTGAAACTGCCGATTCTGTCGTGACCATACCCATTTGAAGAAATTTTTCTTCAAATGCACGCTTGGAAAATTCTGTGAGATGCTGTGCCCCATGATTTGTTACCTGTGCGTTGATTCCGCTCACAACCGTTGCTTTTACGTCGCAGTTTACAGGTTTGATCTCAACATATGCACCGATCACATGTACGTTCTTATAAGACACAAAACGATGGAAAGACAGCTGCACGACATTCCCGTTTTTTCCTTCCCACAGGACATTACGGCAGGTTTCCCCCGTATAAAGATTTAATGTTCTTGAATACTCTTTTAGATTGTCCTCTGTCATGGAAAAACGTTCACCATTAAGTTCGATTTCCATATTCACAATATCAGAAACATTCGGAAGTTCAGTTGCTTCCTCTTTGCTTGCTTTGTTGAATGTTCCTGTGATGAACATACCCCTGACAGTATCCACATATCTTTCTTCCAGCGAATTGCGGAGGCCTAAATAACCATTCCCCTGTGTGAAGATGGACTCACATTTTCCAGTATATTTCTCATGAAAGCTGGTCTCCTCAATGATCCAGCTTGTCTCTGCCCCTGTTCCTTTTCTGTAATTCATAACTGGCATAGCTTCATTCTCCTTTATTAACCTTTAATTCCGGATGCAGCAACAGATTCCTGTACCTGCTCCTGTGCAAAGCAATATACAATGATCGCCGGAACCACTACGAGTGTGAGTGCCGCAAACATTTTCGTGTAATCGTACGATAATGACTGGTTAAAAAACTGTAATGCAACCGGCAGCGTCCTGTTCTTCTCTGATGATGTAAGAAGTGCTGCATAGAAATATTCATTCCAATTGCCGAGAAACATTAAAATTCCAGCGGTAGAGAGACCTGATTTTGCAAGTGGAAGATTGATCATAAAAAATGTACGGAAAAACCCTGCACCATCAATCGTAGCAGCCTCATCCAATTCTTTTGGAACTCCCATAAATGCCGATTTCAAAATGAAAATTGACATTGCAATACCGCTTCCCAGATATACAAGGATCAAACCTGTTTTGGTATCATACAGATGCATGGAATTGATCAGTGAAAAAATCGGCTGTGCTTTTGCATGACCCGGAACAAGCATTGTAATTGTAAATAGTGCAAAAATAAGATTTCTTCCCGGGAACTCATATTTCGCCAATACATAGGCCGCCATTGCAAAACAGACCAGGGATATTACCGTAGATATCAGCGATATCATCAGCGAATTGCCAAAATAACTAAAGAAATCATATTTCTGGAACAGATATGTGTATGCCTCTTTCGCTGTTGTAATACCTGTTGGCAGTGTAAATGGTCCCTCCAGAATCTGTGCATTCGTTTTAAAGGAGCATTCCTGTTAAGTAACAAATAACCGGTTTGCAAAAAATGAGTGCCACCCATAGAATAATGATTGTTAACTTGGCGGTTAATAAGAATCATTGTTCAAAGGAGACACCCACAAATGAATTATAAGCAGAATGAAAAAATCAATCAAGTAAAAGAATCAACTTTGGTAGTTGGAATCGATATCGGAAGCACGACACAGTACGCCAGGGCATTTGACTGGAGAGGCATTGAGCTTGGGAAAGTCTTTCCGTTCAGCAACAGCAGAGAAGGATTTGAATCTTTCAAAGCATGGATGCAGCATTTACAGGACAAGTATAAGAAGCTGGATGCAATCGTAGGTATCGAGCCGACAGGTCATTACTGGTTTGACCTTGGCGCTTATCTTGAGGATGAGGGCATCCTCCTGGTTATGGTTAACCCTTATGCGGTAAAGCAGACCAAGGAACTGGATGACAACAGCCAAAGCAAGAATGACAGGAAGGATCCGAAGGTGATCGCAAAGCTGGTTACCGAGGGCCGGTATTCTGCACCGTATACACCGGATGGTGTGTATGCTGATTTAAGAATTATGGTGGCCAATCGTAAGAGACTCATCAGGGAGATGACCCAGATCAAAAACAGATTTGCCAGATGGTTCGCCATATATTTCCCCGAGTACACAGATGTGTTTGGGGACTATGAAGCACAGAGCAGTATGCTGCTTCTAAAGAAAGTTTGTACTCCGGAAGCAATCGTGGAACTGGGAGCCGAGAAAATCAATCAAATCTGGCGTGATGCAAAGCTTAGGGCTGTGGGAATGAAAAGGGCAACGACCCTGTGTGAGACAGCAAAACGCAGCATCGGCTTAAAGAAAGGCTCTTCGGCTGCCCAGTATGAAATGAAACTGTTGCTCGAGGATTACGAATACAAAAAGGCACAGCTGGATGCCGTTATGGAGGAAATAGAAAAGCTGTGCAGGAAGATACCCGAAAGCGAGCAGATGCTTGCCATCAAAGGTATAGGAGTAATCACGGTAGCCGGATTTCTGGCAGAAGTGGGTGATGTGAGGCGTTTCGAATCACCCAGACAGATACAAAAGCTGGCAGGACTCTCATTACGGGAGAACAGCTCAGGAAAGCACAAAGGACAGACGACCATAAGCAAAAGAGGTCGGAGTAAGCTGCGGGCAGTACTGTTCAATGCAGCAATTCCGCTGATAGCGAAGAACCCAGAGTTTAAGTCATTGCATGAGTATTACACGACAAGAGCGAACAATCCACTCAAGAAGAAACAATCCGTGATTGCCATCAGCTGTAAGCTGATACGGGTCTTTTATGCCATCCTGGCAAAAGGAGTGACCTATGATGCACAGAAGTTGATTTCTGACATTCACAGGCAGCCGCAGGTAGCGTAAGAAGACCAACTGTGAGATTCAGGAGACGTCCGCCGTAAGGCGCTGAAAGGAACAGAAGAATTTCATAAACATAGAGAGCCAAGTCAGATTTATTTCCATCAGAGCAGAGACTCAGCGAAGGAGCATCATGACGCCCCTTTATGGATAAGCAGAACGAAGGAATTAAGGACCCAGAAGTAAAGGAGATCCTGTATGACATGGGAGGTTAGGCTGCCGTAAGGAGTTGGGGAAAGAAAGGCCGATCATAGCAGAATAAGACGACGTCTTATTTTGTGCACCCTAAACATCCGAATATCCATGATTCATGGCCAAGGGGAATGACATAGACTTAGAAAATATCTCTATGAAGAAATGAAAATGTGAGAAAAAGCGAGTTAACAAGAGAAAAACAAAGATTATTATGGGAGGATAATGCCACCCATACGATTGGGAATACACTCAGCATAATAACAATGAATTCTGTTCCATAAATCAGGATATTTGTTAATATTTTTTTTATCACATTCATGATTGTTCCTCCTAGTAGATTGAATCATTCATACGGAATGCCTTTGTTACAATGTACATAACCAGTAAACCGATCAGGAACATGATCACACCGATCGCATTGGCAAATCCGTAGTTGTAATCTGTGATCGCACGTACCAGCAGTACAGATAAACTCATCGTATCATCACCAGGTCCTCCGGCTGTCGTAAGTGCGATCGCTTCATACATGGAGATACGTGATGTGATAGAACATAACATTCCGGTTCCTATGGAGATCCGGCAAAGTGGAAGTTCCACGAAACGGATCAGCTGCCATCCATTCGCTCCGTCAAGTTTTGCTGCTTCGATCAGTTCTTTTGGAATCGCCATTAAATCATTCAATACAATCAATGTGACAATAACTGCATAAAACAGCCACGTAAGGGTAACTGCCCAGAATGCATATGGACTCTGGTAGAACCACTGCACCGAAAAATCTTTATCAAATACACGTATCACTGAGTTTAAAACACCCATCTGGTCATTGAAAATAAACCGGTAGATCAATGCCCACGCTGCTGCTGAAATAATATTTGGTATCATAAATACAGAACGTGTGAATTTCCATCCGTGAGGTTTCAGATATAAAACAAATGCTGTGAGCACACCAAATCCTACATGGAACGTCATTGCAATAACCGACCATAAAATCAGGTTTTTGATCGATGCTGCAGAAGCACTGTTGGTAAAGAGTTTTATATAGTTACTGATCCCATTAAAAGCAGGATCATTAAATCCATCCCATTTTGTAAATGATGTTGTAAGCATCACAACGATCGGCTGTACATAAAACATCACAAATATAATGATTGTCGGAAGAAGGAATGCGTAAATCCATTTAAAATTTTTAACCTGTACTTTTCCATATTTTTTCTTTTTTGTCATAATATTCCCTTTCCTTTCAGAAATATTCATTATTTTCAGATAAATTCCGCATCCAGAAGGCAATCTTCTGAAAGAAAAGGGGGAATCAATTTGTCCGTAAATGACTCCCCCTCCATGATTTCATTGATTATTTGTCACCAGCTTCAGCGGCTTTTGTTGTAAGAGTCTCACAGAACTCTTCCGGAGTGATCTGTCCATTTACTAACTGCACAAGATTGGTTCCAAATACACTGCTTGATACGGAATCAGGCATAATAGTTAATACATTAGGAACGATATTTGTATCAGATGTCAGTAACTCGGTCTGCTGTTTTACCAATGGTTTTTCATCTAACTTCGAAAGAAATTCATCGCTATAGGTAAGATTCGGTATCTGGCATCCCTCTGTAAGTGCAAATGTCTCTAACTCATCTTTTGAATAAATAAATGCAAGAAATGCTTCTGCACATTCTCTCTCTTCATCCGTACCACCATTGGTAAGCGTCCATCTGCCAAATACTTTTGTATCACAGATTGACACATTGCCAGGATAATAATCCGCTTTTACATCCGCTCCGTTAAATCCATTAGACCAGTTACCAGAAGCACTGTCCACGAATTCGGAGTTCATCCAGGGGCCATTGCAGATAACGGCTGCCTGATCAGACATGAATGCATTGGCTGCGTCTGCATATGCTGCACCAACTGCGTTAGCGGATGCATTTGTTTTCCAGATCTCTGTTAATTTTGTTACAGCATTTACGAATGCCGGCTCTGTGTAATCGTAGCATTTGGTTCCTTCATTCGATCGAAGCCATTCTTTACCGCCATCTTCATTTGCGATCAATGCCGTTAATAACATTGCTGATGTCCATGCATTGTCAACTGTCTGGAACGCAAATTTGTTGTCACCAAGAGAACTGATAAATTCATCCATTGTCATGGATGAAACTGTTTTCTCCGGTGAGTACAGTGCTGAGTTATAGTATAAACCTGTGTTAGAAAGTGTGATCGCCGGCACACTGATGATATCACCGTTCTCCTGTGTACAATATTCCAAAGAAGCATCTACGCAAAGCTCTTTGATCTCCGGATGTTCATCCAGAAAATCGTTCATCGGGTAATACAGTTTTCCCGGGATCATTGCTGTCTTGATCCATTCTATGTTAGGTGTCTGGATCAGTGCCGGAAGTGAATCAGACTGTGCCAGCTGGCTGATCTTGTCTGTATAAGATGCCTCAACGACTTCTTCTAATTCAATATGATATTTTCCTTTGTTTGCCTCATTAAATCTCTCAACGGCAGGTTCAAAATATACAGCGCCAACATTTTCTCCTACGAAGAAGGTCGGGATTGTAAGTGTGATCTCACCACCGTCAGATGCACTCTCTGTCTTTCCTCCCTTTTCGGTTGCCGACGCACTGTTATCACCGCCGTTTGAGCCACCGCATGCTGCAAGGGAAGCTGTCATTGCTGCCACAAGTAAAATAGATACAAATCTTTTCTTCATATGTATTCCTCCTGAAACATTAGTATAAAGTAAAAAACTAAAACGTTTTGGTAACTGATAAACGAATCATATCCCAAAACGTTTTGGTTTTTAAGTCTTTTGTACATTTTTTTGTTTTTTCATCATGTTTCACGAATTTTATTGTTTACTTTTATATAATTTTCACAAGTTCATTTCTTTGTTGATGCGCGTTTCATAAGTTTATATTCCATGGGTATCCAGTCTGGTACACGGTTTCCTTCAATCATGCTGATGACCGTATTCGCACACGCTACGCCCATTTTGTAAGGATACTGCTTAATTGATGTAATCCCTCCGTGAATATACTGTGAAACCGTATAATCATCAAACCCTGCTATTGCTACATCATCCGGCACCCGCACCCAAGCTGTCCCATGCCTTCAATTGCTCCAATCGCAATGCCGTCACTTGCACAAAAAGCATCAATCTCCGGATAGCTTTTTAATTCTATTGACTTTTGAACAGCTATTTTCTGCTCAAACAGACAGTCCTCGATCCATTCTTCCCGGATATGGAGTCCATGTTTCTCTAATGCACGCCTGTATCCACACTCTCTGCGTTCTGACACCTGCGCCATCTTCTTACCGGAAAGCATTGCAATATTACGGCATCCATTCTCAATAAGATGCTCTACTTCTTCAAAAGATGCTTTCTCATTATCAACGGAAACCTCACATACATGATCGCTTTCCAGCGCAACATCCACAAGGACGCAGGGAATCTCACTGTTTTAATCTGCTCATAGTACGGCATATCCATAGCGAGCCCGTCAACTATGATTCCAGTCAGTTTCTTTTCTTGCAGATCTGCCCAAAACTGATTTTTATCTGCTTGTTTGTCGGCATTGTAAGAATCGTAAATTCATACTCCATTTTCTGGGCAATCTTATAAATCCCACTCGTAAGTCCAAACATAATACCGCTCGGATCTTCTTCCGGCAATTCTCCGGCAAGCAGCAGTGCAATTGTCTTCTTCTGTATGCCTCTTAGTGAACGGCCAGCCTCATCCGGCATATAATCCAGTCGTCTTGCCACCTCCATGACTTTCTGTCTGGTCTTTTCACTCCACATCTTTATAGCCGTTCAGTGCATGGGATACCGTAGTCAGTGATACTCCTGCCTCCTGTGCGACATCACGTATCGTCGTTCTTTCATTCAGATATAACTTTCTGTCTTTCGCCATATGATCCCCATTGCATTACATTTTTCAGTGGTTTGTAACCATCTTATCACATTTTATCATGATATTCCAACTGCAAAGTAAGCAATTCCATCCATATTTTTCCTGTTTATATTACTTGTAATTCTTATTTTGCAATGTCCAGTAAATCTTTAAATGTAGACAGCTTATAATCTGCTTTGTCATAACCTGCCGCATCGCCGATCGCAATTGCTGTCATATGACCGGAAACTGCTGCATCAATTCCCGCATATGCATCTTCCACAACACCGCACTCTTCCGGCTTCAAGCCAAGAAACTCTGCTGCTTTTAAGAAAACTTCCGGATCTGGTTTGGATTTTTAATATTTGTTCCATCCGAAATTGCATCGAATTTGTCGATAATTCCTGTTCTCTCAAGAATATATTTTGCATTCCTGCTTGATGATCCGATTGAAAGCAGATAACCCCTTCTATGCAGCTCATCTAAAGTTTCTTTCACTTCATCACTGACATCTGCCGGTGTCATCTGCTCTAAAAGTTTTTATAAATATCATTCTTCTCAACCGCCATCTTCTGTTTATCCTCATCGCTTAACAGAGGTCCCTCATATCTTTCCAGAATAATTTCCAGGCTATCCATACGGCTCACCCGCGCAGCCGGTTATTGATCTCCTGATCGAAATAAATACCTTTCTCATCAGCCATCTGTTTCCATGCTTTATAATGATACTGATCTGTAAACACGATCACCCCGTCCAGATCAAAATAAGTCCTTTTAATGACATTTCTACACCTCCATACTTTCTCTCGCTCTTAGTTTTCCGATATCATCCTGTGTGTTTCTCTCTTGTCTATGTTCATGCGTCCAGTTACCAAAACGTTTTGGTAAATTTATATTATCATCCCTATTTTAAAATCAACAACGTTTTGGTAAATTGTCAATAAAATTCATGTACTGCAAAACTGCGGTTGAATTTTACAGCAGACAAGCCTTTCTTTCCATACTTCCATCCGGCGAAACAAAACACCGGCAAATCTGTTTATATTGGTATTGAACGATTTGTAGTAAATAAAGTATAATGTCCATAAGCTCATTTTGACACCTATCAAAATACAAAGAAAGGAACACTATGAAAACAGGACTTGTAGTAGAAGGCGGTGGTATGAAATGCGCATACAGTGCCGGCATTCTGGATAAATTTTAGACGATGATATCACATTTTCCTACTGCATCGGCGTATCTGCGGGTGCTGCAAATACGCTGTCTTATCTTGCAGGGCAGCGGGGACGTAATCTCCGTTTTATACGGAACATCTAAGTGATCCGCGCTACTTAAGCGTACGAAGTTTAGTACATACTGGAAACTTATTCGGTCTGCAGTATATTTACGGGACACTGACAAATTCCGATGGGGCAGATCCGCTTGATTACTCTGCCGTCATGGAAAATCCGGCTGAATTTTATATGACTGCAACCGATGCAGCAACCGGGCGTGCAGCTTATTTTTCCAAATATGACATTATCCGCGACGATTACCGCACGGTTATGGCAACCTGCGCTCTTCCCGGTTTCTGCCGTCCTGTAAAAGTAGGGGAACATTTTTATTATGACGGCGGTGTTGCCGATTCGATTCCGCTGCACCATGCGATCGAACAAGGCTGTACCAAAATGGTCGTTATCCTCTCAAATCCAAGGGACTTCGTAAAAAAACCAGAGGCACACCGCCCGCTGTATAAACATATGCTGCATAAATATCCGAAAACAATCCAAAGCATCGACAACCGGCATATTAATTATCAGGCATCCATCGACCTTGCCTGCCGGCTAGAAAAAGAAGGCTATGTTTTTATCTTTGCGCCAAGCCGCCATATGCCGCTTAGCACTTTCTCCAAGGATGCTGCCTTAGAACAGGATCTTTATGATCTCGGAGTTGCAGATTATGAAGCCCGCGCAGAAGAGTTGAAATATTTTTTGAACTAATTTATCTTACAAATAAAAGGACTTTTACCACTATGACCAAAGATCTTACCACCGGAAAAATCATGCCGATCCTGATCCGCTTTACGATCCCGCTCGTGCTCGGCAACCTGTTCCAGCTTACCTACAATGCCGTAGACAGTATCATTGTCGGGCATTTTGTCGGAAAAGAAGCACTTGCCGCTGTCGGCATCTGCAATCCGATTTCCACTCTGATGATCCTGTTTTTAAACGGACTGTGCATGGGTGCCAGCATTTTAATGGGAATGCAGTATGGGGCAAAAGATTACGACACGCTGCACCGCCAGATCAGTACCACCATGCTCTCCGGCGTTATTTTTTCGTTGATCTTATCCACAGCATGTATCCTGTTTGCAAGACCGATCCTGATCTTAATGCAGGCGGATGCAGGTATTTTATCCCTCACAACAGAATACTTACAGATCATCTTTTTAGGATTGGTCTTTACTTTTCTGTACAACTTTTCGAGCACACTGCGTGCACTCGGTGACAGCAATACCCGCTTTATTTTCTGATGATCAGTGCCGTTTTAAATATTTTAGGGGATCTGTTTTTGTTGTCGTGTTGAAACCGGCAGCAACGGCTGCGCGGTATCTACCGTGCTGAGTGAAGCCTTATGCTGCGTTTTCTGTGTCATCTATATCCAGAAAAAGTGCCCTATTAAGACTCGGAAAAATGGCTGGTATTTGACCGCTCGCTCTTAATGCGCACGATCGCCTATGGCTGGACATCCGCATTACAGCAGGCAACTGTACAGCTTGGAAAACTCGGCATCCAGGCAATCGTTAACACCATGGGTGTTTGCAGCCGCATTGCGATCGTAAACAGAATTGACGACTTTGCACACCGGAACAGAATATTGCGCATGCCATGACTGCCCTGATGGCACAGAATAAAGGTGCCGGAAAAAAAGACCGCATGCGGGAAGGATTCCGCTGCGGTATGATTCTTGAAATTATATACGGGCTTATTGTATTTGCACTTTGCTTTTTATTTGCAAGAGAATTTATGCTCTGCTTTATCAAAGATGAGGAAGTCATCGGTCACGGCGTTATTTACCTTCACCTGATTTCCCTGATGTATGTCCTGCCGGCTGTCACAAACGGTATTCAGGGATATTTCCGTGGCATCGGAGATTTAAAGATCACACTTATCAGCAGTTTTGTAAATATGGGAATCCGCGTGCTTGCCGCCGCACCTCTCGTCTTTAAAATGCACCTTGGCATTGAGGCGCTGCCGTATTCCTACCTTGCCGGCTGGATTGCCATGCTGATCGTGGAGCTGCCGCTTTTGCTGCGCAAAGTACACAGCAAATAAACAAATTTTTTCAGATTTCTTCCTCATCATGTTCCTTCATCTTCAAAATACAAATATTGAAAAAGGACTCTATCCGTTTTGGGGATAAAGTCCTTCTTTTTCTATTTTGTATCTATGCAATTATCTCTTCAGGCACATTGTCTGATTCTCTCGCTGCCATCCACAATCTGTCACTTTACGCGCGCAGTCAGATGGTCTCCTTCCACGTCAATCAGGATCGTATCGCCTTCCTTACCTCATCTGCAAGAATCAGTTTTGCGGACAGTGTCTCGACATGCTTCTGTAAGAAACGTTTGAGCGGTCTTGCACCGTAAACCGGATCGTATCCATTGTCCACGATATACTGCTTTGCCGCATCTGTCAGCTCCACTGTGATCTCACGGTCAGAAAGACGTTTGTTGAGATCTGTGATCAGAAGGTTGATGATGTTGCCGATATTGCCTTTTGTGAGCGGCTTGAACATGATGATCTCATCGAGACGGTTCAAAATTCCGGACGGAAGTGTCCTCTCAGTTCGTTCATGACTGCCTCTTCACACTCCGGGTTGATATCTCCGTTGTCGTCGATTCCTTCGAGCAGGTGCGCCAGAACCAAGGTTTGACGTCATAATAATGATCGTGTTTTAAAGTCCACAGTCCTGCCCTGCGAATCGGTGATACGTCCGTCATCAAGTACCTGTAACAGCACATTGAATACATCCGGATGTGCTTTTCCACCTCATCGAACAGTTACGACGGAATATGGTTTTCTGCGGACTGCCTCGGTGAGCTGACCGCCCTCATCGTATCCGACATATCCTGGAGGTGCTCCGATTAAACGGGAGACGGAATATTTCTCCATATACTCACTCATATCAAGACGCACCATGTTAGACTCGTCATCAAACAGGCTTGCCGCAAGTGCCTTTGCGAGCTCCGTCTTACCAACACCGGTAGGTCCTAAGAACAGGAACGAACCGATCGGCTTTGTCGGATCTTTGATACCTGCTTTGGAACGGATGATCGCTTCTGTAACCTTTGTGACACCCTCGTCCTGTCCGATGACACGTTTGTGTAGTTCCTCATCGAGATGAAGTGTCTTGTTTCTCTCACTCTCCGTCAGTTTTGCAACCGGGATACCGGTCCAGCGGGAAATAATACGTGCAATCTCCTCCTCACTGACATTTTCATGTACCAGGGAAAGATCACGGTTCTTTACTTCCTCTTCTTCGGCTTCCAACTGTTTTTCTAACTGCGGCAATTTGCCATGCAATTCTGCTGCTTTTCCAGATCATAATTCTGCTGTGCAGTCTTGATCTCATTTTGACTGTCTCGATCTCCTCACGCAGTTTCTGGACTTTTCTACCGATTTCTTTTCATTTTCCCACTGCGCTTTTTCGTATTAAACGTATCGCGCAGTTCTGCCAATTCTTTCTGCAGGTCAGCGAGACGCTCCTGGCTTAACCTGTCTGTTTCTTTCTTTAATGCAGTCTCCTCAATCTCAAGCTGCATGACACGACGGTTTAATTCATCAAGTTCTGTCGGCATGGAATCAAGTTCTGTCTTGATCAGGGCACATGCCTCATCCACAAGGTCGATCGCTTTATCCGGCAGGAAACGGTCGGAAATATAACGGTTCGAGAGCACTGCTGCCGATACTAATGCAGAGTCTGTGATCTTTACACCGTGGAACACTTCGTAGCGTTCCTTTAAACCACGCAGAATGGAGATCGTATCCTCAACCGTCGGCTCATCCACCATGACCGGCTGGAATCTTCGCTCTAACGCTGCATCTTTTCAATATATTCACGGTACTCATCGAGTGTCGTTGCACCGATACAATGCAGTTCACCACGCGCAAGCATAGGTTTTAACAGCTGTCCGGCATCCATTGCGCCGTCCGTTTTCCGGCTCCGACGATCGTGTGCAGCTCATCGATAAACAGGATGATCTGTCCGTCAGAATTTTGATATCATCAAGAACCGCTTTCAAACGCTCCTCAAATTCACCACGATACTTCGCACCTGCGACCAGGGCACCCATATCCAGTGCAAATAACTTTTTGTCTTTTAAGCCTTCCGGCACATCCCCTTTACGATACGCTGTGCAAGTCCTTCTACCACTGCGGTCTTACCTACACCAGGCTCACCGATCAGTACCGGGTTATTTTTGTCTTACGTGAAGGATACGGACTACATTACGGATCTCATCATCACGTCCGATGACCGGATCAAGTTTCTGCTCTTTTGCACGCGCTACCATATCGTAACCGTATTTTTCAAGAGTATCATAAGTAGCTTCCGGATTGTCCGAAACAACACGCTGGTTGCCGCGCACGGTTGAGAGTGCCTGTAAAACCGGTCTCTCGTGATCCCATACTCTTTGAAGATCTCCTTCATCGCCTTGTTCGGGTATTTTAACAATGCAAGAAAAAGATGCTCCACGGAAACATATTCGTCTCCCATCTGCTTTGCCTCGTCCTCTGCGTGGATCAGTACCTTATTTAAATCCTGCCCGACATAGACCTGTCCGCCGGATACCTTTACCCTTGCTGCGAGATGTTTCTTTGCGTTATCCAGAAAATGCTCTTTCTGGATTTCCATTTTTTCTATCAGTTTTAAAATCAGTCCGTCTTCCTGCTGCAGCAATGCAACAAGCAGATGTTCCTGCTCGATTTCCTGATTGCCATATTCATATGCAAGTTTTTCACAATCATTGATCGCTTCTACGGACTTCTGTGTAAATTTCTGAATGTTCATATATCTTCCTCCCTCTTATTCAATTGTGGTCCAAACTGGACATCTATATCAAATGATGGCAGACCATCATGAGTTTTCTTTCTTAATTTATATCTGTTTTCCGTTTACAATTTGTGTTATACACCAGATTGTTAGCACTGTCAAGAGGTGAGTGCTAATTATTTTATAAAAAAAATATAAACTGTCCTGCGAATACGATATGCTCTGCATCCGCAGGACTTTTTCCCTCACAATCCCCTATTCTTCTATCCGGATCACATCTTTCAGCACATAATGAAACGAAGGTGCAGACGCAAACTCATTCTCCGTATATCCCTGATTCAGATCATAGGTATCGTCCGGGTCATCCGGATCTGCCCCGACATAATCTCCCCGGAACACATCCAGTTTCCCCTGCTCAAACTGCCGGATCACTTCCTGCATTTTTTCCGCTGTGCCATCCGCAGCCGTGATTTCATTTAACTCTAACATCTGCACCCAGTCTTCTTCAAAACCGGCACCAATATCATTTCCATTGACCGTTCCTTTGATACTTTTCTCAATCACGCGGTCGTTTAAAACTGCATCCACGGCTCCCATCATATAGGGTTTCCAGTTGATCTTGCATCCGGTGAGATAAGTGGTCGGCGCCACATCTTCCATACTCTGATTATAACTTACCAGATAAACCGGGGTCCCCGCAGCAGTTTCCTCACACGCGGTAGCCGGGCCTGCAGTATCCGAATGCTGTGATATGATCACACAGCCCTCATCGATCAGGCCTTTGGCATACTTTTTTTCCGTCCGATAATCATTCCATTTATTGGTATAACGCACTGTCATCACCGCATCCGGTACGACTGATCTCACTCCGAGCAAAAATGCCGTATATCCGGAGATCACCTCCGCATAAGGATAGGCTGCAACATATCCGATCTTTGCCTGCTGCTCTGTGATCACGCCTTCTTTGATCAGTTCTTTCATTTTCATCCCGGCTGCCACTCCCGCCGTATATCTTCCCTGATAAATTTTTCCCATAAATGTATGATAATTTTTTAAAACAGGTTCTTCATTTGCATTCGCACATGTTGCCATACAAAACTCGATCCCGGGATATTTTTCTGCAAACTCCTTCGTAACGGTTCCATAATTATAACTGGTCGTAAAAATCAGGTCACACCCGGCATCCACAAGCTGCTGTAAGTACTCCCTTTCCGTTCCCTCCGCAACATTATTGAGTGCAATGACTTTTACCTGATCCCCGTATTTTGTCTGGATTGCCTCCTGCGCATCAATAAAATTGCTGGTATATGCGGTACTCGCATCTCCAACATACACAAAACCAACAGTGATCTCTTTTTCTTCGTCTCTCAGAAAGTATACAGATGCCGACACAAGAGCAATCACAACCAGACAGGTGCACAATGTCACAAGATATACTTTTTTCACCTTACTCCTCCTCTTTTTCCCTGCTATGATCTGTATGTGTATGTTCTTTGTACAGACTGCATATGTCAATCTTTCCATTGTCAATCAGTCCTAACATAACATCGACAAGTCCTGGATCAAACTGCGTTCCCCTTCCATTTTTCAGTTCCTGTATCACATAGGCCATATCCAACTGTTTCCGGTAAACGCGATTCGCCGTCATTGCATCAAATGTATCTGCAATTCCGATAATTCTGGCATTGATCGGGATTTCTTCTCCTTTTAACCCGTGCACATATCCTTTTCCATCGTATCTTTCATGATGATATAAGGCACCTTCTTCCACATGGTCTACGATCGTGAAACTTTTTAAGATCTCCGCACCTTTCGTCACATGCGATTTCATAATTCCATATTCCTCGTCTGTTAATTTCTCCGGCTTATTTAAAATCCGGTCGGGAATACCGATCTTTCCGATATCATGTAAAAGTGCTGCCTTTTTCAGATCCTCACAGCTTTTCTCATCAAACCCAAGTTCTTTTGCGATCAGTACGGAATATTCTGCCACACGCTCAGAATGCTGACTTGTCCTCACATCTTTGGCGTCTACCGTCTTAGCAATCGTAAGTACCGTCTCATTCCCCATTTCCAGCTGCTTTTTTACCAGTTCAATCTCCTTTTTCTGAAGATTGATCACTCTCTGCACCTGTGTATGAAAAATCATCCAGGTCAGATAAGCTACTGCTAACGTAAACACTGCCACTATATAAACCACAAACCACCAGTGATCGTAGATCTCTGCCTTTTTTTCAATGGTATACACACTTTCCACTACCGGATTCTGTCCCTTATGATCCAGCACCGCAATATGAAACTTATAGGTTCCTACCGGAAGATTTGTATAAATCACACTGGACATCTCACTTTGGGACATCACCTGCGGCTCACTGTCATACCCCTCTAAGTAAACACTTACATAAGGGATATTCACGGAATAATTGATAATCTCCGGAAATATCTCAAGCTTTTCTGCTCCCCTTTCCAGATAGATCACCTCTCCACGTCTGACAAAATGCGATACATCATCTATTTTTACGGATTTCATCTGCATACGGTAGGAACGGACGGAAACCTCATAATTTTTAAGATCCATACAAATCACGCCCGTATCTGTGGAAAAATAGAAATTCATATTCTCATCTACATAATTCCATGCATTTGGTGTCAGCGCCCGGTTAAGCCCGGCATCACTGTTTAACAGTTTATACTCTAATTCCTTCCCGGACAAAAGATCCTCTTTATCCACAACATAGATCCCCGCTGACCCTGATATAAACAAAGTATGGTCGATTCCCTCCACAATATCATAATTATTATAATAAGGAAATTTATCAAGACTCCTGATTTTTCCTTCCGTATCCATGTAACAGATTCCATTACTTGTTACAATAAATACACCTCCATCCTCATTTTTCACCATACGGAGGATCACCTCTGAGCTTAATCCATCCTCTTTGTTGTAAACATCTTCCACTTTTCCATTTTTTATCACCGCGATTCCATTTCCATCCGTGCCGGCAAATATGGTTCCATCTTCCTGTTCTAATACACAAAGAATCTTCGGTACCGTAAGTCCATCTGATTCACCGGTCACTTTGTGATCTCCCCATTCCGGATAAATGTAAGTCCCGCATCTCCTGCCGCAAGTATCGTCCCGTTTTTAGTTCTTCGACGGTACGGTATTTATTACCATTTGCCCCACTGGCATTGTCATAGACAAAAGTCTCTCCTTTGCTGTAATCTCATAAATGCCCTTTCCGTTGTGCAGATCCACAAGTTTCCACAGCTGTCTGTCCGAATACATCGTATTCTTGTGCCAGCTAAGGTTTCCGTAACATCATCCGTATATTCTTCTCCGGTCTCTTCATCCATTACCTCTAATCCGCTGTCCGTTCCTATATAAAACCTGTTCTGCCATTTCGTAACTGAATTGACAACTTGATTTTCCTGGATAGCTCCTGTCTGCAATGATGTAAATACCGACTTACATAAACGAAGAACGCCAAGCCTTGACGATGTAAACCAGAGATTTCCCTGATAATCCATCAGCATATGATCAATCGAACTGTTGAATGTATCTGTATTTATCATTTTAAAATCTGTCTGTTCTACAAAATATCCCACTCCGTTATCGGCACAGACAAACATGGCTCCGTTATCTAAAAATACAGTGACTTTATATTTGATAATTCTTCACAGCCTTTCGTTTCCCTGTATTTCCACTCTCCCGTATCACAGCCATAGCAAAGTATCTCATTCTGTGAAGTTCCGGCATACAAAGTCCGTTTTCATCAAACTTACAGCAGGAAAAATCAGCTCCTTCGGATGGTTCCACAACATCAGTGATCTTTCCCTGCCGGATAAAATACAGTTTTCCATCATCGGTTACCGTTGCAACCGTTCCATTTGCATCTGCATCCATACTTTTACATACACAATATCTTCCATCGTCTTTTTCACATTTAACCCTCCTGCTAATGTGACAATGGAAAGTGCCCCGCTGTTCCAACATAATAATTTCCATCTGCGCACTGTGTAATACAGCGTACCGAATCCGATGCAAGTCCCTGTTTTTCAGTAATAACATTTGCAACCGTATCATTGATAAAGATGGAAAGTCCGCAGTCATTCGTTCCAACCCATAATCTGCCTTCCTCATCCGTATACAGGCAGTTCACGGTTTTATCGATTCATATTCATTGATCCATTGAAATTTTGTGCCATTATACCGGTACAGCCCGCCATATGTTCCGATCCATAAAACGCCATCCTTCGTCTGCACAATATCATTGGCACATCCACCCGGTATTCCATTTTCCTGCCATAAACAGTCTGAAGATAACTACTGTAATCTTCCTGTTCTGTAACTGTTTTGCTGTTACTGTCTCTCCCGGATCACACCAAGCGCCAATATACAAAGAAACATCATGAGCAAAGTATGCTGTCTTTTAGATACAATTTTTTCTGAAGCAATTTTATAAGAGAAAATACTAAGACGATCGTTATAACCTTATCAAGAAAATCAAGATAAAACTGTCCCATACAGTGACTGAAAAAGCTGTTAAACCCAACTTTTCCATAGACTCAATAACACCGTCTCCCCAGATATTCTGCGTAGAACCATCACAATACAGATAATTAAGCGGGACAGAAAGTGTCACCGATAAAACCGCTATTAAAAACTTGTTGAAAGTACTCCATAAAGATTTTTAAAATCCTTTTTTCACACATATGCCGGTCGTTATGCCGACCATGGCACTGACCACTGCGTAAAACATATTTGTCCAGGAATATAAAATCCCATAGGTAAGATTTACCGTCATCCCGACCATAGCTCCACAGAAAGGTCCCAGCACATACGCTGCCGTTACTGTTCCAAAAGAATCAAGCCACAACGGCAGCTGCAGTCTGTCAGACAAAATCCTGCCTGCAAAATTTATCACTATACATCCAAGTACAAACGTGCTGATCACATACCATTTATTATTTTTCATAACCTTTTCCTCATGTGTACATCAATAACACAAACTGTTTCCGTTGATTTCATACATTAATTTTTTAATGTATGAAAGCACCGGGCTGCAGGATTTCTATTTCATTTAAAATTACAATATGTTAGAATAAAGCAATCACTGTAACTTATCGAATGAAAATGGTTAAAAAATACCGTACAGGTATGGAGAATAATGTGCAATGGAGGAATATCATGGAACATCAGACAAATTCATGCTTTACAGATTATTCCTGTAAAGATTTTATCACCGTTTTATCCGGCAAGTCTCCGGTTCCGGGAGGCGGAGGTGCCGCTGCCCTCGCCGGCGCGATCGGTATCGCTCTTGGAAATATGGTCGGGAGTCTTACCGTTGGAAAAAAGACCTATGCCGCTGTGGAAGAGGATATCATTCAATGTAAGAAAAAAGCGGACGAGATCACGGCACGGCTTTTAGATCTCGTGGAAAAAGACGCCGAAGCTTTCGAACCGTTAAGTGCCGCCTACGGCATGCCAAAAAGCACACCGGAAGAAATTGAAAAAAAGGCAGAAGTAATGGAAGCCGCCTTAGTGGGAGCCTGTGAAGTTCCACTTGAGATCATGCGGACCTGCGCAGAGGCGATCGATCTGATTGAAACCTTTGCCGAAAAGGGCAGTAAAATTGCCATCAGCGATGCCGGTGTCGGCGCCACGCTGCTAAAATCTGCTCTTCAGGGGGCATCCTTAAATATCTACATCAACACAAAATCCATGGCTGACAAAGAAGCTGCCGCTTCCTATAATAAGGAAGCTGATGAACTGCGTGAAAAATACGAACAGAAGGCTGACGAGATTTTCAATCGGGTCTGCTCAAAAATCAGATAAACATGGATTGTACATTTTCTCAAACAATCTATGTGCAAAAATAAAAACAGAGATACAAACTTGCAAAAATGGAGGTACCAATGGCTAAATTATTATCAGGAAAAGAAGTTACCGCTTCTTTAAATGAAGAAATCCGAAAAAAAACAGAACTGCTCACTGCACATCATATCACACCAAAACTCGGCATCATCCGCATTGGTGAAAGAGAAGATGATATTTCTTACGAGCGCGGTGCGACTAAACGCTGTGAAACTCTTGGCGTTTCCTATGAAAAATTCCTGCTTCCGGAAGATGCCTCAGAGGAAATGGTTTTAAATACGATCGCACAGGTAAATGAGGCAGACGATATTCACGGCGTATTACTCTTCCGTCCTCTGCCGCGTCATTTAGATGAAAATAAGATCATCAACGCGCTCGCCGTAGAAAAAGACATTGATGGCATCACTGACCGATCCATGGCCTCTGTTTTCCTTGGAAAACAAACCGGTTTTGCACCGTGTACACCGAGTGCCTGCATGAAGATTTTAGATCACTATGGCATCGACTGCTCCGGCAAAAAAGCTGTCGTGATCGGCAGAAGTCCCGTCGTTGGAAAACCAGCCGCCATGATGCTTCTCCAGAAAAACGCAACTGTCACGATCTGTCACACAAAAACAAAAGATATGCCATCCGTTGTAAAAGAAGCTGATATTGTGATCGTTGCCGCCGGAAGAGCAGGTGTCATTGGCGCAGACTATCTGCGCGCCGGTCAGACTGTCATTGACGTAGGGATCAACGTAAACGAGGAGGGCAAACTCTGCGGCGATGTAAACTTCGCCGACGCAGAACCTGTTGTGGATGCGATCACTCCTGTTCCGGCGGTGTCGGAAGTGTCACAACCTCCGTACTGGTTGAGCACGTTGTGGATGCCGCTCCTAAAGGCTGGATTAGACATCTTATAATTGTGCTGCACCAGTACATCATTTTTCTAAATAGCAACAGGTCACTGTAGAAAAAAGTCTCAACGCAGGCATAGCTTCTACGTTGAGACTTTAAATCTACTCCAATCACAACTTTACAGTCCTTTTATAGCCTAACAGGACGTCATACTCATCTATGATAATAATAACCTTTTCGATCTACAAACCAGTAGTATCCAACTCTACGATCATCTGACCGATTTTCTGCTCTTTTAACAGATAACACATATAGATTGGAAGATATGTCACAGTTCCTTCTGTTTCTACATTTCCAACGGAAAAACATAGGCTTTCTCAAGATGATAATCCGGTATGTTCATAAAATTATCCAAAGCTTTGTGTGATTTATATGCCTTACCAGACTTAACTTCAATCGGAACAACTTTTCCATTCATTTCTATCACAAAATCCATTTCACCAATATTTTTCTTTTACAGAAATATGGTGTAAAACCATTCGCCGTTAATTGCTGTGCGACAGCATTTTCAAAGTGTGCTCCGTTGTTCACTTCTCCGTTTTTATTAATTAATTCCATTTTGTTTCTGCCGGATATGCACTTGTCAACAATCCAATGTCGCTCGAAAAAGTCTGAATATATTACTGCTCTTGCTTGCTAAAAGTGGAATAACTGGTGCCTCAATATTATAAACCGGCAACGCCACACCTGCATCTTTTAACCACAAAACTATTTTCGTATCTGTCAAATTTCAGTTCTTTATCCAACATCGTAAATACAAACTTTTTATTCTGCTTATTTAGTTCAGCAGGAATAATGTCATATATGGACTTTAACTTAAGCTTTCTGTCCTCAATCTCATATTGGGAAAATCCTCTTTATAAAGCGTTGTTATATCACGTTGTACTTTGTCAACCTCTCGAATATCTTTTGTTTCTATATAAGTTTTACAGCATCTGGCATCCCTCCAACAATAAGATAAACAAAAACATAGACAAAAGCTTCTGATGTACAAATTCGTCCACAGGACTGGCGTTTTAAATTTTTCATTTAGCATATCTAATGTAGTTACTGAGACATTATTCGCCATCATAAATTCTTCGAAATCCATAGGGTACATCTTTAAAACAGTCAGGTATCCAACCGGAGCCGAAGCGATACCTTCAGTTCTACCCCTAATAAGGATCCGCTCATTACATACTTAAACTTCCCTCATCTACAAGAAATTTTATTTTAGTTACTATTTCCGGGCATTTCTGAATCTCATCAAAACAACCGTTTCATGCGATTTGCAATCTTCTGGCATGATCATTTTAATTTAATCAAAAAATCTTCCGCACTCATCTCTGCATTTAAGTAGGAAACCATATCCGGCTGATCAATAAAATTCACTTCAAACTTAGTATATCCGCTCTTTTCAATTTCATCTCTTATGAGCCATGTTTTTCCTATCTGTCTTGCTCCTGTCACTAATAATGCCTTATTTGAATTTTTAATCCATTCACCAATTGCAATTGAATCTTTTCTGTACATAAATTCATACCTCCAATTACACAATACACTATCTGCCCCGTTTTTCAATCATTATCATTACAATTTGCCCCGTTTTTAAATTTAATATAATTATATTTTGCCCCGTTTTTAACATTGCTATTCACCAAGTCTGCCCCTGTTCATCAAAAAAATGCAGGTGCGCTCTCACATCCTGCGGATTTTTCATCTCAAAATAATTATTTTACAGTAGAAACGATCAGACTCATCTTCCCTGCATCTCAACTTTTCCATAACCATTCGGCAGGATAAAATGATCTCCCTTCTTCACCGGGCTGCTGCCCACGATTCCATCTCCCTCTAAAACAGATACTAACAGGAACGGATACTTCTGCTCAAATTCCATCTTTCCATTTACATCTGCCTTAAAGATCGTATAGTATTTGCAGGAATACAGCTCATTCAACTGATTTTCCGGCAGATTCAATGCGGATTTTACACTGTCATCCACAGATTTTGCCGGAACTGTGATCACATCAATACTCTTTTCTACATGCAATTCTCTCGGCTTGCCATTTGAAAGACGGTCATAGTCATAAACACGGTAAGTAATATCACTGTTCTGCTGTGTCTCTAAAATTAAAAGTCCACCCTTGATTGCATGAACCGTTCCCGGATCGATCTGGATAAAATCACCTTTTTCACCGGAATCTCACGGATAAATTCTTTCCATCTTCCTGATGGATCATATCGGAAAGTTCTTCTTTCGTCTTTGCATTATGTCCGATAACAAGTGTTGCCCCTCCGGTGCATCCATGATATACCAGCACTCCGTCTTTCCAAAAGAACCATTTTCATGCACTTTTGCATAATCATCATTTGGATGTACCTGGATACTTAAATCGTCTCTTGCATCAATGATCTTCGTGAGAAGCGGGAAACGGTCACAGTCGTAATTGCCGAACACTTCCGGATGTTCTTTCCATACAGCAGATAACTTCATGCCGGAAAATGCGCCGCTTCGAACGGTTCCGTCTCCGTTTGGATGTGCGGAGATGCCCCAGCACTCGCCGATGTCATCACCCTCTACCGGATAGCCGAACTCCTCTCTTAACTTTGTACCGCCCCAGATATTGTGCGTACATACCGTGTCTAAAAATAAAATATCTTTATTTGCCTGATTCATACTAAGTATTCCTCCATTCGTTTCTATTACTTTCTGATACCAGAATGCCGAATCCTTTACAATGCGCTGCTGCGTTGTAAAGTCTACATAAATGATACCAAAACGCTGTTTGTATCCATCGGACCACTCAAAATTATCAAGAAATGTCCACAGGAAATATCCCCTTACATCTGCACCTTCATCGCTTGCACGCTGCATGGCTCCGATATAGGAATCCAGAAACGTGATACGGTTTGGATCATGCACCCTGCCATCTGCGCTGATATTATCATGACAGGACATGCCGTTTTCCGTGATGTAAAGCGGCAATGGATAACGCTCTGTCAGAAATTTTATACCATAATAAAAGCTTCCGGCGTTACCGGCCAGTCTGCTCTGTCTTAGGAAATCCCGGTTCACGGTCCACAAATTCCGGTTCACCGTTCTCTCCTGCACGGACATAGTAACCATTGTATATATTCTGTCCCATAAAATCAAGTGGCTGATGGATCAGCTTCATATCTTCTTCCGTGATCTCTGGCAGATACTGCGCAAATTTCTCCAATCCTTCTTTCGATAATGCCCTAAAAATACAGGATCCGAAAACCATGCTACATTCCAGGTCCAGTTATCCATCGGATTATAGAAACCAAAATATACTTTTTTCGCAGCTTCAATGTCCTCCGGTTTATCCGTATAAGGATAAGCGACACCTCCGGTCGGTGCGTATCCGACTTTGATATCCCGGACTGCATATTTACGCAGATTGATAACAGCCTGGCCATGTGCCTTCATCAGATTGTGTGCGATCTGAAAGTATCTTTGATTGACATTTTTACTCCCGGTGCATGTACACCGCTTAAATGTCCAAGTCCAACCACACACTGCGGTTCATTGATCGTGATAAAGTATTCACAAATATCGGAAAACGCTCTGCAACTACCTTCGCATACTCACCAAACCAGTCTGCCACTTCCGGGTTCAGCCAGCCACCCTTTTCATAAAGAGCCTGCGGAAACTCCCAGTGAAACATGGTAATATATGGCGTAATCCCATTTTTTCATACATGTGATCATATCACGGTACATCCGGATCGCTTTTTCATTGACACGACCGGTTCCTTCCGGCAGAATACGTGCCCAGTTTAATGAAAACGATATGCCTTGATACCAAGATTTTCATCAGCGCGTAATCTTCCTTATAATGATGCATATGATCACAGGTCGTATAAGCATTCTGATTTTCGAAAATCCTGCCTGCCTCCGTAAATGCATCCCAGACTGTTTTTCCTCTTCCATCGTTTGCATCGGTTCCCCTACCTGATAGGAACTGCTCGCAACACCCCAAACAAAATCATCCCGAAACATTCTTCTTTTCCTTTCCCAGTGAATTATTTTTCAGAGGAACCAATGACAGACACCAGATAAAATGGCACTGCATCATTCTCGTGTGTCTCTGTCAGACGCACCTCCACTTTATGTACTTTATTTTCGCCATGTTCTAAGATGGTGTCAAGTTCTAATTTATCACCCCAGGTCTCATCAAAGTTCGCATCCAGACGGACTGCATGTTCTGCATCGCCGTCCACAATGATCTCTGCAACCGGTGCCGGAAGTTTTACGGATTTTCTGTACTGTACTGAAATATTGCAGCCCTCAACATCAAGTGTGATGGAATCACCTTTCTTTGAAGCTGTCCATCCGTGTTTGAAACAGTCGGTAATATCTCTGTGCGGACGTATCTGCGACAAATCCATGGCAGACTACGTTTTCGTCGCTGTTCTGATGACGGATGGATTTCTCATAAGTATTTTTGTGAGAGGTGTCGGATAATCCGGTTCGCTCTGTTCCGTTGCATCTTCTGTTTTACTTTATCTAAAAGTATGTAATCACCGATGCGACAAGTGCATGTCCGGCATCATTCGGATGCAGGTCATCCGGTGTGATCTCACGGTTTTCGATGCGCCCGGCGACAACTTCCGGGTAGATCGTACTCTGCATGCTGACAGCCGGAAGATTATAATATCTTGCAATGCGTCCGTGCATCAGCTGCGCATTGGCACCGTTATTGTAAAATACGTTGTGCACTCAAAAGAACTGCCGGTTTTGTCTTACTGGTATATACTTTTCGCACCAGTCCCTCATAGGTCTCCATAAAGTGCTCCGTGCTGTCATCGTTGACGGAAAACTCGATGATGACAAAATCCGGCTCTTTGGAAAGCAGATCAGCTTCTGCGCGCGCCACACCAAACTGTGAGGTTGTTCCGCCGATTCCTGCATTGATGTAAGTAAAATCAGCCTGTGGAAATGTCTTTTCCACCACTCATAGACATGGTATGCGTAACAGAGTTCCGGTTTGGAAGAAAGGCTTCCCTGAGTGATCGAGCCGCCTAAAATGCAATATTTAAAGCTTCGCCTGCTTTGGCGCGGTCCATGACTTTTTCAGGCGGTATAAGCAGCCGCGGTTGGCAATGCCGTTTTCGTATTTGATTTGATATTCCATTTGATATTCTCTCCTTTTGCTGTTTCCGGTGCGAAACTAAGATTCCCAGACTGCATCCCTAATGAGTTGATATACGCCGCAAGCTCATCCGACATCTGCTCTGCTTCCGGGATACGGATGTGTCCCGGCGTGCCGGAGCCATTTTTGTGTAGAAAATGATGGACTCTCTCACTGCCGATGCGGGTGCAGACTTCGTCGATGGAACGGTCCCAGCTTTATCATGACAAAGAATGGTTGTAGCTAAAATGATCTGCGCCTTCGGATAAAGCTGCATCAGTTTTCGATGAATGCCTGATAATGTTTTCTCCAGTTTTGGATTTTCACTGTCATAATCTTCTGCCATATAGTCTACCGGGTGATTGTCGTTTTGTCCGATTGCAACAACGACTACATGGTATATATCGTGAAAAATCCCATGGTTTGGTCGGTCCAAGATCCGGGTGGTACTCGATCTTGTCATAGCAGGACTCGACACCTTTATAGTGCGGTGCTACAAACCAGCCGGTATCATCTAAAAGTGAGATTCCACCCTGTGAAGTGTCGTGGATCTGCGCATTTAATTTTCGCGCCGTCATCCACGCATAGGAATACCAGCTGTTCGAATATTCCCCATCATGCTCAGGATCCGGCTTTCCAACATATGCCACAGCCTCCGAAACTTCTCCACAGGAAACACTGTCACCAAAAATTCCATTTTCCGTTTTGGTTTTTCCGGCAGTGGCAGAACTTCCGCTCCATCATCAATCTCAAATCCATAGAACGTAAAAGTATGACAGGAATCCATACGCTTAAATAACAGCAGTTCATGTGTTCCCTCTGAAAGTCCCTCCGCCAAAGTATAAGTCTTTTTCTCTTCATCAGACGACAAGGTAAAACGCTTCTGTTCCCCGTCTATAAAATATCCCAGTTCATTCGTCCAGCAGGAACGATGGTTTGCGATCACTGCCTTTAAGGATGTTCCGGTAAATTTCATTCCAATTGAGCTGCACGCATAGACAAGAACCGGTGCAAGCCTGTCATCAAAATCAATTCTTCCGCTGTAAGATAACATCTCATTATCTGGTTTAATTATCATGTTCTGAGTTCCCTCCAAAATTAAATATGTAAGCAGACTGCCCGCTCCGCGGACATTCCATTATGATAAAATGCACGTTCTGCGGACACTCCATCACACGTTTCATGAATTACGCAACAAGGCTGCCGCAATTTTCATTGCATCTGGCAGCCTGTGTTATGAATTAATTTTATGCTATTAAGGATGAATAGCAGCAATTTTAGCGTCTTCCGATCTCGGTATCTTCCGGTGTTACGACACTGTTTTCTTTGATGTAATCAATGATATCATCAAGTTCTGTAAATGCAAGACCAACATAGCTGTCTGCAGCACCGTAGTAAATTGCAATTTTTCCGGATTCGGAATCATGGATTGTTGCACATGGGAAGCATACGTTCGGAACAAATCCGCGCTCCTCATACCATTCTTCCGGTGTGAGTAAGAATGTCTCACAACGATATTTTACGATAGATGGATTGTCAATGTCTAAGATTGCTCCACCGATGGAATATACATAACCGTTACAGGTTCCGCTTACTCCGTGGTAGAATAACAGCCATCCTTCGGATGTTTCGATCGGGGCAGCACCTCCACCGATCTTTAAGGATTCCCACCACTCAGAGCCTTTGCCCATCACATGTCTGTGTTTTCCCCAGTAAGTAAGATCCGGGCTCTCGCTCACGAAAATATCACCGAACGGTGTATGTCCGCTGTCGGACGGACGGGATAATAACATGAAGTTTCCGTTGATCTTTCTTGGGAACAGCACTGCATTTCTGTTGAATGGAAGGAACGGATTCTCAATTCTTGTGAATGTCTTGAAATCTGTTGTCTTTGCCATACCGATTGCTGCGCCGTAGAAATCCTGACACCAGATGATGTAATAGGTATCTTCTACTTTTACAAGACGCGGATCATATGCATAACGCGGCATAAACGGTTTGCCTTCCTCGTCTACGAAATTGATCTTGTTTTCATCAAAATTCCAGTGGATCGCATCTTTACTTCTTCCAAGATAAATGTATGGGATACCGTTCGTCTGCTCTCCACGGAACACACCGATGAATCCATCTTCATATGGCATAACAGCACTGTTGAAAATTCTTGCAACACCCTTTACCGGATTGCGTCCGATGATCGGGTTCTCATTATATCTCCATACAGGTGCTCCTGTTAACTCTGTCGGTCTTTCCTGCCACGGTACATTTGGTACCGGCTGGCTGATCATTTTATATTTGCTCATTTTCTTCCTCCATTTCTGCGTCTTACATCCACGCACCTGCAGATTCTATCTGCAATTTATTTTCGTCGTTCTTTTTATTTCTTATTTATCTTCCTTTGCAAGGAACTCTAAATTCTTCTCGATCAGTCCGCATCTCTGTGCCCACACTCAACGCTTCTGCCGGATCCTGCGGTGTATTAAATACATAATCCACCAGTTTATCCACGGTAGTTGTCGCTACATGCATTCTCGTATCCGAAGATGCATAGTAGATAAATACTTCGTTATTCTCATTTACGATCGCACCGTTGGTAAATACAACATTGCTTACGTCACCGACACGCTCTTCACCTCTCGGTCCAATTAAGAGTCCGGACGGCTCTGCGATCACTTTGACGGATCGTTTAAATCTGTTGCAAATGCATAGATAACATAACGGAGTCCTGCTGCGGTGTTGCGGACACCATGCGCAATGTGGATCCAGCCTTTGTCTGTCTTGATCGGAGTTGCACCGGCACCGTTCTTTGCCTCTGTGATTGTGTGGTATTTACGAAGACTTGTCATTTTCTCCTCGTCGATCACTGCATGCGTGATATCTTCGCAAAGTCCAAATCCGATTCCTCCGCCTGATCCGGTTTCAATAAAGTCATCCATCGGTCTTGTATAGAATGCATATTTTCCATCTACAAATTCCGGATGAAGTACCACGTTTCTCTGCTGCGGAGAATTTAAAGTAACAAGATTTGGCAGTCTCTCCCAGTTCTTTAAATCTTTAGTACGAACGATTCCTGCTGCAGCTACGGCTGCAGAAAGATCGTTTACGGTTGTATCTTTGACTCAGAACAAAATACACCATAGATGTAACCATCTTCATGTTTGGTCAGACGCATATCATAGACATTTGTCTCTTCCGGGCAGGTATCCGGTAAAAGGATCGGATAATCCCAGAAACGGAAACCATCGATTCCGTTATCACTCTCAGCAACACCAAAGAAAGATTTTCTGTCATTTCCTTCGATTCTTGCAACCAGATAATATTTTCCGTTCAGTTCGATCGCGCCGGAATTCATCACTGCGTTGATTCCAAGACGCTCCATGAAATATGGATTTGTCTCCGGGTTTAAGTCATATCTCCAGGTCAGAGGAATATGCTCTCTTGTCAATACCGGATATTCATAACGGTCATAAACACCATTGTAAAATCCGATTTTACATTTTGCGGGAAAGCAGTTTTCCTGCTTTTCTTTCTACATAATATCTCTCATGTAACATTCGTCGAATCTCCATTCTTTTTCTAAAAATAAATGAATCTGTTTTATGCTCCGATTCTGCGGATGACTTCTATACACATTCTTCCATTATGATACGGACATTTCCACGGCTCTACGATCGGTCTGTCTAAAATCGGACTTCCATCCTCATTGACTTCCCAGAACCACTCAGAACCATTTCTCTTATCAACCACATAGGTTTTGATGAACTCCCACTCTGCCAGTGCAGCATCGCAATATTCAGAATGTCCTGTGTTTCTTTCATAACCATTTAAGAAACCAACAACGGTTTCTGCCTGCACCCACCAGACGCGGTGTGCATTGACCACTCCGCGGTCACATTCATTTGCAAGAGAATGACCATCAAATGCCACCTGATAAATTCTTGAGGTCAGTGTCTTTGTGATCGGTGTCATTTTCTCACGGTAATGTTCATTGTTTAATACATCGACACCGCGATCCATCAGCCATGCTGTCTCAATGTCATGACCATAAGAATGAAGGTCTAAGATTGTGTTATAGTCTGCATCAAAAATACTTCCTGACGCTGTTTTGCCGGATTGTATACCTTATCTGCAAAGGTATCCATGATCCACATCAGTCTCTTTCCAACCTTTTCATTTTTGTCACGCGGTACAATTCTGTATACGCTTCAAAACATGAAGCAGTGTATTCATTGTCTTATCTGCAAGTACACCGTTCTCAGAAAGCTTTTCGTTTGATTCCGGTTTGAAATCTCTTGTAAAGCTTCTAAGTAACCGATCTCATCCGTGCAGCGCTCCTCAATGATATCAAACAGGGAAAAGCAAGTTCTAACGCTTCCTTATCCCCGGCTGCATCATAGTAAGATGACAACGCATAAATACAGAATGCCTGATTGTATGTATGTTTAGTTGTATCAAGTGGTGTTCCGTCATAATTTAATGACCAGAAGATCCCTCCGTATTCTTTGTCGATACAATGTTCCTTAAAAATTCATAACCATGTTTTGCCTCGGCAAGCAGGTCTTCCCTTAAAACCTGCTGCCTCGCATTCCTCTTCCGAAATGCCGCCGTCTTTATAAAGTAAATACGCATTTGCAAAACCAGGTAATACGGCTGTTTAAGATACATCCTTTTTCTGCTTTTTCATCCAGTGCAAGATCATAGGAAAGATAACCGTAATATCCGCCGAACTTATCATCCCGCATACCTCTCCAAAATGGAATGATATGTGTGAGCAGTTCGTGTTTTGCTTCTGCTGCAAGTTCTTTTAACTCACTCATAACCGTTTCCTCTTTCTCTCTTTAGCCTTTTACTGCACCAGCAGCAATTCCACTGTAAATCTGTTTCTGACAGAGGATAAATACGATCAATGCCGGAAGCAGGAAATGATAACACCTGCACAGATCAGGTTGTACTGACTTCCCATCGGGCCAACAAATGTATAAAGTGATGTCGCGATTGTATGTAACTTTTATCCATCAGATAAAGGTTTGCCATATAGTACTCGTTATAAACACCAACCCCTTTAAAATACAGGATGTCACGATTGCCGGTTTTAACAGTGGAAGCATAATTTTCCAGTAAATAGTCCAATAGGATGCGCCATCAATGATTGCCGATTCATCCAGAGATATTGGTATATTTTCCATAAACTGAATGAAAATGTAAATTGAGATAACATCCGTTCCGCACATCAGAATAATATATCCATATAAATGATTGACAAAGTGCAGTGCTGTCATGATATTATATACAGTTACCTGCATTGCAACTGCCGGAAGCAGTGAAGCAAACAAAACAGGTTTCGGATCAGTCCGTTTCGGGAATTTAAAACGGTTTAATACATAAGCAAGCTGTGTTCCGATTACAATGGAAACAACCAGGACAGATACCATAACGATCACGGAGTTTAAGAAAGCTCTTCCCATATCCGCTGTCTGAAATGCTTTAATAAAATTATCAAAATTCAGCCAGTTCTCCGGCAATGTCATAACATTGGTCGCCTGATATTCTTCCTGTGTCTTAAATGCTGTAATCACACAGGAGATAACCGGAACAACTGCACAAAGTCCAAAGAAAATCAACGATACATATTCAACGATCAGCCAGAGGATTGCACCAACGGTATAATGTTTTTCTTTTCTGCACATTTACATTATATTTTTCATCGCCCTATGCCACTCCCTTTCCAGCTTTCTTTGCCTGTTTTTCTGCTTTTAATCTTGCACGTTTTGCCTTGTAGGATTCATCCTCTCTCAGCATCACGGAAGATATATTTAAAGAATAACTTCTGTAAAATCGTACATGCAAAATGATAAGGAGAAGTACGACTGCCATTGCTGATGCAAGACCGACTTTCTGGCTTACATGAGCGATCTCATTCATAATTACAAAATATGTTCCGGTTCCATTTGCACCATCTGTGATAACGTAAGGCTGCTCAAATGCACTTAAGGAACCTGTGATAGAAAGAATTACATTTAAAGTGATAATTGTTTTGATACTCGGCAGAATAATATGTTTAAACTGCTGAAATTTATTTGCACCATCTAACTCTGCTGCTTCGTAAAGGTCTGCATCCACAGACATGATTGCACCGATAAACAATACCATGTTCTGTCCAAAATAACGCCATACCGAAGTAGCCACCAAAGACCAGTTGTTAATTGACTGATCTTTCAGCCAGTATGGAAGATTGTCAAGTTTAAATCCACACCATTGTAAGATCGTATCAAATACAAATCCTCTGGTATAGAAAATTTAAAAATAAATCCGATCGCAATACCACTGATCAGATATGGGAAAACATTAACCCTTTAAAGAAGTTTCCTCCCTTTACTTTAAAACTTAAAATAGTTGCCAGATAAAGTGCAAGCACAAGCTGAATGATTGCACCTACCATATAATAAAGACTGAGCTTTAATGCTCCAAAGCAGTCATCCCTGCGAAATACGTCAATATAATTTTTGAATCCGACAAATTTTCTCTGATCTACCGGAGTTAAATATTTCATCTTATAAAACTAAATTTTACCATCTCGGCAAAGGCAGATAAGTAAATACAAACAGCAATAACAGCGGAATTGTCATAAATGCCACACAGATGATCACCTGCTGTCCTTTTCTGCTTTTGCCCATTTTGTAAAACTGAATGGTTTTTCCCTTCCATATCCACAATTCCTCCATCCATTGTCTTTTATCCGGGAAGGGGAACCTCCCTTCCCTTTTGTGGAACTATATTACTCAGTTACTTCAATTCCGTTTGATTCCTGTGCATCAGACCATGCTGTGTTCCATTCGTCCATGATCTCATCAAATGTCTTATCGCCATTGGATGCATGCTCAATGATTGCCTGGATTTTACTGTCTCCACCTGCGTTAATGTTTAACTCAGACTCTGCGTTCATCTCATTTAAGAAATCTTCCTCACCCTCTAATGCCGGTTCATCCTCTAAGAATGTTACGCCATCGAAGGAAAGTTTTGTATCTGTACTGCCGGCTGCGACTGGAAGTCCATCCTCGTTGTATGAGAAACCGGATTTTTCTGTCATCCATTTTACGAATACCATAGCTGCTGCTTTTCATCCTCTGTTGCATTTGCATTGATACCATAAGAGTAATCAGCACCTGCGGATGCATACTGCTCACCATTTACAGTGATTGGGAATGGCATATAACCGATATCTGCGCCATTTTCGCCTGCTGCTTCCATCTGAGGATAAGCCCATGAGCCAAAGTACCATACAACCGATCTCACCATTGTTGATCATACCTTTACAGCCCTCCCAGTCAGTTGTTGCAAAGTCATCTTCGATCAGTCCGTCTGCAACTGCATCATAGAGGATCTTGTAAACTGCATAAGCATGTGTATCATCGCCATAATTCTGGAATGGATCTTTTGTATGAACTAATTTCTGGTTCATATATGTATTGTCGCCTGTTGCATTATTTCCGATGTAAGCATCCCATGCTCCCATTGTCCAGCCTGCTGCATAGTTTGTATAAAGTGGGATTGCATCTGTGTTATCTTTGATTTTCTGTAATGCACCGATAAATTCTTCCGGAGTCTTTGGAAGTTCTGTAACTCCTGCTTCTTCAAATACTTTTTATTGTATACGATACCCTGTGTAGTTGCTGTAGAAGGAACACCGTAAACCTGTCCGCCATACTCCCATGTAGTTGCATAATTGATCTGGGTCTTCATGGTATCAAGATCACCATATGAAATAAAGTAATTGCTTAAGTCTGCCTTATCAACCGCCGGGATCATCATGACTGTCTCATAGTCACCAGACTGTAAATGCATCAGAGCATCATCTGCATAGTTGGTATCGGTTGTAAGTTCAACTGTAATATTTGGATACATTTCATTGAATGCTGCTAAATACTCTTTCCATGTTGTTCCGTTATAATCGTCAGATTCAAGATCTGTTCTGTGGTTGAATAATGAAATTGTTGCTGTCAGATCTGTATAATCCTCACCAAGTTTGATATCTGCATAGGATAAAGATCCGTCTGCGGATGTAGAAGCATCACCACTCTCAGTTGCTGCTACATCATTTGATGCATCTGTGCTGTTATCTGCTGCTGCACTGTTGTTGTCTGTTGTTCCCCATTGCCTGCTGTGTTGTTTGAGCCACCGCATGCTGCCATGCTCATGGTCATTGCTGCTACTAAAGTAACGGCTAAAACTTTTCTTAATTTCATAGAATTTTCCTCCTTATGATGTTTGTTACTTGTTTTGTAACTTAATTTAATTATATATCGTTTTATTTTTAGTCAACACTTTTTCCTGATTTTAGTCCATTTTAACCCTTCTATTGTGCATTTCGGCACTATAGACAATTCTATTTTGCTGTTTTGTGCACTTTTCACATTTATTTTTGTTTTAGTTTCATTTTTAGCTTATTTTAGTCTATATTTTGTAAATTGATTAATTTACTTATTTACCTTGATTTTAGTTTAACTAATTACTTATTTCACCACAGCGTTATCTGCAGAACATCCATAACTTAACAATATGAAATGCTCACCAAATGATGGTTTGTGGGTGACATGAGTTTCCTTGTGTAGGGTGGTTCTGGGGGTTACGATTGGCAAATTGCATCAAGCCGGGACTGTTTTGTTTCCGTTGTCCGAAAATAAGAAACTCTAAGCATGCCTGATTCAGGTTGGGGCGGTGACGTGTACGTCCTAAATGCGCCATCCGGGCACATTAGGACTTGTGCTGCCGTCCATGGCAGCACAACACTATGTTGCGAACAGGCATCCTAAGAGTTTCTAATTTCCTTCCAAAGTCACAAAACGAGTCTCGGCTTGATGCGATTTCCAGCCGCAAGGTTGTGAACCACTCTTCGTCGGGGAACTCATTTTACAACCTTGGGTGCGTAAATTTTGTGACATTCATTTCAAAAAGGTTGAAAAATCTCGACACAATCTGTTATATCTATGCTTTTAAACATACATACTTGGAATAATAATCTGCATTATCAGTCTGGTAATTTACGAAATGATTAATGTAATGCAACATAGCAGATGAAACTTCAGACAAGTCATCAGGCTGAATATTAATGATACAGCACATTACGATTTTAAGCATATTTCCATTCGTGCGAATATCAAAAATTCACACCCGCACCCCCAATTCTGAGATGAACCGCCCGCCCAAATGGTGTTCATAACCTGAAGGCTGGCATCTTGCGCAAAGCCAGAGCTAATTTTGTGACTTTGGAAGAAAATTAGAAAATCTTGGTGTGCCTGTCTACACATAGTGATGTTCTGCCACGGATGGCAGAACAAGGCAGCATCGAGTCATGGATGACTCGTTGTTGCCGGTCACGTCACTCCGAGAAAATCTAAACCAGGCATACCTAGACTTTTCTTATTTTCGTACAACGGAACCAAAATTAACTCCGGCTTTGCGCAAAATGCCATTCACAGACCTACGACACACCATTTGGACGGGCGAAGCATGTCAACCACAAGCCAAAATTTGGTGTGAAATCCATGAAACGAAAAAAGAGAAAGCGGCAAGCCTTTCACAACTTACCGCTTTCTCTTATTTTACAACCTGCTGCACGCTGGCTTTTTCCACCAGCCTTCCCTCAACAATGGTAATTCCCTGTTTATAACGTTCCCCGCTGACTTTCTTTAACAGCACATGTATTGCTTTATTTGCCATTTCACGGATATCCACCTCATAAGTTGTGATCTCGACATCACACAGTCCCGGAAAAAGATAGTTATCAAATCCAACCACTGAAAAATCTTCCGGAACGCGATACCCCTGCTCTTCTAACTGATTGATGACCATGCTTGCCGTGAGATCGGAGTTGCACACAAATGCCGTCGGCATATCTTTCATCTGATCCGGATGAATATCAACCTTTACCACACCACATTCCATATCACGATCCGATATGATCCACTCCTGTGGCACTTCAATACCATGTTCTAACATGGATTTCCGGTAACCGAAATAACGGTCTGTGATACTTGCTGTAAACAACAGTGTTCCGATATACGCAATTTTTTCATGACCATGCTCGATCAGATAATTCGTCAGCATGTAAGTACCATAGTAACTGTTAGAGATCACCGCATCACTCATCTGGTGTTCATCATAAAAATCAAGATACACGATCGGAATCTGTGTATTCTGTCTTAATGCACCTAAATATTCTGTCCTCAGCCGTCCGATCAGAATCAGACCATCTACTTTACGTTCCAGCACGATTTTAGGCAGATTCGCCTCGGCTTCATCTTCTAATGAAACAACCTCAAGCATCGTGAAACATTCTTTCTGAACGGCCCTTGTTGCAACACTCTGGTACATTCTCCAGTAAAAGGATGCATACTCTCCTAAGTATTTTTCCGATACCAGCACCCCGATATTATAACTTTTTACTGACTTTTCTTTTTTTACGGCAGATGGCTGCTTGTATCCAAGTTCATCTGCCAATTGTTTGATTTTTTCCCGCATAGCCTCGCTGACACCTTTTTGTCCGGAAAGTGCTTTTGAGACCGTGACCGTACTGACACCAAGCTGCTCTGCAATGTCTGCCAGCTTTACTGCTTTTGCCATAACCGTCCCCTTCTTACTACTTTTTACTTTTTCGATTTAATCTTATTTCTTTTCCACAAAATGTAACAGTTTTGACTGGAAATCACCCCATGGATTCTGGATCAGAATACCTGCATACATTAATGTATCTCCCGCATATACAGTATCTTCGCCTTCCAGACAGTAATTCTTCTGCGGATCGAGTCCTTTTAATGTGATTCTTCTGCTCTTATAATTCGGACGGTTGATCACCTGCACAAATGTAACCAGTGCTTCTGATTTATCTTTTGAAACCACCTCGTAACAGTCAAAATAATGATTTTCCTGATAGGAGGCGATCCTGTAATAATCGCCGCTTCTTACCAGATCATTGTATTTATGATACATGGCAACCTGTTTCGGGATCATCTGTCTGTCTTCTTCCGGAATCTTTGTGATATCCAGCTCATAACCGAAAGTTCCTGCAAGCGCTACATGACCTCTTGTCTCAAACGGTGTAACACGTCCCACCGTATGATTCGGACAGTCTGAAACGTGCGCTCCCATCGTCGATAACGGATAGATCATCGCCGTACTTTCCTGAATCTTTAACCGCTCCACCGCATCCGTATCATCCGAGCACCAGATCTGTGGACTGTAATAAAGCATACCCGGATCAAAACGTGCCCCACCGCCGGAACAGTTTTCCAGTAAAAGATGTGGGAACTCTGTTACCAGACGCTCCTGCATCTCATACACTGCCAGCACATAACGGTGATAAAGTTCACCCTGTCGGTCTGCAGGAAGTCCATAGCTTCCGATGTCAGAAAGCTGACGGTTCATATCCCATTTGACATACTCAATATTTGCACTGCGTAAGATCGACGCCACGCTCTCATATGCATAATCGCGCACTTCTTTTCTGGTAAGATCAAGTACATACTGATTTCTGCAGAGAGATCCCTCTCTTCCCGGAATCTGAATTGCCCAGTCCGGATGTGCCTCGTAAAGTTTTGAATCCGGTGAGATCATTTCCGGCTCAAACCAGATACCGAATTTTAATCCAAGCTTATTTACCTCATCTACCAGATGTTTTAAACCACCGTTTAATTTTTCTTCGTTGACATACCAGTCACCCAGACTTGATGAATCATCATTGCGGTGTCCAAACCAGCCATCATCCATAACCAGCATTTCAATGCCAAGTTCCGATGCTTTTTTTGCAATGGAAAGTAATTTTTCTGTATTGAAATCAAAATAAGTTGCTTCCCAGTTGTTGATCAGAATCGGACGTTTCTTATCCTTATATTCGCTGCGGATCAGGTGGTTCCGGTAAAGTTCATGGAACTGGTGCGTCATGCCGTCATATCCGGTGTCACTGTAAACCAGCACAACTTCCGGTGTCTGGAAACTCTCACCTTTTTCTAACTTCCAGCAGAAGTTCTCCGGATGGATTCCCATGCCGACACGGACGGTATCAAACTGTCCCAACTCGACCTGTCCAATAAAGTTGCCGGAGTATACAAAATGCATGCCATACACTTCGCCCTGTGACTGGTCGGCATTTCCTGCCGCAAGTGCCATAAACGGATGCTCCTGATGGGAGGACTCACCTCTTACGGATTCCACACCCATAAATCCTTTTTTTACTTTGCGGTGTTCTAACATACGCTCTCTCGCCCAGGAACCGTGCATCGTAAGCAGTGTAAAATCACGGTTATCCATATCCATGGAGAAGGACAGTGCCTTTGTCAGATATAACATCTCGCCGTCATTTTCGATCCGCACGCTTCTTGTGATGACATCCACATCAGAAAATGCCGTGTAAAGCAAAGTTACCTTTAACCCAAGTACCGGATCCTCGCATAGAAGTTCTAATGTCTCACAGGAATCTTCATCGCCGAACGTTGCAGGAAGTCCGGCAAGTCCCGGTTTTCCTGCATAAATTTTATGTGACACATAAAACAGTGATACTGCCGTATGGCCTCCCTCTGTTCTCACAGAAATACTGCTTCTTCTGTAATCTCCGAGTCCGTTTCCTGCATATTCCATCGGAAACGTATCATAGAATGATACTCTCTCTCTGTTATTTTCAGAAGGCACAAACGGTCCCTCTCCCGTGCGGAGCAGATATGCAATGTTTGCATCTCTTAATTTCTTACCATAATAAACATGACCGACAAAGTTTTCTTTATCCACGATACCGATCACATAACTGGAGGCTGGTGTATCCAGCTTGAAAATGCGTTCTTTTTCAAAGTATGTGATTGCCATGCTGTATTTCCTCCTGTTATTTCAGCAAGTCTTCTTTTAACACGGCAAGTTTCTTTTCTGCATCCTCTAATGAACTGCCTTTTACACCAAAGTAATATTTGATCTTCGGCTCTGTTCCGGACGGACGCATACAGCACCATGCATTGTCAGAAAGTTCATAGTAAAGTACGTTAGATTCCGGCAGACCTGTCTTTGTCACTTCTCCGGTCACAGTATCTTTTCTGGTATCTTCTTTATAGTCGCGCACTGCAAGCACATCAAATCCGCCAAGTGTTTTCGGAGGATTTTTTCTGGAATTGCTCATCAACTCCTGGATCTGTGCAGCTCCGTCGATTCCCTTTAAGGTCTTTGTCTCAAGTCCCTCTCTGTAATAGCCGTATTTCTCATACATGGCAAGCATCTCATCCCATAAGGTCATATTGTTCTTCTTGCACCAGGAAGCAACCTCACATAACATCATGACTGCAACACAGGCATCCTTATCCCTTGCGTAAGTACCTGCAAGGCATCCGTAGCTTTCCTCTAAACCAAACACATAATCGTAAGTATTCTGCTGCTCGAAAAATTTGATCTGCTCTCCGATATATTTAAATCCAGTTAAAACTTCGATCAGTTTTACACCGTAAGCTTTTGCGATCGCTTTTGCCATATCGGTTGTAACGATTGTCTCAACCAGTGCAGGATTCTTCGGCATAGTTCCCATTGCTGTTTTTTCTCTTAAAATGTATTCCGCGATCAGCATACCTGACATATTTCCGGTAAATGTCACATACTCGCCACTCTTCGTATCTTTGCAGTATACGCCAAGACGGTCTGCATCCGGGTCAGTTGCAAGAACGATGTCCGCATCCACTTCTTTTGCAAGTTTTAATGCAAGTTCAAATGCTTTTGGTGACTCCGGGTTCGGGTATGCAACGGTCGGGAAATTACCATCCGGTTTTTCCTGCTCCGGCACTACATATACATGCTCAAAACCAAGCTCTTTTAACACGCGGCGCACCGGAAGATTTCCAGTTCCGTGAAGCGGTGTGTATACGATCTTGATATCCTTTTGCCATCTCTTTGATGATTTCCGGATGGATGGACTGTTTTTTCAGTTCTTCCATATAACGGTCATCGATTTCTTTACCGATCACATTGTAAAGGCCTGCTGCAACTGCCTCTTCTTTTGCCATGGTCTTTACCTGATCGAAGGAAGTTACTTTTGCAACTTCCGCTAAAATATTTTTGTCGTGAGGCGGTGTGATCTGTGCACCATCTTCCCAGTATACTTTGTATCCGTTGTATTCTCTCGGGTTATGGCTTGCTGTAATTACAATACCGGAAATACATCCTAACTCGCGGACTGCAAAAGATAACTCCGGTGTCGGACGAAGGCTGTCAAATACATATGCCTTAATGCCGTTTGCATTTAAGCAGAGTGCTGCCTCCTCGGTAAATTCCGGGGACATAATTCTGGAGTCATGTGCGATTGCAACACCCTTTTCCTGTCCATTCTGGGAAATAATGTAATTTGCAAGTCCCTGTGTTGCCTGACGTACGGTATAAATATTCATACGGTTGGTTCCGGCTCCGATCACGCCTCTTAAACCACCGGTACCAAATTCTAACTGTCTGTAAAAACGATCCTCGATCTCCGCCTGATCCCCCTCGATCTTCTTTAACTCAGCCTTTGTATCTGCATCAAAATATGGATCTGTGCACCACTGTTTGTATGTTTCCATGTAATTGCTCATTCTTCTTCTCCTTTACTTTTCTGCGATTCATTTTTTATTATATTTTGGATTATAACCTTTTTTTAAGTTATTGTAAACTAATTTTAACCTTTTGACTATTTTTATTTAAAAATCAGCTTTTGACATCAACATCATTTATTAAAAATATCATAATATTTTTTTACGACTTTTTCTGCGGGCTTTGCATAAATTTCATAGTCCATACGGGTCTTTGCGCTCCGCTCCTGATAAAGCTTTGCATCCCAGGACCAGAGCGCCATACCTCCTACCCAGTCTCTTTTACTGCACGCCGTAAACATATCTTCGTACCATTCTGCCTGACCCTTTGGATCCGCATCACCTCTTACACACCAGTCATTTGGCACCTCTTTGGAACCTTTTACCGACATACATCCTGTTTCCGCAAAGAAAAACGGTTTTTGAAATCTGTTTACCACGGTTTCAATACGATCCAGCTGATTTTCCCAGTCCCCATATGGATAGTAACCACTCGAAGAAATCACATCCACAGCATCCCACCAGTTTACCCGGTGTTCCTGATACTTATCTGTATTATAGGAAAGCAGTCCATGATAGACCTGTCTGATATCCGAGAGCAGTTTGCGCCATTCTGCTTCACGGTGCTCACTCATCACCATCTCGCAGCCGGCAATAAACATTTCACAGTCATGCTGTTCTGCAATTTTCGCATAGTGAAGCTGAAATGCCGTATAGGATGCAAACCAGTTTCCCCATTTCGGTTCACACGGAACATCCTCATCAAAAAAATTAATATGCGCCCGCCAGGTCCCGTTTTTACAGTTTACGGTCGGTTTTAATGCCACACGAAGCCCTATTTCCTTTGCATATTCAATCATAGCGATCAGCTCGTCATCTTCCATCGTCGCCTTTGATGTGAAGCAGATCTCCTCCGACTGCGGTGTCTCCTGTAACCCTCCAGGCACAAATATCACGAAATTTGCGCCGGTTCTCTCTTTCATCATGGCAAGGCTCTCCTTTGCCCCCGGTTTAAAAAAAGCCCCGGCACACGCAAACGGTGCAAAAGTCACCCCACAGATATATTCCATATTTTTTTCCTCCCTTTTCTCAATGCACTCTTAAAAATATAACATTTATTTTACTGATTCTGCCATTAATATAGCATTCGTCATATATATCTGCTATAATTTTTCAAGTTAAAAATTGCATAAATCTATTTTTATGGAGCCGCCTATGAAATCTTTATTTGAATATACCGACAAACTGAACAAACCTTACGAATGTTTCTTTTTAGATATGAAGAAAGAATGGCTGCCCGTGCAGCCACACTGGCATTATTTTATGGAAATCCTGTATATAACAAGGGGCACCGCCCTGATGTATCAGAATGAACAAAGTTATATTGTGACGGAAGGTGACATGATCGTCTTTCTCCCCTCCGTCGTTCATTCTGTCCATGCAGTGTCCGATGCCCCTCTGCAGTATTATGTTTTAAAATTTGACCTAAGCCAGCTGGATTCTTCCGCTTCACTTACCGGTGGAAGCTGGAATTACAGTGCACTGTTTAACAATGCCATAAATAACGAGCAGGCTGATATTTATTTCCCGGAGGAGATACTCCACTCTCTTCCGGTACAGTCTTTATTTGACGACTGTGTCCGTGAAATGCAAAATATGCAGTATGGGTATCAGATGATCCTGCAGTCAAAGGTCAAAGAACTTCTGACCTGGCTGCTTCGCATCTGGCGCGATGACGGGTTCGATACTGACTGTTATTTTTCTTCACTCACAAAAGAAAATACAATCTATACCATCACAGAATACATTGACCGTCACGCCTGCGAAAACATCCGTGTAGAAGATATTGCTGCACTCTGTCATATGAGTTATTCACATTTCGCCAAAAATTTCCGTGAAATCTACGGGCAGTCCTGTAAAAAATATATTGAATTTATCCGGCTGTGCAAAGTAGAAGATATGCTTCTTTTTACAAATTTTGACTTAAATTATATCAGTCAGGAGACGGGATACGCCGACTGCAGTCACCTGATCCGGTCATTTAAAGAAAAATATGGTGTTTCCCCGCATCAGTACCGCAGGCAGCATTCCTCACCCAGACAGAATCACTGATTCATAATGGATTCAAGTGTACTGGTATCACTTAAAACCGGCATGAGAAACATGATTGCAGTAATCATCAGTGCAGCGATCACCAGTCCGATAATTGAAGTGATCAATGCAGCGGTTGCTGTACCGTTCTGCTGTGGTTTTATCTTTTTCGAACAGATTGCACCAAGCAGACCGACCAGACCGAATCCTGCTCCATATCCGATAAATCCGGTTACAATGCCAAGGATTCCAAGGATCAGTGATACTGTCGCAGTCGTCTCCGCCTCACGTTCAGAAGGAATGATGATTTCCCCCTCTCTCATTTCCACGATCTCGTCTAATTTACTTCTTCGAAGCAGTACAATACATGGAATCAAAAACAGTGGAACTGTCACCACAAGATTTAACAAGGAAAGGCTGCCGATCATGTCCGTCATATCACCATTTCCAAAGATACCGCTCGCCATCAGGCCTCCAAAATCAACAAGTGCATGAATTATGATACAGATCCACAGGTTGCCGCTGCGCAGATAGATTGCAGCAAACAAAATGCCAAGCAGTGTCGCCTGCAGTGCCTGGATCAGCGCACTTGATAATGGCACACCGGAAAGCACATTCGGGATATGTGCAGCGCCAAAGATCACACTGGATAAAATAATGGCTGCAAGTACACCCCGTCTTGTGTTTGAAAAACGGTCGGCAAAAAGATTCAACACGATTCCACGCATGATCACTTCCTCATTCATGCCTACGAAAAACATTGTCAATATGTAAATGATGATCCCACCGGCAGAACGCACTCCGTCTGAACCGGAAACACTCTGCAAAAATAACTGTGCAACTGCCACATACACGCAGTAGCCAACCATAAAACCACCGATATAAAATCCTCTTAAAAATCCCACGCCGGTTTTTCTAAGTGACTGCTGGTATCCTGTAAGAAACAGCATACCGATTGCATAGATTGCTACACCGATCTCGGCGATCAGCTGTAACGTGTAACTGTCTGTAATGGATGTCAGATGTGCCACTACTCCTCCAACCAGATTCATCAACACCAGAAACAGTGCCGTGATCACAATGCCAATGACAATCACAGCTGCCTTTGGCAATCCCAAAATTTTGTTTTTCATACTATTCCTCCTATACTACTTTTCACTGATATTTCCCGCTTCATCTACTGATGCATTGTCCGAGATACTCTCCATATAAGAAAACAGCCCCGGTGCCGCATTCGCATCCATCTGTTTTGTCTGCCCGTCCGATGCATAGACCGGAATCAGCGCATAAGAAACTGTTCCATCTTCTGTCACTGTAACTTTCACGGCTGCGGATCTGTCAATATTCTGTCCGAAAATAAAATTACCCAGACTGTAAAACACGGGTTTTCCGTCAATACATTCGATTCCTTCCAGACAATGTGTGTGCGCTCCGACAACCAGATCTGCACCTGCATCCATGCACTGTTTTGCCAGTTCACGCTGCACGGCATTCGGCTGTTCGCTGTACTCTGTCCCCCAGTGTGGAAATACCGTCACAAAATCACAGGTCTGTTTTGCTTCTTTGATCACTTCGATCAGTGCTGTGGCATCATAACAGGTAAACATTCCCGGCGCAGCACTCTCGATCTTCCAATCAGCAGACGGTACCACGCGCGATACAGCGATAAATCCATATTTTTTTCCATTTACTTCCATAATCTGCACTTCTTTTGCACGCTCCACCGAATCTCCGGCACCACCGTACAGGATTCCTGCTCCGTCTAATGCACTGAAAGTGTCTGATAGTGCCGCTCTTCCATAATCTAAGGTGTGATTGTTTGCAAGTGATACAATATCCACACCCATTTCATTTAACGCCCTTACATAGGAAGGACTGCACCGGAATGTGAACTGCTTGTCTGCCATCGGTTCCCCACGGTCACTAAATGGAAACTCGTTGTTTACCATCAGGATATCGGCTGCCTTTAACTGTTCTAACAGTTCCGGTGAGACGACACGCTCGATCCCGCCGGCATCATAGGCTGCCTTGAAAGCATTTGCAAAAAGAACATCACCTGTCAGGATGATGGTTGTATCGCCGGAGTCTTTTTGATTATCCTTGTTTGCTGTTTCATCTGATGCACTCCCAGTTCCAGCTGCTGTGGCTGCATCATCTGATATGCTTCCATTTTCACCTGCTGTGACTGCATTCTCTGACATGCTTCCGTCTTCACCTGCCGTTTCTGCACCATCCGTCGATATTCCACTTCCATCCGCTGTGGCTGCTCCATCCAGAGTGGTTTGCGCATCAGACATATCCGCCTGCTCCTCTTCTGCCGTCGCCCCCGGCGCAGACGCCGGTTTTGCCTGGCCGCCGGTTAAAATTGCCGCTGCGATCACGCCCGCCACAGTCAGTATGGAAAGTACATAAAGTACGATTCTGATTGTTTTATTCATAGATCCCCCATTTTTGCATTGTTTTGTTTTTCTTTGGTCTGAGAAACACTACAAAAATGACGCCGATGTACAACGATTGTACGCCGACGTCATTTTTATCATAATGATTTGCACCTTAATTGTCAACTGACACAGGATCTTAGTCTACTCAAAATCCACTTCAATACTTCCCATGCCACAGTCAAGTTCCATATTTTTCTCTGCCCCTTCATTTTTGACTTCTTTATCTCCGCTGATGTTTGAGTAAGTTTCACCATCCACATCAATCGAACCAAGTCCGCAGGAAAGTTTGTAGTTATACTCTTTTTCCTCGCCGTTTAAATCGAGTGTCATGCTTCCCATGCCGCAGTCTGCTTTCAGGTTACCCTCAACACTTCCCTCCATGGAAAAATTGCCAACCCCACAGTCTAACGCAACATCACCATAAACTACACCGTCTGTAATCTCCACATTTCCAACGCCTACGGATACATCCATCTTTCCGTATACCTGAAACTGCTCTGCTTCAAAATTACCGGCCCCGACTTTTAGAATCAGATTGTTGCAGCTGACATCAAAATCTTTCCAGCTCATGTCTGCAGCACCGATGTCAAAATTCAGCTCATCAAAAGAACTTCCCTTGGGCAGATACAGGATGATCTGCGGCGATCTTTTATAATAGTGTTTTTTTGCATCGTATTTAATTTTTAATGTATCACCATCCAACCTGCAGGAATAATATTTCTCCTTACCGTGTTTTAATACGGCGCGGATCTTCGTACTGTCATCCGGTTCTTTGACTGTAATTTCCGCTGCATCAATATCCAGCTTGATATTTCGAATGGAAGAGACATCAAAGCTGCTGTCTGCTCCACCTGCAGGTACCTCAGTAGAAAACTCCATATCACCGATATCTGTTATCATATCATCGTCATCGCTATCATCGTCATCTTCATCAAAATCATCCATATCATCATCTTCTTCGTCATCTCCATCAGCACTGCTATAATAAAGTCCCACCGGACCAATATGCCAGTTTCCATACCGGAGTTCTCCATTCTTTGCCATACGCCATACAGAAGCCCCCATCGCAGTACTGACACCGCAGAAGATCAGTCCTGCACCAAGCAATGACACTGCAATGATTAACATAATTTTTGTAAATTTTTTCATGCTGCCACCCCACTTTCTTTCTTCTTTTCAAACGGTTTTTTACACAAACCGATGATTCCCCTGACTGCCCATGGAAGGAATACGCCAGACACCCACACGACCAGAAGTACTGCAAGGATTCCGAGTCCCAATACCAAAAGTCCTGCTCCGGTCAGTCCAAGCCCGACAGCCACTCCACCGGTAAATAAAGTGCTGAATCCAAAACCAATCAAAAGGAAACCTGCAAACACAAGTGATGCCATCACTGCAACCACTGCAACCGCAATGCCAAACAATATCGCAACAACCGCAAGAAGAAGTGATGCCACGACTAAAAGCAATGTCAGCCAGAACGGTGATGTAAGAACTACCACTACGATTGCTGCTGCACTCCATCCACCTTTCTTTTCTTTTGGCACCTCTTCGCTTTTCACAAACATATCATCGTTCTTATTCCACTCCGGATTTTGATCCGCCGGCATGCCATAAGATCCATTCTCTTTTTCCATGCCAAGATTTTTTTTGATGCTCTGGGCAACCTTCTCCGGTGATTCAAGCTCCGCTATGACGGATTCCTCATTTTCCTCGCCCGCATCTTCAAAATAACTGCGGTAAAACGCAAGCGCATCCGCTTTTTCTTCTTCTGATATTCCATCCAGAAGCTGTTCTAACTGTTTTAAAAATTCTTCTCTTTTCATAACCTCTAAAGCTCCTCTCCTGAAAATAATGCTGATATTTTCATGGAATAATCTTCCCATTCTCTCCGGTATTCAACTAACTTATCCTGCCCCGGTTCCGTGATCTTATAATAACGCCTGTTCCTGCCTCCGCACTCTCTGTCATATACCTCAAGGCATCCGTCTTTCTGCAGTCTCCTGAGCACCGGATACAAAGTGGACTCTGATACATCAATGGCTTTTCGTACATCCTGTGTGATTTTATAGCCATAGGTGCCTTCCTCCTCTTTCGACACAACAGCTAACACGATTGCGTCTAAGAGAGCGGCTCCTGTATTAAATACCATACGCTCATCTCCTTTTCTTTATAATATTCTATCTGTTTTAATATTATTTTCTTATTAATACTATATTTCATATAATATAATTTGTCAACATTTATTTTATGGAAAATATTATTAAGGAATTCTAAAGATTACAAGATATTGAGATTTCATTGAATTTATATGAAACAAATAAAGCAATAAAAATACCGGCCTCCAATCGTTAGATTTTTAGGTCTAACTTTTGGGGTCGGTACACTTTTCGATATCATATCTCTTTTTTCATATACAAAAAATTATAACTGCCTTACTATTTCGCACCAAACAGATACACGCCGCGCTCTGTCACACGGATCTCCGGTATTACCGTAAGTGCCATAAAGGAAAGCGTGATAAATGGATCGATGTCCTCGGAAATGCCAAGTTTCTTTGCTTTCTCCAACATGTCCGCCACTTTTTCCGTGATCTCATCACAGGATTTTTCGCTCATCAGACCGCAGATTGGAAGCGGAAGCACATCCACGACTTTTCCACCGGAAGCGATAACATATCCGCCCTGATTTTCTTCCACACCTTTGATTGCTGCAAGGATATCCTCATCATTATCGCCCGCAACGATCAGGTTATGGGAATCATGTGCAACGGAAGTCGCCACTGCGCCGCCTTTGACGCCAAACCCTTTCAGCGGCGCAACACCGATCCCCCCTGTCTTTCCATGACGCTCTACCACGCAGATCTTGTTGTATACACCATCCGATTTGAAATATCCGTTTTCTGTCGGCACTTCCTCCACCAGATGCGTGGTCACGATCTGGTGCGGGTTCATCTGTATCACATCCGTTTTTCCATCACAGGAAAGCCTGATTTTCTCTTTGGTGACCTCTCCCACATGAACGGTATGAAGCAGCTCATCCGGAACCGGAACGGAATAATCTTTCGCATAATCTTCCTCTGTCAGAATACGTCCGTCCTTCATGACATCAAGCGGTCTGACCTGCTCTAAATCATCTAAAAATACGATGTCTGCACGGTAACCCGCACCGATCGCACCATAATTTTTCAATCCATAAAACTCTGCCGCCTGATAACTTCCCATCTTATAGGCTTTTGCAACCGGCACGCCAAGTGCAATCGCCTTGCGGATGCAGGTACTGATATGTCCCTCTTTGCGGATCTCCTCCACATGCTTGTCATCCGTACAGAAAGCACAGCGGTCTAAGCATACACCTGCATCTAACATTGTTTTGATCAGTGTCTCTAAATTCTTTGCACCACTTCCCTCGCGCACATAGATATGCAGTCCGGCACGGAGTTTATCGAGCACTTCCTCAGCGGTAGAACACTCATGATCGTTTTCCACACCGGCAAGACGGTATGCCTGCACTTCTTTTCCTCGGATTCCAGGCGCATGCCCATCAATATGTTTCTTGGCAAACAGCTCTAACTTGTCTGCCATTCTCTTTTCACCCTCACAGCACTCCATAAAACGCATGGTCTCACCGAGTCCAAGTACTCTTGCATTATCCACATATTTCATCATGTCAGAGGCAAGAAATTCACCACAGCCGTTTGTCTCCACATCCGTTGCAGGAACTGCGGAAGGCACCATAAAAAATACGTTTACCAGAAGTTTTGCAGCACATTTTAAGAAATAGTCCATTCCTTTTGTTCCGCTGACATTCACGATCTCGTGCGGATCGGCAATGATCGTCGTTGTTCCCGCCTTCGCAAGGACTTTGGCAAGTTCTCCCGGTGCTGCCATACAGGATTCAATATGCATATGCGCATCGATAAAGCCCGGCACCAGATATTTCCCGGTACAGTCGATTTCTTCTTTTCCCTCGTATTCACCTACGCCTACGATCGTGTCCCCGCAGATCGCAACATCCGCTTTTAACACTTCCTCCGTAAAGACATTCAGCACATTTCCGTTTTTCAATACGAGATCTGCTTTTTCACGTCCATTTGCACAATCTAACTTTCTTTTTCTCTCTAACATACGCTTCCTCTTTTCGTTATATATTTATTATGAAAATAACTTTTTAAAGAAATCTCCCACAGAAGAAATGATCGATTTAAAAAATCCACCGACAGCCGCTGCTATACCGCTATTTGAACTTCCATCTCCGTTTTTAAACGAATTGTACAAAGACTCCGCATAATCCACAAGTCCGTTTAAATCAATTCCGAGTGAATTGATCTTCTTGATCAGATCTATGATCTGCTGACGCTCATCATCCGATAACGTCACACCATATTTTTCACACGCCTCATCGATTGCGCCGTTGATTCCCGCATCATCTGTCAGATCATCTTTAGCGATCAGTGCCTTGATATACGCAATAAACTCTTCCACTTCTGCGTCGGAGACACCTTTTAAGGAATCTTCTAACTGACCGGTCAGCACAAGTTCATTGAGTGCCGTATCAACTACCGAATCACTGATCTCTTTTCCTGTCATCTCCTGATATGCTTTTAATACGCCTACTAAAGCCGCCGTTCCGGAAATTGGAGTTGGTCCTGCTACAATAATATCTGCATCTGTTACCCCTGCAGTAGTCAGCGCATTTTTATACATACCAACGGTACAATAATTAATATTTGTTGTGGAAATGTTTAATCCGCTTCCCTTATCCCTCTGTACGATCACAACAGAAGAAAGCGATCTTGTTCCAATCTGCGAGGATGAAATATAGGAATCTAAATACTGGTGTTCCTCTGCATTTGTCACATAGACCACATCATAATTTGACAGATTTGCCGCATCAATGCCCATAATAGAAAGAATCGTCGCTCTTTGAGAATCATTAAGATCTGCTCCAAGCGCAAGGTACGGTTTATCACTTGCCTTGATTGTGACATTATCGCTGTCCTCGTTTTGCACAATCGTTCCGCTGATATCCTGTGACGCCTGGTCTGATGTCGCATTTCCATCCTGCTGTGGCGTCTGATCCGACGATATATTTCCATCCTGCTGTGCATCAGAATTGTTTGTCTGAGCCGAATCATCCAAATACTGAATGGAACCTTCCAGATCGTCACTATCTGCATTCTGCGCAGAATCCTCTGCCGAAGTTTCTGCTGCATTCTGCACATCATCTGTCTGATCTGCCGTCGCTGCAACTGCCCCTGCCTGTGCTGCCTGCACACCCACACCGGAGGAAACAGGCATCGCTGCTGCAAGTATCACACATAATATTTTAACTACTTTTTTGTTTCTCATAATAATCCTCACTAACACTGTCCATCCCTGCTTTATATTTTATGCAGGTAAATCTATCTTATATTTTATATCTGCGCAATTCTGACACTCATCCATGCACAGATATCCGCATAAACCTGATCGCGGTCTGTCTCATTTAATATCTCATGACGGTCTGTCTCATACAAACGGTAGGTCAGATCATCCACACCCGCATCTTTGTACATATGATAAACTTTTTTTACCCCTTCACCGAGGTCACCAACCGGGTCATCTGCCCCGGAAACCATGAAAACCGGCAGATCTTTCGGCACTTTTTTTATATTATCCATCTGATTGTCAAAATATACCGCTTCCATCAGCCCATAGTACCCGTTTAATGTAAACAGAAACGTGCAGCGTGGATCACTGTAATATTTTTTGACATGCTCCACATCCTTTGTCAGCCAGCTGTTGGTATAATCTTTTCCATAAAGGTCAAATTTGTGGTATGGCTTGCTGTAGGAAAGTTTCTGCACCAGTTTACTTCTGTAATTCCAGCCACGGAAAAAGGCTAAAAATTTACACAGCGTCATACCAAATTTCATGGTGCCATCCGGCACACACCCAGTTCCCATAATGACCGCTCCACTTAAATTTTCACCATGCAGACACAGATATTTTCGCAGCATATAAGAACCCATGCTGTGTCCCATCATAAAATACGGTATCCCCGGATTCTCTCCCTGAACTGTTGTTCGCAGGCTATGCATATCCGCAACAAGCGTATCACTCGGATTTTCTGCAAAATATCCCCACTCTGTTTCATCTTTTACCGAAGCGCCATGCCCTAAATGATCGTGGCCAACAACCATAAATCCGCGCTCTGTCAGGTACTCTGCGAACTCATGATATCTTTCAATATATTCGATCATGCCGTGCGTGATCTGTAAAATTGCCTTATACTTTCCATCCTCCGGCATCCATTTTACCGCATGGATCTTTGTCGTTCCATTCGCAGATAAATACGTCATCTGTTCTTCTTTTGCCATATAAGTTCTTCCCTCATTTCTATACTGCTCTTTACTATGCCGCTGACTGTTTTGCATGCAGATATTTCATTACAGATTACTTACTCCATATCCAAAAGTGCTTTACATCCATTATAGATCTTTTCCAATTCATCCTCAGCAGATTTTTTTGCATTGATTTCTTCACGCAGTGCTGTAACCTGCACTTTTGCCTCATCCCCGAGTTTTAAGAAATCCTCCCCGGCCTGTTTTATAAAATCCGCAGCCGGTACTGCGTTGCCGGACATGTGCTCCCTTAAAGAAGTCTGTCCATTTTCATATATGGAAAGTTTCTGTGCACTGTCACTGTACAGTTTCATTACCATCGATGTAATACCCGCCTGCATTTCATTGATCTGTGCAGTCTGTTCTTTGATTTCTTTTTGCGCCTCTTCCATCGCGTCGATCTGTTCTGATAATGCCTTTAGTCTTTCTTCATACCGCTGTGCCACATTTTTGATCTCCTCCGCAGCATGAAGGAATTTTTCTCCATTCTCTCCCATTCTTGCTGCTTCGATTGCCGCATTCAATGCAAGCACTCCCATATTTTTTGCATCATCTTCCAGTTCAGCTGTCACATTTCCAAGACCATCCTGCTCTTTCGAAGCACGGTAAAGACTTTCTTCTAACTGTGCACACGGTTCTTTTAACGCCTTGTGCTGTTCAAAAACTTCTTTGATCTTTTCATTCTGCTCTGCCACCTGTCCAATAAAAATGGAATGATTTGCCTCAAAAGATTCCACAGCATTATGTACTTCAACGAATGTACTGTACAGTTCTTTTCCTGTTCTGCAGCTCTCTTCTGCCAATTCACCCACACATTCTAACTTTTCCTCAAGAATTTCTATATTTTCTTCCATCTGGACACGGGATGCTGTCATCTGCACAGAATCTTCTTTTAATTCATCACTGTATTCTGCAATCTGTTTCTTGATCGTATAGAGTTCGTCCTGCAGTGCCTTCTCTTTCTTTCCACCAAACATATATGTCCTCCATTTACTGATAATTCTTTATCACAATCTGTATGCTTTCATTTCCCTGATACCTGTTTATCTCGGGATAATATACCACAGACATCCGGATTCCATTTGTCCTGCCAAGGAATGCCTGCTGCACTTCATTTTCCCCATATTTTCTTCCATAATATTCCCGGAATTCCTCCACATCTCCAAAATAAACAGCAGATATGGATTTTCCACGTTCAGTCTTAAGTGTCAGTTTTAATACATTCTGATTTTTCCCGACTACCACCGCACGATCGATTCCAAGATTCTTATCCGCAAACTGAGGTTTTACATTTGCTTTCCCGAATGGTTCTAACAACAACAGTTCATTTACCAGCGGAATGTCCGGATAATCGACGGGCATGGGAATATCTATTTTTATCTTAGGAATAAAATCTTCTTCTGTCAAGCCACAGCAGGCATTTATTTTCTCCCTGAAAATCTCTACATTTGCTTCCGGCAGGGAAAGTCCTGCTGCCATCGGATGACCGCCAAATTTTGTAAATAATTCCTGACATTTGCACAGTTCCTCATACATCGAATATGCCTCGATTGAGCGCCCGGAGCCTTTAACCCCATCCTCACTCTTTGTCAGCACAAAAGTCGGTTTATGACACGCCTCCCGGATTCTTCCTGCAATGATTCCTGCAAGACTTTCATGCACATCCGGCAGATAGACAACCAGGACTTTTTCACCCGTATTTCCCTCTTCCACCTGCTGCATGGCAAGTTCTACGCCCTCTGCAGTCATGTCTTTTCGCTGCGCATTCAGATCGACCAGTTCCGCTGCGATCTCCGATGCTTTTTTTACGTCCTCCTGCAGGAAAAGATTTAAGGCAATTTTCGCTGTCTCTAATCGTCCGCTTGCATTGATGCATGGTCCTAACACAAATCCGAAATGATAGGAACTGATCTGTTCCGGCTCTAATTTATTCTGTAAAATCAATGCGCGCATCCCCGGATTCATGGTCGTATGGATCCGCTTTAATCCTTCCCTTACCAGGATTCTGTTCTCATCCGTCAGATCCATCACATCCCCGACCGTCGCAAATGCCACATTTTCCAAAAAATCGTAGGACTCCTCCACCGCAATGTCACATTTTTCATAGAGGATCTGTATCACTTTCCAGGCAACTGCAGCACCGCAGAGATTTTTATACGGATATGTACACTCCATCTGCTTTGGATTTACAATGGCATCCGCCTCACTTCTTTTATAATGGCGTTCTCCCCTCTCCTCCGTATATGGTATTTCATGATGGTCTGTGACAAGAACTGTCATTCCAAGACTTTTAGCGTGCGCGATCTCGCCTATCGCTGCAATTCCATTATCACAGGTAATGATCGTATCAATTCCCGCCTCATCTGCCTGCTCAATCAGATGATCGTTGATTCCGTAACCATCTTTCATCCGGTCCGGTATCTGAAAATCCACACTGCCACCGCAGCGTGTGATTCCTTTGTACAGAATATAAGTCGACATTACCCCATCAATATCGTAGTCGCCTATGACCCTGATCTTTTTCTGTTCACTGATCTTCTGCACCAATATATCCGTCAACCGGTCCGAATCCAAAAGTAAATGAGGATCGTAAAGTTCCCCAATTCCGCCTTTTAAGTATCTTGCGATTGCCTCATCCCCCATAACCTCACGATTCCGGATCAGCCTTGCCGTAACCGGACTTATCCCAAAACGTTTTGCAATTCCTGCAAAATCAGCGCCTTTATTTATTACAAACCATTTTTCCATATATTACCTCAAGCAATGTCAGCCCGCATGCCGGTGCCGTGTATCCTGCTCTTTCCCTGTTTTTTGCCTCTAAGATCTCTGACACATCCTCCGGAGTTCTTCTTCCATCTCCGATCTCGATCAGTGTACCGGTTAAAATGCGCACCATATTCTGTAAAAATCCATTTCCGGTATAATAGATCTGTATCTCTCCCGGCAGTTCTTTGATCTGTATCCGGGAAATCGTCCGAACCGTGGATTTCTTCATTTTTTTATTGCCGCAGAATGATTTAAAATCATGTGTTCCACACAGGTACTCTGCCGCTTTTCTCATGCGGTTTACATCAAGCGGTTCCGTATAATCATAAACATATCTGCGCTCGAATACCTCCGGTATTTTTCCTGTATGGATCCGGTAAAGATAGGTCTTTTCCACTGCCTGATATCTGCTGTGGAAACGCTCATCCACTCTCTTTACTTCACAGACCGCAATATCTTCCGGAAGGTACTGATTCAGATAAAATAAAATTTTATCCTCATCCCATTCCTCTCTCAGATGAAAATTAGCCGTCTGTCCTTTTGCATGCACGCCTGCATCTGTTCTGCCGGAACCGGTAACTTCCACCTGGTATCCTGCCATTTTGCTCAAAACATCCTGTAACTTTCCCTGTATCGTAAGTTCCGCCGGAAGCACCTGCCACCCGCGGTAACGTGTTCCGTCATATTGTAAGATCATTTTATAATTTGCCATATATCTCTGTTACCTTATATCTGATTTTCGGAAAAAATAATGCCACAGATAGTTTTCCTGTGGCAGTACATCAATTATAATTATTATACCTCTGTTTTCGTTAATTGACAAATCATAAACCACATTTTTCCTTCCATTATTTTATAATTCACACAAACAATTTAAACACACCTTTTGACAGACTGCATCATATAATAGAATGAATGAATCTACGAGGTTTTTCATGTCAGATATTGCCTATACACAAAATAATACCGATCAGGGTGAGTTAAAGATCCAGGTAACGGCAAGAAGAAGTAACCGTCCGATCACAAACGCCCGTGTAGCGATCTCCTATTCCGGTGATCCGGACAGTGTCGTTGAGGAGGTGAATACAGATGCATCCGGTATGTCCGAACAAATTACGCTTCCTGCGCCTCCGCTTGAATTCTCAATGGAGCCAGGCGAAGAGCAGCCGTTCTCGCAGTATAGTATTCAGGTCGATGCTGAAGGATTCCGCCCGTTTACTGTGTCGGGAATTGAACTGTTTTCGAAGCAGCTGTCGCTTCAGGAAGTACGAATGGATGAGGTGGATGCACCGGGGAACCCGGTAGACACGATCGTGATCCCGGTCAATACCCTCTGGGGCGATTTTCCACCGAAAATCGCAGAGTCTGAGATCAAGCCGATCTCCGAGACCGGGGAGATCGTCCTAAGCAGAGTCGTGGTGCCGGAATATGTCGTGGTACATGACGGTCCGCCAAACGATACGACTGCGCGCGATTATTATGTGCGATACAAGGATTACATCAAAAATGTAGCGTCCAGCGAAATCTATTCCACCTGGCCGGATGCGACGCTGCGCGCAAATATCCTTGCAATCATGTCATTTACATTAAACCGGGTGTACACGGAGTGGTACCGGAACAAAGGCTACAGTTTCACGATCACCTCCTCCACCGCCTACGACCAGAAATTTACCTACGGCAGGAACATTTTCCAGAGCATCTCCGACATCGTGGATGAAATGTTCCAGAACTTTTTATCCCGGCCAAACGTCAGCCAGCCAATCTTAACGCAGTACTGCGATGGGGAACGTGTGACCTGCAGCAACTGGCTGAGTCAGTGGGGCAGCAAATACCTGGGTGACCAGAACTATGAGGCAATCGAAATTCTGCGCTACTATTATGGAAACAACATGTACATCAACACGGCAGAAGAAGTATCCGGCATCCCGGCTTCCTGGCCGAGAGTCGACCTTACGATCGGTTCGACCGGCGAAAAAGTGCGTCAGATCCAGGAGGAACTTGCACGGATTTCAAGATCCTATCCGGCGATTCCGACAGTTACACCGGACGGAATCTACGGACCTGCCACAAGAGAGGCTGTCGAGGTCTTCCAGCGTGTCTTCGGTCTGCCGGTCACCGGCGTCATTGACTACCGTACCTGGTATAAAATTTCTGAAATTTATGTGGCAGTGTCGCGCATCGCGGAACTGGTCTAAATGCAAATGGTGGGCAGTCACACCAAATACTTTGTGCGGCTTCCCCCAATCTTTTTTTATGCTCAGATACGCGGTCTTTTTCCCCTTTCCGGACACTTTTCCACATATCTTTTTATTTTGCTTCTCTTATTCCACCGTCACTACTTTCGCCAAGTTTCTTGGCTTATCCACGTCAAATCCCTTGTCGGAAGAAACATAATAAGCAAGTAACTGCAGTGCCACGGATGCCGGCATTACCATAAATTCATCCTGCATATCCGGCAGATGGAAGGTATCATATGCACGGTCGATATCTTTTGCAAGACTTTCCTTGATAAAGAGCACGATGTCCGCACCTCTTGACCGTACCTCCTTGATATTTGACAGCTCTTTTGACATTAATTTTTCCTGTGTCACTGCTGCAACGACCGGCGTATCCTGCGTGATGAGTGCGATCGGTCCGTGTTTTAATTCGCCGGACGCATACGCCTCAGAATGAATGTAGGATACCTCCTTTAACTTCAGAGAACCCTCTAACAAAATAGAGTAATCAAGTCCACGGCCGATCATAAACAGATCTTTCGCCTCTAACACCTTGTTGGCAAGTTTATGGATCTCCTGCCGTCCCTCTAACACTTTTTTCATGACATCCGGCGTGCGCTGCAGCTCACGGATAAAACTCTGTGTCTCTTCCTGTGAAAAGACACCGCGAAGCTGTGCCATTTTTGCCACGATCAGATAAAATACAGCAAGCTGTGTCGTGTATGCCTTGGTACTTGCAACGGCGATCTCCGGTCCTGCGTTGGTATAGAGCACATAATCACTCTCACGCGCAATGGAAGATCCTTTTACGTTGATGATGGATAAACATTTCGCTCCACGTTTTTTTGCATACTTGACTGCCTCTAAGGTATCGATCGTCTCACCGGACTGTGAAACTGCGATGACTAATGATTTCTCATCGATGACCGGATCCGAATACATAAACTCGGATGCCATATCGACATCGATGTGCATATGAAGAATCGACTTTATCAGTGCCTGTGCCACAAGACCGGCATGCATAGCAGTTCCACATGCGATAATGTTGACACGCTCACACTGTGTAAAGATCTCATCCGGCACACCGTCTGCCGTAAAGTCCGGCATTCCACTTGTGATGCGGTTTGTGATTGTACGCTCGATCGCATCCGGCTGTTCCATGATCTCTTTTTCCATATAAAACGGATAACCGTTCTTTCCGGCATTATTAAGTTCCCAGTCTACTTCAAGATAGTCCGGCTCCACCTGATTGCCATTGAAATCTTTTAAGACAATGGCATCTTTGCCAGTTTTAAAATATGATACTCCGGAACAACAAAATAGCGGTTGGTAAAACGGCAGAGTGCTGTCAGGTCGGATGCAAGCATAGCCCCTCTTTGCAAAGTGTTGCGACGATCGGGCTGACATTTCTGGCAGAATAGATCTCACCCTGATGATCTTCAAATAAGATCACTAATGCAAATGTTCCTTTTAATTTGGAAACTGTCTTTTGATGGCTTCATCCGATCACCTGTATAAAACTTATTTAAAAGTGCAGCCACAACCTCACTGTCTGTCTCTGATTTTAAAACACTTTCCAGTTCATAGTCGGCGATCAGCTCTCTGTAATTTTCAATGATGCCATTGTGTACCAGAGTCACTTTTCCAACCTGATGCGGATGTGCGTTTGTATCATTGACACCGCCGTGTGTTGCCCATCTGGTATGACCAATTCCACACTCTGTGATCAGTTTTTCTGACTCACAGATGGCTCTTAAATCTTTACTCTTCCCGCACATTTATAAACTTTCGTCTGTTTCAGGCCGGTATCTGCCACAGCAATTCCCGCACTGTCATATCCGCGGTACTCAAGAAGCTCTAACGCATCAAGTAACACCTTTTACATCTTCACTACCTGTATAACCAATAATTCCACACATAAATTTTCCTCTTTTCTATCTATCAACTGTTTCCGGCACAATCCCGCCGGTACACTCATTTTCCTGACCAGTTCCACTGTCAGAAGATCCTCTTCTGACAGCAAAAATATTTTTCAGGTTATCTTCTCCCTTATACCGTATTTGTTTTGCAGTCACCTGCATATTTGCCGGTATATCTCGCACCGGGAGTGTACGGGAGAGCATCCGCCGAATCTTCGATCACTCTCCTCCTCGTTAACCTGCTGATTGAAACACAGGTAATTCCTGAACATATCACAATGTCTGTTCACAGAACCTTCCTATGCATTTTCCACAGGTGCATGGCGCTAATAAGGAGACAACAGACTGCATATCCTTCCGGCAGATCTGCTGTCACATTTATGTATCCGGTATACGGGCGCAAAGACCGCGTATCTGAACATAAAAATAATATACTTTTTATTCAATTTTCAAGGTTCAACATGCTTTACTATACTATGATATGAAAAAAAAGTCCAGTGTTTCCCATCAAAGATGGCCGTTCAGACATTTTTTATTCATGCATCGATTTCCAGACTGATTCCCCATTTGGAATATACTGGCAGAATGCATCCACCATAATACTGCGGAACGGGCGGACCGCCTCTTCGAGTCCGAATGCTGCCGGGTAATCTTTCGTCACAAGATCAATGTCCTGTGCGATCTTTTCTGCAACTGCTGCATCTTTGATCGGCACGATACCAAACAATGTGGAGCAGTACGCCCTGCTTCCGGTACAGGATGCCAGATAGGTATATGCAAAATTTTTCCACTCTTCCTCAAGTATATATCCACAAACATCTTCCACATCAGCATCCTTTTCCACATTTTGTTTCTCATCTGTCCGGATACCGAGCTGCATAAGATATCCACAAAGTTCTTTTTTCTGTCTTTTTTTCTGAAAAAAGGATACACCACCTGCACTGGCTGCCTGTATCATCATCCATGCGCGCAGAAAATGATCCGCACGTTTTTCTGCCGGATGATCTCCAAAGCGCTTTCTTAAAATCAAAAGGCGTTTTTCATCCAATGCCGGATCTAACTTCTGCTCGATTGCAAGCTGCAGAATACGTTCACGTTCATTAATATCCTCAATCTCATAATAATGGGCGGGCCATTCCGAAAGATAGTCCACGTTTTCATTATTCAAAAGCATTTACTCTGTATCTCCTTCCATGTACGAATCCACATCATCACAGGTCACTCTCGCATAAGGCAGACGGATATATTTTCCATCGATCAGATTCAGATCCGACAGATCACCTCCGGTGGAAAGCTCATATGCAAGATTTAACATTGCATCTGCCTGGCCTTCTTTATCATTATAGACCGTTCCGATCATCTCTTTATTCTTGACCGCCTCTAATCCTACATCAGTCCCATCGATTCCAATGACCGCCGGCCATTCATCCTTTGTAAGATCGGACGCTTTGAGCGCATCGATCGCACCTAGCGCCATATCATCATTATTGGCAATGACCAGCTCAATGCTGTCACCAAACTGTGACATAAGCTGTGCCATTTTCGTCTGCGCCTGTGCACGGTTCCAGTTTGCGATCGCATATCCCAGCTTTTCTACTTCCACTCCACTGTCGATCATTGTGCTGACCGAATATTCCGTACGGACAATTGCATCCTGATGACCGGCTTCGCCCTCCAACACCACATACTGAAAAATCCCGTCTCCGTTTTTATCCAGTGACTGATCGGTCAGAAATGCTTCCGCTGCAAGCTCTCCTGCATGATACCGGACTCAAATGCCTGCGCTCCGACATAATAAAGCCTCGTCCAGCGCTCTAAATCTTCCTCCACCAGTTCGCGATTGAAAAATAACCGGAATATTGTTTTTCCGCAAGATCAATGATTGCGGTAGGATCCGTCCTGTCCACCAGATTGACACAGATCACATCGCATCCCTCCGTGATCATGTTTTCAACCTGACTGTTCTGCGTCGACTGGCTTGCCGATGCATTGTAAGTGTCGATATTGATCGCAACACCCGTCTCTTCTTCTTTTTGTCGCATAATCATTAAAATCTTTCATCATTTCTGATACAAATGTATCATACTGATCATAAACAGATATGCCGATCTTAATGCTCTTTTGGCATCTTCCTGCCGCCGCAGCCGCCAATTACCACACTCATGACTAAAATTCCACCAAAAGCCACGGTCATTTTTACTTTTTTCCATTTCTTCAAGACTTGTTCCCCATCAACATGTGCCGGACTTTTTCTGCTCCACACATTTACATCTACCCCCCATTTGTATATCACTGCACGATAGGAAATAAAATTTTCTGATTTTCCTCGTCATACAGATTATCTTTTGTGATCGTAAGAAACCCGACTTTTTCTGTTTTGCCGAAGATAACGGCTCGCGCAGCTGACCCGCGATCGCTGCCGCACTTAAATATCCGATATTGAACTCATTCGGTACGACCAACGCTCCTATCACACCCTTATCCAGATAATACACATTTTTCTGAGCAGCCAATTCCATACAGTCCAAATTCTGTCTGTTCCTGCGCCTGCAGATAATCAACAGCCTGTTCCGTTCTGTCATTATCTAATGATACCACGATGTCTACCCTCTTTTCTCAAGGCACCATTCAAATGTATTATTTACATTGTCTTCATCAGACAGATTCCATAAAATGGATGCCCCGGCAGACTCTATTTTGTCCATAAAACCTTTCAGGCACTGCTGTCCGGCAGTCTGTTTTAAGTTACCGGCAAGAATCCCAATGTCCGTATCTTCAAGCTTTTCCCCATAATCCGCAATAACAGCTTCGGCAACTGCCTCCCCATCTCATAAGACTGCGGCAGAATTGCTGCATACATTCCCTCAGCTTACATCCGTTTCCACCAGAATCATCTTATCAGAACCGATTTCCACAGCAGAATCATCCGTATAATTGCTGCTGTCACACATTTCAACGATCACGCCCTTTGCTCCATTATCGATCTCCCTGTGAATGATCTGGTACTCTTCCTCAATACCGGAAAATGCGCCTGTCGAAACCACATTTAAACGGATATGATAATCTTCCGCTCCTCGTTCAAGTCCTTCCCGAAAAGATGTAAATCTGTCACTGCTGCTGTTTTCTACGATCACGGATACCGGATACCATTCCTCATCCTTGCTGCCATCAAGCATCCCATATGTCGCAAACGCAATAAATGCAATGATCACTAAAATCAATGCCATTAAATAGATCAAATTATTTTTTCCGGTCCGCTTCATAGTTGTTTTCTCCCTGACTCTAACCGTTCCTGCTCCTCCGGCGTATAGACGATATACGGCAAATGGATTCTGACTGTGGTTCCCTCATCCGGCTCGCTTTCTATCTCCAGACCATATTCCTCACCGAAACGCAGCCTGATCCGGTTATGTACATTCAAAAGTCCCACACCAGATCCACGTTTGTGTACACGGTTATTTTCCTTCAAAAGCTGTTCCACTTCATCTTCCGGTATTCCAAGTCCGTTATCTCTGACCTCAATATAGATATCATCTTCCCTGCGATATCCATTGACATCAATTTCTCCGTCTCCATCCATACATTCCACGCCATAATAAATCGCATTTTCAAGCAGCGGCTGCACCACCAGTTTTACCGTACAGCACTGCAGGATCTCCGGATCTATATCAAACCGTACCTCAAAAATATTTTTATAGCGTACTTTCTGGATATTCATATAGTTTCTGGCATGTTTCAGCTCATCTTCCACACTGATGACTGTTTTTCCCCTGCTTAAACTGATACGGAAAAGACTCGCTAACTGTGTGATCATAAATACCGCATCCTCATACCGTTCTCCCTCGATCATCCAGACGATCGAGTCAAGTGTATTATACAAAAAATGAGGGTTGATCTGCGACTGAAGCGCATCGAGTTCACTTTTTCTTTTTTCTTCCTGCTCGACCACAATATCCTGCATCAGCTGCCTGATCTGTTCCACCGTGGAACGGAGTGTACACCCTAAATGTTCCACTTCCATAGATCCGCCGATATAGATAGACGGGTTCATATTTCCGGTCTCCCACTCCTTGACCGAATTATTTAATTTTTTCAGCGGCATGGCAATACTTGCAGACACAAGCTGATTTAAAAGGATCACCGCAAGCATAGATACTGTCACTAGCATGATCACAAAATATTTTGTGCCTGTCATTCCCATATCAAAGGAACTCATTGGCACAACACTGACGATCTTCCATCCGGTATAACTGACCGTCTTTACCGTAACAAGGCGTTTTTCCCCCTGGAAAATCTCTTCCGTGCTTCCATCCTCGTACCCTGCTGCCTCGATATTATTCTCCTGATAAAGATCGGTATAGATCAGCTTCTGTCTCGGATGATAAATGATCTCACCCTTTCCGTCGATCAGGTAAACATACTCCGAAGAATTTCCAACATTCGCTTTTTTTAAGATCTGTTCAATACTGTTGTAGTTCATATCGACCAAAAGTACTCCCAGCGTCGATGTTCCATTACTTGTCAGCTCCACGGCACGGCTTAAGGATACGACCCAGTAATAACGGTAAGATGGATCGCCAAACAGATTCTGCACATGCGGTGTCGAAAAATGAAGGTTTTCCATCTGACCGACCGCATCGGTAAACCACTGCTGCTTCACAATATTTACCTGACTTTTTTCATTCGCAACAGGTACTGCTGCCACAAGCTGTCCCTCTCCCGTATAACAGGCAATACTGATCAGGTTATCTTTATTCGCCTCATATAAGAGATTCATTTCTTCATCCATGGTATCACTGGCAAGATCTTTATTCTTGATGACACTGTAATACATAGTATCAGAAATACGGCGCATGTTTCGGAGATAATCCTCAAGGTTGATGGCTGTCTGATTTAAAAGCTGCCCCGTACTCTCAATCGTCATCGCTTCTGCTCTGTTTGAAAACTGCCGGTAAAGTGTGACGCCAAGAAAGGCCATACTACATATGGACAGAATCGTAAACGAAATCGATATCGTCATCTGAATACTGTGCGGTTTTGTCATTTTCCTGATATATGCAGTTAATTCTCTTATTTTATCTTTGATATTTGACAAACTCATTTTCTTTTTTCTGCTTTGTACTTTGAAGGTGACATTCCAAACTGTTTTTTAAATGCGTAACTGAAATAATTCGGATCAGAATAGCCCACTTTTTCTGCAATCACATATGTTTTTTCATCCTGATTCAAAAGCAGATCAAGCGCCTGTTCCATCCGATACTCTGTCAGATAATTGATAAAAGTTTTTCCGGTCTCCTTTTTAAACACGGTAGAAAAGTACGCCGTGCTGACCGAAAGATTTTTACATACACTCTCCACATTGAGTCCTGAATCTGCATAGTGTTCCCTGACATACTCGATCGCTTTTGTGACAAATGATTTCGTCGTGTCCTGTCTGCCATTCTGGATCATCTCCTGCATCTGACGTCCGGTCTTTAGCAGCCAGTTTTCCAGTGCCTCCGGCGATTCCATCTGAAGAACTTCCCGGTAGATATCTCCCGTACCACTGAAAATTTCGTCCAGATTCAGCCCGTTTAATGTTCCAAAACGGAAGATTTCCGCAATAAGTTCCGTGATAAATATCTGATATTTCTGCAGTGATGCTCCACGTCCGGAAAGCTGTGTCACGCTTTCTTTGACTGCTTCTTTCAGCGCCTGCTCATCCCCGGTCTTAATCTTTTTTAAAATATTCCCGATCGACTGCTCTTCCCACGGTTCCTCTGCACTGCCCTGCGGATCGATCTCCGCAATATTAATGGCTCTTGTATTTCCATAGATCACACGGTAGGAAACCGCATTGCGCGCCCCCTGATAGGAAGCCGGCAGCTCTGCGATCTCATCACAGACCGGACCGATTCCTGCCGTCACCTTCGCACCGCAGACACGTTTCGCCAGCTTGCAAAACCGATCCATTGCATTGGTATATGCCGTGATTTCTTCCGTTTCTTTTAACTGTGTGATCACAAGGATGTCTCCGAGATAAAAGAATGTGTTCGATCTCCACTTGTCCACAAACTGTTCCTCAGCAAGCTGTTTGACGGACATTCCAAGCAAAAACGGATCGAGTTCAAGCTGTGGATCCGGCGTGCTGATATGTAATATAGTTGCCACATAATATGGTCCGCTCCACGGTATCTGGTATTGTTTCAAATATTTTTCAATCTCAGATGCCGGAATTCTTCCCTCAATCAATGATGTATAAAAGTTTTCCTGCAATACCGGAAGACTCTCCATATAATAAGCGCGCAGTTTTTCGATATTACGTTTTTCATCAAGCTCTCTGTCAAGGTTTGTCCTGATACGCTCAAACACTTCCCGCAGTTCATTGGAATTGATCGGCTTTAAAATGTACTCCTCCGCCTCGATCTTAATTGCCTCTTTTGCATATTCAAATTCATCAAATCCAGAAAAAATAATAATTTTATTTTCTGATATAGTTCTTTTAATTTCTTGCTTAAGGTCAGTCCGTCCATGTATGGCATTTTGATGTCTGTCATCACAACATCCGGCTGGATTTCCTCTGCCATCTCTAATGCTTCGACGCCATTTCTGGCATACCGGCAATACGAAACCCCATCGCTTCCCAGTCAAGCTTTTCATAATGACAGAATATACTTCTTCCTCATCATCCACCAATAATACCGAATATAAATTCATCGTGTTCTATTCTCCATTCCAATATGAAAAATCATATTTTCACATTTTCTTCCGCTAGTCTCCATATTTTGCATTCATATTATGCCATAAAATTCCGAGGATCACCGTACAGATAATGATCTCTGCCACTGCCACATAGGTGTTCCAGAATAATAAAAGCATCATGACAAGTGTTGCCACTGCAAAAGAACATCAGCTTTCCGGCGTATTTTGCATAGTTTTCTTCGTCTTTTACCGGTGGTTTATTCTTTCCTCGGATGGCGGAGATATCTTTCATAAACCATAACCGCATTCCATAATAGATCAAAATCACAAATAAAAGTAATGGTATCCCTGCTGTCTCTAAAATCTGATCTGTTGTCATATAATCCTTGTTTTCCTCCATTGTTTTACTAAGCAAAATAACGGCTGGTCTGTAACACCCAGCCGTTATTTTACAGTCCGATATAAGAATTATACCGTATGTTTTATTTTCTTGCTATATATTTTCTGATATCCAGAGAAATTGCTACGAAGATTACAACACCGATTGCGATGTACTGTGCGTTTGCATTCATTCCTAAGTACTGGAGAGCAACCTTCAATAACTCGAATACTGCAACACCGATGATAGCGGATGAAACTTTACCACGACCACCTGTTACGGATACACCACCGATCGTACATGCTGCGATTGCTTCCATTTCGTAACCATACCCGGTCTGAACAGATGCACCACCTGCTTTTGCGCCGAGCATGAATCCTGCAAGACCATACATAGCTGCTGCTTTCATGTAGATTAAGATCAATGTCTTTTCACCGGAACACCTGCAACCTCTGCTGCCTGTGGGTTACCACCGATTGCGTACATATATTTTCCATGACGTGTCATGTTGAAAATGAACCATGTGATCGCTGCCACAATAATTGCAATCCAGATCAGGTAGTTGATTCCGAGAAATTTTTGTTTGCAACATTGGTATATGCCTCAACATATCCACCAAGAGGTGTTGCGTTTGTAACGATAAGTCCAATACCATAAACGATTTCCATCATTGCTAAGGTTGCAATGAAAGGCGGTACATTTAAGTATGCAATAAAGATACCGGTTACTGTACCAAATGCTGCACAGATGAGCATTGCGATGATCGCTACTAAAACTACGTTCAATGGTTTCATATCCGGGAAGAATTTACCGGAATAATCCAGACGCTGTAACAACATACCGGAAATACATGCACCGAAACCAATCATACGTCCTGCGGAAAGGTCACATCCTGCGGTGATAACACATCCTGCAATACCAAGTGCAATGACAAGTCGTGAACTCATATTCATAAGAATATTCATTAAGTTGTTGCCTGTGAAGAAGTTATTGGATGTCAAACCAGTATAGATTACCAGAATGAACATTACAATAATAACCCGTTGTTAATCAAAAAATCTTTTACTTTCTGCTGTTTTGTCTTTCCCATTTTCGTCTCCTCCTATCGCATCAGAATCTTGTTGCGTATTCCATAATTTTTGCCTGTGTCATATCTTCCGGTTCCTTCACTTCACCGGTCAGTTTTCCGTTACACATAACACAAATTCTGTCTGACATTCCAAGAAGTTCTGACATCTCGGAAGAAATCATAATGATCGCTTTGCCCTGTTTTGCCAGGTCGCACATGATCTCATAAATCTCATGTTTTGCACCTACGTCGATACCACGGGTAGGTTCATCCATGATCAGAACATCCGGGTCATTGGCTAACCATCTTGCAACGATTACTTTCTGCTGGTTACCTCCGGACAGATTGGAAATATGTTCTTTCATGCTCGGAGTCTTGATACTTAATTTTTTAATGCTGCTTGTTACGATCTCATTGATCTTTTTGTGATTTAAAACAAATCCTGCATTCAGATATTTATTGTAGATAGATACACCTACATTATCTTTGATAGACAGGCATCCGAAAATACCGTTTCCTCTTCGATCCTCAGTGATCAGTCCGATTCCGGCATTCATCGCATCGATTGGATGTTTGATCTTTACTTTTTTGCCATGCATATAGATCTCACCGGATGCAATACCACGGATACCGAAGATTCCTTCCATCAATTCTGTTCTCTGTGCACCTACCAGTCCACCAAATCCAAGGATTTCTCCTTTGTGGAGCTGAAAACTTACATTCTGGAATGATTTTGCATGGATGGAGCAAAGATTTTTTACTTCCATAACCACTTCATCACCCGGTTTGTTTTCTCTCGGTGGATATACATTTGTCAGCTCACGGCCAACCATCTTTGTGATGATCTGATCTGTGGTCATCTCTGCTGCCGGCCAGGTTCCAACATATGTACCATCCCGCATGACTGTGATATCATCAGCGATTCGTTTGATCTCATCCATCTTATGTGAAATGTAGACCATTGCCACACCTTTGTCTCTTAAATCATTCATGATGCGGAACAATGCTTCTACTTCATTATCAGAAAGAGATGATGTCGGCTCATCAAAGATGATAACCTTTGCCTGTTGGGAAACTGCCTTTGCAATCTCAACGGACTGCATCTGACCTATGGATAAAGATCCAAGCTGTGCTTTCGGATCAAAGTCCATTTTTACTTCTTTTAACCATTTTGCAGTATCCTCATACATTTTCTTATGATCGATCACTTTTAATGGTCCACACTTTGTCGGGAATCTTCCCAGGTACATATTTTCTGCAACGCTTCTTGCCGGTACCGGCTGCAGTTCCTGATGTACCATGGCAATTCCTTTTTTCATTGCCTCATCCGGGTTATTAATCTCGACTTTTTCTCCGTCCAGAATAATCTCGCCGGCATCCATTTTATAAATACCAAACAGACATTTCATCAGGGTTGATTTTCCTGCACCATTTTCCCCCATCAGTGCATGGACGGTTCCCGGACGGAGTGATAACTGTACATTGTCAAGTGCTTTGACACCGGGGAAAGATTTGCATACACCCCTAAGCTCCAGTTTATACTCAGCCATGTTTCTCCTCCTTTATATCATTTGGCTTACTTCTCTGCCAATTATGTTCCTATTTCATATCTGTGCTATTTAGCACACTTCATTTTTCATAGAATATATATCTGCCTGTTTTTATTTCATACATTCATTTCTGCATTTCTGCAGTCTGATCATAATTCTTATGAATAGTGGCAGCGGGTGCCATATGCACCCGCACCACTTTTATACCCTGTTCTTTTTACAGATTATTTAACCATGTCAAGAACATCCTGTGCATTGTCTTTTGTTACTTTTACATAATCACATCCGATGTAGTGATCATTGCCAGCGCCTGTGATGTAGTTGATAGCTGCATCTGCTGCACTGTGGGACTGTGAGAAGTGATCGTTAAATACAGTACCTGTCATGGTTCCTGCAAGAACATCCTCTAATGCCTCTGATAATGCATCAACACCTACCAGATAAATATCAGTACCTACGGTACGTCCTGCACTCTGGATTGCCTGTAAAGCACCAAGTGCCATTGCATCGTTGTTACAGAATACAACTTCTACATCGTTGCCATACTGTCCAAGAGCATTCGCTACGATCTGCTGTGCCTGATCCTGCTGCCAGTTACCAACCTGATCGGATAAGCAGTTTACTTCAAGTCCTGCATCCTCAAGAGCTTTTACAGAATATTCTGTACGATACTGGGCATCCACGTTCTCCGGATCACCTTCTACCATAACGTAGTCGATTTTACCGTTTCCATTTAAATCTACGGTATCAAGACCAAGATCACTGATCATCTCACCCTGGAAAGTACCGGACTGACGTGCATCACATCCAACGTATGTAACATCCCAGTTGTTATCTGACCATCTCTTCTGCTCTTCTTCATCCGGCTCACGGTTGATGTATACCAGCGGGATTCCTGCTGCAACTACTTTATCTGTGATGGTTGCTGCGGAAGAGGAGTTAACCGGGTTGATAATAAGGACATCTACCCCCTCTGTGATAAAGTTATCAATCTGACCTGTCTGTGTAGCCTGATCGTTTGCACCATCAACAATTGTGATATTGTCTTTTGAAAATCCTTTTCTACCAGATAATTTTCAAGCTCTGTACGGAACAGTGTCATGAAGTTATCGGAGAACTGGTAAATACATACACCAACTTTTTTGTCTGCTAAACTTGCATCTGCGTCTGTTGCTGCATCGGCTGCTGCGTCCCCTGCATCGGCTGCCTCTGTAGCTGCTGCATCATTCGATGTATCACTTGATGCATCGCTTGCTGCTGCATCGGTTGTTGTTCCGGCATTGTTTGTGGATGCGTTATTGCTTCCGCCACATCCTGCTACCATAGATGCTACCATTGCTGTTGCTAAAATTACACTAACTACCTTTCTTTTCATAGAAAATCCTCCCATTTGATTTAATGTATTTGTAACTCTTTGTTTGTTACAAGTGCATTATACCAACAGGAGGATTGGATAAACATACAATATTCTTCTGTCTTTCTTAAAATTCTTCTTTTATTTGTGCATTTTATCATTTTATTTGATTTTCGTTTTATTTCGTTGTGTATTTTGACATAACAGTAAATTATTTCATGTTTTTCAACGTCATTCTGTCGCTTTAAAGTTCTAAAATATTCTCTGCTATCTCCACTGCATCACGGATACAGTCCGGGCAGCTTCTAAGTACTTTTCCGGTTGCAACGCCCTTTAATTCTCCACAGGTGAGCGATCCGTTTTTCTCTAAAATGTCTTCGTGATCTCTCTGGTCAGTTTATAGGTATCTGCCTTACTTGCCGGCTGCTCTAAATTTTGCAACTGTTTTTAATCCCGCAAGCATGACTGCGCCGGATACCGCACCACAGGTTGCTGCCATGCCCATGCCAAGTCCGAATCCTTCACAGGCTGCAAATAAGGTTTCTTCCGGTATGCCGGTCTCCTCTGCAAATGCACAGGCAACTGCCTGGGCACAGTTGAATCCTTTATCGTGTAATTCGATTGCTTTTTCTTTTCTGGTCATTGATGTGTCCTCCGTTTTATCAATTTTACTTTTGGCATAGAACATGTTTTATGTACGATACATATTCTAAGTGCTGTACATACTTTATTTATTATACGGAGGTGACAGTGTATTTTCAAGTTTCTGCATCATTTAAAGCGTTTCCTGACCATTTAATCTCCTTTCCAGTCAGGGCATTGCCGACAATATATCATCATGATCTGCAAAGTCTATCCCAAAATCATAAAATACATATTCTCTAAACATTTTATTATCATGAAACAAAATAACAGGGCACATCGGATTTTAAATCCGAAGTCCCTGTCGTTAAGTAAAAAACAAATAGAAAATGCCGCTCTTATTTTGCCTCATCGATTGCTTTTCCGATATCATGGCGCATATATTTATTGGCAAAGTCAACCCACTCGGTTGCCTCGTAGGCTTTCTTTCTCGCCTCCTTCAAATCAGCTCCGGTCGCCGTGATACCAAGCACACGTCCGCCATTTGTGACGATATCGCCATTCTCATCGAATTTCGTTCCGGCATGGAAACAGAAATAGTCGTCTTTTCCATCAAACTTTTCAAAACCACTGATCTTAAATCCTTTTTCATAGGATACCGGATATCCGTCAGACGCCAGTACCACACAGACTGCCGCATTATCCTCAAACTGCAGATCAATGGTATCTAATCTGCCATCTACGCATGCTTCCATTACATCAATGATGTCGTTTTTCATACGCGGAAGTACGACCTGGGCTTCCGGATCGCCGAATCTTGCATTATACTCTAGCACCTTCGGTCCATCCTCTGTCAGCATCAGTCCAAAGAAATGACTCCGGTAAACGGTCTGCCCTCCAGCCATGGCATCCACGGTTGCCTGATAAATGTATTTCTGACAGAAATCATCCACCTCTTTGGTATAGAACGGACTTGGAGAAAAGTTACCCATTCCTCCGGTATTTAATCCCTGATCGCCGTCTTTCGCACGTTTGTGATCCTGTGCAGAAGACATGATCTTGATCGTCTTTCCATCCACGAAGATAATACAGACACCTCACGTCCTGTCATAAATTCTTCCACAACCATGGTATTTCCAGCTGTTCCGAACTTTTTATCCTCCATGATCTCTTTGACACCGGCTTTTGCCTCCTCTAAGGTGTTGCAGATCAAAACACCTTTACCGAGTGCTAATCCGTCCGCCTTTAATACGATCGGCATTTTGCAGTCTCTAAATAAGCAAGCGCCTCTTCTGCTGATGTAAAGTTTTCGTAAGCTGCCGTAGGAATATGGTATTTTTCATGAGGTCTTTTGAGAATGCCTTAGATCCCTCTAAAATAGCTGCGTTCTTACGCGGTCCAAATACCTTTAATCCCTCCGCCTCGAAAACATCCACGATTCCGCCGACCAATGGATCATCCATTCCAACGATCGTAAAATCAATGGCCTGCTCTTTTGCAAAAGCCACAAGTTTATCAAACTCCATGGCACCGATCGGCACGCACTCTGCAAGTGCCGCGATTCCGGCATTTCCCGGAGCGCAGTAAATCTTATCGACACGCGGGCTCTTTGCCACACTTGTCACGATCGCATGTTCACGTCCACCGCTTCCAACTACTAATACTTTCATCCTCCGTCGCTCCTTACTCTGTTATTAAACACTATCTTTCATTTCCTGCTATTCTGTAATGATCGTATGTCCATTTTCTACCGATAGCTTTCTTACTCTTTCGCAATGATCACATGTCCATCTTCCACAGATACTTTCCCGTTTGCGATCAGGTCGATCGCTTTTGGAAGGATCACCCATTCTGCCTGTTCCATCACACGGCGCTGTAATACTTCCGGTGTATCTCCCTGCTCTACCTCGACTGCCTTCTGCAAAATAATCGGTCCCGTGTCTGTTCCCTCGTCAACAAAATGTACCGTTGCGCCCGTCACCTTCACTCCGCGGGCAAGCACGCCTTCATGTACTTTCAGACCATAAAATCCTTTTCCACAAAAAGATGGGATCAGGGATGGATGGATATTTACGATACGGTTCGTATATTCTTTGATCATCATCTCCGGCAGTACTACAAGGAATCCCGCCAGCACAACAAGATCTACATTGTAGGAATTTAATTTATCAAGGAATGCCTGATTAAAAGCCTCTGCTTTCAAAATCTTTCGGTGAGATGCACAGTGCTTCGATTCCATGTGCCCTCGCACGCTCCAGGGCATAGGCATTTGCATTATTACTGATGACAACCGAAATGCACGCATTTGTAATTTTCCCTGCGCTGATCGCATCAATGATCGCCTGAAGATTTGTTCCTCCACCGGATACTAAGACTGCCAGTTTTAGCATAAGGTTACTCCTTTTCACCGTCTTTGATCTCACCAACCACATATGGTGTCTCGCCTGCTGCTTTGATTGCTTCCATTGTTTTGTCCACATCAGCAGGATCTACTGCAAGTACCATACCAAGTCCCATATTGTAGGTATTGTACATCATTTTCTTCTACCTGTCCCTTTTCGCCATCAGTTTAAAGATAGACGGAACTTCATAACTGTCTTTGCGGATCACAGCCTGTTTTCCCTCCGGCAGCATTCTTGGAACATTCTCATAGAAACCACCGCCTGTGATATGGCTGCATGCCTTGATGCGCACACCTGCTCTTTGACGCTGCGCAGCGCTTTACATAGATTCTTGTAGGAGCAAGCAATGCCTCCAAGTGTTTTTCCTAACTCATCATAATAGGTATCCAGGCTTTCTTTTGTCATCTCAAAGATTTTTCTGACAAGTGAAAACCGTTGAGTGCACACCGGAAGATGCCATACCGATCAGTACATCTCCTGCCTTTACATCTGCACCTGTTATGATATCTTTTTCATCTACGACACCGACTGCGAATCCGGCAAGATCATATTCGTCCTCAGGCATCAGTCCCGGATGCTCTGCTGTCTCTCCACCGATCAGGGCTGCATCGGACTGTTTGCATCCCTCTGCGACACCGCTTACAATTGCCGCAATCTTTTCCGGATAGTTTTTTCCACATGCGATATAATCAAGGAAAAATAAAGGTTCACCGCCTGCACATGCGATATCGTTGACACACATTGCAACACAGTCAATTCCGATCGTGTCATGTTTGTCCATAAGAAATGCAAGTTTTAATTTTGTTCCTACGCCGTCCGTTCCGGACACTAAGGTAGGTTTCTCCATGTTTTTAAATTTTTCCATGGAAAATGCACCGGAAAATCCGCCAAGACCTGTTAAAACCTCTGGCCGCATGGTTCCCTGTACATATTTTTTCATCAGTTCCACTGATTTGTAGCCTGCTTCGATATCTACACCGGAATTCTTGTAATCCATTAATTTTTCCTCCTGAATCTGTTGTTTTTTAGTAATTTTTATAACCAACTTCCTGTAATCTGGCATCTTTTGCCTGAACCTGTTCTTTTAACTCTTTTGAATACTCTTTTAATTTTGCGAGCAGAGCCTCATCTGAAGTAGCAAGAATCTTTGCTGCAAGCAGTCCTGCATTTGCACCTCCATTGATCGCTACTGTTGCAACCGGGATACCGGATGGCATCTGAACGATCGAGTATAAAGAATCTCTTCCGCCAAGGGATGTGGTATGCATTGGGATACCAATAACAGGCATCGGGAAAATTGCTGCACACATACCCGGTAAATGCGCTGCCATTCCTGCACCTGCAATAATCACCTTAAATCCTTTTGCTTCTGCGCTCTTGGCATATTCAAAAAATACGTCCGGCTCTCTGTGCGCGGAGATGATCGTCATCTCATAATCAATTCCAAGCTTATCTAAAATATCTGCAGCTTTTGCCATAACCGGCATATCTGAATCGCTGCCCATTACAATACCAACTTTTGCCATAATCGTTCTCCTTCCAGATTCCTACAGTTTCACACTTCCACTGTTACCTATGTGTATTGTACCCGTCATTCTTTTAGAAGTCCAATTAATATTTATTATTTTATTTATTAAGCAATCTTATATATTATCTTATATATTATCTTATTTATTTCTGAAGCAGGACTCCAGCTTATTTTTAACAATCCTGTTTTTATAAAAGCGGCTCATTCAGCTGCTCTGTTCCGGCTAAGACAAATTTGCCATCTGCAATGATATCTTCTGTACTGCCATCTTTTCTTATCACTGTGATCTTGTCAAGCTCATCATATGGAATCGTGATATCTGTATGGCAGTTCAGATATGCCTTCTCTACAGACTCTTTCTCTGTGCAGAGATGCTGTTTTCTCTTGCAACAATCGCTTTGCCATCCGGATTGTAGGAAATATTGTCCTCCCTCATGACTGTAACAGGTGTCACCCACTGCAAAATGCGGTCCGGTCTTCTCGGCAATCAGGATCGGCAGTTTATCTGCGATCTGATAATCTCGCCATGCGGTATGGGTTGTATTCGTTCCGATCGCAAACTCTCCCATCGGCAGCGTGTCATGATGTTTTAATACATTATCACGGATATATTTTTATTTTCTGCCTCATCCTTAAAATTGGTGCAGGTATAGGACTCTACCATACCATCCTTAAACCGGATTTCTAAATTCTCATAGTTGAGTCCGTTTAAGTAGACCTGTCCGACGAAAAGTATTCCCGTGGTTTCTCTAATACCGGTGAAGTAAATACCTCTCCGACCGGAATGTTGACATCTGCCACGCAGTTCTCAAATGCAGTCTCCTTTGCCGGATCTTTTAATTTCCAGATATTTACATACAAATCTGTCTTATTTTTCTTTTCCCGTGATATGCACCTGATCTGCCGTATCTAATACATCAATAATCTTCTGCTGTATCGTCTGGTACAATTTATAATCCAAAGTATTTAATTTTACCGTTTCGGCAAAATCTCCTCAAACGGTCACCAATCTCCGGATCGGGTATGCGATGATTGTAAAACTGCGCTCTTCGCCTTTGATATATTCATTGATCATCTGCCCTGCCATGTTCATCCATAGACACAGAGTTTCTGCTGTTTTTCGTTGTATTTTACCGCACGCTCTTTATTTTCCGGTGAAACGGCTCTTCCAAATACTTCAATCACCAGGACCTGCATGACCGGCCGCTAATTTTTCTCTTCCTCAAAATAATTCTTTCTTGCCTCTAAGCAGCGCTCCACATACGCTTTATCCAGATAGAGTGCACGGTCTCCTGTGATCATAGTCAAACTGCTTGTTTGGTGATGTTGCAGATGCAAGCATGGTCGGCTTTAAATTCATTTTTCAAAATTGTGTACCGCTGCACGGACCATCCGCTCAAAACCGATCGGATAACGGAGCTGTACCGTCTGCTTTTTGCCAAGATCTTTGCCTGTCACTTCAAATCCGATCCGATAGCCTTCTGTATAGGTGTCTGCCATCGCCTGGATCTCCTCATCGGTCATCCTGTTTAAAAATGCTGCCATCTTTTTCTCATTTTCCCAATATATACACCGTAGCGGTACAGATAGCGCAGATCGTTAAGATCAGCATTCATCACAATATCATTCTCAAAATCTTCTGCCGGATCAATCAGCCTTCGAAGACTTTTTTCATAAAAAATCTCACTGTAATCATGGAAAACCAGTACAGATCCTGCTGCACCGCTGATTTCTCCGGGACATCTTTTTCTTCCCCTGCTTCAAAACGGTTATAAATTTCGACAAACAGTTCCATCTGGATCGTAAGCTGCATCAGATCCCCACGAAATGCCGCACCAGTCTCACGTCTGATATATGCAAGGTACGCACAGAGAAGCTGTCCGAACTCTTCTCCTAATTGTTCCACAGCATAATCCGGATTCGCATAACTTGTCTGATATGCCTCACCAAGAATGTCTTTATATAATGCCTGATTACATCTTTCTGCTTCTTTTAAACTCTGTTTTTGAATCGCATCATCTGCCCATAGATCATAGACAGCCGCCTGTTTCTAGCAGCAGCTGCTGCCGTCTGCCTGAAGTATTCTTTATATTTTTCTTCTGTCTCCGGCTTTTCTTCAATCTCTGCAACCCGCTCACGCACCAGCACAAAACGCTCCTTTGCAAGCTCGTTGGATTCTTTATATAATTCTTTGTATAACATTAAGTCAGAACCTCCACAAAAATTTCTATCACTCATCAATCAGTTTTCCATATTTTGCATTTTTTTCAATCAATGATTTTGCATACTCCCAGATCCGCTCAGAACCCTCGTGTACCCTCTCGTCTCTCTTTAATACCTGAGATTTTTTCACACCATGTTCCTCCCATGAAATACCACCCGATGCATCATTTAAAAACAATGGCTGTACCTTATCTAACATATTCGCAAACTTTGATTCCGGTGTCTCCATCGCCTCAAACTCATCCCACAGACCGCGGTATTCCTTCTGCTGTGCCTTCGGCAGCAAACCAAAGATACGGTCAGCCGCTTTTAATTCACGCTCCCGCTTTGTCTTATTACCCTCCGTATCGTACGCATAAGTATCTCCCGCATCGATTTCTATGACATCGTGAAGCAGTACCATTTTCATTGTTTTTAAAACATCGACCGGTTCATTTGCATAATCGGCAAGCACAAACGCCATCAGTGCCAGATGCCAGGAATGTTCCGCATCATTTTCTTTTCTGCTCCCATCGCTTAAATACGTCTGTCTTGTAATCTTTTTTATTTTGTCCAGTTCCATGATAAATGAAATCTGTTTTTCAAAATCTGTCATATGAATCCTCCATTCCTGCGTGTAAAAATCTTATTTTCACACCAATTTCTCTCTTTATTTACAGCAAAAATCCAACTATATACAGCGCAGCCCATACCCCAACAGCAAGGAAAGAGCATACGGTCGCAAGATAAGGAAAAAAACGATAGGAATTTTCCTCTCTTAAGCTTACAATTGCATTGAACAATGCGATCACTCCAACGAACATGGACGACACACCCGCACTCCCAAGATACATGCTTCCGTTTCCTCCATCCTGAAAAGAACAGGCAATGACTGCAATTAGCCCCCCCAATGATATAACCGACAGTATCCATGCAGCAATTCCTCTTTTTGACTGTTTTTTATCTGTAAATTTATATCCTCTTTTATGTCGTGTATGCATCTTGTTTATCCTCATTTTCATGATTTTTATCCATTTGCCTGTCAGGCATATGTTTTTATCACTAATTTCCATGCCGGACTCAAATATCATTCACCTGCCGGCATTCTTTTATTATACAAAAACATATCTTTTTATGCAACCTGTCCGCCAGTCACACAGGGATTTCGCTTTTAACTTTTTTATCTATGCATTTTTATAAATAATCCAGTTATCAGCATTCCATCTGCGGTTACCCTTCGTTCCTGGTCAATACGCGCAAAATTCCCCCTGCTTTTTCCCTATATATTTTTTCTGCTGATTTTCTATCCGCCTTTTTCACATAAAATCTGTTTCACTTTTTCTGTTAGCAGATCATCGCAAAAAATCCGGTTTATGCTTTTTCGGCTTATACCACTTCCTGCAAAGTTCCGGCTTCTTCGGTACAAATATAACTCTCTTACATTAAAGCCTATGATTATCAGATTAAATATGGTTTCAAACCGCATCTCGACAGTAACGTGATATACGTTTTCAATTGATGGAAACCATTCTCCTCAATGTCCCTTCCTGCGGTGCATCATTTCCCATAAGACCCGGTAGTCTGCCGCTTCCAGAGTCGTTAAAGCCACATGAAACGCTCTGTTTCTTTCCATTTTCTTCCCACTGCTCATGATACCGCACCACACGCAGTTTATATGGACACCCTTCCATCTTAAAACCAGAAAGATCCCATACTTCAATCTTCTTTTCCCTTTCCAGAAAGATGCCTTTTTCCCTCATCCTGTTTGAACAGACGCTCTGCATCCTGAAAAATCATTCTTCTTTCTGTCTTTCAGGCGTCACCCTTCCAGACCATTTTCCTTCAGAGTGTTGATAAATGGAGCATTCAGATATAACGCATCCGCCACAATCACATCGCAAAATGTCCATGCTGTTTCTTCAGCTTTTTCCGCCTCAACTAACCTTTTCCTACCATCCCTTGGTTTTCTCCTCTTCGTCTTTCCTAGAACCATCCCTTTAGTTCTTTTGTGATTTTCCCAGAATTCGGACAGGATTTAATGGCATAATTCACACCCGTAAAAGTATCTCGGTTTCCCTGAATGTTTTCTTGGCCAGTATGCTTCAGTCCTTCGACATTTTGGGATGAAAAATGGTATTTGAAAACTTCATACCTTTTAATTCGGTGTAGAAAAAGCAGCAAAATTCGCATGTGATGACAATGTTAAACAATGGAATAGATTTTCTTTTTCTTTCGTCCGTTAAACACTTGATTTTTTGCGGGATTTTATATACACTCTTCATATAAGTTAGCAGTTTCTTCAATGCTAATTTTTCATTCAGGACACCTTCTTTCGTATGTTTTGTTCCATAACATAATTATACAATAAAAGGTGTCCTTTTTGAGTGATTATACAGAAAAAAACAGTAATTTAATACCCCAAATTGATATCCCCTGCTTTGCCTGGAATTCACAGGCAGAACAGGGGCTTTTATTTTTTAAAGCGAAATCTCTGGATACCAATGACTTTTATGACCTGATCGAATAGTCAAAATCCGGAGGATATCAGGGTTCAGTCATTCTGTTTTTTGATTTTGAGTCCGGTAAAGTTTTCAAACCGTTTGCAAAAAAAGAAATGTCATTTACAGCAATCCTGTCTATGCAGAGGGTTTTTACTATTTTCTGCAGGGCGATTATGACGAAAAGAAAATCTCTCTGTACCGCTATATTCCCGGAAAACTTTTAGAAAAAGAGACAGAACTTAGTACAGAAGAAGTGAGCCTGTATAATCTTTGCATCATTGAAAATCCGGTACACATCATCAGTCAGGAGGACACCTTTGTATGTTATTATCCCGAGAAAATTTCTTTTCCGATAACCGGTCATGAAAGCGCCCTTTTTATAGAAGATGAAAAAATATATTTTGAATCCTGGGTGGAAGAAGGCTGGAATGGCAAAAATGACTGTGCCACAGACAATTATGATCTTTACTATAAAGTTATTGTAAAAGATTTCAGTGGAAATACGCTTTCTGAAGAAGTTGGCGATTTGTATCAGGCGGCAGACGGCACCTGGTGGATCGCATGACTTCCAGTTGCTTTATGGATAAAAATTGGATATTTCCGTTACACCATAAATGTGATATGGGCGAAATGATATGTTACTTCAATCTTTTCATCCAAAAATACTGTCTCATTTTATGAATTTGTATGATATTGGGTGAAAACGATCCTGTATCATACAAAACACCCACGAATTTCGATATATGTGGCTGTTTTTCAAAAAAAAGTTCTTTTAATTCGCCCATTTGACAATATTATGTCAACTGCTTTTCAAAAAAACGGGCGAAACAAGCATATCCTGTACTTGTTTCGCCCAACGTATTTCATTTTGCCTGACAGACTTCAAAAACATCTGCACCTTTCCACATACATCACTCCAGCACTTTTTCTAACTCCTCGATCACGATCTTTAATGCTTTGATCCTTGCATACCGTTTATCCACTGACTCTAAGATATGCCAGGGCGCATATGTCGTACTGGTTTTCTGGATCATCTCATTGACTGCATCTTCATACTGATCCCATTTTTCACGGTTACGCCAGTCCTCATCTGTGATCTTCCACTGCTTCTGCGGAGTGTTCTGTCTCTCATTAAAACGCTCTAACTGTGTATCCTTGTCGATCTGCACCCAGAACTTGATGATAACAGCGCCCCAGTCGTGCAGTTCCTTTTCAAATTCATTAATTTCGTTATAGGCACGTTTCCAGTCATTTTCGCTGCAGAACCCCTCAAGACGCTCCACCATGACTCTGCCATACCAGGTGCGGTCAAAGATCGCGATATGTCCTGTCTTTGGCAGCCTCGTCCAGAAACGCCAGAGATAATGTCTCGCCTTCTCGTGTGGCTCCGGGCTTGCGATCGGATGTACTTCATAGCCTCTCGGATCGAGTGCTCCGGTGATCCGCTTGATATTGCCGCCCTTTCCTGCTGCATCCCATCCCTCATATGCAATGATGACCGGAACTTTTTTGCGGTACAGACGGTTATGAAGCTCTCCTAAGCGGTTCTGGAGACGTTTCAGTTCTTTTTTATACTCGTCCTCTCCAATTGTCTTATCCAGTGGGATCTCCGACAACAGGGGCATTTTTTCCATGGAAAATACATTCTGTAAAATTGGCACCGCCATCGCATTATTGGCAAGCGCCACATCAATTCCTTCCGTCAGAATCTCAAGTGCCTGTAACTCCGTCCATTTTTTTGATTCTGCATCAATGATATACCACGGTGCTGACGGCAGATTTGTTTCCTTTAAATAGGAATCAAATGCATTCAGGCATTTCTCATAATGCTCATTCTGCCAGCGGTCATTCCTGCTGACACGCCATCTGGTATCCTTCTCCTTAGAAAGATGTTCGATCCGTTTTTCCTGTTCCTTTTTAGACACCTGCAAAAATAATTTCACGACGAGATAACCGTTATCTGTCAGCTGGCGTTCAAACCGCTTGACACTCTCAATGCGGTGCGCATATGCCTCGTCTCCAAGCTTTTCATGCAGTCTTTCACCCATGATCTCATCCATCCAGCCGGAGTCTAAAAAGCTGAACTTGCCGCTCTCCGGTATTTTTACAAAGTGGCGGTACAAAAACGGTTTTCTCTTTTCTTCCTCCGTCGGTGCCGCCATGGACGCTACTTTAAAGAATCTCGGATCAATGTTTTTAATAATCTGACCGATCAGTGAGCCTTTACCTGCGGTTCCCCATCCTTCCACAAGCACAAGCACCGGCAGTCCGTGCTCTTTTACCTTGAGCTGCTGCTCCTGCAGTTTTCTCCGTGCTTCCTGCAGCCGTTCCTCCAGTTTTGCATCTGACGGACGCTCTGTTTTTTCCCATTGTTTTAACATGCAAATCCCTCCCATTCTTCTGTCATTAGTTTTCCACATTCATTCTGAAATATCAAGTATTTTCAATTATTTTTCATAAAATAAGTTTTCTGTTTATTAATTTCAAAAAAATGTGTCTTTTTTCACAGATTTATAGTATAGTAAAAGTAGATAAATGTTAACGTTTCACATGGTTTCTTCACAAAAGATTCCATGCTATAAGGAGAACGCCTATGCTGGTTACATTAATACCTCTATTTGATGAAAACATAAAAGTCAGCGCATATTCTCTGTATACACAGAAAGCAAATTTTCTGCTTCACCCGAATCTTTTGGGAAGCGGAAGCAATGATGGCGCCGCCCAGATTGAAGGATTTGAACTGATCTTAAATATGGGACTTGAAACTCTTTCCCCGGCAAAAGAAATCTTTGTTCCGGTAAATGAAATATCGATTTTTTCCGATATTCCTGCTCAGTGCGGTCTGCCACACGAATTTTTCGTACTGCTGTTAAAAGGAAATATTCCATGCACACCAATGTATATTGACCGTGTCAAAGCACTGAAAAAGATGGGATACCGATTTGCCATCCGCAAGCTTCCTGTATCAAGTTACGAAGCTTACCATGATCTGCTCGTACTGATGGATTATGTCATGTTAGACTGTGAAGAAATCGACATCAGCAAAGCACGCATTTATTTCAATAAAGTTTATCCGGACATTAAACTCTGTGCTTCAAATATAACCAAAACAGAGACATTTGATGCAATCTGTCAGGATAAGAGCTGCACTTTATATGAGGGAAGTTTTTACAGACTCCCTGTCACAAAGGGAAACCATGACGTAGCTCCGTTAAAGATCAATTACATTGAACTTATGAATCTGGTTAATACAGAGGACTTTGACCTCACCAAAGCGGCAGATATCATCGGTCATGACACCGCTCTTGTCATCTCACTGCTTCGCATGGTCAATCATATGGCTGTCAACTCTGAGATCACTTCCATCCGGCACGCAGCTGCCATGCTTGGACAGAAAGAACTGAAACGCTGGATCAACACCGCCGTTGTCAATCAGTTGTGTTCCGACAAGCCAAACGAGCTTACGCGTTTATCCCTGTTGCGTGCAAAGTTTGCAGAAAATCTTGCCCCTGCCTTTGAGCTTGGCGGCAAAGCTTCCGAACTATTCTTAACCGGACTGTTTTCCGTGCTTGATATCATCCTCGATAAACCAATGGAGGAAGCATTATCCCTTGTCAAAGTTTCACGCGATATCGAAGATGCTCTCATCCGTCAGAGTGGTATTTTTGCGGAACCTTTATATTTCATCAAACAATATGAGGCAGGTAACTGGTCCGAAGTTTCCCGGCTTATGATCCTGGAAAACCTTGACACACAGACTGTGTATGATGCCTATATTTCTGCCCTGAAATGGTACCGTGATCTGTTTTCTGACACCTACAAAAAATAATCTGCTACCTAGCATTTTTTCATAAAATGTTAGGCTAGAATGCACGCTCCGCGAACATTCTATTGTCATGAATAAAAGCCGAAAGCGACACTTTATTCCGCTTTCGGCTTTCTTATTTTTCATTCATTATTCTTATGACATCATCCCGGAACCTGCATTTTTCATCCGGTTTTTCTTTACAACTTTCTGTCTTGTGAACTCTTCCCTCTCTTTTTCCTCCAGATAATCCTGTATCTCACGCGACAGTTTTTCATACTTCGGAATTGTAATGTTCGAGAGTGCATTCGCGCGTTTCTGCGTCTTTTTGATATTATAGGCAAGGCGGTATGCAGAGTTTTCGATCTCCGCAAGACGGATCGTTAATTCTTTTACTTTTTCAAACTGCTGGCACGCCTCATCTAATGACATTCTTGTGTGATAAAAAGAATATGCCGGTGCCTGCTTCTTTTTCTCATACTCTACCTTTGGGATTTCTGTTCCCATGACACTGCGCCGCTTGATACGAATGGAGTTCTCCACCGGAACCGCTTTTGCAATCTGTTCTACCTGATGGATTCCCATCTGGATGTTGGCTTTCTGCAGTGCCTGGTAGGCATTGGAAAATGTCTCATCGATCTGGTTCTGGATATCCGAAGCCTCTGAGATCAACTCCATCAGTTCCCGGATCAGGATATTTCTTTTTTTATCCATCAGGTCAAATCCCTGTTTTGACAATGCGAGCGCATTTTTGCCAATATGAGGTTTCCCTTCGTCGGAAACGTATTCGGATCCATGCGTCATCCCTCCTAATCCCAGTACTTTTCAAGAATTTTTGTATCAATACGGTCTAATTCTCCACGCGGCAGGATATGCAGCAGCCGCCAGCCGATATCCAGCGTTTCCGCCATCGAACGGTTTTCGTCTTTCCCTGCCCGATAAATTCTTTTTAAAGCTGTACCAAATTTCAGATACTGTTTATCGGCATCAGAAAGCTCGTCCTCGCCGATGACACTCGCAAGATCTCTCGCCTCACCGACACGGGCATAGGAGGAAAAGAGCTGGTTTGCAAGATCCTGATGGTCTTCCCTGGTATATTTTTCACCGATACCGTCCTTCATCAGACGCGACAGTGACGGCAGTACATTGATCGGAGGATAAATATTTTTCTGGTGAAGGGAACGTTCCAGTACGATCTGCCCTCGGTGATATATCCGGTAAGATCCGGGATCGGATGTGTGATATCGTCATTCGGCATTGTCAGGATCGGAATCTGTGTGACGGAACCGGATGCACCGTTTACGATCCCGGCTCTCTCATAAAGTGCTGCAAACTCACTGTACAGATATCCCGGATAGCCTTTCCTGCTTGGGATCTCTCCTTCTGCGCCGAAACTTCACGCATCGCCTCTGCAAACGAAGTCATATCGGTCAGTATTACAAGGATATGCATATTTTTCTCAAACGCGAGATACTCGGCGGCTGTCAGCGCCACCTTCGGCGTGATCAGACGCTCTGCAACCGGATCATTGAGAGATTTAAAACATCGCAACATGGTCACTTACACCACATTCTGCAAAACGGCGCTTAAAATACTCCGCCACATCATATTTGACTCCCATCGCGGCAAACACGACTGCAAACGGTTCGTCCTCGTTTCGCCATCCCAAGACTGGCCTGTTCCACAATCTGGGCGGCAAGCTCATCATGCGGCAGACCGTTGCCTGAAAAGATCGGCAGTTTCTGTCCACGGATCAAAGTCGTCAGTCCATCGATCGCAGAGATACCGGTTCTGATATAGTTTCTCGGATATTCCTGCTGCACGGATTCATCGGCTGTCCGTTGACGTCACGCACAACCTCGGCGTGCACCGCGCCGAGCCGTCGATCGGCTGCCCCAGACCGTTGAATGTTCTTCCTAAGATTCCTCCGACAGCCCACACACAGCGGTCTGCCTGTTAACCTTGCATGCGTATTTAAAGGGACATCTCCTCCGTGCTCTCAAACACCTGAACGACCGCATAGTCATTATTGATCTCCACGATGCGCCCTAATTTTTCTGTTTTCCTTCCACGACCAACTCCACGATCTCATCATAGAAAGCGCCTCTTACACCTTCTACTGCAACCAGTGGTCCATTGATCTCACTCAGTCCAAGATACTCAATCGCCATATCAATCCTCATTTCTGAGCAGCTTATTCTTCACACGAATCTACATTTTGTGTTCAACCGCCCCTTACGCATTTTCCGCCATCAGATGCTGATAAAATTCTTCGATCTTATCATCATACAGGTTTAGCTGCTCTAGTTTGTCATTTGCCACATCATATTTAATGGAAATGATCTTCTCAAATATATCACTTTCCCGAAGAAGCGCCATCGGCATGTTCCGGTCGATCAGTGCCTTGCAGCGGTCGTAAAGATGAAGGATGATCTCCATCATGCGAAGCTGTTTTCCATCGGCACATAGGTGTCCTCTTTGTGGAATGCATTCTGCTGCAAAATCCAAGCCGGATCACACGCGCAATCTCAAGCACCAGCTTCTGATCGTCCGGAAGCACATCACTTCCAATCAGCTTTACGATCTCATTCAGACGATTTTCCATCGTCAGAAGATTCAAGATCTCATTCCGACACTGCACGAATGTCGGGCCAACATTCGTCTCATACCATGCCGTCAGATCAGGAATATACTCTGAATAACTGGTCAGCCAGTTGATCGCAGGATAATGTCTTGCATAGGCAAGTGATTTGTCCAGTGCGAGGAAACAGCGAACAAAGCGCTTGGTATTCTGTGTGACAGGCTCCAAAATCGCCTCCCTGCGGGGACACCGCCCGATGATCGTCACACTGCCATCCGAACCGTTTAAATTCTGCACATACCCGGCGCGCTCATAAAATGCCGAAAGCCTCGATGCCAGATATGCAGGAAACCTTCCTCCGCCGGCATCTCCTCAAGCCTTCCGAGAGCTCTCTTAATGCCTCTGCCCAGCGCGACGTGGAATCTGCCATGATTGCTACATGATAACCCATGTCGCGGTAGTATTCCGCTAACGTGATGCCGGTATAAATGCTCGCCTCACGCGCCGCCACCGGCATGTTCGAAGTATTTGCGATCAGCGCGGTGCGGTCCATCAGAAGATTGCCGGTCTTTGGATCATTTAATTCTCCAAATTCCTCCAAAACATTGGTCATCTCATTTCCACGTTCCCCACAGCCGATATAAATGATAATGTCCGCATCACACCATTTTGCAAGCTGGTGCTGCGTCATCGTTTTTCCGGTACCAAATCCTCCCGGCAATGCCGCCGTGCCGCCCTTTGCGATCGGGAAAAGTGTATCTAAGATACGCTGTCCGGTCACAAGCGGCCGGTCTGCCGGATACCGGTCTTTAACCGGACGCGGTTTGCGGATCGGCCACTCCTGTGTCATGGTAAGTGCCTTTGTACCGCCGTCTGTAGTGCGTATCGTTACGATCTCATCACAGATCGTATAATCTCCATCCGGTTTTACCGCCGTCACTGTTCCGGATACTCCGGGCGGAAGCATCACACGGTGTACGATCGACTTTGTCTCCGGCACCTCCGCTATGATAGAACCCCTGCCACCTCGTCACCTTCCTGTACGGTGATATGCGTCTCCCATAATTTCTCCCGATCCAGTGCATCTGCCTGCGCTCCCGTTGGGATAAACGCTCCGCTTTTCTGCGATTTTTGCAGTGGACGTTCAATACCATCAAAGATGTTATTTAAAATTCCGGGAGCTAATTTTACACTGATGGCACAGCCCGCACCGGCCACTTCCTCACCCGGCTTTAATCCGGATGTCTCCTCATATACCTGGATGGTCGTCTTTTCCTTCGACAGCCGGATTACTTCCCGACTAAACGGTGCTCTCCGACATATACCATCTCATTCATTTTATAACCAAGATTTCCTGTATCGTGATAACCGGTCCGTTGATCCCGTATATCTTTCCTGTTATACCCATATCTGATCCTCTCAAACTGCTCTCTGTTTTGTGCTGTCTCCCGGCACATAACAGTTTTACATCATATCCAGCATATCTCTCCCGCATGTTTCATTCTCTCTGCAAATGATTCGTCGATCAGAACGTTCTTTGCCGGAATGACTGCCCGCATGCCGCCGGAAAACTCATCCTCAGCGATCTCTACCCTGCATCCGCTCTTCTCTTCAAGGACGGCCTGTCTCTCCTGATCTGAGGGACTGATAAATACGGTCAGATCCTCTCCTGTGCAAATTCTTTTGCCTTACCTATCTGTGCAAGCAGAAATGCTTCATACGCATCCGTCCGGCGGTACGATAAAGCTTTTCCTTCACCATCTCAAACAATTCTTCCGTCTTCTGCTCTTTGAGCGCCTGATAATCCTTTTTCCACGCCATTGTCTGCTCTGCATTCCTGCGGTTTACTTCTTTTCTGTTTTTCTAAGAAAATGCGTCTTGAGCTTTTAAGTGCATCACGGCAGGACTGCTCATGTTCTTCCATTGCCGACTGATAAATATTTTTCTGCTCATCGAGCATCGACTCGCTCTGGCTGTTTGCAGCACCGATCGCAGCTCAAAACTTCCAGTTTTCATTGATCTCCATGCATCCATCCCCGTTTACAGTTTCAGCCCGATTGCCTGACTGACATAATCCGTAATAAAATTCTTGCTTCTGCCGCTTCCGTGCCTGTCCGGGATCTCCACAAACAGCGGTGTCCTCCGGCTCAGTTTTAAATCATTTACCAGTTCCGGAAAATCCCTGCCGAGTTTTTCTGTCAGCAGTACGATCCCGATATCCGGCTGTCCCGTCACAAAGGAAAGCGCTTCTTCAAGTTCTTCTCTCTCATGCACGACCACACCCTCAACACCGGAAAGCCGCATCCCCGTGTATGTGTCTATATTATCGCTGATCAAATACATCCTCATGGAAATCCGCCATCCTTCCCGTCTCTTTTATCCCAGAATGGAAAATGAGATCAAAGTCCATACAATGCGATAGATTCTGCCAGCGCAACGAAGATCAGCGCCTTACCCATAATACTTGAATCCTCGCTCAGTGCTCCGATTGCTGCGGATGCCGCACTCGCAACTGCTACACCTGCACCGATACAGGAAAGTCCGGTTGACAGTGCTGCCGCCATGTATCTCCATCCCTCTGCTGCGGATGCTGCGGTATCGGATGCTGCATAGATATGCCCGCTGAAAAGCAGCATATCTGCCACCACAACTGTTCCGAAAACAGAACCAAATTTACCGCAAGAGATGCCTTAAAACTTTTCTCTTTCCTGTTTCCGAGCACATATCCCAGAAGGGATCACCATACTGAAAATTAAAATTGCCACCAGTGTTATTTTTGCTGCCATATCTTTTCTCCTCCTATTTCCTGTTTCCGGAAAATGCCACAAACGGCTTTCCGGTTCCCTGATAAAACGGCTGAACATCTCATAATATTCAAGTCTTAATACCTGGATCCCTACGACGAGTCCCTCAAGACCTGTCACGACGATATTTCCAAGTACCACAACGATCCAGTTCGGCGAACCACTCATATCCGGCGAGCGTCAGCACCACTCCCATCATGCCCGCATGGCTGAGTGCAAACGCTCCGACACGGACAAAGGATATACTGTTCGTCGCATAACTTAATACCACATCAAACAATTCCACGAGATTCCACAAAAACATCGCCTTGCTCTCGCCTTCCGGAAACAGCTTTTTCTTTCGTTCAAGCAGATTTGTAAGCGGTTCTTTCAAAGGATTGCAATGAGCGGCACTCCGACAAAACAGCAAGAATGCCGGTAGCCGGAACCGGTTTTTCAAATGCATAAAGTACAATGCATAAAACCGCACATCCGTAACACAAAATACCCGCGACTCCGCTCGGACTAAAAAGAATCCGTCCCACATCTTTCGCACGCACGGCATTGATGATATTTAAGACCATCGCAGCCAGGATCAGAAACATTCCAAATCCGATCGCTAACATCAGTGTCGTCATAATGTTATCCATCGGACGCATCCACACGGGCTTTAAGATATCCTCGAATCCAAACACGCTGCCATACATAAAACCGAATACCGTAGACCAGATGCCGGCTAACGATAAAATCGCTCCAAGGTTCATGTGCCTGATCCGGTAAAAAACAAATCCTCCGATCAAAAGGCACAGTCCCTGCCCGACATCCCCGAACATGATCCCGAACATCAGCGTGTAGGTAAGCGCAATAAATATGGTTGGATCCATCTCCTGGTATGCCGGAAGTCCGTACATTTCCACAAACATCTCAAACGGCTTAAACAGCGCAGGATTCTTTAATTTTGTCGGCGGACTGACGGACATATGCTCCTCCACATCCTCCTCCATCACATGGATCTTTGAATCTTCCGCCGTCTCTTTTTCTAATTTTCTGGCATCATCTGCGCTCATCCATCCATATAAAATGTAGTATTCGGTCTGCTCTCCCGGCTTTCTTCCGGATGTCGTGCAGACTGCAAACTTACGCACATCAAAATTGTTGCAGTAATGCTCTAATGCGGCACATGCACCCGCGATCTTTCCGGCATGTTTTTCCAAGGTATCATGAAGCTGCTTTTTTAACTTCTGCTCTTCCTCGTCATATGCCTGTTTTTTCTGCAATGCCTCCTGATAAGCACTCTCCGGTGTTCCATCAAAAGAATCCGGTATATAGATGCGCTCAAAATGAAACGACAGACACACCGCATCTACTTCTTTTGCGTAGACTCTTGGCACAAAATAGCCGCCCCACACATATGCCTCGTCACTGTCACATTCATAAAATAATACATGATCGGTATCATGGATATAGCGTTCGAGTTTCTGATAATGCTCTCTTGCGATTCTTCCAAAACGGAATGCGATAAACTGAAATTCCAGAATTTTTTTAAATTCGTAATCAAGCCGCCGAAACGGTGCGATCTGATCCATCAGGCTCTGATTCTCCATGCGTTCCTTCCGCACTTCCTCCTGCCGTTTCACGATCTCATCTGTCAGCCGGTATGCCGCTTCCACCACTTTTTCCGCTTCCGCTGGCTCCATTTTTACCGGCATGGCATAGTCTGCTGCCCCACCGGGCTCGTCCTTTAAGTGTTCCCACAACGCCTGTGCCTTTGTGCATGCATCCTTGTAGATATTTGTCTCTGCAAACGGTCTCACATGACCGGATATGCCAAATCCGGATGCGGCATTTTCAAAATGTATCTCATATCTGCTCAGGTACTGCTCCATCACACGGTCGACATCATTTTTCGGCCCGGTGATATGAAGCAGCTTCATTTTCTCTACCACTTGCACCCCTCCATCCCATCATCACAGTGTCTACCGCAATGATTCTTATATTTACATCGCAAAGATCAGATCACGGATCTCATACGGCGGTATACGGTAACGGATTCCTTCAAGTGCCGTCGTTAAAAGATCGATCTCGTGCTCTTTTTCATACAGATAACGCAGAACCGGTGCCACGGACATTGGATGCTTTTTGCATATTTTCTCATATGTCCTTATCATGACTCTCTCCCACGTCAGTTCATCCTCCGGCTCTAACACCGCCTGTTTTCCACGAAAATATGCGGTCTGCCGGACAAATTCCACAAATTGCTCTGCAGTTTCCGTCTCTAAAAGCCGTTTCGTCTCAGCAGATCTCAATCGGTAGCTTACCGGGATCTGGTGTTTTTTCACATCCGCTTCTCCCATCGAATAAAACCGCTTTGCACGGTACATCCACATCAGATTCTGCCAGTCGATCTCTGTCCCGAAAATCTGTTCTAAGATCTGCCTTGTCTCCTTATCGGAAACCTTTGTGATTTCTTTCCATACTTTTTTATAATAATAAATATCAAGTGCAAATGCATAATCTGCATAACTCTTTTCTGCTGCAGATTCTAATTCCTTTAACAGGCTTTCATATTCCGTTCCTGTCACCGCCTGTATCAGCTCCTGCACACTGTTTGCCGCCATCACCGCTTTTAAGTCAAAATCTGCATGCCGTTCAAAAAATCCTCCGCTTACGGTGATCTCCCGCCCGTTTCCCTCCATCGCAGACTGCAGACAGTTTTTATCACATTGATCTCATAGCGTGAAAACACAAACTGCAATGCTCTTCTTGGCTGTACACCGGAAAACCGGTACAGCTTACAGTAATCCATATACAGCGAATCCGGATCACCGCCTCCACCTGACCGCGGTGTGCCACTTCCCGTGTCGTTCAAATACCGGCGCATAAGCAGGCTGCTCCCGCAAAAGCAATAAAGTCTGTCACAGACTCATATTCAGAAATTGCCGTATAATCATCCGCACCAAGCAGTCTTGCACGCATCGCTTTTGTCTTTGTCACAAGACCACTGTACTCTAACAGTCCTCCTGCCATCTTCTTCCCCATTCCGTCACGCTGCTTTTTCTTCTCTGCCACCCGCCACGCACACATCAGGGACTTATAATGCTCTCAAAATCTTCTCCGCAAGAGAATCCTTCTTCTGCGCAAAATCCTCTTCTAACCGTCTTTTGCCGCTTCATAATGTTCTCTCTGCCGTGTAATTTTAGTCTCAGCTTCGGATAAAAGCTGCTGTTTTATCTCTTCTTCCTGTTTTTGTCTCATGGAAGTATATCGTCCATCCATCTCACGTTTATCAAATTCTAACTGTTTTAACATCTTTTCTTTTTCTGCAGCTGCCTCCGTCAGAATTGACTCTGCCTTCTTTTCGATCTCATCAAGTTTCGTAATGATCTCATTCATGAATAACCCCCGTATCCTTTCTGCTGTCTATTACGTTCCCCAAAAATTACTGATATATTAATTATATTCATTTCTTAATCTGATAGCAAGGCATTATTTCCGCTATTTTTTCAGTCAATATGTAAAACAGACTCTTTTTTTCGACACAAAAGAAGGATCAGCCAACGTACCTCATTCCATTGACTGATCCTTCTTTTGTATCATTCATACAATATTTACTTTTTTGTTCCGCTATGCTTCTGCAGACCTTTGTATTCTGGCTGTAATATCTCTTACCTCTGCCATAATAGCCACATACATTTCATGCTCTAATCCCACTGGCGACATATGCGGGCACTCCTGTTTCATGCGATATGCCTGTACTAAAAGTCCCCTTTTCATGTCTTCGAGTTCCAAAAGCTGCTCTCTGCTCATAACGCCTCTCCATCTCCTGCTCTTATTCTATACTGTCATCTCTGACCTACCTGAATATGATAGATCTTTTGTCATAAGTATAACCAGATGCCGTGCACGCACCTATGACATAATAGCATATCTGGTAAAATTCAGGACATCAACTTGTTCGGCAATTTCACCAAATTTTAAAGATGGATTTTCCTGTTTTGCCTATTTACAAACTATCTTTTATTCATTTGTTACAACGCCATCAGCGTTTGCAGCGCCTCTTTTTTAACAATACAATCTCCGTGTTCACGGATATAGGAAATTTGTCCTATCTCTGAAATTCTGCCCGCATCGTACTCGACTGCACCGAATGCAAACGCCCTCATTTCGTCCCTCGGGAACTTCGAAAAGTCCATGATCAGATAGTATGCACCCTCTAACCGGTAAAGGCTGCTCTTTGGAAAAATCTCCTCAAAACAAGCTCTTCCCATGCGTGATGCCTCATCCAAATCAAAGAACCTGAGTGCGCAGATCATCTGCCGTTTTTTCAGCTCTTTCTGTTGTTTTGATGGCTTCTTTTTATTTTCTTTTTCCTGTTTCTCTTCTGCTACTCTCTGTTCCTGTGTGTCCTTCTTCTGGTCTAAGAATGCGTCTAACACTCCCTGACGTTCTTCTTTGCTCAGGTTTCTAAACTCCTGCATTTTCTCCGGTGTCATCTGCCCAACCAGATCCGAAATCGCATCCATCAGCTGCTGAAAACTCAGATCGGAATCTCCGCCAAATGTGATTGCCATGCTGTGATCGGAAAGCAGCTCTGCTTTTACCATCGGAGAAATATTTTCAAGGCTGATATTCTCCTGTTCCTCCACGATTTTTAAAACAACACGCATAAACTTCTGTGTTGCTTCTCCATTGCCAATGATCTCATCAATATCAAATCCCATCTCCCGGATCTCGTCCTCGGTCAAGGCACATCTGATTTTATTTTCTCCTACGCGCTTTATTTCCATGTCGTATTCCCCATTCGTATCTCATATGTAAATTTTATTACTATTATCCTATTTTTTTCGTTGTTTGTAAAGTTTGGTTTACTGCATCTGCAGCTTCACTTTTACAATGCGCTCCACAGATTCGTCGATGCGTTCCTCCGTAATCGTTCCATCCTGTACCGCCTGAAGCAGTCCATTATATGCTGTCTCATAATCCTGCGGCATTAAGATCATATCCACGCCTGCATTGACTGCCATGACTGCTGCCTGGTCTGCTGTGTAAGTTCCGGTAATTGCACCCATATTCATGGCATCCGTGATCACGATCCCCTGATAGCCAAGCTGCTCCCGCAGCACATTACTCACCATCATCTGTGACAGGGATGCCGGTGTGTTATCCCCGACTACCTGTGGAACGGAAATGTGTCCGACCATCACAAACGATACACCGTTTTCCACCGCTTTCTGGAATGGAACAAGTTCCGTCTGCATCAATTCTTCTAAGGACTTGTCCAACGTCACCGCTTCGTCATGGGAATCCCCGGAGACACCTCCCTGACCCGGAAAATGTTTTACTGCGCCGAAAACGCCCTGACTGCTTAGTCCCTCAAGTTCTTTTGTGACCATATCTGCCACCATAGACGCATCCGAACCAAACGATCTGGTTCCGATCGCTGTATTACCCGGATTGGTGAGAACATCTGCTACCGGCGCATAGTCCACATTAAAGCCAAGCTGTTTTAAATAGGTTCCGATCGTAACACCGGCATCGTATGCTTTCTGCGCATCACCAGCCGCACCGATATCACTCATGTTTCCAACATTTGTCACGCCAAATGCTTCATTTGCCGCTACTCTTGCAACCGTTCCGCCTTCCTCGTCCACACTTAAGAATGCCGGCAGTCCCGTCCGCTCCATTGCAATGTTCTGCATATTGGTAAGCATTTCTGTCGTCTGTTCTGTACTGAGAAGATTGTCTGCCATATAGATCAGACCTCCGACCGGTCTGCTTTCATATGCTGTTTTGGTCGTATCTCCGGCCGCCGTCACACTGGTATATCCCGTCAGCGCTTCCGGTGTTATGACAAACATCTGCGCCACCTTATCCTCTAAGGACATCCCTGATACAAGCTGCGCTGCCTGCTCATCTAACGGGTCCACGGCAGGTTCTGCCACGTCACTTCCATTCTGTGATGTCTGTGTATCATCTGAAATTTCCGTGCTCTGTGTGTCCGGTGTCTTTACTTCCTTTGTGCCCTTTGGCAAAAACTTATGCAGGGCAGCTGCCGCCCCAATGATCATTACTGCCAAGACCAGTACAAATACGGTAACCACCACTGCTGCATGTTTGAACTCATCCTGTCTTTTCTGCCTTCTTTCTTCCTGATTCATATCTTCTCCATTCTAACAAAATCTGTAACCAAAATTCACTTTTCACAAACTTACCGCCATTATAACAGATGTCATTCTCACGGTGCAACCCACGCCTCATCAATTCCATCCTGTTTCCACTGGTTCTGTTCCTCGGAATATCCATTTACCAGCAAATACTGATATTTACTGACTGTTTTAAAGCATCATATACATAGCGCAGCGGTATATAATTCCGGTTTCCATCAGGATCCGCCGGGTCTGCAAGAAACACTTCATCGGTATCTTCCTTATAAAGACTGATATTTACATAATGACCACCCGTCTTTTCCAGTAAGTATTGTCATCATGGCTGCTGACCAAAACAACTACACTCTTTGCAGATCTGACCTGATCCCGAAAGTTTCGTAATCCTGCGGCTTTGTGTATAGCTCCGCATCAAATCCACATTTGCGCATGACAGTTTTCATATCGCCCCAGCCGATCGCACCGATCTTTTTCGTCGGTGTGTAACCGGAGACCTCTCTTGCATACAAAAACATGTCCCACGGCGAACAGGTATGACCTGAAAATGTACTGTATATATTTGCCATACAGCACAATCCGCACCCGAAATTGCCAAAATAGTTGCCGCGCACATACTGATTGCTCCATTCACCGGACCATGCCCGTCCCTCTCCCCAGGACTTTGGTCCCTGTAAAAATGAATAAACATCCGACTCATCAAAATATCCCCGGTTTGCGGCAGCCACCAGAATGTCCTTATTTTTTTCGATCACGGCATACTCTTCCCCGTCTAATTTTGTAAAAATCCCGGCATACAGTCTGACTGCCGGCACATACTCCGGTTCGGCGACTGCCTTCTCTGCCACCGCTCCCATCTCTTTCGCATTTTGCTGCACAGACTTTTCACCGGAACCATACGCTCCTGTGATCAGCAGAAATGTTCCGGCTAACACTGCATAAAATGCGTACTCCTTTCTTTTCTGACGACCCAAATATCCAATCCTCCCAATTCTGAACTGTTTTATATCGTAAAATATCTTATCCCATTTTCGTACGAAACTTCTCTATATTATGTTACCCTGTAAGAAGTCTTAATTCAAGCAAAGATTTTCTTAAATTATTTACTTTACTACTCGTTTTTTTTCGGCTACAATAAAGCGGTATCCTGTAATGATGTTACAAGCATCTGCAGGCACTATTATTTTGAAAAGAGGTACGCAATTATGGCAAATCCAATCGTTACGATTGAAATGGAAAATGGCGATATCATGAAAGCGGAACTGTATCCGGAAATCGCCCCGAATACTGTCAACAACTTCATCAGTTTAATTAAAAGCGGTTATTATGACGGACTGATCTTCCACCGCGTGATCAAAGGATTCATGATCCAGGGCGGATGCCCGGACGGAACCGGCATGGGTGGACCTGGCTATGACATCAAAGGTGAGTTTTCCCAGAACGGTTTCAAAAATGACCTGAAACACACAGAGGGCGTTTTATCCATGGCAAGAGCTATGCATCCGGATTCCGCCGGCAGCCAGTTTTTCATCATGCACAAAACTTCTCCACATTTAGATGGAGCTTATGCGGCTTTCGGCAAGATCACTGAGGGAATGGATATCGTAAATAAGATTGCAGAGACAGCAACTGATTACAGTGACAGACCATTAGAGCCACAGCGCATGAAAACTGTTACCGTTGAAACTTTCGGTGTAGATTATCCGGAACCGGAGAAATGCTAATCATTCTATTGTCATAAACAAAGAAGTGTATGTCGGGAATCACCGAACATACACTTCTTTTGTTATAACTTATATTTTTCACTGTTTCAGGATCTCGTCCCCACAGCTGTTTCTTCTTATTTCAAAGGAACCAGTTTCTCTTTTCCGCCCATGTACGGCTGTAATGCCTTCGGTACATTGACGCTTCCGTCCTCATTTAAGTTGTTCTCTAAAAATGCGATCAGCATTCTAGGCGGTGCAACAACCGTGTTGTTTAAGGTATGTGCAAAATATTTGTTCCCATCGGAACCTTTCACACGGATCTTTAAACGTCTTGCCTGTGCATCTCCTAAGTTCGAGCAGCTTCCGACCTCAAAGTATTTCTTCTGTCTTGGAGACCATGCCTCAACATCACAGGATTTTACCTTTAAGTCAGCAAGGTCACCGGAGCAGCACTCTAAAGTACGAACCGGGATATCCAGACTGCGGAATAAGTCTACCGTGTTCTGCCATAATTTATCATACCACGTCTTAGATTCTTCCGGTTTGCAGACCACGATCATCTCCTGTTTCTCGAACTGGTGGATACGGTATACACCACGCTCCTCGATACCGTGTGCACCTTTCTCTTTACGGAAACATGGAGAGTAGGAAGTCAGTGTGTATGGAAGTTTTTCTTCGTCGTTAATCGTGTCGATGAATTTACCGATCATGGAATGTTCGGAAGTACCGATCAGATAGAGATCCTCGCCCTCGATCTTGTACATCATCGCATCCATCTCGTCAAAGCTCATAACGCCCGTAACAACGTTGCTTCGGATCATAAACGGCGGAATGACATAAGTAAATCCACGGTCGATCATGAAATCACGCGCATAGGAAATCACTGCGGAATGAAGGCGCGCGATATCACCCATCAGATAATAGAAACCGTTTCCTGCAACTTTTCCTGCCGCATCAAGATCAATACCATTGAAACGCTCCATGATGTCTGTGTGATATGGGATTTCGAAATCCGGTACGACCGGATCGCCGAATTTTTCGATCTCTACATTGCAGCTGTCATCTTTTCCGATCGGTACGGACGGATCGATGATGTTCGGGATCGTCATCATGATCCTGGTTACTTTCTCCTGCAGTTCTTTTTCCTGCTCCTCTAACTCTGCAAGACGTGCTGCATTGGCATTTACCTGTGCCTTTACTGCTTCTGCCTCATCTTTTTTACCCTGTCCCATTAACTGTCCGATCTGTTTTGACAGTTTATTTCTGCTTGCACGCAGATCGTCTGCTTCCTGCTGTACGGCTCTTGCCTTTGCATCAAGTTCAATTACCTCATCTACTAACGGAAGTTTGTGATCCTGAAACTTATTTTTAATGTTCTGTTTTACAACTTCCGGATTCTCTCTTAAAAATTTTAAATCGATCATCGTTCTCCTCTTTCTGCGGAACCTGCCGCTTCTTTTTGTAAATTTCTGATTTTGCCGGACAGCAAATCTCTGTCTGACATTTTTCCTGATAACACAAAAAGCCTTCCGCCCTGTGTGCCATCCTGCACATGGGACGAAAGGCTATAAATCACTCTTCCGCGTTGCCACCCATCTTGTCACTGCAGCATTCTTATCCAAAGCTTTTTGTGGAAATCCTTTTGCAATGACCTCTCGATTCGTATGCTATGGGATACGACCCCGTGACTTTCATCACTGACTCCGGAAGTGGAAAGGCATTTTCCTGTACCGGTTCTCACCATCCACCGGCTCTCTGAAACATTCCTGCTGCCGCAGCTTCCATCACTGCCAATTTCTGACGTTATTATACACTCATTATTTCCGTAATGCAAGTCTAATATACCCTGATTTTTTCTTCCAGCTCTATTGCACGCTGTGCCCAGGTATGCTTTTCTGCTGTCTTTTCCACTCCCCGCATGGCAATGTCTCTCATCTGCTTTTCATCTGCCAGCAGGTCTTTGACTTTTACCGGGAGCTGCTCTAAATGCTTCAGATCATAATAGGAAACACCCTCACCCTCTTTTAACTCTTCACTGAGGTACCGGCTGGTATCCGAGACACAGACTGCCCCGTTTAAAATGGAATTAAACACACGGTCATGCGCACCGTCCTTAAACCACGGCATCACATTGACCGAGATCTTTGCGTGCGAAAGCTGCTCTAAGCAAGTCAGGGAATCAGTCTGCGGATGGATCCTCACATTCTGCATGGCAGAACATTCAAGTTCCTCCCAGCCTTTTCCAATGACATCCACGGTGATTCCCGCCTCTGCCAGTGTCTTTATGACCATTCCGCGCCAGTAGTTGCGGACATACAGATCAATGAAGATCATCTTGTGCATCACAAGCCGGAAATCATCCGGTGCAACTCCTCCCATCTCCCGCTCACAGTGGCGCAGTGCTGCCTCCTCAACTGTCTGGTCCGTCTTTTCTAATAATTCCTCAATGATCCCGCGGTAAAACGCCGCATACTCATCATTGATCCAGTTGATATGCTGTTCAAAAAACGAAGGCGGTGTATAATTTCCGGTCATGATCACATCGATATCCCGTTTTTCATAAGGTACCTCAAGTGCCCCGTCAAGCCCGGTTCCCGCTAACGGAAGAAATCCAAAACTTTGATATTCGGGATAATATTTTAAGAAATATGCCTCCTGTTTCCGGTCAATGCTGATGTGATGATATCCTTTAGGCAGATCATGCAGGCGGTTATCGTAATAGTAAGGATGATCCGCCGCTATATTGTAACACGGGATCTTATACTCATCCCACACATAACCGCTTTTTTCACTGTAAACGCCATCTTCCTTTTCGAGTCCCTGAAAATTGAACGTGATCATCACGGTCTCACCGGGTTTTATAAATTTTCTCAGCCTTTTGGCACTTCCCTTTTCATCTTTCAGGTTGTAGAAGAACACTGCATATCCCATTTTTACAAACTGTTCTGCCATCTGTTTTGAGAAATATGCGAGCGTCTCCACGCCCCCTTCAAACATCACGATTTTTTTCACGTTAATCTCCATTTCAGATCTGCACCGCTGTCAAAGTGCTTATTCGTGGCGCAATGCGTCGATCGGATTTAAGTTTGCCGCCTTATAGGACGGGAAAACTCCGAATACGATACCGATGACCATGGAAAACAGAACAGAACCGATCGCTGCCGGAATACTGATCGCAACCGGCATCGTTGTCACATAGGAAATGATCTCCGCTAATATAATACCGACGATCACACCAAGCACACCGCCTAAACTCGTAAGCACCGCTGCCTCCGTCAAAAACTGATTCAGGATTTTTGACTTTCTTGCACCGATCGCCTTTTTTAATCCAATTTCCTGTGTACGCTCCGTGACGGATACCAGCATGATATTCATGACACCGATACCACCGACGATCAGGGAAATTCCCGCAATCCAGATCAGCATCGTATTAGTGGAACTGCTGAGTTCCTGAATCTGCTGTGCCTGCTCTAACAGGTCTTTTGCTTTGTACTGGATCGTATCATCTTTGGGTGACAGATAATTATTGAGCACATCTGCACATGCTTTTCCTGCGGATGTCATATTATCGGTACTGTCCACACGGATCACAACATTCTGCGGTTCATCATACTGATAGATGATCGGCCAGGTCGTATTTGGAATATAAATAGAACCTGCCGTATCCTGTGCATAGGTATAATAATCATCAATGGAATTGATGACCGGCTCGAACACCTTCGCCTTTGTCACGATTCCAATTACCGTATAAGGCTCTTTCTGGATCTCGATCGTATTTCCGACCGAATCTTCTCCCTGGAACAGGGCATTTGCGGAATCCGTATCCAATATAGCTACTTTCTTATACTTTTTGAAATCCTCATCCGTAAAAGCACGTCCCTCTTTCATAATGTAATTGCAGGTATCAAAATAACTGTTATCGATTCCGCGCACATATCCACCGGAAAAAGCAGTATTTAAATGATACACTCCGCTGTAATCCTGTCTGCTTAAATAAGCAGAAGCATTTACTACATGGTCAAGATCTTTAATGTCGCTCATGACATCGTCTGTTACAAGCGGCACTCCCTGCGGTACTCCGTTGTAATCCATCTCGTATTCCCACTCGCCCTGATAAAGAGACACTTCCACTGTATTCTCTCCGGAGCCGATCAGGTTTTCTTTGATCTGTTCATTCGTTCCTTTGATCGTCGATACGATCGCAATGATCGCTGCGATACCTATGATAATTCCAAGCATGGTCAGAAAGGAACGCATCTTGTGGGACCAGATTCCCTGAAAAGATAATCTTATATTCTCAAACATCCTGTTCCTCCTGATTAATATTCAATACTTTCATCCTCTGTTACTGCTGCTCCCTCGACTGCTGTCTTTCCATAAGGGAAGGCGATCCTGTCATCCTCTGTCAGTCCTGATTTGATCTCAACTGCAGTACCATATACTGTTTTTCCGGTTACAACATATTGTTTTTTCAGATGATCACTCTCATCCGCGATCATAACATATGATTTTCCATCTTCCTGTCTCACATATGCCTTATCAAGGTAAATTCCGCCTGTTTCTGACTGATTTGTCTGAATTGCAAGATCCACATATTCTCCATTTTTCAGTGCAGAACTGTCTTCCATATATGCAGTATACTGATAATAAGAAACATTCGGATTTCCTTCTCCCCAGGAATTGCCACTCACAGGATAATCCGATACGCTCGTTACGGTTGCCTCAAATGTCATTCCTGATTCCCATGAATTTGCGGTAACAACCGTTCCCGGTTTGACTTCATCTAACAAAAGTTCGCTGATCGTACCGCTCACGTACAGTCCGTCATCCCCGGTTACCACAAGAAAGGCATTCCCATCATCCTGTTTCTGATCCGGATCTCCCACAGATTTCACAACACCATCAAGTTTTGCATAAACCACACCATCATTGATGCTGTCCTGTAACGTTTCCAGCTCCAGTTTTAACTTGCGAAGCTGTATATCCAGTTTTTTTACTTCTGATTCTTTGTCATTGATTGCCTCTGCAAGTTCTTTTTCGGTATATCCTTCCGGCTCTTCCCAGTCATCTTCATCGTTCCAGTTATCTTCATTCTCAAGTTCATCCAGATAATCCTGAAGACTTTTTCCAACTTCTTCTCCTGAAAAAACATACCAGGACCGGCTTTTATCATAGTCCATAGGCATGGTACTTCCATCGACATCTTTTACATTCGGTGAAATACTGTCATCTGCCACAGGCTCATATTTCTGTACTGTAACTTCTTTTGTGTCACCATTCGACTCAGTACTGTCATCCACCACTTCATCTCCTGTTTCCACACTTTCAAACACCATTTTCCCATCGCTGTCTTTTTTGCAGATAATAAACTTTACATATTTTCCATCCGTATAGGTGCCATCTGATTTTTTCTGCGGCCGCAGCGAATTGTAAAAACTTCCATATGCAAAAACATCTTTATTACAATAATAAATGTAAGGATTCTCTGCTGTCCCATCTGCCGTGTCTTTATTATATGGCTCCGAATCTTCCGTCACATAATTATAAATGCGGTTATCCTTCGCATCCTTTTCCGGCAGTGACTCTATGTAGGCTTTCTTCTGCTCTAATTCCTGCAGCTTTTTATTTATGTACGAGGATGCAGTACTGGCAGTAGAAGGCCGTGTCTTATCCACCGGTTTTGTGTTTTTTAATGACTCTAAAGAATGCTGTGCCTTCGCAAGACTGTTTTCTGTTGTACTGATCTCAAGGTTTTTCCTCTGGATATCGATCTCTGCCTCCGATGTATCATACTGGATCAGCGGATCTCCCTCTTTCACTGTATCGCCTTTTGAAACATAAACCTCCTGCACTTTGTTGGAATCATCTAAATATACTTCCTGGGAAGAATCATTGGTCACAACACCATAGCTTGTTTCAGAGTTCCCATAATATCCATAGTTTAAACTGGAAACAGACTGTACTTCTGCCACCAGATTCTTCTTCTGATACGACTTATAACCATAAATTCCTCCGGTGACTGCACCAACAGTGACGGCAAGTACGACAATGACTGCGATTACTTTTTTTAATTTCATGATGCATCCTCCTTTTCATCGCCCTCAAAAATCTCCCCGTCAATGATTTTCACCATGCGTTTTGCATTGGATGCGATATGCGGATCATGTGTGATCATAACGATCGTAACACCCTCTTCATTGAGTTTCTGGAACAGTTCCATGATCTGCTCTCCTGACTTGGAATCAAGTGCTCCGGTAGGTTCATCCGCAAGTAAGATCTTTGGATTATTGACCATTGCTCTCGCAATCGCAACCCTCTGTTTTTGTCCACCGGAAAGCTGCGTCGGACGAAAGTCCACCCTGTCACCAAGTCCGACACGTTCCAGTGCTTTGATTGCACGCTCCCTGCGCTCCTTTTTTTTCACGCCGGCATAACTAAGCGGCAGTGATACATTTTCCACCGCAGTCTCTCTCGGCATCAGATGAAAACTCTGAAATACAAACCCGATACTGCGCAGTCTTAAATCTGACAGCTGCTTGTCTTTTAACTTTAAGACGTCCTCTCCTGCCAGCTCATAAGTCCCGCTCGTCGGCTTATCCAGACAGCCTATGATATTCATAAGTGTTGTCTTTCCGGAACCGGACGGTCCCATGATCGCAACATACTCTCCCTCTTCCACGGTAAGACAAACATCTTTTAATACCGGAACGACCAGCTTATCCTGCTGATAATCCTTGTAAATATTCTGCAGATTCAGTATCATTCCCCTACCTCCATATCATTGGAATCATCATAGGAATCATCAGAATCCTCATAGTCAGAATCATCGTAATCAGAGTCATCATATTCCGCATCATCCGCAGAATCGCCATCGTCAGCTCCATCATAACCTGATCCATCTTCCATATCGCCATTTACATAATTCTGCATACCATTATCGATCATCATTTCCGTGTCGTACATTCCGTTTTCATACATCATCTCCGTACCGTAATCAAGCATCTCAGTGCCATAATCAAGCATCTCGGTGCCATCCTGATTATAAAGAGGCGAAGAATAATCGACCTCGCTCACATCTGTCACGGTCGTTACACCCTCATAGAGTCCTTCCATCGGCCATGTGATATAGTCGTCCAGTGAAAGTCCGGATAAAATCTCATACTCTGCAAGATCTTCATCGTATTCACCAAGTTCTACATAACGTTTTTCCAGACGTTTCTTATCATTTGCCGCCCAGACATAAGCACCGCTGTCATCCTGAACAACTATAGTTGGAATACAGCCAGATTCCTTCTTTCTGCTGATCGTCCTGACCTTCGTCAAGTTCAATATATACATGCTGTCCTAACAGCAGTCCCTCCAGATGGAAGTTCCACATAAAACGGGTACTTTGTTGCAGAGACACTACTGTCTGAAGATGAATCGTCATCACTTTTCTGCACGTTATCTGTATCAATCTTTGAAATCGTTCCATTCCATGTCTGACTTTCATCCACCCTCGAACGTATGATGACCGCCTGTCCATCTGAGATCATCCATACATTCTGCTCATCGATACTTCCTTTACACGGTATTCACCTGTCTGAAGAATCGTCATAAACGCAGCATTATTGCCATTACTGTCTGTACCGTTCTCGTTGATTTCCTTTACCACGCCGGATTTTTGCTGACAACAGACGATGCATCGATCTGGTCTTCATATTTTGATATTTCAAGGTTCTTGCTCTCAAGATCAAGTTTATTCTCCTCGATGGAATTTTCCTCCGACTGAATATCTGTCGTCAGTGAAAATTTATCGTCCTCATCTGTCGTTTTATTTAATTCATCGGTCAATGTGGCTATCTTTTATTGGAACTGTCAATCTCATTCTGGATTCCCTCGAGTTCAAGTTTTGCCTGTTTCACCTGCATCTCAAGCTCACTGGTATCATAGGTGACAAGTGTCTGCCCTCTTCTACCTCATCCCCACTTTTACAAGGATTTCTTTGATGGTACGTGACGAATCCACATTTACCTCATAACTGTCCTGTGACTCCACAACACCATTATACCGGTTGGTGTTTCCTGTATATGTATTCATAATCTTGGAAACTTTTCAACATACACTTTATCATCCGATTTTCCCGACTGTAAAACGGAATCTTCTCTGCAACTACATCAAATGCCTCTGTTGCCACATCTATCACATTGTCACGATAATAATAACCGGTTCCTCCAACTGCTCCAATCACTGCAATGGTTACAACCGGGATAATTATTTTTTCTTTTCCATAGTTCCTCCTTAAATGTCCACTGTCTGCATCCTGCTCATCAGACATCCCGTATTATAGCATTTTTCCTACTTAATATATAGATGAATATTATTAATTTTTTTAAATCAAAATGGTTTTTCTCCAAAATGCATGATTTTCAGCTTTCATTATAACTTTTCAAAAAATTTGTTGACAAATCCTGTTTCCCATAGTATGATATCGAATGTGTCTGACAGACAGATACAAAACAATTTACATATGCGCGAGTGGCTCAGTTGGTGGAGCACGACCTTGCCAAGGTCGGGGCCGCGGGTTCGAGTCCCGTCTCGCGCTCTCTTAATGATGGGGAACTTTGGTTTACAAGGTTTTCCATTTTTATTGCAATGTAAAAATTAATTACACTTTTTACTGATCACACAGTGCTTTTTCAAAGCTTTCCTGCGAATTTGTGAGTGGGGTTTCCGTTTAAATTTACTCTGCTTTCACTCTGATCCACACATAACAGACATCCACCAGATGAACGGGCTAAATTTCCATCTTTCAAACCACTTTCACCCATTATTTTCTATTTTCAACTTCTTCCTCTATCATTTTGGGCGAAACTCCTTCATTTCTGCTGTTTTCACCCTGACTTTTTGATTTTCGTGGGCTATTATAATGAAATCTCATCCTTTTTCACCCATTTTCTTGTATGTTAAATGAATTTCTATTATAAAATGGATGAAATCACCTCTATCTTCTATATATTTCGCCCATATTTAATTTTTATCTCATCCAAGAGCAAATAATAGAATGCGCGCTCCGTGAACATTCTATTATCATGAATAAGAAAAAAGATCCAGTAAAAACTGAATCTTTTTTCAATGCCGGCAATGGGACTTGAACCCATACGATGTTGCCACCGCCAGATTTTGAGTCTGGTGCGTCTGCCATTCCGCCACGCCGGCTTATTCTGTTTTCGAATTGCTCGAACAATAGACATCTTATCATATCATGTAATAAATTGCAAGCAATTTTATTTTAACATTTGCTGATATCATATAAAGAATTTCATACAATGCTATTTTAACATTTGTTGATATCATGCAAAAAATTTCATACAATGGTATTTCCTGATTGTAGCAAAAAAATCCGAAGGTTCACGTTAATCCTTCGGATTTTTTTGATAGTCACTACTCTTCACCAACTCCACTGATTGCAGTTCTCTGTACGCTTTTGACACCGTTCTCCACAGTCGTTGTTTCAAGATAAGTAACGCCATTGATCACAACTGTCTTTGTTATTGTGGTCTCATCATCGCTGTCTCCACCGCCTCCGGTATTTCCAGCCGCACCGGTTCCGGATGCCTGTGTGGTCTGTCCGGATGTCTGTCCTGCGTTTTCTGAGTAACTCTGGGACTGACCAGCTTCTGCTTTTGTTTTCTGGATTTCTTTTAAGATATCATTATAATTTTCACTTGGCATTACTGCATCGGAACTTCCGATCGTCGATACATAACTGTCTGCATCTTTGCCGTCTGCATCCTGTGTAGAAACATTCTGTGATGCTGTCTGATTTTTTAATAACTCAGATACTTCTCCACAGTAACTCAGATATTCATCAATTCTCAGTGACACCCCTGCTGTTTTTTCTAAACAATTTCTAAATAAATATTCCGTTGCTTTTATCACAGCCTCAGATTCTGAAATGCCCCAAACACATCGAGTGTCCCATATCCCCACTCTCTGTTTGGATAGGTCCGGTTTTCCGGTTTAGCCGTGCCGCGGATCAGCATATTTTTGATGGAAGTATTCGACATGACTGTATTGTTCTGATCCACGATCGCCCACTGCATGATCTGCGCACAGGCTCCTGCCGTGATCGCAGCAGCTGCACTTGTTCCCGTAAAGGTGATAAAGTTACCAAGAAGCCCGGGACCATAGACATCCACTGCCGGTGCCACAAAATCCGGTTTGATCTCCCCGGTTATCGTATAACCCCTGCCGGAATCCGCATAGATACTGGTATTTGATGCCTGATAACCGCCCACCGTGATCACCTGCCTTGCCGCACTCGGAGAAGTCAGTGTAATCTCCGGATTGGAACGAAGAAAAAAATTATTTCCATCCGTCAGCTCCCGCAGCGGCAGCCAGAGATGATAGTTTCCCGTCACTGTCAGCTGCGGGAAAATGCGTATCGTCCACAATCCCGGTGTCGGTCGGATAAAACGGAAAAATATGAGCTGGCTAGCCGTCTCTTTTGTATCGATCCGGTAATCCACCGTAATTGTTGTTCCCTCAAAAATAAAATGAAACTGCTCTGACGCTCCACGGCGCACCAGAATCCGTGGAATCTGCTCCCCCGAAGGCGATATTATGGTGACTGCATACAGTTCCGGTGCAGATGCCCACAATTCCACAAAAAAGCCTTTTGTATTTTCCTCCACCGTGATCTCCGCATCCTCATGTTCCATCTCTCCAATGATACGCCCCTGAAAATGATGTCTTGCATTGGCCTCATTTCCAGCTGCAGTCACGACCACACGCTTTCTTCTTCCACAGATATAATTCAGATAAGATGGCAGAAATCCCTCGCTTGCATGACTTCCTGCACTGTTTCCAAGTGCCACACAGATGACAAGCGGACGATTTAAAATATTTGCAACTCCATTTAAATAGGAAACCGCCATCATAATGTCGTTTTCCTGATATGCCGGAACGCCGTCTTTCACAAAAAAGAAATCCCGAAGATACTGTTTTGCCTCCTTTAACTTTACCATGATGATCTCAGACTGCGGCGCCGCCCCGATAAAGTCACCGTTTTCACTCTCACTTCCACATGCCACTCCTGCAAGAAATGTGCCATGTCCGTTCATATCACGCGACGGCACCACATCATACGGATTTTCCGAAAGCAATGCCGCATTGATCTGTTCTCTTGTATAATCTGCTCCATACAAAATACCAACAGGCGGCGTTCCATCCTGTATGGTCTGATCCCAGATACGGACGATCCGGCTGCTCCCGTCACTGTATCGAAATGCCGGATTTGTATAATCAATACCGGTATCAATAAAACCTATCAATACACCTCTTCCCTTTAAGGCGAGAACGGGCTGGTTCTGCATTTTTAAAATACCGGACACCTCAAGTGCAGTCTGATCCAACAGCCCATAACACTTTGGAATCTCTGAATAAGAATAACTGCCTACACTAAGCGGAGGCAGTCCCTCCCTTGGATAATAAAAAATATCATATCCTTCATCAATTCTCTGGATACACGTCCCTGCGATCGTCTGTTCATTCGTTTCCTCATAAGATACAATAAAATCAAAAAATTCGTCAGAATACACCTGTTCCCTGCAATCCGCCATAAATAAAAAAACTCCGGTCATCTATTCAATTACTAAATAGATGCCGGAATTTTTTATTTTAGAACCACAAATATTATTCTAATTCGAATTTCTGTACAAGTTCATTTAATGTAACTGACTGTGCTGCCAGCTCCTCACTTGTTGCTGAAGTCTCCTCTGCCATAGCAGAGTTATCAGAAACCACCTGTGACATATCCCTGATGCCGTCACGGATCTGGTCGATACTCTTCATCTGGACATCTGCCACCTGTGCTGTCTTCTGAATCATTCCGTTTGCAATACGAACACGCTCTACCGCGTTGTCCAAAGATGCAATGACATCATTTACGATCGTATTTCCCTTTTCAATCTCATCGAGTGATACGTTGATCAGGTTACGTGTCGTATTTACCGCATCGGCACTCTCATCTGCAAGACCGCCGATCTCTCCTGCAACCACTGCAAAGCCTTTGCCCGCCTCACCTGCGCGTGCAGCTTCAATAGATGCATTCAATGATAAAAGATTTGTCTGGCTTGCAATATCTTTAATTGCCTTGATGACACCGACAACCTGTTTCGAGGATTCCTTAATTTTGTCCATTGCCTCACGCATCTGTGCCATCTGCTTCTTGCTGTCTTCCATTTTTTGTTCACCGTTTACCTTATATTTCAAAAGCTGTTCTGACTGATTGCTGATCGCAGTGCTTACACTGTCTGAAATATTCATATCCTGAATCATAGTATCAATCAGATCTGCATTCGGATGATATACAAAAGTTCCATCACTTGTCAACAGCATGGAATATCCATTTGCACCGATCGTATAATTCCCCATCATATTCATGACTGTGTCCAGCCCTACGTCTATTCCAACGACACCGACAACCGTATCTTTCTCGTCAAATACAGGTGTTACCGCACTTAAGATTGTTTTTCCTGTACTTGCAGCAACATAGGTCTTTGTCAGCATAGTTTCTCCTGTCTGCGTACAGCTGTACCATGTGCGGGTCGTACAGTCATAATCATCGCCGGAAATACCGCCTGCTGATGTAATGGATGCATTACTGTCCAAATCCGCCGTGAATACACCCTGAATATTTTCCGTGCCAAGTCCTGCCACTGCGACAAGCTTCTTTAGTACCGCTGGATATACCTCGTTCTCTGTCATTTTCTGTCCAGCTTTGGTAGTGGTCAGAATTGTCTGCACATCTTCATCCAGTGCAAGCTGTTCTACCATGCGCTCAAACGGTGAAAAATATTTTTCCACTTGAAGTGATATCGCTTCAGAATCCTGCCGCAGCTCTGTGTTGTTGGCTTTGATCAGCAGATTGTAAACCACCACTACTACCAGTACAGCGATCACTGCCATAACCACGATAATGGAGGCACCGATCTTGCTCTGGATCTGAAACTGTATGCCCTGTTTGTTTCCTGCTTTTTTATTTTTTTCTTTTTTCTCTTTTCTCTTTTGCCATTTTCACTCCTCCATTTTTTCGATTAGTACTATTGTACTATACCTAATCATAGTGTGAACACTTTTTTACCATATTCTTCAAATTCAAAATGAGGAAAAATCTTTTTCTCAGTCTGTAAAAAAGATTTTTCCCCATTTCAGAATCATTCTTTCATCGTCTCATTCAACAGCAGCAATCTGTGCACAGCCACGCATGGTAATGAGCGGTCCGCCCTTTTTCTCCACATACTCTTTTGTGATGGTCACCATGCCGATATTGTCATCTTTCGGAATCTCATACATGATATCGAGCATAAAATCCTCGATGATCGCACGGAGTGCACGCGCACCGACTTTCTTTTCCTTTGCCTGCTTTGCGATCGCCATCAGTGCGTCATCCTCAAATTCGAGTCTGACTTCATCCATGGCAAGCAGTTTCTGGTACTGTTTTAAGATCGCATTTTTCGGTTCCTTTAAGATGCGCACTAACATATCTTCTGTGAGCGCTTCTAAGGTAAACATGATCGGCAGACGTCCTAAGAATTCCGGTATCATGCCAAATTTGCGCACATCCTCTATGGTCACCTTCTGCAGAATATTTTCATCCTGGTCGTATTTATCCTTAAGCTCGGATTTAAAACCGATCGATGCGGATTTATTGAGGCGTTCCTTAATGATATCCTCTAACTCCGGGAACGCGCCTCCACAGATAAACAGAATATTTTTGGTGTTGACCATTGTCATGGGTACCATGGCATTCTTGCTGCTGGCTCCGACAGGCACTTCTACCTCCGCACCCTCTAACAGTTTTAACATTCCCTGCTGCACGGACTCTCCGCTGACATCACGCTGATTGGTGTTGCGTTTCTTTGCGATTTTGTCGATCTCATCAATAAAGATAATACCGTGTTCCGCGCGCTCAACATCATTGTCCGCTGCTGCAAGCAGTTTGCTGACAACACTCTCGATGTCATCACCGATATACCCTGCCTCTGTCAGGGACGTCGCATCTGTGATGGCAAGCGGCACATCTAAAAGCTTTGCAAGTGTCTTTACCAGATAAGTCTTACCGGAACCGGTCGGTCCAATCATTAACATATTGGACTTTTCAATCTCGATGCCGTCCTTCTCATCGGATGCGATCCTCTTATAGTGATTATAAACAGCGACGGACATGACTTTCTTTGCATGCTCCTGTCCCACTACGTACTCATCCAACGATGCCTTGATTTTATGTGGTGCCGGATCTTTTGATATCAAGTACCGGCTCTTTCTTTCTTTCGGCTTTTTTTTTGATTTTCTGGTTATTCGGAATAAATCCCTGCATCCCTGCAGATCTGAGAGATTGATCATGCTGATATTCGGCATTTTCCTATATTCATGTTCAGCATATCATCCATTGAAAATCCGGTCTGATTCATACTGTCAAACGTTTTCTGCATACAGTCCTGACAGATACAGATGTTGTTCGGGATCTTTATCATCTTTCCTGCAATATGCTCCGGTCTGCGGCAGATGTAGCAGATATCTTCATACTCCGGCTCTTTCTCATCCGATGCGTCTGAATTTGTCACTTCCGCCTGCACGGTCTCCTTTTCATTTTCTGACACGTCAGGGTATCATTGACGCTTTCCTGTCTGTTCATTTCCTCTTTCTGATCTGTGGATACGGTTGTTACATCATCCTCAGTTATTTCTCTATAATCATTATTATTCATCTGAATACGCTCCTGAATTTTTCCATATCTCTGCCCAAAGCAGACTTATTTAAGACATTGTACCGCAAAACATCTGCAATCACAAGAAAATCAGAAAGATTTCATTTTTATTTAAGGATTTTGATTAAAATCCGGGCAGCCCTTTCACAAAAGGCCATACCCGGAAATTTCTCATCCGTTATCTTGCACTGTTATCCGTTGTGTTACCGTTATTATTGTTTCCTGTCGCGTCATCCACGCCGTTTTCCACACCGTCAATAATGTCTTTGCCAGCATCGCCGACGCCATCCACCACATCATCCACAACAGCACCACCGTCTGTGTCTGCACCATTCGCGTTTGTGTTATTTGTATTTGTGCCGTTCGTATCCGTGTCATTCACGGTACCATTTGTTCCATTCACATTGGTATCATTCATACCATTTTCGGTATTATTGATACCGTTATTTGTGTTTTCATTGACACGGTTTTCTGTACCGGCTGCCGGATTGTTGCCATTGTTATTGGTATTTGTGTTGTTTCTGTTTGTGCCGCATGCGGTCAGTGCGCTAAGAGACAATGTAAGCACCAGGCATGCCGCAAGCATTTTAAACTTTTCATGGTCATTCTTCTCCTTTACTTTACAAGAAATTATTTGTAACGGTTCAAAACTCTCTGAACCATCACCTTTCAAGGATAGTATGACCATCTCTGCTATTTTCTATACCAGCCTAATTCCATGGATAATTCTTCCTGTACTTTTCTGACATCCACAGATAACTCCTCCACCCGTTCTCGCGTCATCCGGCTGGTCGGTCCGGAAATACTGAATGCATATTTTACTTCATTATGATAATCCCTAAGACTTGCAGCAATACACCGTACACCTTCTTCATTTTCCTCATCATCAAGTGCATAACCGTTCTTTTTGCTTCTTTTAATACACTAAGCATATCATCATAATCCGTGATCGTATGCTCCGTCTTTTTCGATGATGCTCTCATTCCAGATCTGTTTCACTGCCGACTCTGGAAGTTCTGCCATGATTGCCTTGCCCACACCGGAACAATACATCGGATGGACCATCCCCACATGGGACACCATGCGGATCGTACCGATTTTGCTTCTATTTTATAAATATATAAAATATTGTTTCCTTCCCGCTGAACTAAATGCACTGTTTCCCCGCTGATATCAGACAAACGCTCCATATAAGGTTTTGCAACCTGTAAAATATCCATGCGGTCAAGCATTTTTCCTGCCATGCTGACTATTTTATAAGAAAGCATATACTTCTGGGATACCTCGTCCTGTTTTGCATATCCCATATAGACTAAAGACATCAGAAGGCGATGTACCGTGCTTTTGTGAAGTCCTAACGCTGTGCTGATCTCCATCAGTCCCATCTCACCGTGATCGGCCAGCATTTCCATTACCTGAAAATGCGCTCTGCCGACTGCACCGGATTTTTTGTTTCTTTCTGTTCTGCCATAATTACCTCATATTCTATGTAAGGTATCAGTTATTTTTCCAATACCTGTCTTTTAGGTTTCATAATTCACATTATTGTTTCATTATATGAAACCATATGACATCATAACATGACATTCCAATAAAAGTCAATTTTTTTTTTGCAAAATACAACATTTTCTTTCCCTAAATTATTGACAAGGCATTTTGTAATGTTATAATACTATTGTACCGTTGTATGCAAACAATGTTTCATATTATGAAACCAATTTAAGAACCTTAAAATTATTCAAAATAAAGGAGAAGAATTATGAACAAAGTATTAGAAGAGTTTTCCAAAATCGGTATTATCCGGTTATCGCACTTGACAATGTAGAGGATGCTGCACCTTTAGCAAAAGCATTATGCGACGGTGGTCTCCCATGTGCAGAAGTTACTTTCCGTACAGCAGCTGCTGAGGAATCTATCCGCATCATGTCCGAGCAGTTCCCGGAGATGTTAGTAGGTGCAGGTACTGTTCTTACCACAGAGCAGGTTGACCGCGCTGTAAACGCAGGTGCAAAATTCATCGTAAGCCCTGGTTTAAATCCAAAAGTTGTAAAATACTGTGTTGAAAAGGAATCCCGGTAACTCCTGGATGCTCTAACCCAAGCGACGTAGAAGTTGCAATCGAGCTTGGTCTTGACGTTGTGAAATTCTTCCCGGCAGAAGCTGCAGGCGGACTTTCCATGATCAAATCCATGGCAGCTCCTTACACAAAGATGAAATTCATGCCGACCGGCGGTATCAACGCAAAGAACTTAACAAGCTACCTTGATTTCAAAAGATCATCGCATGCGGTGGTTCCTGGATGGTAAACAAAGACATGATCGCTGCAAAGACTGGGATGGCATTACAGCTTTAACAAAAGAGGCTGTTTCTACCATGTTAGGATTCAAACTGTTACATGTGGTGTTAACAACGCTTCTGAGGAAGTAGCTGCTGCAGAGTCTGCAAAATTCGCCACCTTACTTGGCGAGAATGTAAAAGTTGGAAACAGCTCCATGTTCGTAGGTACTTTAATTGAAATGATGAAGAATCCGGGACGCGGAACCAATGGTCATATCTGCATTCAGACCAACTACTTAGACCGCGCGATTTATCATCTTGAAAACGTGGTTTTGTATTTGACGAATCTTCTTTCAAATACAATGACAAAGGTGAGCTTACTGTTGCTTACTTAAAAGACGAGATCGCAGGTTTCGCTGTTCACTTCAACCAGAAATAATTTAAAAATCAGGTCTGCACCGGTCGATGATTTGTGCAGACCTTTTTTCAATATTAAATAATAAAAACAGACACGGGAGGTTTCTTATGGATCAGAATTGTGCATATTGTATGGAGGACGAATTAGTCGCCCAGTTTGGTATTAAAATCTGTGAACTGCCAAGTTCAAAGTTTATCTTTTCAAGGAGCAGAGCCACAAAGGCCGTGTGATCGTCGCTCACAAAAACATGTCAGTGAGATCACTGAACTGACCGCTGAGGAACGCGCCGCTTACATTGAAGATATTAATCATGTGGCAGAAGCACTTCACAAGGCATTTCATCCGCAGAAAGTCAACTACGGTGCTTACGGTGATACCGGCCATCATCTCCACTTCCATCTCGTTCCAAAATATACAGACGGTTACGAGTGGGGCGGCACTTTTGCCATGAATCCGGGCGAAAATTTCTTTCCGATGAGGAATATGCCGCATTGATCGAAGAGATCAAAAATATTTATAATATCTATTTCTTCATCTTAGGCTGAAAAATAATACTTGCCAGATATGCGAAGATCAGTGCCGCTGAAATACCAGCGGCACTTGCTTTAATCCACCTAAAAATTCCTAAAAATCCATACTCGTCCACCGCTTCTTTCACTCCCTTTAAACAGGGTATTTCAAATCCAGGCAGCGGCACACTTGCCCCGGCTCCCGCAAATTCAATAAACGGCTGGTAGATCCCAAGTGCCCCGAGCAGTGCGCCAAGACACACTAACATCACCATGATCCTTCCGGGAAGCATCTTTGTTTTTTCCATTAAGATCTGCACCAGTGCACAGATTGCCCCTCCAACCCAGAATGCATTGATATAATCCATAATTCTACACCTCTTTCTCTCTTTTAATCTGCATGTTCGATCACGACTCCATGTGCAATCCCTGGCACCGTTTTTCCTTCATTAAAAGACACCGTGGAAAGAAGTGCCCCGGTCGGCACAAACAGAATACGCTGTAATTTTCCCTGCTCGACCTGTTTTAAAATGTCCGGCAAGTGTTACGGCAGAACACCCGCATCCGGAACCTCCTGCCCGGTTCCCTGCGCTTTGCTCTCATAGATCAGCATACCGCAGTCTAAATGCATCTCACTGATATCGTATCCTTCTTTTTCAAAAGATCGATCAGGATCTCCCTTCCAACACTGCCTAGATCCCCGGTAATAATGTGATCATAGTCCTCTGGCCTGCGCCCGAAATCTTTTAAGTTCTGGCAGATCGTATCCGCCGCCGCAGGTGCCATTGCTGCTCCCATATTCATGGAATCCTTAATGCCGTAATCGATGATCTTTCCGGTCGTGATACCGGTAATACACGCATTGCTCTTTCTTTTTCCAAGCACATACGCACCACTTCCGGTCACCGTCCAGGTTGCAGACATCGGCCTCTGGTTCGCATATTCAAGTGGAAACCGGAACTGCTTTTCGGCGCTGGCAAAATGGCTCGATGTCATCGCCACAACGTAATCTGCATATCCTGCGGCAACACACATTGCTCCAAGGGAAAGCGCCTCGCCGCAGGTACTGCACGCACCATACAGGCCAAAGAGCGGCACCTGGTAATCCATGAGTCCAAACGAAGTGGCAATATTCTGTCCTAAAAGATCTCCGGAAAAAAGATAACGTATCTCTTCTTTTTTCAGTCCTGCTTTTCCGACTGCCATTCCGAAAGCCTCTTTCTGCAGGGTACTCTCTGCCTCTTCCCAGGTGTCCTGCCCGAATTTATCATCCTCCCCAATCAGATCAAAACAGGCTCCAAGAGGTCCCTCCCCCTCTTTTTTCCCGACAATACTTGCGCTGCTTACAATATAAGGCGGCGTTTCAAAACAAATACTCTGTTTTCCCGTCTGCATGCTCATACGAATCTCCATTTCCAAACATTTTTATATCATGTTCTCTATGTGATCAGTATGTACATCTTACCGATATTTATACCCTGATGCTGTTTACGCATTGCACGTAATTATGTCGGAGGCAAATAGTGGTTCACAGCATCCGCTGTACCTGTTCCGGTCTGATACCAAGATATGCGCAGAGTGAAAGAAATTCCTCCGCATCCAGCGGTTCCTTATAATCCTTCCGCAATTTTCCTGCATCGATGCCCGCATGTGCCGCCAGCGATTTTGCATCCATCCGGTTTTCTTCAATATACCGGATCATATAATCCGTCACTTTTGATTTTCCCATGTTATCGCACCTCTTCTACAAAAATCTGTTTTTTCTTATTCTATTCTTTAACTTTAGGAATTGCAATTATATTTTTCTCTACAATTAAGAACTCATTGACTGATAAAATGAGGTGGGATATGATACGATTAAAAAGCATTTTGGCTGCTTTAAATGCAACAGAACGGAGATCAATATGCGGAATCAGAATATAGCAAAAGTTTTAAAAGAATATCGTAAACGGAATCACCTGTCTGTAAATGATGTTTCTATCCTGTTAGAGGATCGTTCTTTTACCGCCGCTCCCAAAACGATTTACGGATGGGAAAGCGGACAGGCAAATCCAAGCGCAGATATCCTTTTAACACTCTGCGATCTATATAATATCACAGATATCCTTGAAGCATTCGGCTATGACAGCAATGAGAATTTTCATGTGACACCTTCTGAGCGGACGATCATTGAAGCCTATCGTGCGCATCCGGAAATGCATGAAGCAGTCAGCGTTCTGTTAGGCTGCAGCGTACCACGCAAAGGTTCTGTATCTGCCCACAATACTGCAGCAAAAGAAGTTTCACTTCCAAAGCAGCATTCTTCCGGAACGAATACTACAGCAGCTCCTAAACCTTCCATAAAACGTTATTGATCGTTTATCAATCCATTGGCAGCAAAAAGCTCCTGCGCTTGGTTAATGCGCAGGAGCTTTTTTTGCTTTGACCTGTATCTGTTAAATTGTTTTCATCATCCCTGTGGCTGACTTCCGTCCGTCTGCTGGCTTTGATCCTGCTGGCTTCCGTCCGTCTGCTGGCTCTGATCCTGTAGCTGGCTCTGGTCTGGCTGCTGGCTCTGATCCTGTGGCTGGCTCTGGTCTGGCTGCTGGCTCTGATCCTGTGGCTGGCTCTGGTCTGGCTGCTGGCTCTGATCCTGTGGCTGGCTCTGATCTGGCTGCTGCCCTCCATCAGCCGGCTGCTGTGCCTTCAATACCGCAAGTGCTGCCTCTGCCGCTGTCAGTGTGTCATAATTTGTTACCTGAGCCTTGTCTGCATCTGAAAGTGAGTTGTACATATTTCTCGCATTCACGATTGCTGTTTCGCTCTCTAATGTTACAGGCCCGATAATACTGATCGCATTGATCACAGATGGAACATCCGCCTGCGGCTGCTGCACAACAGTCGGATTGTCACCCGGCATACGATATACTAAAACTGCATATCCCTTATCGATCGTCTCATAGATCTTCTTTGCTGCAGATGCAGGCAGATTGATACATCCATGAGACCCACTGGTCTTATAGATACTTCCTCCAAATTTGTTACGCCAGGTCGCATCATGCATACCTACGTCACCATTAAATGGCATCCAGTAAGTAACCGGTGTCTCATAATCCGGTCCTCTTAAAACCGCATTCATGGTCTTATAAGTCAGTCCGAACGCACCTGTCGGGGTGTCATGCCCTTTTGAAAGATTTCCTGAAACAAAATCACTCTCCACCACCAGTTTTCCGTCTTTGTAAAGGAATAAATGCTGGTTTGTCAGATTGATCTCAACATAAGAATCACCGTAATCATGCTCGCCATGACTGTTTGCCGTTGTGAGATATACCGGCTCTCTCTCCACATCTTTTCCGGCTTTTAAGTCTGCCAGAATCTGTTCTACTTCCCCTCCGTTATCGATTCTCCAGCCATAAAAACCACCGGTGATCGTAACCGTCGTACCGTAGGAAGTCTTTAACTCTTTCGGTGAATAGGCAGTATTATATTTCTTTGCCAGTGTCTTTACAAAGGCAAGGACTTCTTCCTCATCAATGGAAACTTTTTCGTCGGTTCCCTCAGAAAGCCAGGTACTGATCGTTGTTCCATCCAATATTTCCTTATCATCCCCAAAGTCATATGTAATCGTAACACCGACATACTGGTTTAATGCATCGATCAAAGCCAGCAGATCTTTATCATCATCTCCGATTGCAGGCTCTAAATAACAGCCGCTCTGCTCCAGATCAACGGTTTCATCCAATACTAAAACCGCATCACTTACCGCTTTCCTGACTTTTGCGTTATCGACCTGTGTTCCATAATCAGCCGGTACAAGCGCATACCCGTTTTCTCTTGTATAATCAGAATAAGTCGCATCCACCGGTGTGCGCTGATCTTTCATACATGGTAAATTTCTGACTGCCTCATCCAGTTTCTGTTCATCATAAGATACAACCTTTGCCAGTTCAAACTCCTGCTTCTGGAACATCAGGATCAGCCACGCAAAACCATTCTGCTCCTCTAAAAGTTTTCTATTTCCCTGAAATACCGGCTCCATATCAATATCCGAACCTGCAATGGTTCCATTTTATCCTCGCGTGCAGTAACTGTCAGATTGTAATTTTTCATCTCAGTCCGGATCGCATCCTCGACTTTTCCACATTGCTGCCACCGACTGCAATCCCATCAATAGAAGTTCCAAAACAAAAATGACTTTCAAAATAAATCGCAAACCCGACATAAATCACAGCAATCGCCGTCATAACACATGTGAGCACCAGTCCTGTATAATTTTTTGCTGACGCACCTCCATGCATTTTCCGCTTGTTTTTCTCTTTCATTTTTCTAAATATCCTTTCATCCTATGTGTAAAGATATGTTGTATTGCATAAAATATGCTAACGGACACCTACTCTATTATAATATCCGGCAAGGTCTTGTCAACAAATTGTCCAAATCGTAACATTTAATTAAGAATTCGTTCTTTTTTCGCATTGATCTGTAATAAAAATTACCGTCAAACTCCCCAAAAACACCCGTCATAGCTTAAAGTTTTCTTAAATTTTAAATAATCTTTCTTAAAATAAGGAAAAGGGAATTGTTTCTAAAAAAATGCTGTGCTATAATCCCTATCGTTGAGATTAATGAAAAGAGGGTGAAACCGTGAAAACGAAGACACGCGATGCGGTCAACGCATTTATTGAGAGAAACAAACATGCTCTTCTTCTGCTTTATTTCATGATTTATCTGCCATGGTTTGGTCATTTAGAGAGAACCGTTACCACGCATTTTCATGTGATCCATGTTGCACTCGATGATTATATTCCATTTTGTGAATATTTTATTATTCCATACTTTTTATGGTTTGGATATGTTGCGTGGGGACTTGGTTACTTCTACTTTAAAAATAAAGACGAATATTTCCGTTTATGTACCATGTTGTTTACCGGAATGACGATCTTTTTAGTCATCTCCACCATTTATCCAAACGGACATTATTTAAGGCCGACTACTTTTGCGCGGGATAACGTGTTTGTACATATGGTAAAATGCCTCTACGCAACGGACACTGCGACGAACCTTTTCCCAAGTATTCACGTTTACAATTCCATTGCAGTCAATTTAGCCGTATGGCACAGTGAAAATTTCCGCGATAAAAAGGTCATCCGTATTGGTTCTGCTGTTCTTATGGTAAGCATTATTTTATCTACCATGTTTTTAAAACAGCACTCCGTATTTGATGTGGTTACCGGAATCATTATGGCAGTCTTCATGTACATGCTTGTCTATGTACAGAATCCGGCACGCATGACGGCCGGTGAGCGCAAATATGAGCGCAAACTTCACCAGATCTAAATACAAACGTTATGTTTCCTGAATATTTGATTCGTTTTAAAAAGAGTCATAACCGATTTTGCCGGTTATGACTCTTTTTCATTCAAATTTGGAGAGCCTCTAAATTTTTCTGATTTTCACTCTATCTGAACCTTTACAGCTCACACGCACATCCGGCTGCATATTTTGCACAGATCGTCATTGTACTCTCATCATACATCATGCGCTCTGTCCGCTGGATCGGTGTATACTCCCTTACATCCTTTGCAATATGATCTTCGGCGACAACCGCATCAAATTCATATCCATCTAAAAATGTGCCGACTTTACCAAAATAACTGCCGCCTCCGGCTGTCGCTAAATAAAACGCTTCCGCAAATGTCAGCGGCTTACTTTTCTCATCAATCAGACGCCAGTACATTTTTGATACCTGTACCGCTAATGTCAAAGCTTTTGCCATGGAAAGTGAAGATCCGCCCGCCACGTCGGAACCAAGTCCGACCGCAATACCTTCCTCTAAGAACTTTCGGACCGGTGCAATGCCGGAGGAAAGATTTAAGTTCGATTCCGGGCAGTGTGCCACATAGACACCGTGTTCTTTCAAAAGATCCATCTCATCCTCACTGTAAATACAGTGTGCCATGACTGCCGGGTGATCCTTATCTCCGAACATATCAAAAACAGCGTAGGCATCTGCATAATTTTTCGCTGCCGGGACAAGCTCTTTTACCCATGCGACTTCCGATGGGTTTTCCGACAGATGCGACTGCACGCGGAGTCCTGTCGTTTTCTGCAGTTTTGCAAGTTCTCTCATCAGCTCATCCGTACAGCTTGGAATAAAACGCGGTGTTAAGATCGGGTTTGTACGCTCATATTTTCCGGCTGTCTCCTCAATCCACTTTTTCGTATCTTCTGCCGCAGCAGACGCATCCGCCTCACAGAGATTCTCACCACCGTTACGGTCCATATTTACCTTGCCAACATAGCTTACGATCCCGCTCTCCTCCAAAAGATCCATCAAAGCAACGGTTGCCTCTCTGTGAAGTGTCGCAAAAATGCAGGCACGCGTTGTCAGACTGTGCTTTAAATCAGACACAAAACTTCCATATGCTCTTTTTGCATAGGAGATATCCACATATTTTGCCTCTTCCGGAAAAGTATGCACATTCAGCCAGTCTAAAAGTTCAAGATCCATGCCAAGTGCCCGGAACGTATACTGTGGTGCATGCACATGCAGATCCGTCATTCCCGGAAGGATGATCTTATCACCATAATCGGTCAGCGGCAGTGTTTCATACTGTTTCGGCAACTTTTCAAATGCGCCGCGGCAGATACCGTTTTCACATACAACATAACCACCCTCTATACTGCACAGTTCCTTGTTTTCTCCTGAATATACGATATTTCCCTTTAAAACAAAACTTTTCTTTTCCAATATGTTCTCTAATCCTTTTCTTATTGTCTTACCATAATTTTAAAATCTGAATTGCAGACTTCATTACCTTATACTTCACGTCTTCCAATTCTGACGCTGCACATTTTAACTCTTTGCGTATCTCAATATGCTGCGGGCAGTGTTTTTCGCATTTTCCGCAGCCGACACACTGGGATGCGCTTGCGGTGTCTTTCCGGAATGCCGTACACTGTAAATAATCTTTCCGTCCTGATTTTTTCCCTTCCGAATACATCGCATTATAACAGCGGAATGTTCCCGGAATATCCACTCCCCTCGGACACGGCATACAATACCCACATCCGGTACAGCCGACTTTGACATGCTTTTTGATCTCTTCTTTCACCTGTTCGATCAGTGCTGCGTCTGATGCCGTCAGACAGCCCACATGGGACTCAGATGCCGTCTTTAGGTTCTGCTCCACCATTTCCATGGAATTCATCCCGGAGAGCACACAGGTTACTTCTGGCTGGTTATAGAGCCATTTTAAGGCAAGCTCCGCCGGTGTACGTCCTTCCTTGTCAGCGCGGAACAATTTTTTTGCTGACTCCGGTAAAAGATTTACCAGTCTGCCTCCGCGAAGAGGCTCCATGATGATGACCGGAAGTCCTTTTGCATTTGCATAGCGCAGTCCTTCCACGCCTGCCTGTGAGTATTCATCCATATAGTTGTACTGGATCTGGCAGAAATCCCAGTCGCAGGCATCCACGAGCTGTTTGAACATCTCGGTATTTCCATGATAGGAAAATCCGATATTTCTGATCTGACCGGACGCTAATTTTTCCTCGATCCAGTCCTGCATGCCGATCTTTTTTAATTTTTCCCAGGTCGGTATATCGGTGAGCATATGCATCAGATAATAATCGATATAATCGGTTTTTAATCTGCGCAATTCCTCCTGAAACATCTTTTCCGCACCTGCGACAGACTTGATCAGATAATGTGGCAGCTTTGTCGCCAGATAGATCTGCTCCCTGCAGTGGTTGCGGTCTAAGATCTCTCCGACTGCTGCCTCATTGCCTGCATAGACATAGGCAGTGTCAAAGTAATTAACACCTGCTTTGATCGCCGCCATCACCTCTTTTTCCGCCTTATCAAGATCGACACTGCTGCCGTTTTTAGTAAAACGCATACATCCATATCCTAAAACAGACAATTCATTTCCTTTTTTATCCCTGCGATACTGCATCCTTTAACTCCTCCAGTTCCGCTAACCATATTGAGGCACACGCATCGGACGGCATACGCAGATCCCCACGCGGAGATACAGCAACACTTCCGACTTTTGGTCCGTCCGGCAGGCAGGAACGTTTAAACTGCTGCGCAAAGAAACGGCGGTAAAATGTCTCCAGCCACTTAAAAATCGTTGCATCGTCATAAGTTCCGGCAAATGCCTGTTTTGCCAGACGGTAAACCTTTGCCGGTGCGTAGGAAAGACGCAGCATATGATACAGATAAAAATCGTGCAGCTCGTAAGGGCCGACTAAGTCCTCCGTTTTCTGTGAAATTTTTCCGTCTTCCGGCGGTAAAAGTTCCGGGGAGACAGGTGTGTCAAGCACATCAAGCAGCACCTGTTTTAAAGTCTCATCCCCACAGGTATCCGCATAATAACGCACCAGATGGCGCACCAGTGTCTTTGGCACCGATGCATTGACTGCATACATAGACATGTGATCTCCGTTGTAAGTCGCCCAGCCAAGTGCAAGCTCCGACAAATCTCCGGTTCCGATGACCATTCCGCCGGACTTATTTGCAATATCCATCAAAATCTGCGTGCGCTCTCTCGCCTGTCCGTTCTCGTAGGTCACGTCATGCATCGACGGATCCTGTCCGATATCCCGGAAATGAATGTTGACGGCATCTTTGATATCCACCTCGATAAAATCAGCTCCCAGACAGCGGATCAATGATACTGCATTATCGTAAGTGCGGTCTGTCGTACCAAATCCCGGCATGGTCACTGCCTTGATATTACTGTGATCCATTCCGAGCGCATCAAAAGCACGCACGGTGACAAGAAGTGCCAGCGTGGAATCGAGCCCACCGGAAATTCCGATCACTGCAGACTTACAGTGTGTATGCTCTAAGCGTTTTTTCAGTCCCATCGACTGGATCGATAAGATCTCCTCGCAGCGCAGTGTACGGTCGCGCTCTCCGGACGGCACAAACGGCATCGGATCAATATAACGTGTCAGCTTTGTCTCTTCCATCTGTAAGGAAAATACATTTTCACGATATACCGGCTCTGTGACCGTCTCAAATGTTGTCATTCTGCGGCGCTCGGACGCAAGACGGGACACATCGATCTCGGTGGATATCGTCTGTGCGTCAAAAAGTTCTGACTCCGCTAACAAACGTCCATTTTCTGCGATCAGGTTATGCCCGGAATAGACCACATCCTGTGTGGACTCGCCGTCCCCTGCACTCGCATAGATATAGCCGCAGAGCAGTCTTGCCGACTGTCCTTTTACCAGTTCCCTGCGGTAAGCCGGTTTTCCGGTCGTCTCGTCCGATGCGGAAAGATTTACGATCAGCGTTGCTCCGTGCATGGCATGTCCGATGCTCGGCGGATTCATCGTCCAGAGATCCTCACAGAGTTCTGCTGCGATCACAAGTTCCGGCAGCTCCAGACAGGTAAATAACTGTCTCGTTCCCATCGGCACCGTCAATTCTTCGGTCAGCCGTACATCGGCCACTTCTTCCATACCTCTCGTAAAATGGCGCGCTTCATAAAATTCATTATAATTCGGAAGGTAGGTTTTCGGTACGATACCAAGAATTTTTCCACGATTTAATGCCGCTGCCACGTTATATAATTTTCCTTTGTATGCAAGTGGAAGTCCGACAAATACGATTGCATCCACATCTGTCGTAAATGCCGCGATATGCAATAATTCTTCTTTCGCCTCCCGAAGCAGCTTTTCCTGTAAAAACAGATCCCCACAGGTATAACCCGTAATGCATAATTCCGGCAGAACGATCACTTTGCTCCCGCCTCTGCTGCCTCTTTGATTGCCAGGCAGATCACTTTGCATTGTATCTGGTGTCGGCAACCCTGATCTTTGGCGTTACCGCTGCAACTTTCACAAATCCCTGTCTCATTCTTTCCTCTTTCCGGTTACGTTTTACATCTGCTTACCGCAACCACATTGCCTTGCCTTTTGGCTGCTGTCCGCTTGTACTGTTTTTACGGAACAGCAGCACTTTTTATTTTGCAGAACGCATTTCCTTTAATTCGTCCACATCAAAATGGTATGCCTTGTTACAGAACTGGCATTTTACCTCGATTGCCTCTCCGTCATTGATGATCGAATCTAAATCTTTTGCTCAGCGTAGAAATTGCACGTGAAACTCTCTCCTTTGAACAGTCACACTCAAATGCAGCCGGATCTTATCTGAGATCTCAAGACCGAAATCTCCTAAGATTTCCTCTAAAATCTGCTCCGGTGTCATACCCTGCTCTAACATTTCCGTTACAGATGCGATCTCCTGATCTTATTTTCCAGTTTTTCAATGACCTCATCACTGGTAAACGGCATCAGCTGGATGATAAAACCACCCGCCTGGCGCACCGATAAGTCTTTGTCCACTAAAACCCCAAGCCCTACTGCGGACGGGATCTGTTCAGATGTTGCAAAATAATAGGTCAAATCCTCAGCGATCTCTCCGGTCCAGGTGCGATCTGTCCCACATACGGTTCTTTAACCCCATGTCTTTGATGACACTCATCACGCCAAGTCCAAGCGCTCTGCCCACATCTAATTTACCCTGTGCATTTAACGGCAGTTCCACCTGGGATTCCATAGGAAATCCCTTGACATGGCCATGGGAATCCGCTGTCACGGTAAGTCCTTTGCCGGACCGCCGCACTGGATCTGGATCGTCAAAAGATCATTATCCCCTTTCATCATTGTTCCCATCATTGCCGCACCGCTCAAAAGACGTCCCAACGCTGCCGTGATGACCGGTCTTGTGTCGTGGGCTCTTCTTGCCTCCTCAACCATTTCCTTTGATGTGATGGCAAATGCACGAATCTGGCTGTCCGCCGCTGTTGCTCTTACAATATAATCACTCATATTTTATCCTCCATTTCGTACTGTACTCATAAATTTCTGATGACTCCAATGATGTTGGGAGCAAATAGTGCATTCAGGTTTCCTGATTGCTCCTCGCGATCACATAAATGCGCTCGCTGTCCTCTTTTACCGGCTCTCTCGTAAATGCGTCATATGCTGCGACGAATTCAAGTCCAGCCTGTTCTAAAAGGTGTTTTACGGTTTCTAATTCGTAGGCACGCTGGTAGTGCGTCTCCTCAAATCTGCGGTAAAGTCCTTCTTCCTCCCGGATAAAAAGCGTCAGATCGTATTCATTGATCTGTTCTTCCTCATCGAAATAGTTATCCCAGATGAAGCTTCCCTCCTCGCGGTTCTCAGCGATTGTCGTCTCGCCTAAGAGTTCTCTGTATTTATATACTGTGTTCAGATCGAAGATAAAAATACCATCCGGATCTAAATATTCGTTGACACGGTAAAACAGGGACAAAAGATCTGTCTCTTCCAGCAGATAGTTCATCGAATCACAGATGCTCACGACTGCACGCACGCTTCCGTACAGTTCAAGTTCTCTCATATCCTGTAACAGATATAAGATCTCATCCTCCGGCATCTCCTGATATCCGGTCTCCGCCGCGATCTCCAACATTTCCGGTGAATTATCCACACCGATCATATCGTAGCCCGCTTTTTTCAACAATCTTGTAATCTTTCCCGTTCCACAGCCTAAATCAAGTACTGTTCCGTCACAGATCCCATATTCTTTCATAAGTCCTATAATATACCTGCTCCACTCTTCATAGGGAACATTATCCATGAACAGATCATATACCTGCGCAAAACTTGTATATGCTTCCAAATTATAATCTCCTTTTATCGCTGTTACTGGCAAGTACCATCTTATCACAGGTTTTAGTTGAAATAAAGCAAAAAAGAATCTATACTATTAGCAGTATGTCATTTTTTATTTGAGAAAAGGATTTTGATATGCCCGAAAATTACGATCACTACATCAGCAAAAATATCAAGGCATTTTATAAACGCAGACTTGCAGCTCCGATCATTTACCTGATCGTGCTCATGCTTGCATGGCACTTTTTTTCGCTGTCCGCTGTATTTTCTCCGGACATTTTGCCCGACGACACCTCGTTAGAGACCGCTTTCCGGGGTGGTAAACAGTATATAAGCACCACACTTTCCGATTTAAAATTTACCGGATATACCCAGTCCATCTTCGGTCACACCAACGGTTATTATTATTACACTATGCGTGACGAGGAATGTATCATCGTATTGTTATCGCCAAATACCAGTGAGGAGGGTCTGCCTTCCATCGAAGAAGTCACCATCAAAGGAAAGATTTCAAAGGGAAATGAAAATTTCGACACCCTGCTTTCCAATCTGTCCACCGATTTAAACTGGACGGAAAACGGTATCCGCAACAAGGTTTCTTCCTACTATATCAGCGAACCAGGATTTAACCACGTTGGAAACTGGATCCTGTTTGCAGCAATTTTCATTACCGGAATTTACGCATTGCTCTGCATCGTGCTCTCTGTCATATACATGTTTTTCCCGGTGCTCTCCCCTGCATGCCAGGATCTTGCACTGTTTGGTAATCCGAAAAAGATGTTAGAGCAGGCGGAGGAAGAACTCGCCACACTGCCGCAGCTCGCAACGGAAGATATGTTTATCACGGAACATTTTTTCATTGAAACTTCCGTCTACGGCAATGCGATCGTACCGATCGATGAGATCATATGGATCTACAAATACTCCACGCTGCACAAGTTTTTCTGGTACCATTTCAGTATCTCCTACACACTGCATATCAGTGCCAACAAGCATCTGTATATCCAGTGCCCGAAGAATATTAAATCCGACATCGACGGTATCATCGATTACCTCTCGGAGGCAAACCATGATATTCTTGTAGGATTTAACGAGAAAACCGCTTGAAAGTACAGGAAATTCAGGAACACCGATGCATTTTGAAAAGTTTATCGCTTTCTTAAATAAGCGCGTATAATAAAATTCCATAAATTTTTTCAAAGAAGGAGACAGGTGAAAATTATCACCTGCCTCTTCTATGGAAAACTATTTTCACAAACCCGTTTTTATTATCTGCCGTTATGACAGCCGGCATGCTTACCTGCATGACGTACTGATTGACTCAATCGCCACTGCACCACCGCGCACAACCTCGATCCGGTGGAATTTGGATTTTAACAGAGCGATCAGTTCATTGTTGCGTCGTTCTGTCAGTTTGCACTCTAAGAGTACACTGTCGTTTCCGATATCTGCCACCTGCACATTAAATACCTGTGCGATCTGGAATACCTCAAGTTTTCCAGCCTCATCGACATCTAACACTTTCGCAAATAAAATCTCTTTCATGTGAATCGGCACATCCGTGAGGTCAATGACCTTAATAACCTCAACCATGCTGTTCAACTGTTTTGATCTGCTCAAATGTGATATCGTCACTGGTCACACAGATCGTCATTCTTGAAACCGTCTCATCCTCTGTCGTACCAACCGTAAGACTCTGGAGATTGTAAGATTTTCCGGAAAAAGACCGGATACTTTTGCTAAAACACCTACCTGGTTTCCACATATAATGCAATCCATCTATTTTCATATCCGTATCCCTCCTATTTCAAAATCATCTCGCTCATTGGATTTCCGCTCTTTACCATAGGAAGTACGATCTCATCTGTGGAAATCATAAATTCAATGATGGTCGGGGCATCTGTGTAGGTACGCGCCTCATCAAGTGCCGCCTGGATGTCCTCTCTTTTCCACACGGATCCCGTGCGCCGTAGCTCTTTGCCAATGCGATAAAATCCGGTGTGTACGGCGGACAGGATGCATTCGGTCCCTTGCAGTTCGCCGGACAGGTTCTCCTTCTGCGCAGGCAGGTTGCCTCATAACGTTTTCCATAAAATAACTGCTGCATCTGACGCACCATGCCAAGGTAATAGTTGTTGAACAGGCAGATGATCACCGGCGCTTCCTGCACGACTGCCGTTGCCATCTCCTGAATATTCATCTGAAAACCGCCATCTCCCGTAAACATACAACTTCCTTATCCGGTTGCCGATCTTTGCCCCGATCGCCGCCGGAAATCCAAATCCCATCGTGCCAAGTCCGCCGGATGTGATCAGCTGATGCCAGGAATCCAACTCCAGGTACTGTGTTGCCCACATCTGATGCTGTCCTACGTCCGTCACATAGACAGCCTCTCTAAAGGTACGGTTTACATGCTCAAATACCATCTGCGGTGTCATGCCACAGTCCCTGCGCATCTCAAGCGGATTTTTCTTATCCCACTCTGCGATTTCCTTCTGCCACTGCTCGGTATCTTCGATTCCGCCCATTCAAGCAGCTTTTCTAATGCCAGATTCGCATCCGATACAACCGGAACATCCACAACGACATTTCTGGAGATTGATGCCGTATCCACATCGATATGTACGATCTTCGCCTTCGGTGCAAATTCATTCAGATCTCCTGTAATACGGTCGTTAAATCTTGTTCCGATAGAAAAAAGCACATCACATTTGCTGACTGCCATATTTGCTGCGTATTTTCCATGCATACCGCTGTTTCCTACATAGAGCGGATGACTCGTCGGGATCGCACCTTTCCCCATGATCGTTGTGACCACCGGGATCTGCATCTTCTCCGCCAATGCGAGCAGTTTGTCATTCGCATGTGCGATATTGATACCTCCTCCGGCAAGGATCAGCGGTTTCTTTGCGGTGCGGAGCAGTTTATACGCTTTTTTCAACTGTCCGATATGTACCGACTCATTCGGCTTATAACCGCGGATCTGGATGTTCGACGGATACTCCGCCGGTCCTGCTGCCGTCTGGATATCCTTCGGAATATCGATCAGTACCGGTCCCGGCTTGCCGGTGGATGCGATATAAAATGCCATCTTGATGATACGTCCCAAATCTTCCCGTCTGCGCACGGTCACACCGTATTTTGTGACACTTCTTGTCATTCCGACAATATCTACTTCCTGGAATGCATCATTTCCTATTAAAGACAGTGGAACCTGTCCGTAAAGCATACCAGTGGAATACTGTCATAATGCGCATCCGCAAGACCTGTAATGATATTGGTCGCACCGGCCCACTCGTCACTAAGCACGCCGACTTTTCCGGTAGATTTCGCGTATCCTTCCGCCGCATGGATCAGTCCCTGTTCATGTCTTGGCAGGACGACGTCAATACTATCCTGTTTATATAATTCATCGAAAAGATCCGTCACAGTACCGCCCGGATAACCGAAAATGGTATCCACGCCCTCTTCCTGCAGCGCTTTTACAAATAATTTTCTGCCTGTTATATCCATATCGTCCTCCCAAAACCAAGGTATTTTTTCTTTCAAAAACTATATCCCATCTCACCGGGAAATGCAATGATTTTATTTATCCAATCAACCCGACTGATTTTAAGATAAAGATCCATCCGGTCAGCGTAAATGCCGCTAATAACGTTGTCGTCACGATCACACTCGCCGTCAGCACACCGTCGTTGTTCATGCTCTTTGCCATGATATAACAGCTCGGCGTTGTCGGGGATGCCAGCATGATCAGAATTGCGATCATTTTCTCCCACCAAATCCCATCCAGACTGCGACCGGAAGGAAAATGAGCGGCTGGATCACTAACTTGATCAGAGATGCCGCGATCGTCGGCTTGATCTTCGCAAGTGCCTTTCTGCCCTCAAATCCGGCTCCGATCGTGATCAGTGCAAGCGGTGTAGCCATCTGCGCCACACTGTTGACCGTCTTATTGATAATCGTTGGAAATTCGATTCCTAAAAGTCCGACGATCAATCCTGCTAAAATGCCAAGAATGATCGGGTTTTGGCGATTCCGATACATGCCTCTTTGATTTTTGTTTTCCATCCACCCCGCTTGCATTTTCTCCCTCAAAGGTCAGCACGATCACGGAAAAATATTATAAAGCGGCACCGCACTGACGATCATAAGCGGCCCCATCGCCGAGGTTCCATAGATATTCTGGATAAAGGCAAGTCCCATCACCGCCGCACTGCTGCGGAACGATGCCTGCACAAAGCTCCCCGCATAGTCTGATCCTTTAAAAACAGCTTCACGCCACCCCAGATCAGCCAGAAACACGCGGTACTGACAAGCGCACAAAACAATACATATTTTAAATCGAATACTGCCCTGATATCCACGCCCGCAATATCACGGAACAGCATAAACGGCAGTGTTACCTTAAAATTAAAACGGTTTGCCACCGTGACAAAATTGTCGTTTAACATACCGATCTGTTTTAAAAAATAGCCGATGACCATCACTAAAAAATCGGAAACGTCACATTGATACTGTAAATAAAATTTTCCATCTTTGCTGCACTGCTTTCTGTTTACGTTTACTTATTTTCTGACTCTCTCATACCGGTAAAATAATACTCAAGATCAAAATACGTCTGTTCCTCACTGTCTGCCGTTATCTCCCATGCCGGATCTGCATCCAGATCCGGGAAATGCGCATCCGCATCGTATGCAAAATCGATTTTGTGACATGCGCCACATCACATTCATCGATGAGCTGGCGATAAACAGATTCCCGCCGATCACATAAATATCTTCGCTGTTATACTTTTCTAACTCTTCATGTAATTCTTCCATATCATGCACGATCAGCGCTCCGGAACCCGGAACTTTTATCATGTGTCAGCACAATATTCGTCCGTCCCATTAAAGGCAGTCCATTTGAAATGTCTCCAATGTCTTTCGTCCCATCACAACCACTTTGCCCATCGTCGTCTCACGGAAAAACTTCTGATCTGCCGGAATCCGCACCAGCAATTCATTTTATTACCGATCGCCCAGTTTTCATCTGCCGCTACAATTAAATTCATAAAATCCTCATTTCTGAGCAACTTATTGCGAAGAGGCGACGAGAATCTTAAATTCTCGGAGGCATGTTTTATGCCTTGCCATCAAAGCTATTTGTTTTGCTCAGAAACAAATAGCCGTGTGAAAGATCTTTTTCACACGATTCTCCATTCTGATCACTGCACTGCTTTTCAAGCATCATGCTCTTATCCCGCGCACAGTTTCTTCTCTCTCAAACTCTCATTTTACCCAATTTCCACGAAAATGACAAGGTGTATTTCTATTGCTTTTCTAACAGAATGGGGTATATTATCATTATGTTTATTTGATTTTTATCCATGCTGGGCATGTGAATAATAAAACGGAGGATGATTATGAGTCAGGCAAAAGTTGACCGCTATAAAGAAGAGAAAGCAAACCGCAAAAGATTCTTGCAAAGAAAACGTATCGCAGGCACCATCTGTGGATGGTTAATTGCATTACTTATCGTCGGATGGGCAGGATACTCCGGTTATAACGCTTACGAAAAGAGCAGACCGATCAAAACGATCTATGCTGATCTTGACGCTATCAATAATTACATGGATACGCTCAGCACAGAAGAATAACTTTTTACACAAAAGGTTCCGGTACATCCGGAACCTTTTTGATTCTTGACAACACACAGTTCTCAAACCTCTCATTCTTTGATTTTAAACTGTGTTAATCTGCCTCTCCCTCTGCGATCTCCGCTTTCGCAAGCGCATTTTCAATCGCATTTAAAAGTACAATCGATGTATACTGATTATCCGTACGATATGTAATCCCTTCCGTCGACTGCTGTTTTATCACCTGTTCACTGACATTTTCCAATGCCGGCTCCATAAGCGGATACATTGTCGCCACTGTTTCATCCAGACTGACCAGGGAAATGGATTGTATACGGTTTTCATCTACAATGACCTGTACATCTGCTGACTGGCTGCCCATCATTACCGACGAAGTGTATACGCCTGCCGTATACTGCATCGTTGGCTCTGCATCGCCCTTCTGTTTTAGGTAAAACATGAAAAGCAGCAATATGACCAGTACGATCCCAAGTCCGACAAATATCGCTGTATAGATAACCTCCTTCATATGAAGGACCACGATCCTCGTCTTTGCGCTCACCCTGTACCTCCATGGTATCGATTGTTATATTGTATGAGCGCGAAGCATATTACATGCACGCTTCTTTAAACATTCTTCATATTCTTTTACCGGCAGTGGACGCGAAAAATAGTATCCCTGAATATCATCACAGTCCAGATTGCACAAAACATCAGCTGCTCTACCGTCTCAACACCCTCTGCCGTAATTTCCATGCCAAAACTCTGTGCCAGCTTTGTAATTGAATTTAACAATTTCTCTCCGTTATCGTCCCTATGTAATCGACAAGACTTTTATCCAGCTTGATCGTATCAAAATGCATACGGTTTAAAGTTGCAAGGGATGAATATCCACTTCCGAAATCGTCCAGAAGTATCTTAAATCCTGCCGTGTGAAACTGCTCTAACAGATTAAATATTTCATTATTATCAATCGTTGCACTTTCTGTAATTTCCAGCTGAATGTATTTCGAATCAAGGTCAAACGACCGGATAATACTTTCATATTTTTCAACGACACTTGAATAATAGAGGCTGACACGCGAAATGTTTACCGAAACAGGAATCATCTTCTGTCCCTGTTTCTGCCACTCTTTCTGCTGCCTGCACACAGCTCGGAATACATACTCATCGAGCCGGATGATATTTCCATTCCGTTCAAACAATGGAATAAACTTAAGCGGCGGAATCAGTGCTCCATCCGCCCTGCGCCATCGCACAAGAGCCTCCGCTCCCACAAGCTTTCTCGAATGTGCACTGTATTTTGGCTGATACCAGATTTCAAACTCTTCGTTTTCAAGCGCTGTTTCAAAATGTTCTTCTAATTCACGGTTTTCCTGAATACTCTCATGGTTCAGCTCATCATAAAATATATAATGCCTGTCACGCCTTCCTTTGATCTGATGCTTTGCCTGCACTGCATTTCCGTATAAAGGATCGATCTCATCTAATACGATCGTATGAAAAATTCCAAACACCGGGAAAAGATTTGGTATTTCCAGACGTTCCGGTATCTCTTCTATCTTTCTTATTACATGTTCCAGTCTTTGTTTGATGTTTTCCTGATTTTCATCCATCCAGAACAATATAAACCGGTCGGCATTGACATGCGCTGCCAGTTCATTTTCTCCCGTTTCGGTTTCAAAAATCTCCCATATGACACGCAGCACCTCATCACCTTTTTTGACTCCACAGGTGCTGTTGATCAGCTTAAAATCTGTCACATCCATAGCGATCAGCCATCCTACACCATCTTTTTTGCTTTTTGCCTTTTTCTTAAAAGCTGCAAAATTATCTCCTAATGTGACAGGATCCTGATATGCAAGCGACATAAGTTCTTTTTTACTTTGGCGCCAGGAGTAAATATACACCCCGACGCTGACCGATATGACAACCAGAATGATCATCATCAGACTGTTGATCGCATCCATGACCACCTGCATACGGCTTGTTAAAACGCTATCCTCTACTGCAGTGACCACATACCATGGTTCACCGCTCTCTTCTATTTTAAGTGGCATATAGTAATAAAGTGAGACTTCTTTCCGTTTTGGATCCAATCCATAGCCACTTTTTCCCTCTTTCATGTTACTGAGCATCAGGTCTCCGGCATAATCATCTCTTTCATCCTCAGAAACATCCGTATTAAAAATATTTCTCCCAATTCCCCATTCTTTACTGTTTCCGGAAGTTGCAACAATCGTACCGTCTATTTTTATGATGTAATTAAAAGCCTGTCCTTCAAATATCTCATTCTTCAGGCACCCCTCAAGCATTTCATCTTTGCAGGTTGCAAATAAAACTCCTTTTACCGTTTTCCGTTCTTTTTCATATACCGGCACACTGAATACATTTATGGTTTCATGTGAAGTATCAATCCTGTCTTCAAATGCATCCGTCAAAAAGTTTTTTCCCCGCATCGACTGTTGAAAAAAATCTCTGTCAGACATATTTAGCCGATAGCCATCCGTCGTTTCTGCTGTACCATCTGCCGCAATATATCCTATCCGTTTAAACTGATACGTCTCTACAAATCCCTGTAATTTATTAACGATAATTTTTTCGTCCCCGCCTGACTCTCTCGCAAGACCAGAAAGCAGTCTAAAACGCGTGCTTACTTCTTTCTCTACCAATATTACATTCTGTTCTGCCATCCCCTCAATGCTGCTCATCAACTGCTGCTGTAAACTGCCCCGTATCTGCCCAAAACATCCAAATAATGCTATTCCTAAAATTAACAATATTGCACATAAAACTGCTACAGTACGAATCTTCGCATTTTTTTGTACATTCTGCCACCCCTTTGGCCTTACAAAGTCATATTTTAAATTTCTGTGACCATTTTCCCATGTCCTTTATTGTAACACTCTTCATTTATGAGTTCTACCCCTAAAAAGTATCGTTTTCATTCTGTTTTTCTTTTTTTTCGCCGCAGATCCGCACTCACATTTCTATTTCGGTATCCAAAATTTCTGTTAAATTTTTCTGTTAAATTTTTTCAAAAAATTGTTGACAAATTACTTTTTCCATAGTATGATATTAAATGTGTCTGGCAGACAGATACAAAACAATTTACATATGCGCGAGTGGCTCAGTTGGTGGAGCACGACCTTGCCAAGGTCGGGGCCGCGGGTTCGAGTCCCGTCTCGCGCTCTTTAAAAGCTACAATACAATTTCATATATGCGCGAGTGGCTCAGTTGGTGGAGCACGACCTTGCCAAGGTCGGGGCCGCGGGTTCGAGTCCCGTCTCGCGCTCTTCTGTTGAGAAACAGGAAACTTTGATTTACAAGGTTTCCTGTTTTTTTGTTGTAGTGTAAAGGTTGATTACGGTTTTTCCGTAATTTCAATATACTTTTCTGATTTTCCTCATTATCACTTGGTATGGTATAATCGCTAGGATGTGATCTTGATACCGTGATTGTTGTAATTCCCTGTTATCACTTGGTATGGTATAATATTCAGTGCATGAATTGACGCAGATGCCTCGTTGTAATTCCCTGTTATCACTTGGTATGGTATAATCGCTAGGATGTGATCTTGATACCGTGATTGTTGTAATTCCCTGTTATCACTTGGTATGGTATAATCTAAATAACCTGTATATTTCCCATCTTCTCGTTGTAATTCCCTGTTATCACTTGGTATGGTATAATTTCTGCAAGGTCTTTCATCATATCTGTAACGTTGTAATTCCCTGTTATCACTTGGTATGGTATAATGAGAAGATGTTGCATTTACAGAAACTCCGGGTTGTAATTCCCTGTTATCACTTGGTATGGTATAATTTAAAGTTGTTTTGATAATTTCCATTTTCTGTTGTAATTCCCTGTTATCACTTGGTATGGTATAATCAATGCATGTGAGTTTTAATTTTTCATATGTTGTAATTCCCTGTTATCACTTGGTATGGTATAATAAAATTAACCAACCAAACCCATATATTGATGTTGTAATTCCCTGTTATCACTTGGTATGGTATAATTTGCAATTATAAGAAATTGAATCATGATCTGTTGTAATTCCCTGTTATCACTTGGTATGGTATAATTACTAAAAGTAAACTCAGTTTCTGCACCATGTTGTAATTCCCTGTTATCACTTGGTATGGTATAATAAGTAAATAAAGATTTTTTTGATAACTCCTGTTGTAATTCCCTGTTATCACTTGGTATGGTATAATAGGGATAGGGCGAAAAGCTCTATCTATTTGTTGTAATTCCCTGTTATCACTTGGTATGGTATAATTAAAAACCTTAGTTTACATCATGCCTACTAGTTGTAATTCCCTGTTATCACTTGGTATGGTATAATCATAGCCTTTTGAGTGCATTCCAGTTTCAGTTGTAATTCCCTGTTATCACTTGGTATGGTATAATCAACGGCGTTTTGTTCCCTGTCGTGAACCTGTTGTAATTCCCTGTTATCACTTGGTATGGTATAATGAGGAGCGTTCCTTTTTACCGAAAGGCAATGTTGTAATTCCCTGTTATCACTTGGTATGGTATAATTATATCTCCGTCCGTGTCTGCCGGATCTTTGTTGTAATTCCCTGTTATCACTTGGTATGGTATAATAAAACTGCAAAAGCCTTCTACATCAGGCACGTTGTAATTCCCTGTTATCACTTGGTATGGTATAATAAATGCCATGCTTTCATCTGGTGTCACCCCGTTGTAATTCCCTGTTATCACTTGGTATGGTATAATTATACCGGACGGTAATGCAGGCAAGCTTAGTTGTAATTCCCTGTTATCACTTGGTATGGTATAATTTTGCGGAAGTTTAAAGTCAGGTATCGTAAGTTGTAATTCCCTGTTATCACTTGGTATGGTATAATCATGTTCGAAACTCTGAATATTTTCCATCAGTTGTAATTCCCTGTTATCACTTGGTATGGTATAATTATTTTTTATTTCAACATTTTCAAAAGTTAGTTGTAATTCCCTGTTATCACTTGGTATGGTATAATTTTAATTTCTCCGGCACTGTTACCTCACCTGTTGTAATTCCCTGTTATCACTTGGTATGGTATAATACGCCATTTAAAGCCATTGTTAATAAAGCCGTTGTAATTCCCTGTTATCACTTGGTATGGTATAATTTTAATGTTTGGCGTTTCTCTCATTTTATAGTTGTAATTCCCTGTTATCACTTGGTATGGTATAATTAATTCCCTATATCGTTAGTATGCCACACTGTTGTAATTCCCTGTTATCACTTGGTATGGTATAATATATCACCAAAAGCAACACGGATAGGGGTGTTGTAATTCCCTGTTATCACTTGGTATGGTATAATAGCATTAGCGATTTTGTCATTTGGCTAAATGTTGTAATTCCCTGTTATCACTTGGTATGGTATAATGGGTGTTCTTTCTAATCTCGGCGATACAGAGTTGTAATTCCCTGTTATCACTTGGTATGGTATAATTACCATGAGGACGAGCATATCACACCAGAGGTTGTAATTCCCTGTTATCACTTGGTATGGTATAATTATTACAGTATTTTTGCCGGAACAGAACCGTTGTAATTCCCTGTTATCACTTGGTATGGTATAATCAGTGCTTTATATTCTGATGTGCTTAGATTGTTGTAATTCCCTGTTATCACTTGGTATGGTATAATCAGTATTTTCAACAATGCTCAATCCCTCAGTTGTAATTCCCTGTTATCACTTGGTATGGTATAATCAATGTGTAAACAGGCTTTTCGTGGCGGCGTTGTAATTCCCTGTTATCACTTGGTATGGTATAATTGTCGATATAATCTCTTGTGCCGGACATGTGTTGTAATTCCCTGTTATCACTTGGTATGGTATAATTATAACGGTTCTAATAGATACTGGCAAGTTGTTGTAATTCCCTGTTATCACTTGGTATGGTATAATTTTATTATATCTTACTTCTTCCATTCGCTCGTTGTAATTCCCTGTTATCACTTGGTATGGTATAATTGCGATCAGTTTGCCGTCGTATATTGTGAGGTTGTAATTCCCTGTTATCACTTGGTATGGTATAATAGGGAGCACAAATCCCCACGAACTACAGGGATTCGTGGGGATTTCATCTAAAAAAAAATCTTTAATTTGGAAGTTAAATTCTATCGAAAATCTTCTTTTTTCAAAAAACATCCATTAATTCTATCGATTCAGGGGTATCCTCAAATGTTTTTGTTCCCAACATGACTTCCATAGACTCATACTGCTTTTCTGTTAAAACCAGCGCACGTACAGATCCTTTTATAGGCAGATTTTGTTTTAAACGCTGTTTATGCATTGCAACTGCATCCATACCATTGCATATCCTGGAATATACAGACCACTGCACCATATTGTAGCCATCTTTCAACAAAAACTTACGAAATTTCGCGGCATCCTTTTTCTCTTTTGCAGTTACTACCGGCAGATCAAAAAACACTAACATTCTCATAAACTTATTCATAGCTATGTACCTGTAATTGCATCAGTTCCGGCAACTCCAAATCTGATCTTTTTCCCTGCAGAGCACTACTGTAACTTGCCACCAGCATATCAATACAATTACTGATAATGCGTTTTTCCCCTTTCACATCCATATCATAATTTATAATACCAAAAATATCACGTTTTCTTTCTGGCGTAAGATCACTGTCAATTTCTGCTACATCATAATTCTGGGATACATACAGGTCAACTAAGGGACGAAATGGTTCAATCATATCATCAGCCAAATTAAAATTATTCAGTTCACTATGGTGGAACACTCCAATCGAAGGCTCCAATCCATAACAGACAATGGAGCGGGCAATCAGACCTCTTACAATGGCATAACCATAATTTAATGCCGAGTTAATGACATGATCATTGCCCCGTGAAAATCCCAATCCATACAGACTTTTAAAATAAAAAGCTGCTGCTTTCGCCTCCACATGTGTCCGATCACCAGACTGTACTTCTTTGCACATTTTCATTAATTCTTCTGATCCGTCTAAATCAAGATAGGCTAAACACAATGCCTGGTTTCTGATCTTTCGAACCACGATCTGCTGCCAAAGTCTTTTCTGTAAGGGTTTTCCTGCCTCTATCTGATATTTCAGAATTTTAAAATGACGACTGTGCCTTACCATTGGAAGCAGTACTGCATTCGGAAGATGCTTTTCATCACAGACATAGACCGTAATTCCCATATCTGCCATCTTCTGGAGCAAATAAGCAGAGACTGTTACTGTCTGATTTTCTATGATGATACAGTTGATATCCTCCAGTGGAATCTGTCTGAGTATGTCTGTTTCAATATATAACTGCTGATTTTTGATAGACAGTTTTACATGACTGTCTATCTTAATATTTCGAAACCCCATTTATCCTCCATGTTTTTATCAAGAAAAACCCATTCGTTTTTCATTTTTTACTGTAGATATATGCCCTAAAATATCTACCTGACACTTTTCTATTAATTCTAATTTTTGTACCCCAATTCCTCTAAAAGTATATCGGCTATCATGTGCTTTCCCTTCTATTTTCGCTCCAGAAATATCTGCTCCAATATAATATGCATATACTTCTTTCGATTCTCCTAAGCTGCCATCCACATTTTTTATCGGAATGCCTTTTTTACTCTTTATATGCACCAAATCTCTCGAATACAAGCTGAACAAAAAATCTTTATCTTCCATAGTTCGCCACTCACTATATGGCTTATTTGCTGTTGATGCCCTATCCGGCAGCACCTTCTTCACCACATCCGCCGTATACACCGGTACAAAATAATACTTTCCATTCACACGATACACATCGATTCTGACCATACCGCCATTTTCTGCAATTCCATTTCCGGAATCCACAAATACACCCATCGTCTGTTTTTTCTGTATCTTGACTTTCCGTACTACCGGACCTTCTGTACCGTCCGCTTTCGGTTTATGAAAATCCTGTGCAAATGCCTTTTTTGCATCATTTCCATATAACAACAGCTGTTTTTTCAATGCCTCGTATAATAAAAGGTCACTTTGAGGATTATAGTAGCCGTCGATTTCACCATGTTTGTCAAGCTTCAGATCTGTCAAAGCTGTCTTAGTCAATACGATCCCCTCATCCTTAAAATGTCTCGGACTGCGGATGGTATCTGCATGTGCAGCACCTGTCACTTTATGATTTGGCATTCTTGAGACAAAGATCGGACGAAGATTCTCATAAATATACTCTGGATAATCTAATTCTAAGGCAACATCAGAATGGGTATCCAAAAATCCCTTCGGATCATCTCCCATTCTCACATCCAGTTCTGCCCGGAATGTCTCCCATGGTTTTGGAATATGAACACCAAATATCTCATCCCATTCTGCCCGGCTGTAATCTTCCGGTCGAAAGATTTCTCCTGTCTCCGCATCCACAAACTCTGTACCTTTTGAGTAACATCTCTCTCTTACTTTCGTATATCGCGATATTTTCTGGATCATGCCATCCGTACAGCAGGCGATGACAACCGCATCCATCGCATGATGTGTATCCGTCTCACGATTTTTCTGAGGTAATCCCCAGCGTTTTCTTAAGTACGCCGTAATTGCTCCATTTACCGCGCGTACCTGTTTTTTCTTTTCCGGACGGTTTAACGGTGCCATTTCAAGATTCTGACGGATCATATTATAAATAACGGTTGTAATATATTTTGTATCCGTTAAGTTACGCTCTTTAAATTCACTACGCTCTTCCTCTGAAAAATGTTTTTTCAAAAGTTTCTGCTGTTTTTTATAATCCCGTATCGTCGTCTTCACACGAGTTTCAAACTCATTCCAACGCTGCTCATCATTTCCCATGTATTCATAAGGTGTCCTGTTTCCCTTTTGGCGGTTTTCCTGAGAAGTGACAAGTACCTTATTCCGAAAACTGTCATCAAATGTAATACTGTATGGCAAAATATGATCAATATCATACCCCGGTTTAAACAGTTCTTCCAATGGAATAGTCTTACCGGAATACATACAGATTCCCTGCTGTTCCTGCCACAGGCGATATTTTAAAATATCCTGTCCGGTTGGTGATAATTTTCCCAATTCCTGAATCTGCTTTTTCACATCTTCGTTATTCTTCTGGCGTTTTTCCATATCACCTTTTATTTTCCGGCGTTCTTCAAAAGTCTTTGACATTTCTCTTGCAAGCTCAATATTGATTGCCTGCGGACTTCCATATGTACGGATGATCGCATTAATCACTTTGACAGTCTGTGATACAGAACGCTTTACTACCGGATTTGTAATCTCATTGATCGTCTGATTCACCTTTTCTCCTGTTAATAACTTCTGCTTAATCCCCTTAGAATCCGCCTTAAAATCATATCCGGCTTCCTCACATGCTTTATCATAAGTCATGCCTTTTTCCAAAAACGGGATAATATTCCGCATCGCTTTCATCGAAAGATGCTGAAACTTCGTCGGTGTATACGCCAATAACCCTTCCATCTCTATCGGTACAAGTCCCAGCTTAGCCAGCCGCTCCGTACGACTGTCATCATTCTTATAACAGGTCAGGATCATACCAATCTCATCAAACAGATCCCTGACTTCATTTTCTGTCAGATATTTCACCCGTTCTTCCAAACATTTCTTGTAATCATGGTAGTATGGCATCCCAATAAATTTTGCTTTTTCCGTATTTTGATTTTCTTTTTGCTGTTCTTCTTTCGTGGCAGCTTTTTTATAATTTAAATTATAAAAAAGAATATCCTCCGGCAAACCTAACTTCTTGCGAACTGCTGCGTACTTCACTTCCTTCTGTGTGAATAACAGCAAAGTCAGTGCCCGTCGTTCCTCTTCTGTAAAGTTTCTGGTCTCTCCATCCTGGTTAACCAGTTTTGTATGATTTATTTTCTGCAGTGCCACAAAATATTCTGCCGTATAAGTTCCCTTTGCGCCGCGCAGCTCCCCCTGATCTCCAAGAAATGTACATTTTCCAACTCTGTCCGAAAAACCTTCCATCGCATATGGACTTGGCTTTCCATCCGGCTGCATGCCTGGTCCTAAATCAAAAGATCTCTGACTTGTCATGATTTCCAAATATTTTTCTTCTAATTCTTCCGTCGCTTTTTCATTTCCAAGACGTCTCTGGCTGGAGAAAATTTCTTTGACTTCTTCCACAAGCATTGCCCTTAACATGGTGTGCTGATAATTTTCTGCTTTATTGCGTGGGGTGAGAATATATCCCTTTTCTGACCAGGAACATCCGGTTCGAAATGCTTCATCTAAATAAATCATCTCCCCGACCGTACGATATCCCTTTTCCTGCATCCGCTTTTGATTTTCATCCGTCGCTTTTAAAACTGCACCATTTTCCTTTGCAGCCGTCTCCGCCTTTCTGGTTGAACGGAATCCACGATGTTTTGCAATATGAAGCAGCACCTGTGCTAATTCTTCATCCGTCAGTTTCCGGTCTAATGCCTCATAGCGAAGCTGATAAACATCCGGTAACCCTGCCATGTTATATCGTTTCAGAAAGTCATCAATATTTATCAGGCCCTGATTCTCAAAGAGCCATTTGATTCTGTCTAAACGATGTTTTCTTCTTCTAAGCCGCCTTCTTGTCGTTCGTGCAGCTCTCCTTGGTCCCGCCAAAGATTCACCTGTTTTCGGGATTTCTGCTGTATCAAATATCCTTACCCCAAGGTCTACGATACGAACCGGCTCGTCATCACTGTTGTTCTGTAATACCGCCCAGCCGACGGATGCAATACCAATATCCAACCCAATACGATAATCCATTTTTTCGTCCATGTTCCTTCTCCTCTCATCTGAACCGTTCTCTCTCATACCAGCAAACGGGACAACTGTTTTATTCTGCGCGCTTCAACAATGATCCGCATACCGGTCATTGTCATGAATAAACTTCTGTATAAAAGATAATCCCATTCCGAAGAATGGGATTAGAGCTTTTAGGTTTCTTACCTTATTGTAATAACCTAATTATCACTTGGTATGATATAATTCTCTTAAATTATACCCATGTTTTCGACGATTGTAAATACCTGTTTTTGATTTTTTTACATTTTTCCTTCAAAAATCATGTAAAATTATTACTCCTCCATATCCTGTAAACCATAACCAAATCTTTCTAACACAGACATCAGATTTGCTGTTTTATTATCATAAAATTCACTGTCCGGTTCTGCTTTTTGAATGATCAGTCTCTCATACAGTTCCTCTACCCCGCCTCTGACATAATCATGAAACATGGACTGATAAGCCTGAAATTCTTCCTCCGTCTCCGCACCCCGGAATGCTTTTTTTACTGCTTCCTCAGCCGGCATGCTTTCTTTCGCATCCAGCATGATCATCATCTGCATAATAAAATCTAATTCTTCTTTTGCATTTATGACCTGCTCGGCTAAAATGCTCTTTGTCCCAAACGGCGAGAAATCTTCCTTTGCTTTACGGTCTACGCGAAATCCCACCACTGCTGCCACCATATACAGATCGATCAGTCTCCGGAAACAGGTATGCTCATAGTCACCTTTTACCCACAATTCACCTGCCATCCTGGCATGCTTTCCATGAAATTCAAACTCCTTCTTAAAAAATTCATAATTCCCCATCTTTTGTATCCCCTTCCGCTACTGATCAGATTCTACTTTCCGTATGGACGCATATGCCTCGTCAGCTACTTTTTCAATATAATAAGACGCACCGACATATTCATCGAGTCCTGTGTACTTCCAGTCCTTGTCCAGCATAAAAATAATTACCTGTTCTGATACTTCCGGCAAAACTTTTGCAATCAGACTGATATTTTTATCCCCCAGTTTAGAGAACGGTCCGTCTAAAACAATCGGCAGTGTATCTCCAGCACCCTCCACTCCAATCTGCTCTGCCTTTTTATTTCTGCTGTATTCCATGATCGTAACGATAAATGCAAAATTGCGTGCTATCTTTTCGCCCTCTGACAGATTCTTCTCTTCGCGGAAACCCACATCTGTCGGATATAACATCTGAATCTCATAATTTTCCGTCAACTGTATTCTTTTATCTTTCGCATTGAACATACGCTCAAAATTTTTTTGGATCTGTCCGTTTAATTCCAGAAATGTCTTATTCTTTTTTACCTCAAAATCATTTTTTAATCTTGTATATAATGCTTCTGCCAAATCTACACGCTCTCGCCATTTTTTATTTTCTTCGCTTCTGACTTCCTGACTCTTCATCTCAGCTTCTGTTCGTTCGATCTGCCGCTCAAAATTTAAGATCTGTCCCTGCAATGTTCCCTTTTCCACCCCTAATTTACTGTTTTCACTCTGATAATATTTCAGCATTTTTCTTTTTTCAGCAAAGTCTGTCTGCCTGTCCATCTGCTGTTCCATCCCGGCTAACTGATTACAGGTTTCCTCGTAAGCCCGGATGCTCTGATCCACATTTTGCGCATCTTCTCTTAAATCATCATAAACAGAATTGCTTTGCCGGTTCCAGCGCTGTCCTGTCCGTTCAAACTCACCCAGCAATGAACCAATATCTGCCGGCGGAAGAAAATTTCTCTGTTCCATCAGACTTTCTAATTCCTTAGACTCCGGTAATATTGGAGTTCCACAGATACATCTGCCTGTTTTTATAATATAGTCAATACTTGCCTGATGCATATGCGGTATGTCACGCCGCTCTCCTGCAACAGATTTTACCATTTTCACAGATGCCTCTATCATCGGTTTCGCAAACAACATATAAGCTTTATCACTGAATAAATTTACCAGACTTTTATATGCAGCAACTCCTCTTTCCGCCTGCGTTCTTCTTACTACTAATAACTGGTTATATTTTGCCTGCAAAATTTCCGTATTCTTATTTTCAAGAAGATACTGCTGCACCTCCTCTATTTTTTCATTATTGTTTTGTATATTGATTTCGATATTTTTTATCTTATCTTTACACTGCTCTATCTCATGTTCCATGCGATTCCGGTCTTTTTCCAGATTATCATACATATTACCAGAACCTGATATCTTTCCTTTGAACTTTTTAATAACGGAATGACTTCCCATATCCTTCAAATGCCAGATTGCAGCCTGATACGCAGATAATCCGGTCAGTGTATGTACAGACTCTTTGATATTTTCACGCACACCGTTAACAGTTACATCATTCCATCTCTCTCCATCAAACAAAAAATAATGTGACAGATTTTTGGGAAATAATTCACGGATTACCTCTTCTATTTTTTCCGTTTCCACAGAAATACCGGCATTTGGATCATCCTTTTCTGATATTTCCAGTGAAACTTTCTTATAAAATTCTTTTGCGATCAACTGTGGATATGCACGCGTATAATGGATTTCACGCTTGATCCGGTATCTTTTTTCATCATCAACAGCAACCAGTTCCACCGTAACATCCGCTTTACTGTTCGCATCCATCATTGCCAGAATATCATTGTTTAACAGCTGGTAGTCTTCCTGCTGCTTTCCGCGTTCTGTCAATACCGCACCATAAAGCACCCAGCGAAATGCCTGTGCAATTGTTGTCTTGCCAACCGTATTATCTCCCAGCACGACAGTAACATTTCTTTTTTCATCGCAGCTGAACTCGATTACATTCTGCCCCTTATACCTCATAAAATTATTCATTGTAATGCTCTGGAATTTCATGCTATTCTCCCCCTAAGTCTGCTACACTGACATCTTCGCATAATCAACTATGATCTTTGCAAGTTCCTCAGCCATCCTCTGATCTGTTTTTGCCTTGCTCCGCAAATTTTTACGCTCCACATGAAGAACCTCAAAAATCATATTCCGCATTACTTTTTCACTGACCTCTTTCATAAAATACCTCCATCCTGCATTGTTCTTTCGTAAAACAATATCTTTATCTGCACTTTCCAAGCCGTATTTAACTTAATAAAGTACTGATCCGCTCCCTGATATCCCCCTTCAGGAAATCATACCGTTCCCTTAAAATCTGTTTTACCTGATCTTGTGGTATATCCGAATTTGTATAAGCCGTAATATGCAGTTTTGCTTTTGCTTCCGCGTTGATCTTCTGTACATAATCTTTTAAGGATTCATCGGATATTTCCTTATTTGCTTTTTTCGTTATGTACACAAAATTTAAAGGCGAGTTGCAGATATTTTTTTCATCATCACGAAGTTTTTTCGTAGATTCCCCTACCTTTTTTACTGTTCCAAGCGGTATAATATGATGTGCCTCAAATCTTTCTGTTTCATCGGAATATGCACTTAAAATTTTATTTTCGTCAAACATATCCTTATATGTCTTTGACAGCAGATACTGACACATAAACATGCGCATCACTTTTTTCGGGATACGGTCTTCATCCGCCTTTTCCATCAGTAAAAACTTTTCATCCGAAAAATTCTGTGCTTCCAACACATAATTTTTGATATTTGCAATCCAGTCAACATTCTCTTTTCGGCTGGATGCCTGCATTGTCTTTACCATGGTCTGAAGATGCGCGATCATCTTTATATTCTGATCTTTATCATACTCGCCGGAAAATAATGATGACCAATACCACGCTTCTAAAATATCGTGAACAGTTTTATCGTTAAACCACTCATCCTTTAAAAATATAACTGCCACTAAGACAATCATCAAAGAATAATTTATTTCCTGGATATTCCGAATTCCGCATCTGCTCTGAAAGAAAAACATTACCCTGTCTATGGCATCACAAACCTTTTTCGCATTATCATTAATATCCGTTGGTGCTAACATCAGAATCTGCTTCTTCTTTATATAATCTAATTTGAATTTATCCGGTTCAAATAACTTGTTATTGCAATACAGACACAGCACATCTAAAAAAACATCAATATACTTTCCTGCTATGTCATTCTTTTCCTCGTTATAACATCCCGTACTGATGGATGCATTGTATTGATTATTTTGTATTTTTTTCCCAATCAAGGGAACAATCTGATCCGGTAAGACCTGTTTGTCATAACTTTTTTCTTCCTGAATATACCTGACCAGACGACGATAAAAATTATCTGTACTTACTTTTGCAACTCTCGCCATAACCAGATCAAAAGTATTTAAACTGATTCCTCCACGATTTAAATTCTCATAGATATCGATCGCCCTGTCACGCTGTTCCCCCGATACCTCAATCTTATTCAACGCCATATTCTTTACACAGGAATCCAGATAATTTGTCAGACAGACTTTCCACACCATTTGTTTTTCTTGCACTTTTTCACCGAACTTAGAATGATCTTCTTTTATTTCATTACAGTTTTCATCATTTCCAAAAATCTCTGCTATAAAATCATTCTTATTTTCATCCGACAAATCTGTAAAATGCTGTCTGATCTCATCTCCGATTTTACCTGCAATATCAGAGGTGATCGTATTATAGCGCAGCATTATCTGCGCCTTTTTTATATTTTCCGGTGCCACCATCAAATACAGCGGTACTAAATATCCATCCTCATTTGTCAGGCAAAAATCATCCAGACGGGTCGACAAAGACTGCTGTGGATTATACGGCTCTCCATCCTGATTAAAAAATGCGGCACATGTAATAAACGGTAAAATATCCGCTGTCAGAAAATCCGGTTCCGCAGAATCTGATATGGGAAAAGTCAAATTATGGACTCCAAACAGATCTGCCTCTTCTTTACAGTTCTCCCACTTTGGAATTCTTAAAAAAAATCTTCGCTGTAATGCCCGTGAACTCAATTTTGAAAACATTTTACATTTTTCATAAATCACATTTGAAAAAACATTCGTAAGCGCTGTCATACGCTGCTGTCCATCCAGTAGAAATTCGACCTCACCATCCTGGCTTTGATATGTATTTTTTTCTTTCATACCGATTGACTTCGATGCATACTCATCCGGCTTTGATTTCAACAGTAAAATACTCCCTATCGGCATTTTTGCCAGAACTGATGCTACGATCTTTCTCTGTTCTTCATCCTTCCAGACAAATCCTCTCTGAAAATCCGGCAGCAGCATTTTATCCTCTGCGATTTTTCTGACAATCTCTCCAAAATCCAAACGTTGATTTTCCATTTTTCCTTCACCCTTCTGCAATTTCTTCTATCGCATTGATTAATATTTCCAACTCACTCTGCTTTGTAAAACGTCCGATCCCCACCCGGATCACGCCGCCATATTTTTCATCTTTTAAATATTTATGGATCAGCGGTACACATTGATACCCTGTTCTGACCGCTATATGATAATCTTCATCGAGCAGCATCCCCACTTCATCCGCACGGTAACCCTCTATGGAAAAAGAAACAATTCCGGTTCGTTTCATTTCATCCCAAGGCAGATACAGTAAAACTCCGTCTATTCTTTTTAGCTTTTCAATCAGATATTCTGCAAATTTTCTTTCTTGTGAAAGTTGCCTTTCCATGTCACAGCACGCTTCTAAGGCTGCATGTAATCCTGCAATCGCAACTATATTGGGGCTTCCCGGTTCTAAGATTCCCGGCATTTGTCCTGGCATATCAAGGTTTAAGGAATCACTGCCTGTTCCACCCACAAGAAACGGTTTTAAAGAAATATCCCCTCACTGATAAATCCTCCAACTCCAAACGGACCATAGAGTGTTTTATGCCCCGCAAAACATAAAAATCGATTCCACTCTCTTTCAATTTTACCGGCACAAGCCCAAGCGCCTGTGAACCATCCACCGCCACAACTGCTCCATATTGTTTTGCTGACTCTGCCACCTCATTGATTGGCAGAATGTAACCTGTCACATTGCTGACATGACTCATAACAATGACTGTTGGATGTTCTCTGGTGAACTGAAACCTGATCTGTGACAAATCTAATTCTAACGACTCCTGTTTAATGCAAGTTCGATAATTTTAAATCCATATTGTTTCTGGTAATGATACAACACTCTCATCATTGCATTGTGCTCAAAGGTGAAACATATACGATATCCGTCTGTTTCCATTCGAGTCCCCCTAAAATCACGTTACATGCAAGCGTAGCAGAGGCTGTAAACACAACCTCTGCTACATCATCTGCTCCTGCAAGTTCTTTGATCTGTTTTCTTGTACTCTCAATCAACCCGGATGCCTGCCGCGCCAGCGCATAAGAACCCCTGCCTGCATTGACAGCACCGGTCCGCGCAATTTCATCCATTGCCTGATATACACATTCTGGTTTTGGAAATGTCGTCGCTGCATTATCAAGATAAATTTCTTCCATAACCAATCTCCTCTTCTCTTACTGTAATAATCCCTCTAAAGTCTGCACCAGCACTGCAACCTTCTGATTTGTTTCGAGCGTATTCCCAAAGTCCTCCAATGCCTCTTCTAACATATTCTTTAAGTAAAGGCTCGTTGTATCCGAAATATCCGCATTATAATACTTTTCTATGGCATTTCCATTCTGGTCTGTCAACAGGATACGACTGCTGCCACCTGCATCTTTACCATGTTCCTCAAGTTTTTCAACTTCAGCTTTTACCGCGTGCAATTTCTCCTGAAATTCTACAAAGTTTGTATCATTCCAGTCCTCTAAATATACCCCTGATAAAATATAAGACAACGCTGATACAATTTCTCCCTCATCATTGGTAGAAAGTTTCTCTAAATAATTCAAAAATTCACTCTCTGCCGTTGCCAGTACATGATTTCTTGATGAATAATTCTGTGCCAGATACCATTCGTGTAAACATGCTTTCAGACTCACATTCTGCGTTTTTCCAAATTCGCGCTTTATGTTTCCTGCGACCTGTTTTTTTAATGTAATAAATACATCATCTAATATTTTTTTACTTTCTTTTAAATCCTGTGCCGTTTGCTCAAAACCAGGTTCTCCATAGCATGCCGGAATTTTTTCAAATAACAATTCTCTTGGATTGATTTCTGCTCTTCTCAACAGATTCCTAAGTTTCTTTATCGATCCACTTTGATTTTCCGGAAGATTTAGTGTTATCATCGTGTACTGGGGAAGTGACCGATACCATTTCTGCATGCAGGCAGCAATCTGTGCGAATCTGCTCTGTCCGGAAAACTTCTCCGTATCACATTCAAAAATCTTTTCCAATTTTTTTAAATATTTTTCTTTTTCAACGGTTTCCAGCTCCAGATACAATGCATAGTTTTCTGGAAAATCATTCACATGATTCAGGTTATCCGAAGTAATTTCCAGCTCTTTCTCCCCAATATAAATGACCGCTGTTCCTTCAATTTCAGATAATTTTTTTGCCAGAAACAATGGAATCACTCCTCGCCTTGCGCCAAAACATTTTCCCTGCAATCGCTGGTATAATATCTGAAAAGACTTTTTTTCACCTGCACATTCCGCAAAAAAACGATCTATCTCTAAACTAACTTTCTGACAGCCCTTATCCCCTCTGGTATGCACAAATGCAGCACGATATACCATAGCCTCCGGCATGGTTCCTTTTTGGTACACAGACAGATCCTCATGCCCTAACATTTTATCGATCACCTGATTGCGCGCTCTTAAATACTGCTTGCCGATGTGTTCAATATTTAACAGTTCATGGTTTACACGCGGCGCGTAGCCATAATATTCTCTGCAGACATCACTTAATATCTGATTAAATTCTGCGGCCGTTGTACACTTTTCTTTTTTCTTTTGCGTCTGGAGAACTATTACCTTTCCGCTCTCCGGCAGATAATGCTCTTCCAGATAGATATTAATTTCAAACCGGATATCCTCAACACATAATTCAAGTTCCTGCAGCAGCACTTCATTTTCTTCAATAAAGCGTTTGTCCCCTTTTAACGTCATAACCGCCTGATAGCGAAGTAATAATTCCTCTTTGTCAAAACGTTGGTCGGACACTAACACAAGAATTCTTTTATCCGCCAGTTTATCTAACTGCTTTTGTATCTCATCTGTTTGGGGTTTTTCTTTTTCCGGCATCACTATAATTTTTCCGTCTGAAAACTTTTCATCAAACAGATATCTTGTATTTTCCAGGGCAAAAAACTCTTCTGAAAACATATACTCATACTGAAAATAGCGTGTCATCGCATATTCCTGATTATACTGCTTTGGCAGTTCATACTCTGTGTCTGCAGCCTCTGACAGAATCTGGCAAAAATTACAGTGCCCTTTTTGCTCATCCATCTTCTTCGTGATTTCTTTTTCCACATCAACGCCTGCATTGCTGCGGAATGCATATACTCCGACACTGCTGCGGAACATTAAAATCCCATCTTTTTTTAATTTTTCCATTGCAGGACGATACTTCTTTTCCGGGTCCATCCCTAATGCAAGACAGATTGCCTGATCCTGTGCAGGAAGTTCATCCTCTCTATGTAACATACGGATTACTGCGATTGCTTTTATGACAGCTTTCTCATCTTCCGTTTCCGCTTTTCCCAGCGCATACTCTGCCTTCAGCCACTCTGAATGGATCATCGGTACATCTTCGGTTTCACGGAACATTGATTTAAAATAATCATAAATTTTATCAACGCCTACCCAGTTTTCTTCATTCCGCTCTAACAGCCATGATAAACTTCCCTGTCCATCATCTGCTAAAAATGTAAATATTGTTCTCTCATTCTGTGCAACACGTTCACTGATATGAAGTAATGCATACGCAGCAAGCGGTGTCAGCGGGAAACATCCTTTGGCAACGATCCGTTCAAAGTCCTGCTCTGAAAATAATTTCTGAAAACATGGAAGCTGATAGGATAACTTCTGGAGCTTCCCCTGCTCATTTTTCACAATCTCTTTTTCATATTGTTTCGAAAACGCAGGTTCTTCCTTCCGGATTGAATTGGCGATCAATTCATAATTATTTTGTGCGGATACGACGAAAGATATCTCTGAAATTCTTCCTTCTACTCCGCGAAACGCATTTTTCATGGAAGTGTCTATACTCCTGGTATACTCATGAATACTTTTATGTGCCACCATTGTAAAAAATAATTTCTGATCGGAACTTTCCGCCAATTCGCACATATCCTGCAGCGTTTTCATATCCTCTGCAAAACCGGATTTCTCATGTCCTTCTATATATTTACTGAATTCATCAAAAATAATAAAGATGCCCTCATAACCACATTCTTCTGTCAGACTTCTTATAATCTGCTGATATGACCGTATGGTCTCAGACTGCATCAATGGCATAAAAGTGCTTCCTGCCGTCAGCATCGGATATAATTCTTTAAATAATTCCAATGACTGTTTATGTTTTCTTTTCAGATTCTTTTTCAAATCCTGCACATCTGTCTGATGTTCCGTCAGATACTCACAAAATCTGGCATACACATCCGAATATTCCTTTTCCCACTTTTCAAGGATTCTAAGTGCTTCTGTGAATGCAGTCTCCGGTGCAATATCCGACAAACCATTTTTCTCTAATGCCTCGCGCAGTGCGAATAATAAAATCTGATTCATGGAAAACCCCGGTACAGAAGAAACCAATACCGGTAAATATTTTTTATTCTCCTTCCGGATCTGCGTGACTAAATCCGCTGTCTCCGGATCTGTGATCTTTATTTTTTCAAAAACACTCTGTGGCAGGTCACAGGAAAGAATTGAAAGCAATACCAGTAATAAATGGGATTTTCCCTTTCCATACGGACCGATTAAAACAGTTGCATGTTCTTTTGCCTCTCCCGTCACAGCTTTTAAATATCTGCGCAATATCAACATGGATGACCGTGTCGGTATATAATGTTCAATTCTTCCATGATCTCCTATATCAAGCTGCAAATTGACTGCTTTTTGGAAATTACGGTTGATATGTATTAAATTTCTCCATTGTTCCATTCCGGCAACTCCTATATGTCTTTATCTTTCGTAATAATTTTTTACGATCATTTCCCCGGTCAATCCTTTTTCCCAATAAATCATATTAAGACCTGCAGTGCGGTTCATTACGATCTTATCTTTTTCCTCCAGACGCTCTAACATCTCTATCAATGCTGTACGTTTCAACTGCAGTATCTTTCCTGGACTGTCCATTTCTTTCCACAGATCATCCAGATAAACAGACGTACGGTTTTTTCCCTTATCTACCAATAAAAACCAGACAATATCCTCCGGTAATTTGTTCAGATCTGGCTGTTTTCTGTAGTAAATCCCCTCTGTATTTTTCAATAATCCTAACTTTCCAAATGGACTGGCGTTTTTTTCTTCGGGATTTGTCTCCTTTGCCGGCATATACATCCGTAAAATTGCATCACAATCTGCATAGACAGAACTCTGCGCAACCTGCACTTCATCGTCTAAATCACTGAGTAATGTCTCCATCTCATCATATAGCTGCTGTTTTTTAAATTCCTCATAAGAAACTTCATTAAAAAATAAATTCCATGCCGTTGCCAGTTCCCGGTTTTTTGCAATTTTGCAATGTATCAGCCATAATGTAAAATAATCTTCCACGCATGGATCATGTGCAAGAATCAACTGACCAATCGCAGTGAGCATAACACCCGTTTTCGGAGAATCTGTAACCAGCTCTGCTGCCCTGAGCCAGTACCGGATTGCCTTTGCCATATTCGGTCCCACTCCAAGTGCATCTGCTCCATAATTTTCTGAAAAAACTTTCGGATTACGGTCTACTTCATATAAACCCTTATTCAGCCATCCTTCACGAAGGATAAAACTTTCATGCCCTTTAAAACGGTATTTATTTTTTCCCATTATTCTTTATCCTCCGTCCGCTGTCTTTTGATTGCCAGAACCTTTCTCATATAGCATCCAGCCGTAAAATGGTTCACACATTCGCCACAGCGTTTACATTTTTCGTCTGAAATATGGTATTCAATCTCCCCATCTTTATTTTCCCTGATAGAAAGCGCATTAAATCTGCACACACTCTCACAGGCCAGACATCCCATACACATCTGATATTTTGTGATCTGACATTTTATTCTTTCTTCTGCCGTTTTCAAATCTTTCGCACCGGCTATTTCTGTTTTTAAAATGGTAACTCTCAAATTGGTTGTTCCAATCCGCCCCTGCAGTTTCAAAACGATCTGCTCTCTTTTATCAAGTACAAAAACCTCTCCCAGCCTTGTATTTCCCATATCAAAATTCAGATACCCGAATGGACGGAATAGTTCATACAACTGTTCTGAAATTGGACGCTGTAATTCATAATTGAACGAATTTTCCTCCGTGACACATGGTGTGAATGACACAACGGATTTCTGTGCATACGCAACACCATTTCCCCCCTGTCTTGCCTTCCAATACCCATCATCCACATAAACCTCAGCATCTTCTTTTCCAATGCTTGTTGCAAAATCAATCAGCATCTCTCTAAAATGCTTTGACTGCTCATGCATATGTACCTTAGATAAAAATTCAGACCAGCCACTGTTGTTCGGACAGCACCAACATCCAACCCTCGCATAGCCAAGACGGTATGCATCGTTAAAATCAATTCCTGTTGTAAGAATATATAACCAGATGTCAAAATCCATCCAGTCGATAATGGGTGATATGATCCTCTGTTTTGTGATCTTCGGACTGTCAGACTCACGCTCATACTTGCTCCTGCTTACTGACTCACTGCGCCGGATCCCATAAAAAGTCAATATCTGCTTTTTGTCCCTGTATAACGAACGAATTTTTTTCTGTATGGTTCCCGTTTTAAAAACAGTACAGCACCAACGCATCACACGACTCGGCGGACCGATCAGTTTGCACAGTTCCTCAAAATCTTTTTCCTTATTGCGTGCAGAGATCACAGGTGTTTTAGGATGATTTTTCTTAAATCTTTCCACATAGGTATAGGTAAATGGAAACTCCAACGTTGTATCCCCGAAAATATGCATGATCTGAGGTGTGCTCAATGCACGTAATACCAGATTCGAAGTCACTGTAGAATCTTTGCCTCCACTGAATGAAACAAACATATCCATTGCACCAAACTCACCCACTGCTTTTCGTATATAATTTCCTGCCTCCTGCGTGATATACTCATACCGTTCTTTATTTGCCTCAATAAAGCGTCCCGTCATCTCATCAAAATAACAATAGGTATTCTGTGTACTATATTTTTCATATTGTCTGCGGACTTCATCTGCATTGATCTTTTTCAGTTCTTTTACAGAAAAAGCAATCTTTTTTCCGTCCACAAAATAATGGTTTCCCGTTCCATTCCAGACTGATTTTTTCAGAAATTCAAATGGCTTTTGCAAGATAATTTCGATTAAAAGTCTTTCCTCTGGAAATACAGGCCGGACGTCCGTTGTCAGCTTTTTTGCCTCCATCCCGCATCTGCTGCATCTGTTACCATACAGTGGAACATTACATTGTCTGCACCAGTATATCGTAGACTGCACGTCCGCCCTGCCTCCACAGCACTGACATGTACTTGTCTCGCATACGGTTCCAAAACATGGCTGTTTTTCTGTTGTTTTTTCATTTCTATTGTGGCAAATATATGTTATCATGTATCTTTCTTTATAAGTAGAATTTATATAGGTATTTTTCTTAGAATTTAAGAATATATAATGACATTATATTCTTAGTTTAAGAGAATTTCAATCAGATATTATCCAGAAAAGAAAGATTTTATAATTTCAGGCAAAATAAGTAAAAATGCAAAACTGTAAATATATCAAAAAAGCCTTGAACTTCCGTTCAAGGCTTCTTCCAAGCAGGGGATGAGAGAATCGAACTCCCACCAAAGGTTTTGGAGACCCCTATCATACCATTTGACCAATCCCCTATATATAAAATGACGTATCAGATAGGTCATTTATTTTACTTTTTTCTTATGCAAAAATCAATAGGACTTTTGCCTTATTTCTGATACCTTCAAAACTTCATACAGAACTCCGTCAATGGCTGTGAGTTGCAAAACCTTCAATGCGAACATCGTTCGCTATTTGAATCAAACCCTCGATCGATTAGTAACAGTCAGCTCCACGTTACCGTGCTTCCACCTCTGCCCTATCTACCTTGTACTCTTCAAGGGATCTTACTCCTTATGTGAGGGATATCTCATCTTGAGGGGGGCTTCACGCTTAGATGCCTTCAGCGTTTATCCCTTCCGGACTTGGCTACTCTGCCATGCCGTTGGTCAACAGATACACCAGCGGCCCGTCCATCCCGGTCCTCTCGTACTAAGGACAGCTCCTCTCAAATATCCTCCGCCCGCGCCGGATAGGGACCGAACTGTCTCACGACGTTCTGAACCCAGCTCGCGTACCGCTTTAATGTGCGAACAGCCCAACCAGGACCTGCTACAGCCCAGGATGCGATGAGCCGACATCGAGGTGCCAAACCACTCCGTCGATGTGAACTCTTGGGGTGATAAGCCTGTTATCCCCAGGGTAGCTTTTATCCGTTGAGCGATGGCAATCCCACTTTATGCCACCGGATCACTAAGTCCTACTTTCGTACCTGCTCCACCCGTCGGTGTCGCAGTCAAGCTCCCTTCTGCCTTTGCACTCTTCGAATGGTTTCCGTCCATTCTGAGGGAACCTTTGGGCGCCTCCGATACCCTTTCGGAGGCGACCGCTTCGTCAAACTCCCCGCCTGGCATTTGTCCACCGCTGGATCACAGCGGCTGGTTAGAAACCAATACTGCAGGGGTGGTATCCCAACAGTGACTCCATTGAAACTGGCGTTCCAATTTCTCAGTCTCCCACCTATCCTGTACATGCAGTACCGAATCCCAGTACCAAACTGGGTAAAGCTCCATGGGGTCTTTCCGTCCTGGCGCGGGTAACCAGCATCTTCACTGGTACTTCAATTTCACCGGATGCATTGTCGAGACAGTGCTCAAATCATTACGCCTTTCGTGCGGGTCGGAACTTACCCGACAGGAATTTCGCTACCTTAGGACCGTTATAGTTACGGCCGCCGTTTACTGGGGCTTAAATTCAAAGCTTCATCTTGCGACTAACCTCTCCTCTTAACCTTCCAGCACCGGGCAGGCGTCAGCCCATATACTTCACCTTACGGTTTCGCATAGACCTGTGTTTTTGCTAAACAGTTGCTTGAGCCTATTCTCTGCGGCCCACCCTGGGTGGGCACCTTCTCGAAGTTACGGGGTCATTTTGCCGAGTTCCTTAACAATGCTTCTTCCGTCGGCCTTAGGATTCTCTCCCTCATCCACCTGTGTCGGTTTACGGTACGGGCACATATAAAACTATAGCGGCTTTTCTCGGCACATGGCTCCCATACACATGCTTCGCTACTTTATTTTATCCACATCACGTCTTTGGCGCCAGGCGGATTTGCCAGCCTGCACTCTTCCGTTTGTACCGTATTTTTCCCGCTTATGCTTTCCACATGCGTCCCCACAGTTCTGTTTATATGTGGTACAGGAATCTAAACCTGTTGTCCATCGGATACGTCTTTCGACCTCTCCTTAGGCCCCGACTTACCCAGAGCAGATCAGCTTTACTGAAGCCTTAGATATTCGGCCGGAAGGATTCCCACTTCACTCGCTTCATTCCGGCATTCTTCTATCCCTCCACTGCTCCTTCCGGTACAGCTTCGTCGGTTTTAGAATGCTCCTCTACCAATCACTATGTTGATTCCTAAGCTTCGGTGTCGTGT